>Ga0180437_10003431_pt1 | contig 23642 bp, 16 predicted proteins | sample SS_ome_4_FD_132410 | JGI IMG/M metagenome (GOLD analysis project Ga0180437, IMG submission 132410) | Hypersaline lake sediment archaeal communities from the Salton Sea, California, USA - SS_3_D_1 metaG | ecosystem: Environmental > Aquatic > Non-marine Saline and Alkaline > Hypersaline >... | reverse complement strand
CAGAGGCAGGCGGCCCAGAGGGCCATCATCCCCACCGAGAGGTCGATCTCGGCGCACAAGAGCACGTAGGTCATGCCGACCGAGACGATCGCCAGCACCGAGCCCTGCTGCAAGACGGCCTCGAGCGTGCCCGGCGTAAGGAAGCTCGACGCGGCGAAGCTGAAAAACACCACCAGCACCGCCAGGCTCACCAGCGGGGCCCAGTCCCGGGCCTCCCAGCGGGAGAGCCAACGCAACAGCGGATTCGAGGACGGTTGGAGTGACGGATCGTTCACGGGTAATTTTCCATCGCCGGCGTGCCGCCGGCGGCTAAACGGCTTCCGGTAAGCGTATCATGCGTACCGCATCAACGTCGCCTTGTCCACCTGGGTGCCGGCAAACTCGTGGGCGACGCGCCCGCGGCTTAGGACCAGGATCCGGTCGGCGTGGGCCAGGAGCATCTCGGGCTCGGCGGAGCTGAGGACCACGGCCGCCCCCTGCCCTTTGAGCTGCCCGACCAGGCGCATCACCTCGTCCTTGGCCCCCACGTCCATGCCCCGCGTCGGCTCGTCCAACAGCAGGACCCGCACCGGACCCAACAGCCACCGGGCCATCACCACCTTCTGCTGGTTGCCGCCCGAGAGGTGGCCGGTCATCATGCGCGGGTCGGCCGGGCGGCAGCCGACCTTTTCGAGCACGGGCCGGGCCACCCGGGCTTCGCGCCCGGGCGTGAGCCAATCGCCCACGGTCCCGCGCAGGTGGGCCAGCGTGACGTTCTTGTAGTTCTCGGTCCGCATGAAGAGCGACGTGGCCCGATCGGCCGCCACGAGGACCACGCCGCGGCGCACGGCGTCGTGGGTGCTGCCCGGCTTCAGCGCCCGGCCGTCGACGAGCACGTCGCCCGCCGCGGGCTTCAGCGACCCGCCCAGGGCGTGGACCAACTCCTGGTGGCCCGAGCCCACGAAACCGTAAAGCCCCAGGCACTCCCCCGGTGCGACTTCGAGGTCCACGCCGGCAAATGCCCCGGGGCGCGAAAGCCCCCGGGCCACGAGTCGCTGCGGCGTCTCGGTTCGCTCGGGCAGCTCGGCGCCCCGCTCGTAGCCCACCTCGGTCTGTTCGAGCCCGTGCCCTAGCATGGTCTGGATCACCGAGTGCTTGTCTCGCTCCGACCGCCGGGCGGTTTCGATTCGCCGCCCGTCGCGGAGGATGGTCACGCGGTCGCAGATCTCCAGCACGTCCTCGATGAAATGGCTGATGAACACCACGGCCACGCCGCGATAGCGGAGCGCCTCGATCAGGGCGAAGAGCCGGCGGGTCTCGGGCGGGCTCAAGGCACTGGTCGGCTCGTCGAGGATCAGCACCCGGGCCCCGCTGTAGACGCCCCGCGCGATCTCGACCATCTGGCGCACCACCAGCGGATAGGCGTCGAGGCGCCGGGTCACGTCCACGTCGATGTGCAGCTCGTCGAGGCGCTCCCGGGCCGTCTCGCGCATGGCGGCCCAGTCGATTCGCCCCAGCTTGGCGGTCGGCTGGCGCCCCAGGAAGAGGTTCTCGGCCACGGAGAGCTGGCCCACGCCGGATAGCTCCTGGTAGACCATGGCGATGCCCAGGGCCATGGCCTCCTGGGGGTTGGCCAGCCGGACCTCGCGCCCGTCCAGCAGCACCGTCCCCTCATAGTCGGGCAGGGCGCCGGCGAGGATCTTCATCAGCGTGCTCTTGCCTGCCCCGTTGCTGCCGACCAGCCCGTGGACCTCGCCCGCGTGGAGCGTGAAGTCCACGTCCTTAAGTGCGCGCACGCCGCCGAACCGCTTGCCGATGCGGCGGCACTCTAAGAGCGGCTCTTCTGCGGTGGCGGGCATGGGTGTTACCGGAGTTACTCCCCGCCGTCCGACGCAGCCACGCGCGCCGGGCCCTCGCAGCGGGCGGCCGCTTCCAAGAGCGCACGGCGCGTGGAGACCTCCGGGTACCCGGCGGCGAGCTTCTGGATGGCATCGAGGCTTGCCGGGTCGGCGACGTGGCCCAGGGCCTCGGCCGCGGCGTGGCGCGTGTCGGTGGCGTTGTCCATGTTGCCGACGGTGGCCAGGAGCACCGGCACGGCGCGGCGGTCGCCGATTTGGCCCAGGGCCCACGCGGCGGCCGCCCGCCAACAGGGCGTATACTCAAGCTGCAGGAAGTGGATGTTCGGCTCGGCCGGATCGGGGCGCCCGTGCCGGGCCTCGTTCAGCTCCGGGGCCAGCGACGCTGCGAGCGTGTCGACCGACGCCGGATCGCCCAGGTTCCCCAGCGCCCGGCCCAGGTAGAAAAGCACCCAATGGCGCTGCGGGATCCAGCTCGGGTTGCCCAGTGGGCGGTTGATCGGGTCCTCGGGCATGGCGCGGTACCGCTCGTAGGCCGCGCGGAGCCGCGGCTCGTACTTCGCGTCGCGGCACACGCCGGCGAGCATCTGCGCGGCGCGGTTGTCCGGGGCCGGCTTGCCCGCCCACGCGCCGAAGGTGGTGCTCACGGCCTGCTTCAGGTCGTCGGCCGCCTTGGCTTCCGGGTCGCCCAGAAGCGCCAGGCAGGTCTCGATCATCTCGTCGCCGCGCCCGCTGCGGCGAATCACCCGGCCGGCGAGCGTCTCGTACGTGTCGCTCTGGGGGAACAGCGCCCGGTCGGGATCGGTCGGCACCGAGCGGATCACGTGCGGCAGGATCGCGCCGGTGCGGGTCGAGCCGAGGTAATCCAGGGCCGCGATCAGCCGGGCGTGCAGCGGCGAGGCATGACACGCATAGAGCGCCGGGTGGTCGCTGTACCAGCCCACGTAGCGCACGTAGTCCTGTAGCTTGCCGAAGGTGTCGATCAGCACGGTCTCGGCCTCGGGCGTGCCGATCTGTCCCAAGGCGTCGATGGCCGCTTCGGCCAGGAACAGGTTGCCGGTCTTCGGCTCGACGTGGCCGGCCAGGATGTCGCGCAACAGGGGCACGGCCGCCGTGTCCTTCAGATGGCCCAGGGCCCGTACGGCCTCCTGCAACGTGCGCGGGTTGAGCGGCGAGTCGGCCGCGAACGTGAAGCGATCGGTCCGGTTGCTGCCCGTGAACGGCGGATAGGGGTTCTTGTCCTTCTCCCTTGCAACGTACTGCCGGAGCGCCGCCCGAGCCGCGTCGCCGCCCGTGTGCCCCAGGGCCACGATCGCCCGGCGCTGCGTGGCACGATCCTCGCTGGTGATCCGCTTGATGAGCGATTGCTCGACGGCCGGCCAAGGGTTGGCCGCGAACCACGCGCGCCAGGCGTCGGCCTGCGTCTTGCGCTCCGACCAGAGGGCGAACGGCTGGAACGGCTCGGCGTGGCCGGTGAGGTTCTCCAGGGCCACGGCCGCGGCCCGGGCCACGACGGGGTCTCGGTCCGCCAGCGCGTCGAGCAGCGCCGGCACGCTCTCCCGCGTGCCGCACGCCGAGAGCGCCAGCCCCGCGGCCGCCCGGGCCTCGCGGCTGCTCCCGCGCAGCGCTTCGGCCAGGGCGGGCGCGGCCGCACGGTCGCGCAGCAGGGCCAGGCGGTTGGCCGCGGAGATGCGCAGCCGCTCGTCGGCCCCGCGGAGTTGCTCCACCAGCGCCGCGACGTCCTGCTTGCCGGTGGCCAGCGGGCCGGTCTCGTCCGAGTGCAGGTTGAGCGAGGCGGTCTCGCGGAACCGCTCGAACTGGAGGTCCATCATGCCGGTCACGCCCGAATTGTTGCCGCGGAAGCGGTGGGCGTCGCCCTGGCCCGTGAGCCGAAGCGGCCGGGCCTTGATCGCCAACGCCAGGCCCACCTCGCGCGGCGGGGTGGCTTTGCGCGGATGGTGACACCCCAGGCAGGAACGCTGCTCGCCGGGCCGCACGTAAATCCACGACATCTCGTTCAGCTCCGAGCGCCCCTCGGCGTCCACGGCCTGCAACGCCAGCGGCACGTCGGCGGGCACCTCGACGTAGAACGACCCGTCGGGCGCGATCGGCACCGTGCCCAGCTCGACCGTCTCGTGTCCGGCGTGGACGATGTGCGAATGGGACGACCGGGTCGTCAGTGCCTTCGCCCCCAGCACGCGGATCGCCCGGATCTGGTCCCAGTCGGCCTTGGTCTTGCGGGTGAAGCGCACGTCCTGGCAGTAGAGGAACCCGGTGGCCCCGGGCAGGCCGGCCCGGTCGCGGTCGATCGTGTCGGCCAGCACGGGCGGGCGCGGGCGCAGTCCGAGGAAGACGGGCGAATGGATCGAGCCTTCTTCCGACTCGTAGATTTGCACCAAACGGTTATCGCGGGGATCGAGCACGGCCAGCACGTCGGAGACCATCTTGGTCACGTCCGGGCGCAGGACCGTGGCCAGCAGGCGCCCGTCGGGCAGCGGCGCGAGGTCGCCCAGCCCGCCCGGCAGACGCTGGAACGACGGCTCGGCCCCGCCGGGACTGGCGATGAAGTTGCCGCGGTTCGAGATGCAGGCCAGCTTGCCGCCGGGCAGCGGGGCGGGGCTGCCGTAGCCCAGCCGGCGCAGACGCACACCGTAGTCGGGCCCGACGTCGGCCCCGATCTCCGTCAGCCCGTCGGTCCCGTCCGGGCGGATAACGTGGATTTGCGTCTCGACCTTGGCCCGGTCGAAGAAGTTGTCGGTGCGAATGAAGGCGATCCGCCCGTCGGCCGTCACCTTCGGCTCGTTGTCGAACGTGGGCGTGAACGTGATCGGCTCGATGCCGCTCCCGTCCGGCTGCATCACGAACAGGGCCCGCGACGGCGGGTTGTGATACTCCTCGAAGGTGCCCGCCCGCGTGGAGGTAAACACGATGCGCCCGTCGGGCAGCTCGGCCGGGTCGATGTCGTGGAACGGCCCGTCGGTGAGCCGCTCGGGCTGGCCCCCATCGACCGGCACGCGGTAGATGTGGAAGAAGCTCTCCCCCTCGGCGGCCATGGCCACGTAGATCGACCGGCCGTCGTAGCTGGCGGCGGGCGAGCCGATCACGCCTTTGCCTGCGTCGACGAACAATCGCGGCGTGGCATCAGGCCCCACCGGCCGGAGCACGTACAGCTTGCGCCCGATCTTCGATGGGCAGGGCAGGTCGAACTCGGTATAGGCCCGGGACCAGTTGCCCACCCGGAAGCAGACGCCCCAGGCGTCGCCGCGCAAGGGCACGTAGACGCTGCAATCGTCGCCGAGGAAGGCCACGGCCTCGGGCCAGCGGAAGTCGGCGTCGGGCTCGGCCATGGCCACGGCGCTGGGCAGCGAGCCGTGGCGCCGGCCGCCCTTCGATCCGGCGTAGGTCAGCTTACCCCAGGGCGCCATGCCCATCGGCCCCAGCGCTTTGGCGCCGGTCCACTTCTCGTCCTCGAGGAACTCGGGGTGCGAGTAGTCCTCGGGATCGCCCTTCAAGGCGACGTGCCAGGCGTCGTCGGTGGCGATTTCGAGCACCTTGCCCCCGGGCATTTCGATGCGCAGCGCGGCCACCAGCCCCCGGGAGGCGCCCAGGCAGATGCCGCGGACGCCCACCACGTTGCGGCCCTGGGCCAGGCGGGGCTTGATGTCGTAGCGTTCCAGGGAGTTCCAGATCGAGGCGTCGGCCCCCACGTCGAAGCCGACCGACGCCCCGTTGACGTACAGCTCGTAGCCGTTGTCGGCCGTGATCAGCACGCTGGCGGCGGCCGGCGCCTGGTCGAGCGTGAACGTGGTGCGGAACTCGCACACGTCGGCCGCCGGTGCCCCCCAGATCCAGGACGCCTTCTCGATCGCCGGCAGCGGCCCGGCCGGCGATTCCTCCTCCGCGCCCCGGGCCGACAGCGCTCCTCCGACCAGCAGCGCCGCGGCAACCACCGCCGCCCCCCGCCGCAGGAACTCTTCTCGATACGTCGTTTTCTTCCGCGCGGCTTGAAGACCGTGTCGAGCCATTCGCATGTTCCTCTCGTCTCCGCTGGGTTCAACTCGTTGGCAGTGCGCACCGAGTCCCATTGTACTTCCCGCGCTCCGCGGGCGTCAATCGGCCGCTGCGTCTCGGCTTCTATCTGGATCGCGCGAAGCTCTTCAGCTTTGCCGTGGTGAAATAGCGGCCGCGCGTCAACGCTGCGTTGATCGCAGGGAAACGCTCAACGAAACCTCGGCCTGGTCCCGCCAAAGCCGGAGCGTGATCGAACGCGCGCGGGACTGTTTCTTGTATTGCTCGGCGAAGTCGCCCAGCCCGTTGACCTGCCGGCCGCCCACGGCGCGGATCACGTCGTTTTCCTCGAGGCCCGCCCGGGCTGCTTCGGACCCTTCGGGAACGGCCACGAGCAGCACGCCCCGCTTGTCGCCCAGCCCCACGGCGGACATCTCGCCGCCGTTCTCGATGTTCTTGACCGTGGCGCCGAGCCAGTGGGCAGTCGCCGGCGTGGTGTAGCGCCGGCCCCACCCGCCGCTCGAAATGCTCGCCGCTTCCAGCGTGCCCGGCAGCGGCGGGGTCCTGGCGAGCTTCTTCAGCTCGGGCTTCTGCACGCCGAAGCGGTCCATGGGGAAGTTCTCGAAGCCGAGCTTCAGGGCGGGCGAATCTTCCCGCACGCGGTAGTCGCCGGCCAGAGCGTCGATGAACCGCGCGTCGGCAACCAGGCTGTGCTCGTCGCCGCCGAACTTGCGCAGGTTCTCGGCCGGCCGGGGTTCGGCCCCGGGCTGGTGGACCAGGTTGTGGTCGATCGATCGGCCCTGGTCGGTCGACTGCATTCCGGCCGGGGCATAGCCGTCCCGCCAGATGATGTTGTGCGTGAACTCGGTGTGGCAGTCGGGGTACCAGACGTGGGGGCAGAACGTGTAGTCGACCATGATGTTGTTCGCGACCTTGCGGAAGTAGCCCTCGCGGAGCTTGATCCCCCCGGCCAGGCAGAGGTTGCTGTAAAGCTCGAAGTTGCTCGATCCGTCGTCCAGGTCGATGTCCCAGCCGTGGTCGCACCGCCAGCGGTTGTTCCGCAGCACGATGGTCTTGCGGCAGTCCCACTTGGGCATGTCGGGGTACTGCTTGAGCCACTCGACGGTCTGCCCGCGGTTGGGGTGCCAGAAGCGGTCGCGCCCCCAGGAGTTGAACGAGCCGTGGTCCCCGGTCTCCTTGACGGTGTCGAACACGTCGCAGAACTCGATCAGGTGGCCGCCGAACGCCCCGTTGGAGACGTTGATCCCCGCCCGCGGGCAGTCGTAGATACTACAGTGGCGCACGGTGATCGACTCCGCCGTGCAGATATTCACGCCCGCCGTCTGCTTCTCGACCCGCCCGTTGCGGTAGATCAGACAGTCCTCGACGAGGCATTCGGCCGGATAGTCGGGGCTCTTGGGGCCGGGCGTCTTGTCCATCTCTTCGAGCGTCAAGGTTTGGTGGTACTCGAACAACGGCGATCGCAGGGCCCCCGGATCGCCCACGAAGCTGATTGCGCTGGAGCCGGCGTCGGCGACGTGGCAGCCGGTGATCTCGATCCGCCGGTTGTACCCGCTGACGAACACCGCGTTGCCGCCGACCTGGTGAATGAAGCAGTCGCGCAGCGCACAATCCTCGGCCCCGTCGAACAGCACGGCCCCGCCGCGATAGGTCGTCCAGTCGCTTCGCAGGAGCGGCTCCTTGTTGTCCATGAAGGTCCGGGCCGCGTGGGTGATCGTCAGCCCCTTTAGCTCAACGTGTCGCACCGGCTTGTCCCGATCGCCGCGGAACTCGATGAGCCGGGCCAAACGCACTGCCTCGACCTTGGCCTTGCTCATGTCCACGTCTTTCGGCGGGTAGAAGTAGAGCACGCCTTTGCCGCCGTCGAGAAACCACTCGCCCGAGGCGTCGAGTTCCTCGAACACGTTCTCGACGAAGCGGTACTGGGCGTGGGCGCCCATCTGGCGGTTGTTCTGCCAGCCGCCGAGCAGCTCCAGCTTGCCGTCGCCCGTCTTGCCGGTGATCGTCCAGTGCATGTCGCCCCACAGGCTGCGGTGCATGGCGTGGACGAATCCGCCGGCCGGGTCGGACCACCGCTTCACGCGATCCGGCGACGTGCAGTCGGCCGCAAAGCCCTGGAAATACTGCGCGCCGGCGTCGTAGTTCGGGTAGCGGGCCATGGGCTGACGCCGGCCGTCGACGAAGAGCTGATCGGAGGTGAAGCCCTCGGGCACCTTGGCCTGCACGATGCCCTCGCGATACGGCTTCCACTCCAGCTCGAGTCGCACGCCGCCGCTTAAGACCGCCTCTTCGCCCGGCACGGCCGCGTAGACCACCGGGGCCTCGGCCGTGCCCGAGTCCTCGGCCCTAAACACCACCGGCTCGGCAAGATAGTACGTGCCCGCGCGGAGATAGACGGTGATCGGCTCGCCCCGGATGCCCCGGGCCACGTCGCGGGCACGGCCAATCGTGGCCAGCGGCCGGTCCTTGGTGCCCGGGTTGGCGTCGTCGCCCCCCGGCGAGACAAACAGCTCGGCGCACGTGGCCGGCACGACGTTCAACGTAACGCTCACTACGGCGGCAAGCACGAAGATGCGCGTCATGGGTGGCGTGCTCCCGGACCTCGGGTGGTGTTTCGCGCGAGGGGGCGAGGCCGGCAACGCCGCGACCCGCCGGCTCCCGTTCGTCCGCAGTATACCGCCGGACCTGCCGAATGTCCAAAGCACGCGATTCCGCTTCGCGGCCCCGCATGGCCTCCACCCCCAGCCCAATCACCCCCCCGCTCCCGCCCCCTCCCGGTTGCCCCTCCCGCCCCCCCCCCTCCCGGCCCCCACCAACCGCCGCGAGACGGGCTGGCTGCCGGTTGGCAGTTGAAGTCTGGCCCTGGTCGGCACTCCAAGTGAGTTTGCCCAGACTGCCCAAGAGGCTCCTGACCCCTTTTCCGTTCGGCGCGGTTGTTGTACAATGTGGGCATGAGCACGCTCATCAACACTACCGCTTTCGACCGCAGCACCGAGCCGCTGTTTCGGATTCTGGCTCCCGAGCAGATCGAGCAGATCGTTCATTTTCGGCCCGACGAGGCCCTGCTGGACAGGATCGACGAACTCGCCGGCAAATGCACGGAAGGCGAATTGACTGACGACGAACGGGCCGAATACGAAGGCTACGTCCGAGCGAACAGCTTCATCGCCGCGGTTCAGTTGCGGGCTCGTAAGTTTCTCTCTCCCGGGAAGGGAGCATGATGGACGAGGCAACTCGCCGGCTGGTGCGCGAGCGTGCCGCGGACCGTTGCGAGTATTGCCAGCTTCCGCAGGAATGGTCGCCGATGGCCCGCCTGCAGGTTGAACACGTCCGGCCAAAGAAGCACGGCGGCCCGGACGACGACGGCAACCTGGCGCTCGCCTGTGTTCACTGCAACTGCCACAAGGGCAGCAATCTGACGGGTATCGACCCCGATACCGGGGAAATCGTGGAATTGTTCAATCCTCGCACTCAGGACTGGGACGACCACTTCGCGTGGGAAGGTCTTGAGATCGTCGGCTTGACGCCGTGCGGCCGCGCCACGGTGCGCGTCATGAACATGAACGCGGAAAGAGTCCTGCACGTCAGGCTCGCGGGCACTGAGCTTGGGTAGTTCGTCGAAGTTACCCGTCGCCAATATCAGTGATGTCCCCTTTTTCCTCGCCCAGCGGCCGCATTGCCTGGGGGTTGGTCGAGCAAACGCATCCGCTCCACGGCGGCAAGAGGATTCTCCCCCGCCCGTTGCCGCCGTAGGGGCATCGGACGAAGGCAAACCCGACGCGCCCGCGGATGGAGCCGGTGCATCGTCCGATCGGCGGCGAACAGAGTTGATAGTTGAAGCCTGTCCCCGAGGCCCTTGGCCCTTGGCTAAAGCCTGGCCCCGTACGCGTCCAGGGGCACGCGCAGAGCCTACATCACCGTCCTCGACTTGCGTGTGCCGCGGTCGAAAACCCCGCGCATCGATAGTGACAATGTCACGTATAGCACTTCGACTTATCCCCGAATCCGACCGCGAAATGCGGATTCGGCCAGGATTCAAGATGCGCCTCTGCGAACGTCGCGAGCGTACGGGCCAAAGACATTGAAGTGAACGTGAAAGTTCACAGGGTCACCCCGACCGACGGAGCTTGTCAGATACCGCGGGTTGAAGTGTATTGCGAAATACGGCTCTCGGAACTCTCGACACGTAATGTCGCCATGCCGTTCCTCACACTCGTGGATAACGCCCGAGAATCGCTTCCGCTGTCCGCTTTCGTCGGCGACGAACTCCCGCCCTCGAAAACGAATGTCCTCCGCCTCGGCGCGATCGCCGAGTTCGCCGAAGTGCATCTTCGCTTCCTTGAATTGCCGTAGCCCGAAAGCGACGCAACCCAGCTTGTACACCACATCGGGCATGAATCGTGGCGCGCAGCTCTTAAGCCGAAGCAATGCCTCGTAGCGTTGTCGCAGGTACTTTACGCCCAACGCCCGGTAACAGGTTGCGAGTGTTCTGAGTATTCGGTAGTCTTTTCCGTTTACCTTGAGTCCCGCCTCGCAAATGCCAATTACATTCTTCGCAGCTTCTGCAAATCCTTTGGTAGATGGGGGGGGCAGCCTTCGCTGTTCAGTCGCAGCCCAAACCGCGTAGCCTGCTGAGCTACCATGTTGTCCTGCAAGTTCCTCAGCGGCTTGGGAAACGACTTCAGGCGACCCAAACTCGGCGAGAAGCTCCGTTTCCAGCTCGCGAATGGGCATCAGCACCTCATCGTCAAGAACCTCCTTGGCCTGATCTAAGATGTCGAGGGCTTCGCCAATAAAGTCAATTGCCGCAAGGTCTTTGTCTGCTTGGGCCTTACGCCTTAGCATGTTTGCATGGGCGTGGTAGGCGTGCCCGTTTTCAAAACGGCCGCTACGAGCCTGCAAGAAGCATCGTGCAGCCTCCTCAAGTAACCGTTCGCTTTGCGCCAATTGTCCCGCTCTGCGAACTTCGATTCCCCACGTGGAATAAAGCGACCCCAGCGACGTCAAGATGTTCTGGTCCGACTCGCGTTGGTAACTCTCGTCAACACGCTGCCTATTCTCAAGCGCCCGCTTAAGGAAGCTCTCCGCTTCGTCGTACTTGCCCTCCTTTTCCGCGAGTATACCGCGGTGGTGCAAAACGCTCCTGCCTGCCCCTTTCGCTATCAGAATATCCAGAAGTTCCCGCTGGCGGTCCCTTGGCAACGGAGATGCAGCGGCGTTTGGACCGATGTAGTCGACCACCAAACGAACCACTACCTTCCAGTCCCCCGGGTTGGACAGATTGACTTTGGAAAACAACCTGCGGTACATATCGAACAGTCGCTCCTCGTCACTCAAGAACTTGGCGACTACTCGTTCGGCCACGATTCGATGGTGCGGACGATATGACAAGCGGCCTTCGACCTCAGGCTCTTCATAAATAATCGCGGCGGCCGCACCACTCAGCACGTCGTTGTGGAACCTTACGAAGTCGGTGCCTAAAGTCCGAACCAGGAGTTCGAAGGGCGTCGACAAGTCGTATTGGTAGAGCAGGCAAACGAAGGCAAAAGCTTCGCGCTGCATCGGGGGCAAAGCAGCGTATTGTTGTTCGACTATTCTGTTCAGTGGGACCCGGCTAGGATGTACGAACGTGTAGAACGTAGCGAATAGTGAGTCGCGCAACGTGTCATGGATGATGTCCAAAGCCGCCGGGCCCCGCACTCGGAGATAACCTAGCTCCGCAAGGTGATCTGCTATTCTCGCGCGCTCCTCACCAGAGAAGTCGGCTGTGAGATCGAAGACGGTGACTGAGTCTTCTGGAATGCTAAACTCGCGAGTCGCGTGATTCCATTCCCCCAACCGTTCGACGGCAAGCATAATCACAAAGTGCCCTCGACTGGCTAGATATGTCATCAGCTTGTACCACTGTCGAAGCTGGACTGCGGCATCGTCAACGATGAGAAGGAACGGGAGTTCCCTCGCATCGGGCGCCGACTTCGTGAGTTGCGTCTGAAGCATCACAAGCAAGTCCTCAATCTGGCCAAAGTCCACACGAAGAGCGTGGAAGTTTAGCAGAATGACGGGACAAAGGCCTTCTGTGTAGACGTCAAATGCGATCCTCTTGGCCAGCGTCGTCTTTCCCGTCCCGGGGCCACCGAGAAGTGCGATCAGCCGATGACCATGCTGCGCGCGCTGCGAACTCAATTGTTTGACATAAGCGTGCAGATCCTGATTCGCTTCCTTCATTGGAGACAGGGCACAACGTTTGAAGTCCCACCCGCGTCTATACGCAGACCATCCAACGTCTTTCCCCTCGAAGAAGTCGTCCTTCGTCCCCCTCTCGATTCCGATTTCGGCCTCGGTCAGCAAGACGAACGCGTCAGTCCTTGTGTTGCAGATCTCAGGACTGAGTTCAGCGCGTGCATCCCGAAGCTGCACGACTTCCACCGGCGGGCCCGCCACCACGTGGACGAGATCGGACTTGCGGACTCGCTTCCAGACTTCGTCTGCGAACTGCGACAACACCCCTTCGACCGGGGTGATGCGACGCTTGCTCAGATTAGCAACGCCTCGGGGAGACGACGGCAGCTTGGGTCCCAGACAGTACGACCAGGGAATGTTGTCGATACTGTATTCTTGTATCAGTTGGTCAAGCGCGTCGAAAACCAGCCTGTCCGCAAAGCCGTAACCTGCGAAAAGCAAGACGCCGTTCTTTAAGGCATCGTATAGGAGCCCCAGTGCTTGGTGTCGTTCGGGAGCAAGTCGGTTGTACTGCCCACGGGTCAAGACCATCTCCCCCGCCTCTGAGGCCCTTCGCCGGACACACCCCATCAGCTTGAAATATGGGACTTGATCTGCTCGCGGGAACCATAAACCCCGGTCTTCGAGGTAGATCGGAACGCAGCGACGCGGAGTGTCCTTATGATCAAACGCCCTTTCAATCACGTCGTCGTAATTCGTGGTGAAGATCGCGGTCCAAGGCAATCTGGCAATCTTGTAGTGCCCGTTCGGCACATCGAGTCCTGTTAGCTCAGACAGTACCGCCTCCCGAAGTTGCTCGATGTCATGTGGTGGAGTCTCTACTACGGCTTGGCAGATGTCGAGAAAATCCGTGCCTTCAAAGTCGACATCAGCAAACGTTCGGCGGATAGCATCCGTGAGTTCGCGGCCGGATGGCCCCTTGCCTTCCATTGAAGCACCGGCTCCGAGGAAAAGGACGGCACGACCTTTCTTTAGAGCCCGTTCGGTTGTACCAACAAGATCGTCCAGAGATAGCGAGTCCGTTCCGGGTGCCATCGAGGAACCTCCTGTCTTGTTATGCTGTTCCCCCCAAATGATAGGGATTTTCTGTTCCGTAGGGGACAGAGTCAAGGGGGTGCCGCAGCGGCAGGGGCGGCTAGCCGCCCCTCCCTCTCCTGCACCTCCCGCCCGTCTTCGAGGGGCTGTTCGGGTGGGACTCCCCGCGCAAGCGGCGTGCTGGCGGGGTTGCGCCTGGCGTGGGGGCAAATCCTGCGGCCTGGGCGCACCCTCCCCCGCCCGCCTTCCCTCGGTGAGGGCGGGTGGCGATCAGAACTCGGACCAGAACGTGTCTTCGTCCACGAGGGTCGGTTTCCGCGGCGGGATTCCTCGTGGCGGTTTCGTTCGGCGAAGGTCTGCTCGCCCCGGGCGCAGGCCATCCCGAGGCGGACGAGCTCGTCCTGGAACTCCCGGTCCTCGCGGCGCTGGATGGCCTCGTCGAAGAGGTGCGCTTCGGCGGCGGCGGGCTCTTGGAGTCGGGCGTAGAAGGCGGCGGGAGGGACGGACTGAGAGACAGAGGGACGGAGAGAGGAGGCGAGGGGAAGAGGGGGACGGAGAGACTGAGAGACTGGGGGAGGGGGAGAGGGGGTAGAGCCCCCTCTGCGGGGCCTTGCGCGGCCGACCGGCCGCGGCCCCATCTCCACGGGCCCGCCGACCTTGACTTGCCGCAACCATGGACGGACAATGGTCTTATGGTCATTCGCGGTCGAGTGCAAAACGGTGTGATCGTGCTGGAAGACCAGGTCTCCCTGCCCGAGGGCGCGGAGGTTGCGGTCGAGCTTTGCGCTGCGCCGGAAGCGCGCGGGGAGAGGATGTCTGAGGAGCAACGCCAGCGTCTGCGCGAGGTGCTCCAAGACTTCGAATCCTTACCCAACGAGAACCCGGGCGACACCTTCAGCGGTGCCGACCATGACCGGGTCTTGTACGGAGACGGGTGATGGTCTTCGTCGATTCCGGGGCTTGGTTCGCGAGGTTCGTCCCGGACGATCCGAAGCATTCCGCTGTGGCACGTTGGATCGATGCCAGCGCTGAGCCCCTCGTGACGACCGACTACTGCGTAGACGAAACGCTCACCTTGCTCGTCGCGAGGAAGCGGCCGAGCGTGGCGCTGCGTGCTGGCCGGTTCTTCTTTCAAGAAAGCCTCGTCACTCTGCATTTCGTAACTGCCGAACAGATTCATCGCGCTTGGATCGTCTTCCAGCAACATGCCGCTGCCGGTTGGAGCTTCACCGACTGTACGAGCAAGGTCGTGATTGACGAACTGTCGATCCGCACGGCCGTCGCGTTGGACGAGCACTTCCGTCAGTTCGGGACCACGGCCATCGTGCCCTGAGAGGGGGAGCGACGGCTGGCGGGTGTTCGTCTCCGCCAGGGCGCAGGCCATGCCCAGGCGGACGAGCTCGTCCCGGAACTCCTGGTCCTCGCGGCGCTGGATGGCCTCGTCGAAGAGGTGCGCTTCCGCGCCGGGGGGCTCTGGGAGGCGGGCGTAGAAGGCGCGGGCGGGGCGCCGGGGCTGGAGGTGCTTCACGCTGGCATGGTAGACGCAGCCGCCCGGTTAGTGGGGCGGGGGGTTCATCACACGTTTACCCCTAGTTCATGCCGCATTTACCCCAAGTTCACGCCGCGTTGACCCCAAATTCACCGCGCGTTGACCCCAAGTTCACGCTCCCTTACCCCCCGACGGGCCTCGACCGAAGTCGTTACGTGCAAAGGACTTATGGCGAATCGGCGAGTTTTGTTCACCACCCCCGCAACCGAGGGGCGTGCTCGCGGGGTCGGCCAGATTGACGTTAGTGCTTGCAGTAAACCAGGTTACGGAGCGCCCTGCAACGGCGGTTTTTGGCCGCCGGGCAAGGGGCCCGCCATAAGATCGTTGGAAGCGGTTTGGGGCACGCCGTCAGGGTAGCGGCGGCGCGGACGGCCCGGTCTCGGCGGGAGAGGACGGCTGGCCCTCTACCCCGCCTCGCGGCGGTCGGCCGGGCTCTCGGAGATGCCCGGCTGGCGGTGGGGGCCGTCCTGGCGCAGGCGCCGGTCGCCCCGAACGCTCAGCCCGCTTAAGGGCCGCGGCACGCCGGGGTGGGCCGGGTCGGCGGCCGTGCGCACGCCTCGCCTGCCCACGCCGAAACGCCGAAGCCACGGCCAAAGAAGACGCGCGTTCGCGCGCAGATACTCCCAGCGGAAGTAGAACCGGCGGTAACACATCTCGTGCCACCACTCGATCTGCTCCGGCGTGAGGTGGTCGTACTTCAGCACCGGGTTGTAGACCGTGTAGCGGCTGAAGTCGAAGTCGGCGATCCGGTCCTTCATCTTCACGAAGAACTCGGTGCCGGGATAGGGCGTGACCACGTTGAAGTTGGCGAACGTGGGGTTGAGCATCTGGGCGTAGACCCGCACCCGGTCGATCGAGTCCTCGGTGTCCTCGGGAAACCCGATCATGAACCCGGCCACGGTGCGGATCCCCAAGCGCCGGCAGGTCTCGATGAAGTCCCGCTGCCGGTCCTCCCGGATCGCCGAGCGGCAATAGCGCCGCAGCGTCGCCTCGTCGGGGGTTTCGATCCCCACGGTCACGCTGGTCAGCCCCGCGCGCTTGAGCACCTTGAGCACCTCGGGCCGCATCAGGTCGATCCGCGACTCGACCGAGAACTGGACCTTGCGCGGCAGCCGGCCCAGCAGCTCCGCCAGGCGAAACACGCTTCCGCGGTTCAGGCCGAACAGGGGGTCGCGGAACTTGAACGACCGGAAACCCCAGTTGCGCACGCCGTGGCGGATCTCCTCGATCACCGCCTCGGGCGAGCGGAACCGCGTCGCGCCGTCCAGGATCGTGTACGGGCAGTAGTTGCAGCGGAGCGTGCAGCCCCGGCTGGCTTGCACCAGCGCCGTGGGGAACTGCCAGAAGTCGTAGCCCACGCGGAAACGCCGCGGCCTAAACGGCGACCAGTCGGGAAGCGGCAGCCGGTCCAGGTCCTCGATCAGGCCGAGCTGGACCGCGGCCCCCGGCCGGGCGAGCACTTCGTCCAGGCGCCAGAGGAGCTGCTCCGCCTCGCCCTTGACCACGGTGACGTCCATGGCGTCGAACGCCTCGGGCATGGTCGAGGCCACCAGCCCCACGACCAGGAGCCGGGCACCCGGGTTGTTCGCGGCCATCTCGACCATGGCCTGGCGCTCGAGGTGCAGCGTGATCAGCGAGGGGCAGAAGATGTAGACGTCGGCCCCGCGGTGCGCCCGGTCCTCGACGTACTCAACCCGATGCCCCAACTGCTTTAGCGCCGCGGCCAGGTAGGCGTAGAGCAAGGCCACGGGCCGGCGGTCGCGGGTGTAGAACCAGCGGATCAGCCGGTTGCGAAGCCCGGGCCGGCTGGGATACATCCCCACGCCGTACCCGCCGGCAAAGTCCTTCGAGGCGTCGAGCTTTCGCGTGTCCCACAAGACGATCCGCATCGCAATATCCCCGCGTGGCCGGGCCGCCAACCCCGACACAAGTCTAATAGTCAGCGGCTAACAGCCGCCGGTTTCGGTCCGCAAGTACGTCTTTCGCTTGTCTCATCCGGCCTTGCGGTAGGCCGCGGGTCGATGGGTCTTGTGGTCGTCAGCGGGCGGTGCCGGGGCGTCGCGGCGCTCGACGGCGCTGATCCGTCCGCCGGGAAGCATCCGGTAGCTGATCCCTCGCCAGGTGATCCGCCGCCCCACCAGCGAGCCGAGCACGCCCAGCCAACCGGCGAGCGCCCCCAGCGGGTTGGCCCAGATGTCGAACCGGACGGCGGCAGAAAGGGGTCGGGAGTCTTTTTCCGGAACGGCCCGAATGGTGCTTTGTAACAAAGACTCCCGACCCCTTTCCCCGATTAGGCTTTGGCGGACCCAGCCGCGCTGGACTGAGAGGGCGTAGAGCACGGCCGTCACCCCGAGCGGAAGCCACAAAGGTAAAACACCATGAGCCCACGAGACCGCGATCGCCGCCAGGTTGCCCAGCCACGCCAGGGCCGAGAGCGTGGTGGCCGCCAGCCCGAACAGCCACCAGTCGGGCGCGTAGTTTCGTCCCACGAGGTACTGCCGGCGCACGAACCGAAACACGTCGGCAAGCGAGTAGTCCACCGGCGAGCCGACCACGCAGCCCGGCTCGAAGCGCACCCGTCGCCCGGCACGCCGCAGCTCGCGCGTGGCGACCAGGTCGTCGCTGAGCGTGCCCGCCCAAGCCTCGCGAAGCCCGATCGCCTCGAACGCCTCGCGCCGGATCCCCCACGAGCCGCCCCAAACGAGGTAGTGGCTGCTCCGCCCGAACAGGGCCATCACCCCGCTGTTGATGCTGTAGAGCAGGCAATTGGCCAACGTGGGCCGCTCGGGCAGAAGCCAGCGGTAGCCGGTCACGGCCGCGGTCTTGTCGCTCTCGGCGAGCCGGGCCACGAGGGTGCGGAGCCACTCGGGGCGCGGGCCGGCGTCGGAATCGACGAACGCCAAGTACTCGATATGCTGCGGAAGCCCGGCCGTGCCCGCGCGCAGATTGTGTACCTTCTGGCCGCAGTCCGTCGCGCAGCCGGCCACCACGATCCGGGCGTCGACCTCGGGGTGCTCGGCCATCGCCCGGCGAATCGCCTCCACGGCCGGGTCGTCGTCGCTCTCGACAATGAACACCAGTTCGTAGTCGGCATAATCCTGGCAGAACAGTGCCCGGAGGTTCTCGGCCATCGACACGTCGAGCCCCTTGCAGGGCGCCAGCACCGCGGCCCGGCCCCTGGCTGTTAGGTCGCCGATCCGGCGCGTGCAGCTCCGGGCGTAGCGGCGGTGCTCCCAGGTCTGAAGGGCCAGCAGCGCCGCCTGCCCCAGCGCGAGCAGGGCCAGCGTCAGATAGGCGGTCCAGGCGAGCAATTCCATGCGAAAGGAAGCGGCCGTCTGCGATCGGAGGGGAGGAGGGGGAAGGGGTTACCGTATGGGCGCAGCCCGACCGGCAGCAGAGGAGCATAGCGGCTGGGCCGGGTTCGGATCAAGGCCAACAAGATGCACAGGACGCGGAAGATGGGCAATCTGCCGATGCCCGCCGGCAAGCAGAATACGGTCACCGCCAAGGGGCCGTTGTGCTATTCCTTGTACTTCTCCCAGTACTCGGGCATCAGCTCGCGGACCTGCTTCTCCAGCTCTTCGTCGCTGATGGCGGTTAAGCGGCCGTGCTTTTCGTACTGGTCGTTGACCCAGCGGCAGACTTTGTGGCATTTGATCTTGCTGATGCGCTCGTCGTCCTTCAGGCCGAAGAACTCGTTGACCCACAGGGCCACGCCGTCGGCGCCGGTCTTGTCGGTCAGTGCGACCCGGGGTGGGCGCCCCAGGAGCTTCGTGGTGTCGAAGATATTGTAGATCCGCTCGTCCTGGCGCAGGCCGCCGGCGTGGATCCCGGCCGAGGTGGTGTTAAACTTCCGGCCCACCAGCGGGTAATTCTCGGCGATGGGGAAGCCGATCGAGCGCAAGTACCCGGCCAACTCGGTGATGACCTCGGTTTGGATGCCGCACAAGTCGCCCTTCAGTGCGATGTACTCGATCACCGCGCCTTCCAGGGGCGGGTTGCCCGTGCGCTCGCCGTAGCCGAAGAGCGTCGTGTTCACGGCGTCGCAGCCGTAAAGCCAGGCCGTGGCACCGTTGACGTGTACCTTGTGGAAGTCGTTGTGCCCGTGCCATTCGAGCCGGCTGCTCGGCACGCCCACGTCGTGGTTCAGTTTGTAGATCAGCTTGGGGATGCTCCGGGGCAGCTCGACGCCGGGGAAGCTCACGCCGAACCCCATCGTGTCGCACATGCGGATCTTGACCGACAGCTCCTCGGGCACTTGCTCGCTCATCCGCATCAGGCGTTCGGCGAAGGGGAGGATGAACCCGTCGACGTCGGCCCGGGTGATGTCCTCGAAGTGGCAGCGGGGGCGCACGCCCGCCTCGAACGCGGCATCGACCACCTCGCAGTAGCTCTCCATGCACTCCCGGCGGCTCTCGAACTTCAGCTTCTGGAAGATGTGGTAGTCGGACGAGCTGGTCAACATGCCGGTCTCCTTGAGCCCGGCCTCTTTGACCAACCGGAAGTCGCCCTTGACGGCCCGGATCCAGCCGGTGCACTCGGGATAGGCGTGGCCCAGCTCGCGGCACTTGTCGAGCGTCTCGCGGTCGTTGCTGGTGTAAAGGAAGAACTCGGTCTGGCGGATCACACCGTTCGGGCCGCCCAGCTTCGACAGCAGGTCGTAGATGTGGACCATCTGCTCGACGGTGTAAGGCGGCCGGGCCTGCTGGCCGTCGCGGAACGTGGTGTCGGTGATCACGATGTCGCGTGACTTGACCGACTGCGGATCGAACTCGACCGGTCGGCCGTCAATGGTTTCGACGATCGGCCCGTCGAAGTGGATCAAGGGCGGCAGGTCGTAGTCGAACGTTCGCTCCAGCAGGTTCGGCTCGGTGGCGTCGACCAGCGGGAATTTCTCGTTGGCCATGGTGGGCTCCTCTGTTCGAGACACGTGAGGGGCTCTGAGTTCATCCTCCGACATCCGTCCTACGTCATTCCTCCACCTCGACGCCCTGCTCCTTGCACGTCCTGGTGATGAAGTCGACCGCGTCGCCCACGGTCTGCACGGAAAGCGCGGCATCTTCGTCCATTTCGATGCCGAACTCCTCCTCGAAGCTGGCCACCAGCTCGACCGACTGGACGCTTTCCGCCCCCAGGTCGGTGGTGAAAGCACTCTCCGCCTTAATCTCGGTTAAGTCGACGTTGAGCACTCGTGCCGTGACGGCTTTGACACGCTGCTGGACGGTCGCCATGTTCGTCTCCTGTCTATGCTCGGTGTCCCGCCGCCAACGTGCGACGGCCTTTCCTAATGGCTTCGTTTCGCTCCAGTTTGGTCAGCTCGTAGACAGTGTCCCACATGGCCTGGTCGGCCTCGGTCCACGGGACCTTGCGGCGGCCCATGGCCGTGGCGGCGGTTTCGTAGAGCTTGCGCTTGCCGAAGCCCTTGGTCACCACCCCTTCGAGGAACCAGGCGAACGAGGGGATGAACTTCGGCAGCGGCTTGCCGGTGGCCGCGATCAGGGCCATCGACCCCACGTAGGCGCCGGTGTTTAGAAGCGTGCCGATCGAGGTCTTGGTGTGATCGCCGATCAGGGAGCCCACCTTGGTCGAGCCGGTGTCGATCGGCCGTTTGCCGTCCAGCGTGACCGAGACGCTCGAGTAGTCGTTCTTCAGGTCGCTATTGGTGGTCAGGGCTCCGAGGTTGACCCACTCGCCGACGTAAGCGTGGCCCAGGAAACCGTCGTGGTACTTGTTCGAGTGGCCGTGGATGATCGACTCCTCGACCTCGCCGCCGATGCGGCAGACCGGCCCGATCGAGTTCCCCTCGCGGCACTTCGCCCCCAGCAGGATTGACTTCTTGCCGACGTAGCAGGGCCCTTCGATGCGGGTAAAGGGATGAATCTCGGCTCCTTCGTCGATGTAAATGGGGCCCTCGGCGGCGTCGAGCACGACCATGGGGTGGATCAGCGTGCCCGGCGCGACGAAGACGTCCTTCTCACTGCCGCGCAGGGCCCGGGGCTCCTCGATCGTCCCCTCGACGCCGCTTTGCCCGGCAGCCGCGAAGTCGGCCGTGATCTGTTCCGGGTTGGCCAGGACCAGGTCCCAGGTGTAGTTCCACGCCGGCAGCTTCGTGTCGGCTGCCGGCAGCTTCGCTTTGGCCGATTCGACCAGGCCCTCGATCGAGCCCGTCTCCAGCCGAGCCAGGTCGGCCTCGGGAATCCGGGCGCACAAGAGGTCGCCGTCGTCGTCCACGATCACCCGGCCGGGGCCGGTCGAGTCGAAGTCGAGCCCGTCGGCCTTGACCCGGCACGAAAGCACCAGCAGGTCGTCGCCCGTCAGGCTCTCCAGGTCGTTGACCGGCCAGCTCGTTTGCCGGCGATAGACCTCCGCCATGTAAGGGGGCACGAAGCAGGCGACTTCCATGGGGCAGACCTTGTCTACCAGCTTGTCCGCCAGCGAGGTCATCCCGCAGCGCAATTCCCAGATCGGCCGGCAGAGCGCCAACGGATAGAAGTTCACGCGCCGCTCGCCCGGCAAGTCGACAAGGATGAGTCGCATCGCTTTCCCCTGACTCCTGAGCCCTCGCCCTCACGGCGCGTGGACCATATTGTCTTGTACCCATTCGTAGTAGTCGAGCATCTTCAGCTCGCTGGCCGCCTCGCGATCGAGGATGAACGTGGCGTCGCGGTGGAGCTGCAAGGCGCTGGCGGTGATCATGCCGGTCACGGGGCCTTCAATAGCCGCGGCCACGGCCTTGGTCTTGCTGTGCCCGCTGGCCAGCAGGATGATCTTGCGCGCCTCGAGGATCGTGCCCACGCCCATGGTAATCGCGTAGATCGGCACGTCCTCCGGCTTGTCGAAGAACCGAGCGTTGTCCTCGATGGTCGGCCGGGCGAGGGTCTTGATCCGGGTGCGGGACCCCAGCGAGCTGGAAGGCTCATTGAAGCCTATGTGCCCGTCGCTGCCGATGCCCAGAACCTGAAGGTCGATCCCGCCGCAGTCCCTGATCCGCTGCTCGTACCATGCGCAGAACGCCTGGTAGTTATCCGTGGTACCCGAGGGGATGTAGATGTTCTGCTTGGGGATGTTGATGTGCTTGAACAGGTTCTCCCGCATGAAGTAGTGGTAGCTCTGCGGGTGCATGTGCGAGAGACCCACGTACTCGTCCAGGTTGAATGTGGTCACCTGGCCGAAGTCGAGGCCCTCCTCCTTGTGCATGCGGGCCATCTCCTGGTACAGCCCCAGCGGCGTGGAGCCAGTGGCCAGCCCCAAGACGGCGTTCGGCTTAGCGTTGAGCGTCTGGGCCACCACCCGGGCGGCCGTCCGACTCATCTCCTCAAAAGTGTCCTTGACGAGAATCTCCATGGGATGCTCCTCCCTTCGCAGCAAAGCATATTAACCAGTAATGGGCAACACCGAACCCGCCAGTATGGGCACCCAGCTCCGGCCTGTCAACCGGCCGGAGGGTCCGCCCGCCGCCCGGGTCCGGGATTTGCTTCCGCCCCCGGGGCTCCCCTGCTAAAATGGAGCGAACCCGCCGGGATCCCCCCCTAAGCCCCCTTCCTTACCCACTTCCCCACAATTCGTGCTCTAAGGAGACCTGTCATGCCCATGAACCGCCTCCGATTTTGTCTCGCGCCCGTCGCCTGCCTGCTGGCTTGCCTCTCCTGTGGGGTATCGTTCCACACCGCCGAGTGTGCCGAAGCCGAGGGGTTCGTACCGATCTTCAACGGCCGGGACCTCTCCGGCTGGGTCGTCGACGGCCGAAAGACCCGCACTGAAAACGGCCAGGAAGTGCCCGTCTGGACCGTGCGCGAGGGCATGGTCCATTGTGCGGGCCGGGGGGGCGGCTTCCTGCGATACGACAAGGAGCTGGGCGATTTCGTCGTGCGCCTGGAATACTGCATGTCGAAGGGGTGCAACAGCGGGATCGGCATCCGCGGCGTGGTCTTCACCGGAGCGCGCAAGACCCGGCCGTCGTTTGCCGGCTACGAGATGCAGATCGTCGACGACGCCGGGCGCGAGCCGCACAAGCACTCCAGCGGCTCGCTCTACCGCTACGTGGCCCCCGTGAAAAACGCCACCCTGCCCGCCGGGGAGTGGAACCGGCTCGAGATCGAGTGCCGCGGCCCCAAGATCCGCATCACACTGAACGACCAGCTCATCCACGATTTCGACCAGACCACGCTCGATACGACCAAGGACAAACCCCTTTCGGGCTACTTCTCGCTGCAGGACCACGGCAAGGTGATCGACTATCGCAACCTGCGTCTGAAGGAGCTGGGCGCGAGCGGGGAGTGAGGAGTGGCGAGTGGGGTGTGGGAAGTGTTTGCAGTGGAGCGGCGGCGCGCAAAGTCCCGCGACTGCGTCGCGGGGGCGCCGGGCGGTTGACAAACCGCAGCCGGGGGAAAGAATTGACGAACCCCTGATCCTTTCCCCAAAAACCCGACCATGGCCCGCCAGCAACTTGAGTTCGCCGACCTCGACCGGCTCGCGGCGGAGCTAACCCGCCTGCGCGACACTGGCTACACGCCCCAGGGCAACTGGACGCTCGGCCAGATCTGCGACCACCTGGCCATCTTCTTCCGCGGGTCGCTCGATGGATTTTCGCAGCGCGTGCCGTGGCTGATTCGGGTCACGCTGGGGAAGCTCATCCTGAGGTCGATCTTCAAGAACCGCGGCATGCGCGAGGGCGTCAAAGTCCCCAAGAGCTTCCTGCCCGGCGAGCCGGGCGACGACGCCGAATCGGTCGCGACGCTGCTCGAGCTCATCGACCGCTTCCGCGCCCACCCGGGCGACTACCACCCCAGCCCGCTCTTTGGCCACCTAAGCCGCGAGCAGTGGACCGCTCTGCACTTGATCCACGCGGCGCATCACCTGAGCTTCTTGACGCCCGGGGAAGCGGGACCACCGGCTTGACGTGCTCTGTTTAGCAGCCGACCGCAGGTCGGCTTGGCGCCGCAACCGGCCGACGT
>Ga0180437_10003430_pt1 | contig 23652 bp, 17 predicted proteins | sample SS_ome_4_FD_132410 | JGI IMG/M metagenome (GOLD analysis project Ga0180437, IMG submission 132410) | Hypersaline lake sediment archaeal communities from the Salton Sea, California, USA - SS_3_D_1 metaG | ecosystem: Environmental > Aquatic > Non-marine Saline and Alkaline > Hypersaline >... | reverse complement strand
GATTCCCTCCAATCCGCCAATGGCCACAATGTCGCCGGCCGCTGAGGCCGGGACTTCCACTCGTTCTAGCCCCTCGTGTACGTAAAGGTACCGGGCGCTTTCCGAAAGTTGCTGGCCATTCCGCGTGAGGCGCGTAACGGACTGCCCGGCCGTAATGCGACCGGCAAAGACCCGGCCGATAGCAGTCAGGCCACGATGGTTGTCATAATCCAGTGCAGTCACCAGGACCTGCAGGGGGGCATCTACATCCACTGTTGGGCAGGGAATTTCCCGCAAGATGGCGTCAAAAAGCGGCTTCAGGTCTGGCCCAAGTTCGGGCGTCAGGCCTGCCTGGCCTGTGGTGGCCACCGTGTATACCACACGAAAGTCTGCCTGTGCGTCGGTGGCTCCCAACTCGATATACAGATCGAAAGTCTCGTTGAGCACCCGATCCAGTTCAGCGTTTCTGCGGTCTAGTTTGTTGACTACCACGACGGTGCGATGGCCCAGTTCCAGTGCCTTCCGGAGTACGAAACGGGTCTGGGGCATGGGGCCTTCAGCCGCGTCCACCAACAACAGCACTCCGTCAACCATATTGAGAACCCGCTCCACCTCACCGCCAAAATCCGCATGCCCTGGAGTGTCCACGATGTTGATCTTGACCTGTTGGTCTCTTTCTTCATCGTAGATGTTGATGGCCGTGTTCTTTGCCAGGATAGTAATTCCACGCTCCCGTTCCAGATCGTTAGAATCCAGCACACGCTCGGCCACCTGCTGGTTGCTACGGAAAACGTGCGCCTGCTTGAGCAGACTATCCACCAGCGTTGTTTTGCCATGATCTACATGCGCAATGATGGCAACGTTACGCAGATCGGTTCGTTCAACGAGCATTCGTACTGCGCTCCCTCTTGGGTCGAAAATGCGTTGCCTGTGAACTACCTTCTTCAAGGCTCCGACTACGCCACTGGCTCCGCACTTGGTCAGTGTACTGACCACCTGACTTGTGATACTTGGCGAGTCGCTCTCAGCGAGCGTCAGAGCCGATTCACAGGCGGCAGCAGTATAGCCTTCATGTTCCGATAGGTCAATTCCCGCTTCCTTGATGGTCAGGTGGATCCGCTCAGCGTAGCCGCCGTGCATTTGTGTCCGTTGTCATTCATGATGGACACCAAATGCGACACGAAGGGACACCAATGGATACCAAGATGGCACCGCGCGCCGCCATAGTCAAGTGTTAGGCCTGTAGAGGGCTCTCTACGTGGTTTTCGGAGGTTTAGTGGCTGAAAAGCCGGGGCGAGGTCGCAAAAGCGGATCAGTAGCAGTTTTGCGGGTCTCGCCGGTTGTGTAATCGTCTTTCCTACGAGTATTCAGTCTCGCAAGGGTGGCGACATGGCGTGCATTCGAGGTCCCTTGGGGCATTTGTGTTGTAATAATACAACTAACAATCAAAATAGACTCAGCCTGGTAGGCTGAGTCTAGCCTTTTCCGCTGGAGTCCCTGCCTGCACGTTGCCGAAACATGCCGTCCGAGCGGAAACCAGCCTGGCAAGTACGAAAACATCAGCTTGATCTGGCCTCAGGATCACAGCCCAAGATGATGCGCCATGCCGGATGGTTGGGAACCTTGGCGGATGAGACTTTTCGGCCAGGCCAGCGTGGGGAGGACCTCAATCCCGCCCCCATCTGCCACGCGCGAGGGCGTCCCCGAACTTGTCGTCGTTGTCACGAATCAGGAACCCAGGACCCTCACCGCAGGGCGTGGCCTCCTGCAGTTGCTGGGCCACCCAGTGCACCTGGTCGGTGAGGCGTTGGGCCAAGTCGCGATAGTGAGCGTGCTGGTCAAGAGCGAGCGAGGGAGCTCCGGTTACGGGGCCAAGTTGGTGAGCAGATACTCGACGGCATACTGCTGCACCTCGTCCTCTGCGGTGCCCTCGTCATCGCTCACGGCGATCTCTGGGGACACACCCCGCTCCCCATACCACGTGCCTGACGGCCCGAGCCACCTGGCTACCGTCGTCTGCAGCGTGGCATTGCCCGCGAGCGGGTAGAAGGCCTGGATGGTACCCTTGCCATACGTTGTGTCGCCAATGACCGTCCCCCGGTCGCGCTCGCCGATGGTCACTGCCGCCGTCTCAGCCGCCGAATAGGTGCGCCCACTGACCAACACCACCAACGGGATGTCACCGGCGATTGCGTCTCCCGTGGCCACGTACCGCTTGAGCTTACCGTCGTTGCGCTCGGCCATGAAGAGCAGACCATCTTTGACAAAGTAGCTCAGGATCTCCTGGGCAGTGTCCATCGAGCCGCCGCCGTTGCTGCGCAAATCCCAGATCAGTGCCTTCGGCTGCTGGGCAAGCAGCTCTTCCAGCGCCGCTTTCATCTTGGGACCGGCATTGCTCGTGAAAGTGTATTGGGCAACGTAGGCGATGCCCCCCGGGAGCATGCGGGATGAGACGATGGGCCGTTCGTGACGAACGGGATAAAAGTCCAAGATCTCGTCGCCACGTTGGACTTGTATATGGGCCGGCGCGCCGACGGGCCCGCGGACCAACAGGATCACTTCGGCATCGGCGGTGTCTTCGTCGATGGCCACCCCGTCGATCGAGAGGATGATATCTCCCTGGCGCACGCCGGCCTCGTAGGCGGGCTCGCCGGGAAAGACCACAGTAGCCACCATGTGCCCCCCCTGCCGCTCGGTGAAAAGTCCGATTACCCCTGACTCGCCCGCAAAGTCCGCCTGAAAGCGCCGGCTGACCTCCGGTTCCAGCAGCGCCGTGTGGGGATCGCCGATCTCACGGAGCATACCCCGGATGGCGGCATAGCTCAACGCGCGCGAGGTGGGAACCTGGCCTAGGTGCTCGTTGAGCAGGACACGGCGCACCTGCTCGACGAGCTTAACCTCGGTGTCCAGCCGCCAGGTGCACGCGAGCCAGCCGATGGCAAACCAGATCGCACACAGCAAGAGCAGGATGAGGAGGTTCGTCGTCCGCTTTTTCGATATGGCGCTCTTCATGGCACCCCCACCAAGAGTAAAACAAGAACAGCGATAGCCGGCGCTACCGCTGTCATCCATACAAACGAAAGGCGCAGAGATCGTGCACATTCACCCTGGGTGTACTCGATCCGCCGTCCTGGCGCCGCCCGTCTTGACACCCGCCCGACAAACAGCGGGACGAATTGTATCATACTCGGGCTGCGCTGTCAAAGAAACGCTGCGGACCCCCACAGGCGAGTGCCAGGCTCTCGAACGTGTCGCAACAGAGCAACACAGCAGCGGCAGCTGTCGCTGTCGCTGCTGTGCAGATCGGTGCGATGCGCGGGGATCAGCAGGCTATCCCGACCAGAGGAGACCGCCGGACCAGAGGAGACCGCCGGACCAAAGGAGACCGCCGGACCAAAGGAGACCGCCAGACCAGAGGAGACCGCCGGACCAGAGGAGACCGCCAGCCATCGGCGGGGGAGCTGCCAGTATCGGGACGAGCAGCAGGGCCAACAGGACAAAGATGCTGAGTAGAACAACTGCCTTGGTCATCATTTCACCTCTCTGTCTCTTTTTCTCGCGAAAGATGTGCGACGACGAAAGTTCAATGTGTCTGTAGTATACACGACACGCGTTACGAATGCGTCCGAGAAACGTTACGAAGTGTTGTATTTTGCCGCACTTTCTGGTACAATGGGCAAAGAGGAGGACGCGTGCTATGTCGCAGGTGGCGCTGTTTCTGCTTGGCCCACCACGCATCGAGTGCGATGGGCAGCCGGTATCGGTAGATACACGCAAGGCGATGGCTCTCGCCGCTTACCTCGCCGTCACAGGGGAGCGCCACTCTCGCGACACATTGGCTACGCTGTTTTGGCCACAGTCGGATCAAGCCCGCGCCCGAGCCGCGTTGCGCCGGACGCTGTCGGTACTGAAGAGAGCCGTGTGCGGTGCGGGGCTAGAAATCGAGCAGGACAGCCTGGCCCTCAGGCCCGGCGCCGACCTGTGGTTGGACGTCGATCGTTTCCGGCACCTGCTGGACGGGTGCCAGACCCACGGTCACGCACCAGACGGCGTGTGTCCAGCCTGCGTGGCGCCACTCACCGAGGCGGTCGATCTCTACTGTGCCGACTTTATGACCGGCTTCACGCTGCGCGACAGTCCTCAGTTTGACGACTGGCAGTCCTTCACCAGCCGGACCCTGGGCGCGGCACAAGCGGGAGCGTTGCAGAAACTGGTGCGTTTCTACAGTGCCAGGCAAGACTTTGAGCTGGCCATCGCTTATGCCTGGCGGTGGCTCGAGCTTGATCCCCTGGACGAGCTGGCGCACTACCAACTGATGCAGATCTATGTGTGGACAGGACGCCGGGCCGAGGCGCTTCGCCAATACCAAGAATGTGCGAAAATCCTGGAGCAAGAGTTGGGCATTCCGCTGCAGGAAGAGATCACCCGGCTGTACCACGCCATCCGGGAAAACCAGGTACCCGCATCGCGCCTGCCAACGGTCCCGGCGCATACGCACAACCTGCCACAAGCGCCCACTCCTTTCGTCGGTAGAGCTGAAGAGCTCGGCGAGGTTGCCCGGCTACTTCAGGAGCCGGGCTGCCGGCTTTTGACCGTGGTCGGTCCCGGCGGCACCGGCAAGACCCGCCTGGCCTTGCAAGCCGCCTCGCAACAAGCCGGGGCATTTGTGCACGGTGTCTACTTTGTGTCGCTGGCCCCTCTCGACTCGCCCGACTTTCTTGTCCCGGCCATCGCCGACTCGTTGGGGCTCTCCTTCCACGGTGGTGCCTACCCCAAGGACCAACTGCTCAACTATTTGCGCGAGAAACAGATGCTGCTCCTGCTCGACAACTATGAGCACCTGCTGGTCGAAGGCGGCCCGGAACTGGCGGCCGAGATCCTGCGCTCGGCGCCCGGAGTGAAGCTACTGGTCACCTCGCGCGGGAGGCTGAACCTCCAATGGGAGTGGCCCTTCGAGCTGCGCGGGCTGCCGTTTCCGCAGCGTGGGGGGCGGGCTCTCGAAGAGTACAGCGCCGTGAAGCTGTTCCTCCAGAGTGCGCGACGAGCAGATCCCGGCTTCTGCCTGTCGCAAGAGGAGAGACCGTTCGTGGCGCGCATCTGCAAATCGCTGGAGGGCGTACCGCTGGGGATCGAGCTGGCCGCATCGTGGGTGCTCGTGCGGTCATGCAAAGAGATCGCCCGGGAGATCGAACGCAATCTGGCCTTTGTCACCTCCACCTGGCGGGATGTGCCCGAACGGCATCGCAGCCTGCAGACGGTCTTTGACCATTCCTGGAATCTTCTCACCGACGAAGAACGGGGGGTACTGATCAGGCTGTCGGTGTTTCGCAGCGGGTTTGGCGGGCGTGCTGCGGAAGCGGTTGCTGGTGCCGCTCCCGTCCACCTGTCGGCATTGATTCACAAGTCATTTCTATACAAGAGCACGACAGGCCGGTACGACATGCTCGAGGTTGTGCGGCAGTTTGCCCGGGACAAGCTCCAGGAGTCGGCGCGGGCCTGGAAAGAGACACGGGACCGGCACTGCGCGTACTACGCCGCGTTCCTGTCGGAGCGAGATCCTGTGCTCAAGGAAGGACACCAACAAAAAGCCCTGGCACAGATCGGAGAAGAGATCGACAATATACGCGCAGCATGGCGTTGGGCCGTGGCCCACAGGCAGTATGCCCAGATCCACGAGGCCCTGGACAGTCTATGCCGGTTCTACCAGATCCGGAGCCGGTTTCACGAGGGGGAGCAGGCCGTGGGCAGGGCACTCGACACCCTGGCCGGGCATGAAGACGACCAGACGCTGCTTGTGGCGAGGCTGCGCACCCGCCGCGGCTGGTTCTGTTTCAAACTTTCCAACTTTGAGGAAAGCCGGGCACTGTTGCAGTCGAGCCTGGACTTGCTGCGCCCGACCGACGCACACGCCGAAATGGCGCTGGCCCTCAATCGCCTGGGAATCGCCACCGCCGCACGCGGGGATCTGGACGCTGCCGAGGAGCTGCTTCAGGAAAGTCTGGCGCTGCGCAGGCAGGTCGACGATGAGCATGGCGTGGCGGACTGTCTGAATAACCTGGGGCTGATTTCGGCGATCCGGGGGGATCTCGGAGAGGCCAGGGTTCTGGTACAGCAGAGCCTGGCCATCCGGGAAAGGTTCCAGAACCGGTCGGACATGCTGGACAGTCTCGGCAACCTGGGCGTGTTCGCGGAGAACAGCGGTGACTTTTGCGAGGCGAAAAGGATCCACGAGAAATGCTTGGTGCTGCTCAGAGCGCTCGGCGACCGGTGGGGGTTGGCGAACACACTCAACAACCTGGGGTTTGCCCACTGTGCGTTGGGCGAGCTTTCGGAGGCGGGAAACTGCTTCCGGGAATCGTTGGAGATCGGCAGGGACCTGCAATCTGTCCAGCTGACAATCGAGTCGCTGGTGGGTATCGCAACGCTGATGGCTCACGGCGGCGAGCAGGAACAGGCGGTGAGCCTGGCAACCTGCGCCCTGGCACACCCGGCCATCTGGGAAAAGCCGCAGGACCGGGCTCAGGAGCTCCTGGCGGAGCTTGAAGGGCTGCTGTCCCCCACGGCGTTCGCGCGGGCGCGCGCGACAGGAAAGATGCAGGACTTGACGCAACTGGCGCGGATCTGTAGTACGATCCGGTGAAGGTGCACGTGCTGGCCGCCACTCGCGACCTGGCCCAGGTGCTGCCCGCCCTGCGCCGCCCGCGACCCCCCGTCGCAACTGACCCAATACTCCGTGAATAGCGGGCTGGGCTCCCACGCCCGGCACTGTTGTCATTCGTGGCGCCCGGTGGGGCATGCTGTCTCCCTTCCATCTCCGACCGGGTCAACGCTCTTTCGCACGAAACTCACACAAACCTGCACGGTTTTTTCATAGATTTACCAGGGGGAACCCGGTATAATAGACACATCAAGGTTCGTGTACCCGGACGATAGTCGTTATGATCGTGGAGGCTGTGGACGTGCCGGGCATTGCAGCTGCCATGACAACCAGGACGCACCCCCGGAACTGCAATGAAGGATGTTGAGAAATGGGACACGACATCATGAGCAACTGGATGTGGGCTCGTATCTGCTGGATCTTGCTGGCTGTGGTACTGCACGTCTTGTCGACGCTGACCGCCGAGCCGTGCTTCGCCGGGCTGGCCTGGTCCGGGTAGGACAACACCGGGCAAGCTCGCCTGCAAACAGAGGTTGCCCGGCGCTGGTCGACCAGCGCTGACAGGAAAAGCCACGTACGGCGCGAGCCGCTCACAGACTCCGACGCAGTAGTGACGGAAACAGACCACAAGCTCAAGCTACAATCATAGCGCTGCCCGAATCCCGGCCCCACAGCAGTGAAGTCCGTTTGGAGATTCTCGTGGTCTGTGATAGGGTGTCGTCCATAAATGACCTCGCATCTGGCCACACTAGCCCAAGCCATCCTGAGCCTGTCGAAGGATGATTTCTGGCTAGATGCGGGAGTACAAAGTTGTCTCGGGACGACTCCCAAACTGTGGAAGTACCTTTCCCCGCTGGTTTGACGTTCGCAGAAATCACAGCCCCTCAATCGGCCGTCCTCTCCTGCTTTTGGAGTTGCCTAATGGAAACTGTGCTTCAATTGGACCACCAGATGCCTGGTACCAATCGTCCAAAGGACCTGTTGGCGCACCTTGGCTGTTCCTCCGCTGATATGGTTTCTTGGTCAGCTCGGTATGTCCGCTTGGGCACCTGACCCCGCGTGGAATCCGCCCCCATGCTTGTCCGCTTTTCGCGGCTGTGGTATACTGGACCCATCCCCGCCAGCACGCCTGCCACTTCACCGGCCTTGGCATAGGACACACATGTCACTCCAAACCGGCGATACGCTGCGCGATGGGCGATACCGCATCCTGGGCCGCATCGGCCAAGGTGGTTTCGCCGTCGTCTATCATGCGCGCGACACACTCCTCGATCTTGATGTTGCCATCAAGGAGTTCGAGCCCTCCGCACCCGGCGACGCGCAGGCCGAAAGCGGAGATCCGCCGAGTTGACAATCATTATACGCCTCTGGTATAATGGAGGCGCACCCGGATTTCTCAGCAGTCTCTCTTGCCTGGAAAACCATCGCAGCCCACCATCGCGTCCGGGTCGCCCAAGCCGGTCACATCGTTGCCACCCATCATTCCGGTCTGTCCAAAAAACAGCAAGGTTGGAGAAGGAGACTCCCATGCTCGAGATCACCACCTTGGGCGGGCTCGTGATCCGGCGCGACGGCGAAGCGGTGACCGATCTGGTCACGCGCAAGGCCGAAGCTCTGCTGGTCTACCTGGCCTGTACCGGGCGTCCCCACGCCCGGGAAGTGCTGGCCGAGATGCTGTGGGAAGAACGCACCCCCGAGCGGGCGCTGGGCAACCTGCGGGTGGCCCTCACCAGCCTGCGCAAGCAAGTCGGTCCCTATTTCACCATCGAGCGCGATAGCGTGACCGCCAACCCCGAGGCGGGCATCCGGCTGGACGTGGCCGGGCTGGAGGAGGCCCTGCGCGGAGGACAGGTCGAGACGGCGGCGGCACTGTACCGGGGCGAGTTTTTGCAGGGGTTCTACGTGCGGGGCGCGCCGGGCTTTGAGGAGTGGGCGTCGCAGGAGCGGGAGCGCCTGCGCCTGGCGCTGGTGGACGCGCTGGGCGGGCAGGTGGAGCGGGACCTGGCGGGGGGCGCCTTCCGGGCGGGCATCGAGCACGCGCGGCGGCTGCTGGCGCTGGATCCATTGTCGGAATCGGCGCACGAGCAGATGATGCTGCTGCTGGCGGCGGGGGGCCAGCGCAGCGCGGCGCTGGTGCAGTACGAGACGTGCCGGGCGGTGCTGGCCGAAGAGCTGGGGGCGGAGCCGTCGCCGCAGCTCCAGGCGACGTACGAACAGTTGCTGAAGGGGGAGCAGCCGGTGGGGATCCCGCCGGCGACCGGGGCGCGAGAGCGGGCGCCGAGGGCTGTGGGGGATTGCCCGTACCGGGGGCTGGCCGCCTTCCGGGAGGAGGACGCGCCCTTTTTCTTCGGGCGGGAGGACTTTGCGGAGCGTTTGGAGCGGGCGGTGCAGCAGCGGCCGCTGGTGGCGGTGATCGTGGGCTCGTCGGGGTCGGGCAAGTCGTCGGCGGTTTTTGCCGGGTTGCTGCCGCGGCTGCGGGCGGAGGGCGGCTGGACAACCGCCGGCTTCCGGCCCGGGGCACAGCCGTTCCGGGCACTGGCGGGGAGCCTGGTGCCGGCGCTATCGCCGGAGCTGGACGAACCGGATCGGCTGGTGGCGGCGCGCAAGCTGGCGGACGCGTTGCAGGGTGGGGAGTTGCCCCTGGCCGATGTGGTCGACGATGTGCTGCAGGGGCAGCCCCAGGGGCAACGGCTGCTGCTGGTGGCGGACCAGTTCGAGGAGCTGTACACCCTCTGCCCGGAGCGAGAGGAACGGCGGCGGTTTGTGGACGAGCTGCTGGCGGCGGTGGCGGAGACGGCGCGGAAACAGGCGCCGCGTTTCGTGCTGCTGTTGACGATGCGGGCCGACTTTATGGGGCAGGCGCTGGCCTATCGGCCCTTTGCCGACGCCTTGCAGGAGGCGTCGTTGATGTTGGGGCCGATGAATCGCGAGGAGCTGGCGCTGGCGGTGGAAAAGCCGGCGGCGGTGCAGGGGGCGGCGTTTGAGGCGGGGTTGGTAGAGCGGATCCTGGACGACGTGGGGCAGGAGCCCGGGAACCTGCCGTTGCTCGAGTTTGCGCTGACGTTGTTGTGGGAGCGGCAGAGCTACGGCTGGCTGACGCACGCCGGGTACGAAGAGATCGGGCGGGTGGAGGGGGCGCTGGCGCGCTACGCGGATGAGGTCTTTGACGGGCTGGACGCCCGAGCGCGGGCGCAGGCGCGGCGGGTGTTTGTGCAGTTGGTGCGGCCGGGGGAGGGGACGGAGGACACGCGGCGGTTGGCGACGCGGGGAGAAGTGGGTGAGGAGAACTGGGGGCTGGTGCAGCACCTGGCGGACAAGCGGCTGGTGGTGACGGGGCGGGATGCGACGGGCGCCGAGACGGTAGAGATGGTGCACGAGGCGCTGATCGAGGGTTGGGGCCAATTGCAGGCATGGATGGCGGCGGACCGGGCCTTTCGGACCTGGCAGGAGCGGTTGCGGGCGGCGCTGGGGCAGTGGCAGGCGACGGGGGAGGACGAGGGGGCGTTGTTGCGGGGCACGCCGCTGGCCGAGGCGGAGGGCTGGCTGGGGGAGCGGGGCGAGGACCTGAGCGCGGCGGAGTTGGCCTACATCGAGGCGGGGCTGGCGCTGCGGGAGCGGCGGTTGGCGGAGCAGGAGGCGCAGCGGCAGCGGGAGCTGAAGGCGACGCGGGCGCTGGCGGCGGAGCAGGAGAGGCGGGCCGGCATAGAACAGCGCCGGGCCGAGGAGCAGGCAGAGTCGGCGGGCCGCCTGCGGCAGCGGGCACTGTCGCTGGCGGGGGCGATGGTTGTGGCCGCCATCCTGGCTGTTGCTGCCTTCTTTGCCTTCCGGCAGGCCGACCAGAACGCCACTGCGGCTCAGGCCGAGGCGGAGAGACGGGCCACAGCCCAGGTCGAGGCGGACGTCGCAGCCGTCGAGGCCGGCCGGCAGCGCGATGCGGCCCAGGCCGAGGCCGCGGCGCGGGCCACGCAGCAGGTGATTGCAGAATCGGAGAGCCAGGCCCGGGCGACCCAGCAGGCAATTGCGGAAACCGAGGTCCAGGCCCGGGCGACCCAACAGGCCGTCGCCGAGCAAAAGGCCCGCGAGGCGCAGGTGGCCTACAGCCTGTCCCTGGTGGCCAACGCCCGGCAGGCGCAGGCTGATGAAGATACGGAGCTGGCCCTGCTACTGGCCCTGGCGGCCAGCGGCATCGAGGACCCGCCGCCGGCGGCCCAGCGGGCCTTGCTGGACATCGCCCATGCGCCGGGCACGCGGCGTCGGTTGGTGACCAGCCAGGAGAATTACGCTCTGGACGTGAGCCCCGATGGCCGGAGGATGCTGTCTGGAGCACGGGATGGCACCGTGTACCTCTGGGACCTGGCCTCCGGCGAGCTCCTGAAGCGCCTGGAGGGCCATACCTCAGGCGTCCTTGATGTCGTCTTCAGTCCTAGCGGCCAGCGGGCGCTGTCGGGATCCTATGATCACACCGCCATTCTCTGGGATCTGGACAGCGGCGAGATCATCCAGCGCCTGGAGGGTCACACGGCGAGCGTCAGGGCAGTCGCCTTTGGCCCCGACGGTCGCACCGCCCTGACCGGCGAGGACACTATGGAAGCTCCGGGAGAGCTTATCTTGTGGGACCTGGAGGCGGAGGGCGACGAGGGGCGCATCGTCCGCCGCTTTGGCGCCAGCGCCGAGGGGAACCGCCAGGGCATACAGTCCGTGGCCATCAGCCCCGACGGGCGCGTGGCGTTGGTAGGTCTCGGTGCTACTCCGTCCCATGACCGGCCCCTGGTCCTGTGGGACCTGGAGACTTTTGAGGCGATCCGTTTCCTGCAAGGGCCCACTTCCCCGATCAGTGAGGTGGCCATCAGCCCCGACGGCCGCCTGGGACTTAGCGGCGCCGAGGGCGAGGCTACGGTCAGTCTCTGGGATCTGGAGACAGGCGAGGAGTTGCATCGCCTGGAAGGACATGAGGACTGGGTTCTGGGCGTCGCCCTCAGCCCCGATGGCCGTACGGCGCTCTCGAGTGATGCCGATGGCGTCCTGATCTGGTGGGATCTGGAGGCCGGCGAGCCGCTGGCGCACCTGCGGGAGCACACCGGCGATACCCGCGACGTCGCCTTTGTGGACGGCAGCACCGCCGTATCGTCGTCGGATGACGGCACGCTGCGCCTGTGGGAGCTGACCAGCGCCTGGCAGTTGGATCACTGGCAGGGGGAGGCGGAACTGCGACACGGCCTTCCCGTCACTGCGCTGGCCATCAGCCCCGACGGCCGACTGGCCCTCTCCGGGGCCGGAACCCGGGACTGGAATGCCGCTCCCGGCGAATACGACCTCGACAACTCGCTCATTCTGTGGGATTATGAGAGCGGCAGGCCCCTGCGTCGCCTGGAGAGTCACCGGAACACGGTCAGTGGTGTCGCCTTTAGCCCCGACGGCCGCCAGGCGCTCTCGGGTTCGTACGACGGTACGCTCATTCTCTGGGACCTGGACACCGGAGAGAAGATCCGCCAGATGGAAGGCCACACCAGTGGGGTTCAGGGCCTGGACATCAGCTCCGACGGCCGCCAGGCGCTCTCCTGCGATTGGGCCGGCATGATCCTTCTCTGGGACCTGTCCTCCGGAACCGTCGTGCGGCGATTTGCCGGACACCATCACTTGAATGTCCAGGGGGTGGCCTTTCTCGCCGGCGACCGGCAGGCAGTCTCCGTCGGCGCGGAAGCCTCTGTGATCGTCTGGGACCTGGCCAGTGGCCAGCGCCTGCGCCGCCTGATCGGCCTCACAGGGGACGTCGGCGGTCACGAATCGCGCGCAGAAGATATAGCTGCGAGTCCCGACGGCCGTCAGGCGCTCTCGAGTTCGTGGGACGGTATGCTCATCCTCTGGGATCTGGCCAGCGGCCGGTCGATCCGTCGCTACGAGGGTCACACCGGCACTGTGCATGATATTGACATAATCTCCGACGGCCAGACGGCGCTCTCCGGCAGTTCGGACGGCACCCTGATCGTCTGGGACGTGGCCACCGGCACCCCCTTGCGCCACTTGCCGGTGAGCGCCTCGTTCGAGGACCCGCCGAGAGTGGCCATCCACCCCGACGGAAGGACGGCCCTCTCCGGCGAGCCGGATGGCACGATCCTGAAATGGCAACTGGCCGAGCCCTCCCCGGCTGAGCTGATCGCCTGGATTGGCGACAACCGCCCCCTGCGCGAGCTGACCTGCCTGGAGCGGGAGACGTACCAGATCGCGCCCCTCTGCGACGAGGACGGCACCTCGCCCGCCACCACGGCCGATCTGCTGGCTGCCGCTGCTGCCTCGGCGCCGACCCAACCATCAGCCATGCCGACAAGCCCGCCGACTGGTGGGGCACCCCTACCCACGCCCACGCCGCATTCCACCCTGAGAGCGGCCCTGGGCGAAAACCGAGGCGAGCTGGCCCGCTACGAGTACGACGTCTGGACCTACCAGGGCGAGGCCGGCGAGGTGCTGAGCCTGCACATGCAGGCCGACAGGCCGATTACCGGGCCTATCAACCTGGAGGAGGAATTCGCCGCCGGGGTGATGGACACGATCCTGATGGTGTTCGCCCCCGACGGCAGCCTGCTGGCCCAAGCCGACGACGTGCCCGGGTGGGAGGGCCAGCGGACAGACTCGTTGATCGAAGCCGTGTACTTGCCCGTGGACGGCGAATACCGCATTGAGGCCCAGAGCTACGCGGACGCGTCGGCCGGAGGATATACCCTGACGGTCGAATCCCACCGGCCCGACATCGACCCGGCCACATTGCAGCGTTATGTGGGGGACTATTACATTCCCGCGTTTCCCGCACAGGTGGGCATTGAGTATGAGGAGGGCCGCCTGCTGCTCGATTGGTGGCCCGATCTGTGGCCCCTCAGCCCGCGGAACGAGACCGAGTTCTCTGCCCAACCGTGGAATTTTCCGCTGGTCTTTCACACGGATGGGGCGGGCCACGTCACTGGCTTCGAAGTGTATATGTGGGGTGGTTGGTTCGAGGCCGAACGGATGGAGGAGTAGGGACGCCCCCCCGGTGGTCGCCCACGAAAGGTCGCCCAACAAGTTGGGGATTCCAGATCCCCAGACTTGTCTGGGCTCAGACTCGTGTGGGGCACCTGCGAGCAAGGTGAGATGGGGGTCTGCGCCCCTGGTCCTGGGGGCGCAGACCCTGTCACCTAGATGGCGGGCAGCCCATCGGATTTCGAGGACTTGGCCGCCCCGGGCTCGGGGGCCCGGATGTGAAGGAGGGTGACCAGGCGGGCGACGATCTGCTCGCGGAACGAGGTTTCTGCCTGCTCGGCAGCCGGATCCTTTTCCTGAATGCGCAGGGCTTCGCGCAGTTTTTGCTCTTGAACAGCCTTGGCCATACGGTAATCGTGGAACATGGGATTCTCCTTTCCCATCCTTCAGGACATGTTTCGTCGGCTGATGGGCACCCCTAGTCGGATACCGGTCTCGCAAAGCCGCCTGCGGGCGGCGCGCTGGGCGCGTCCTGGCCGGGGGCCGGGCCCGGCTCCGGGGCCGAATCTCCGAGCCCATTGGCGACGGCGGGCTCGTTTGCTGCGAGGCCGTCCTGGGTACTGCCGGCCGTCGTTGCGACCACCTGCACAAGGAGCAGGGCGGTCAAGAGGATGATCACTGCCACCAACATTTGTTTACGATTGAACATTGTCAGAGCCTCCTTCTTTTTGAATCTGAACCGCGTCCGTTACCTGCCCACATCATAGCAGGCCGCCGTTCAGAAAGGGCTTCAGGATCGTTCAAAGATCGTTTAATTTGCGCCTCTGGAGAACAGACCTCGGAAGTTTTGAGCCTTTCGAAGTCCCTCAAGGGACAAGCCTGTGCGTAGGTAAGCGACATGCTGGAGATTCTCACCCTAGGCGGCCTGGCCCATCCGGCGCGACGTCGCGCCGGTGATCGGGCTGGCCAGCCGCAAAGTCGAGGTCCTGCTGGTCTACCTGGCCTGCACCGGCCGGCCCCATTCCCGCGAGGCGCTGGCCGAGCTATTGTGGAAGGGACGCAGCCAGGAGTGGGCGCCGGGCAACCTGCGGGTGGCCCTCACCAGCCTGCGCAAGCACTTGGGCGACCATGTCACCATCACCCGCCAGACCGTGGCCCTGGAACCGGAGGAGGGCATCCTCGTCGATGCCCTGGAGTTCGAAGGGTTGGTCACAGAGCAGCTCGAGGCCGCCCTGGAGCGCTACCGGGGTGAGTTTCTGGCGGGCGCCTACCTGCGCGACGCCCCGGACCTGGAGCTCTCGGGGTCAAAGGGCAGGTTTTCGATGCTGGTAAAGACAGCCGCCAGCCGGACCCGCGGCCCGAAGCGGGGCGTGATCAGCAGGCCGTGCATTCCCCGCCAGCCGAGGCCCGCCTGTTGGGCCAGGGGCGGGTAAAGGGTCAGGCCCAGCAGCGGATGCCCGGCGTGGGCCGAGTAGCCCCGTTATCGGAGATAGTCGGCAATCCGGTTGGCGGCGACGCCCAGGTTGTGGTACATCTCGTGGACGGCGACAAACGATTCCCTACTGGGGGAGGTGTCGATGCGGCGCTTGTCCATTTCCATGGTCAGGACGATGGCGTTGGGGTGCAAGACCGCCTTGTCCTGGAAGACCAGTGTCTCGGGCAGCCCTGCAATTGGCCGACCGCCACCGCCGCCTCGAGGAAGCGGGTGAGCTCCAGCCGGGTCTCTTCGGGCATGTCGCCCAGCCGGTCCAGCAGACGCTGCATCTCCTCCCGTTCGATCAGGCTCAGCCAGACCATGTCGCGGTTCTGGTGGAGAAAGGTCAGCATCTCGGTGACCAAGTGGATCAGGTCGGCCTCAATGTCGCCACTGTCCTGCTGCGCGACTTCCTGGAAAGCGCGCCGGGGCGTGTGCGCCTGCATAAAGGCCCGGATGAGGCTGTCCCGGTCGCCAAAGTGGCGGTAGAGGGTCGCAACACCGAGCCCCGCCTCCTCGGCGATCTGCTCCATGGTGGTGCGGGCCAGCCCGTGCTTGTCAAATGTAACCCGCGCCGCCTGCAGGATCCGGCTGGGAATGTCGAGGTCATCCCGGTCCGCGACCTGGAGCCCCCGCTCGCGAGCCAGGCGCCGCACCAAGGCCTCCTTGCTGCTCACGCGCCGGTAGAGCGTGGCCCCACGAACTGGGCATGCAGCACGCAAATCTGCGCGAGACGATGCTGCGTATCAGCGGTACAGTCCGAGCAATCAATCTAAGGGTGCCGGTAGCTGCGCTACCGCGCCGCCCCTGTGTTCGGGGACGCTTGCTCCCGGCAGCGCTTGTAGTAATTGATCAGCCCATTGGTGGATGAATCATGGGACTCTACGCTCTCTTCCCCGCGCAGCTCAGGCAAAATCACCTTGGCAAGCTGCTTGCCGAGTTCGACGCCCCACTGATCGAAAGAGTTGACGTCCCAGATCACGCCTTGCGTAAAGATCTTGTGTTCGTAGAGTGCGATGAGCGAGCCCAGAGTCTCGGGCGTAAGCCGGGGATAGAGGAACGAGTTCGTCGGCCGGTTTCCCGGAAAGGTCTTGGCGGCGACCAGCGTTTCCAGCTCAGCGCCCCCCTGTACCCCGGGGGGCGTGTAACCCGCGGCTGTGAGCTCGGCTCGTGCTTCCTCGGGCGTCCGGCCCTTCATCAGCGCCTCGGTCTGCGCAAAGTAGTTCGAGAGCAGCAGCGTGTGATGCTCGTCCAGCGGATTTTGGCTTTGCGCCGCGGCCAGGAAATCACAGGGAATGAGTTTCGTCCCCTGGTGGATCAACTGGTAAAAGGCGTGCTGGCCGTTCGTGCCCGGTTGCCCCCAGATGACAGGGCCGGTCTGGTAGTCAACCCTCTCACCCTCGCGGGTGACACTCTTGCCGTTGCTCTCCATGTCTCCCTGCTGGAAGTAAGACGCGAAGTGCATCAGGTACTGGTCATAGGGAAGGATGGCAAACGACTGCGCACCGAAAAAGTTATTGTACCAGATACCAAGCAGGCCCATGACCACCGGGATATTCTCTTCGAATGACGCGGTGCAAAAATGCTCGTCCACCCGGTGGGCACCCGCCAGCAGCGCCTCAAAGTTGTCCATACCCAGGTAGAGCGCAATCGACAGTCCCACGGCGGACCACAGCGAATAGCGCCCGCCGACCCAGTCCCAGAACTCGAACATGTTGGCTGTGTCGATGCCGAAACGCGCCACCTCTTCGGCGTTTGTGGACATGGCCACGAAATGCCTGGCAACAGCCTCTGCCGGTGGAGCCGGCGCGTCATCCTTGACCGCTGCCAGGAACCACTTCCGGGCAGAGTGCGCGTTGGCCATGGTCTCCTGCGTAGTGAAGGTCTTGGACGCCACCAGGAACAGCACCGTTTCCGGGTTGACGACTTTCAGCGTCTCGACCAGGTCGGTACTGTCGACATTGGAGACAAAGTGCACGTGGAGGTCGGGCTTGCCATACGGCTTTAGTGCCTCGCAGACCATCTTGGGGCCGAGATCCGACCCGCCAATGCCGATATTGACGATATCGGTGATCGGCCTGCCCGTGTATCCCTTCCATGCGCCCAAGCGGACGGCTTCGCTGAACGCCCGCATCTTGGCCAGCACGGCGTTGACTTCAGGCATGACGTCTTGGCCATCCACGAGGATAGGTCGGTTCGAACGGTTGCGCAGCGCGATGTGCAGGACGGCCCGGTTCTCCGTGTTGTTGTACTTCTGGCCGGTGAACATGGCTTCGATCTTGCCTGACAGGTTTGCCTGTCGCGCGAGATCGAACAGCAGCTGCATGGTTTTCTGCTCCACGCGATTCTTCGAATAGTCGAACAGGATGTCGCCGCCCGACGTTCCGTCGGAAAGTCGAAGCGAAAACTTTTCGAAGCGTTGCGGGTCACTGGCAAAGAGGTCACGCATGTGCACCTCGGCCATCTTTCGTTGGTGCTTCTGCAACGCCTTCCACGCTGGCAAGTTAACAGGTCCAGGCATCTCTCTCTCCTTGGGCGACCACAACCCGGGTACCCTCAGGCGGCCGCTCCTCTACAGATAGTAGTCAAAGTGGTGCTCGGTGCACACCTTCCGCCGGATCACAAAGATGTGCGCCAGTACGGTCTTTGGGTTCAGCTCTACATAGTTGCGCGCTGTGCCACAGATAGCGCGCATCGATCAGCAGAGCGTGCGCTTGATAGGGCTGTCGAGGATCAAGGCCAAGTTCCTCCGCATCCGGCGGAAATTCGGGCAGCCCGTCCGCCCAGCCTTCGGGCAATCGGCCCTCCAACCGCCGTTCCAACTCGGCCGCCAGGTCAGGCTACGCGGCACAGTAGGCCTCGAACTTTTGCTGCCAGGCCTCTTCCTGCTCCGCGTCCTGGGCGACTGCCTGGCGAAAGAAGGCCAGCACCTCGTCTGGCACGTAGAAGCGCAGCTCCAGCGGCCAGCCCAGCCTTTCCTTGGCGCCGTTCAACTCCGCGTCGCCCGGTGGCTCGCCGTGCGTCTGGGCGGTGCCGGCACGTGTGGGAAGGTCGTAGTCGATGTAGAGGTAGTTGGCCGGGTTGTGCCGCAGATTTTGTCGAAACTACGCTTTGCAGTCTGGTGGCTGTTACGCAATCCTTAGCACCCTCAAGCCTGATAGGACCGTGACGTCACATCCCCGCCACGGCCGGTCCAGTTGGTATGGAAGAACTGGCCGCGCGGCCGGTCCACCCGCTCGTAGGTGTGCGCGCCAAAGTAGTCGCGCTGGGCCTGGATCAGGTTCGCCGGCAGGCGCTGGCGGCGGTAGCCATCGTAGAACGCCAGGGAGCTGGTCAGGGTCGGTGCCGGAATGCCCAACTGCACCGCGGCTGTCACCACGCGGCGCCAAGCACCATCGGCCTCAGCCATCGCCTGCTGGAAGTACGGCGCCAGCAATAGGTTGGCCAAGTCCGGATCGGCGTCATAGGCCTCCTTGATCCTGCCCAGGAAGGCTGAGCGGATGATGCAGCCGCCCCGCCACATCAGCGCGATGCCGCCCAGGCTGAGGTTCCAGCCGTACTCCTCGGCTGCGGCGCTCATCAGCATGTAGCCCTGCGCATACGAAGCGATCTTGGCCGCGTACACCGCCTCCTCCAGGTCGGCCAGGAATGCGGTCTTGTCGCCGCTGAACTGGCCATCCGCGCCCTCCAGTACCTGGGCCGCAGCCGCCCGCTCGTTCACCAACGAGGACAGGAAGCGGGCGAACACCGCCTCGCCGACCAGGGTCAGCGGCGTGCCCTGATCCAGCGCCGAGGACACGGTCCACTTGCCAGTGCCCTTTTGCCCGGCGCTGTCCAGGATCAGGTCTACGACGGCCTGGCCCTCGTCGTCGCGATAGGCCAGGATGTCGCGCGTGATCTCGATGAGGTACGATTCCAGCATGCCCTCGTTCCACTGGTCAAAGATGTCACTCATCTCGTCGTTGCTCAGCCCCAGACCTTCCTTCATCAGCTGGTAGGCCTCGGCGATGATCTGCATGTCGCCGTACTCGATGCCGTTGTGCACCATCTTGACAAAATGGCCAGCTCCGTCCTCGCCCACCCAGTCGCAGCAGGGCTCGCCGTTGGGATCGCCCTCCGGCACTTTGGCCGCCACTGCCTGGAAGATAGGCTTGACATGTGGCCAGGCTTCAGGCGAGCCCCCGGGCATGATCGAGGGCCCGTGTCGTGCACCCTCCTCACCGCCCGAGACGCCGGTGCCTATGAAAAGCAGCCCCTTCGACTCGAGAAAGGCTGTGCGGCGGATGCTGTCCTCATAGTTGGAGTTGCCGCCGTCGATGATGATGTCGCCGGGCTCCAGCATCGGGATCAGCTGCTCGATGACGCTGTCCACTGCCTTGCCGGCCTTGATCATCATCATCACCCGCCGTGGCCGCTTTAGCTGCGCCACCAACTCCTCCAGGGAGTGTGTACCGATGACGCTGGCGCCCTTGGCCGGGCCCTCGATAAACTCATCCACCACCGAGGTAGTGCGATTGAACACGGCCACGGTAAAACCGTGGTCGGCCATGTTCATCACCAGGTTCTGCCCCATCACGGCCAGGCCGACCAGGGCAATATCTGCTTTCGCCATCTGCTTCCTCCTATCTTCCCACCAATCAGCGTTGTATGCGCGCCGAACCACCTTTGGCGAACGCGCGGACTTGGTCGACCGTAGCCATGGTCGTATCGCCAGGGAAGGTGGTCAGCAGCGCGCCGTGCGCCCAGCCCAGGTTGACCGCTTCCTGCTCGGATGCGCCGGACAGCAGCCCGTAGAAAAAGCCTGCGGCATAGCCGTCACCGCCGCCCACGCGATCCAACACGTCCAACTCGGCGGTGGGCGCCTGATAGGTCTTGCCGTTGATCCAAGCCACCGCGCTCCAGCTATGGTGGTTGGTCGAGTGTACCTCGCGCAGCGTGGTCGCCACAACCTTGACCTGCGGGTACATGTCGGTCACTTTGTCGATCATGCCAAAGAAGACGCTCGGGTCCAGCTTGGACTTGGCAGCCACCTTGGGTCCGGGGATGCCGAGGCCCATCTGCAGGTCCTCTTCGTTGCCGACGATGACGTCGACATTTTCCACGATGCGCTTGAGCACCTTCAGGGCGACCTCGTGCCCACCCCAGCGGTCCCACAGCTTGGCGCGGTAGTTGAGGTCAATGGAGGTGACGGCGCCAGCCGCCTTGGCCGCCTTCATGCCCTCGACGATCAACTCGCCCGTGGTCTCCGACAGCGCGGCAAAGATGCCGCCGCTGTGGAACCAGCGCACGCCCCCCGCAAAGATCTTGCCCCAATCAAAGTCACCCGGCTTGAGCTGCCCGGCGGCTTCGTTGCTGCGGTTGTAGAACACCACGGGCGCGCGCACGCCCTGGCCCCGGTCGCTGTACACGGTCGCCATGTTCGGGCCAGTCACGCCGTCGTGCGCAAAGTGCTTGTAGAAGGGGGTGACACCCATGGCCCGCACGCGTTCCGCGATCAGGTCGCCGATGGGATAGTCCACCATCGCGGTGGCGATGCCCGTCTTCAAGCGGAAGCAGTCGGCCAGGTTGGCGGCCACGTTGAACTCACCGCCGCTCACGTGAATGTCACAGTGGGTGGCCTTCCGGAAAGGGATGATCCCCGGGTCCAGGCGATGGATCAGCGCGCCGAGCGATACCAGGTCCAGCGCCCCATCTGATTTCAGGTTCAAACCATAGCTCATTGCTTGCTCCTCACTTTGTACAGTTTTTCGCCGGCCTTGGTCACGTAGAGGATGCCTTCCTCCTCCCGGTTCTGCCAGTCGGCCGGGTTGATCTTGGCCGGGTCCAGGTAGCCCAGGTTCAGCTTGGCGCAGTCCTCGGCGGAGATTTTGCTCGCCAGGATAACCTTGACATTGGGCTTCTCTACGCCGTCCACCATTACGCCCGAACCGCGCACGTGGGTACTGTGTGCCAGCACGCCCAGCGGCACGTGTCTATAGCGATCCCAGTCCCGCAAAAAGTAGGGTAGGATGTGATAGCCTACTTCATAGATATATTGCCCGTGAACCGGGCTGACGACATCCAGGTGCGGGGCGTAGATCACAACCTCACCCCCCACTTCCACGACAGGCTCTACCTTGTACATGCATTTGCCCGCGGTCCAGAGCTCGTCGTACATGGGCGGGCACGTGGACAACACGCGTCGGTACGGATGGTCGGACCACTGGATATGCCGCTGTGACGACACATCGGCCGCCGCGCTCCAGGTGTCGTACACATCGCCGATGAGCACGCCCGCCAGGTCGTGGCCTTCGACGATCAGGGCCGCCAAGGTGACCGGCGTCTTTAGGCGTCGCGTCGCGGCATGAACCATGGCCCGCACAGGCGTATCCTTGATCCCGATGGTGCCGACGACCGTCGCGAGCGCGCCCAACCAATGGGTGGCGTTGATGACATCGGGCCCGGAGATGCCGGGGAAGAAGTACTTGGCACCGCCTGAGAAACCGACCACTTCATGGGGGAAGGTCGGGCCGACGATCACGATATGATCGTGCATCAACACGGCCCTGTTGATGCGGATCTCGATCTCGGTCGGCAACGATGGATGCCAGCTCGCCCCGGCGAGCTGTTTGATCTCGTCCTGGTCGATCACGCCAAGCGAGGTTAACGCCGCGGGATCATCCCAGGCGTGGTTGAGCAGGCCCACGTGGCAGAAGGTCGTCGCGCGTTCCTCCGCGGTGATGCCCACCAGCTGGTTCAGGCCCTCTTCGGGATATCCCGGATGCGTCCCCAGCGCGACCATGACGTTGAGTTCGCGCACATCGTGCAGGACCTCGACCACCATGCGAAACAGCTCGGGCAGCGGCAGCGAGCGAGTGTGGTCGGGGATGAGCACCAACACCTTTTGCCCCGTGAACTTGCCACCCAGGCCCTTTGTCAGGACCTCCATGATGGCATCACGCGACAGAAGCCCGGATTCCGCGATTGCTTGCGCAATAACCATCTGTTTCGCTCCTCCCTTCCAGGGGTTAGCCCTTATGGACCCGAACCCCCGAATCCCGCCCTACACCCCGGCGTACGCCGAGAACCCCCCATCCACCGGCACCGTGATACCCGTTACGAACGAGGAGGCCGGCGACAGCAGCCAGAGCGAGCAGCCCAACAGATCTTCGGGAGTGCCGAGGCGGCCCATGGGCGTGTGGTCAAAGATCTTTTGGCCGCGGGGGGTCCACTTGCCGGTTTCTTTGTCAGTCAGCAGAAAGCGGTTTTGCTCGGTTAGGAAGAAACCGGGCGCGATGGCGTTGACCCGGATCTTGCCGGAGTAGTTCTGCGCCATGTGCACGGCCAGCCACGCGGTAAAATTGGTGATCCCGGCCTTGGAGGCCGAGTAAGCCGCGATATTGGTCAGGGGGCGAAACGCGTTCATAGATGAGTAGTTCAGGATCACACCCTCTCCGGTCTCTGCCATTTGCTCGGCGAAAATCTGGCAGGGCATCATGGTGCCGAGCAGGTTCAGGTCAAGCACGAACCGCATCCCATCCTCCGGGATGTCGAAAAAGCTCAGGTCCGGGGAGCACGTGGCCTTCGGGCTGTTGCCACCCGCCGCGTTGATCAGGCCATAGATGGGGCCATACTGCGCCTTGACGGCTGCGGCGGCTTGGACCAGGCTGTCACGTTTCAGCACGTCGCCATGAACCGCTTTGGCTTGCCACCCGGTCGGTGCCGCAAAGTCTGCCACCCCTTTTGTGGGATCCAGACTGCGATCGAGGACCACTACATTGGCGCCGACGTCCACCAGGGTGCCAGCCACCACGCCGCCCAACACACCGGTCCCCCCCGTGACCAGGAAGGTCCGCCCGCTGAAGTCGTACATTGCCTTCAGTTCATCCAGGTTCATGGACTGCCCTCCTTTAGGTTTTCCCATGTTTCGCCCATGGCCACCATGCCGCGGCGCGGGGCCCTGTATTCGCGGTGGTGTTGCTCGTAGAACTCGAGACGTCCTGGGTCAGGGGTGTAGACGGGGCCGGGTTTCACCGTGCGGGCCATCTGGTCGGCGCCGATGAGACCTGACGCGTGCATGCCCAACAGCCCCGCGCCGGTCGCCCGGGCGTCGGCCCAGGTCATCGCGTTCAAGATGGGTGTGCCAGCATCATCCGCAACCGGGAGCAGGCTGTGCATCGCGCCACTGATACAGATGCCCTGCGGGCGCGCCGGGCCTTTCGGCGCAGCCGGCGCTGATTCCGCCACTGCGCGAAGCACCTTCCCCGCAGCTTCCCATACAAGCCTGACGTCCTGCTCGGCCCAGCCCGGATGGGGGACCTGCAGCTTGTAGTCGTCAGAGGCTTTTGCCTTGACCTGCCCGTCCGCATCCTGTAGCACGGCTCTGCAATTTGTTGTCCCGAGATCGAGGCCGATCACCACGTCTCCCTTGCATAGGGGCGCAACATGTTGCGCCCTACCCGGTTCGCGAATTCTTACAGCTTAAAGAAAGGCGAGTTGCTGCCGCGAGATCGGAGCAGCGCGATGCAACACGAGATAGGCCAGCAACGATTGGCGGCACGCCTCTTGGAAGCCACCGGCAGGCTGGTCGCCCTGAAGCAGGCGAAACAGG
>Ga0180437_10003429_pt1 | contig 23652 bp, 19 predicted proteins | sample SS_ome_4_FD_132410 | JGI IMG/M metagenome (GOLD analysis project Ga0180437, IMG submission 132410) | Hypersaline lake sediment archaeal communities from the Salton Sea, California, USA - SS_3_D_1 metaG | ecosystem: Environmental > Aquatic > Non-marine Saline and Alkaline > Hypersaline >... | reverse complement strand
TATGTCGGGCCGGCCGACTGGGTCCGTCATTTCCGCGGTCCTGCCGCACACAACACGCTGGAAATCGAAGGCGTGGAAATAGCCCACTACGCCGGCAGCCTCGATTGGTCGCACGTCGCCGGCCGGCCACAGCTCAACGCCAATCTTTCGGAAGAGGTCTGGCTGGCCCGCGGCCGTGCCGAGTGGGGCCCGGGAGTCGTCGTAGAGCGGAATCTGCTCATGCTCCCGAGCCGGGGGCTTTGGATAGCCGACTACATTCAGACCGACCGCCCCCGCCGCGTTCGCTGGTACTGGCAGCTTCCGGAGGGCATGGCCCGCCGTGTTGAGGAAGATGGCACTACGAGATGTCTGGTGGCAGGCGATAGGATTTCGCTGGCCACCTGGTCTACTTCGGGGCCGATTCGCGCCCGATTGGAGACGCCCAGCGAAGACTCGCCCATCGGCTGGAGCGCGCCGGGCTATGGGGTCCGCCACCGGGCGCAGCGCGTCTGCCAGGAAATCCAGGCGACGTCCAGGCTACTGGTGGCCACATCTTTTGGCAGTTTGCCGATGTCTATCGAGGTCGCGGTTGGCGGCGAGCGCCTGTTCTGTGCACCCGGAAACCAAGACGTGCCGTCGGAATTTCAGGCGAGCTCGGAGGAAACGGAAGACGCCGGCGCGGACGTCGTCTGGCGGCTGTCGACCGACGAGGGGCTTTGGGTCTATCGGGCTGGCGGTCTCCCGGAACAGCCCGCGGCATACGGCACCAGGCTCACGGGCACCGGCGATTGGCCGGCATGGTCGAGCTGCATGGTGCACAGCCCCGAGTGATACGTGGGTCAGGCGAGTTATCAAGAAAACCCGCACTTACCATGAATGAAGAAGAGCAAGCCACGTTGCCCTGTACGCCGACGTCAGAACCGGCAGTTGCAAGGAAGGATCAGATTGAGTGCCTTCTCAAGGACGGCGACCTTGTCGCCCGTCACTGGGCGACCAGCAACGTAAGCCGGGTGCAGGCCGACGGGCGAAATGTCTACGTCAAGCAGTACCTTCCGGGAGATTTGGGCGTCACTGCCGACGTGATCCGAAAGCGGACCGAGAGAGAAATCAGCGTTTTGGCGCGCCTCGCGGCGTCTCCGGTGTTCGGTGGCCGCCCAGGAGTCTTGCGGCTCGTAGCGGGCGATCCGGATTCCGGAACCTTGGTTACCGAGGAAGTGCCTGGCGTTCCGTTGCACACTGCCGTTGTGGCTCGCTTTCGCAAGAAAGTGGACCGGGAGTGTTTAACGGCGATGTATCTCGTGGGAAAGTGGCTGCGGTTGTTTCAGTCACTTTCGGTCGAGCCGGGAGACGAGGTCCAGTTCACGCCAAATGACCCCTCGGATCTCGTGGCGTACTGCAACCTGCGCGTCCAGAAGGTCCTGGAGTTGGGCTACGGATGGCCGAGCGACGCGATACGTCGCCGTCTGAGTGCGTGCCTGGCCGACCTGGTTCGACGTTCTTCCGATGAGGACCGACGGCGCGTGTGGTGCCATGCCGACTACGCGGCGGGAAACATCATCTGGGACGGCTCAACCTTGACGCCGATCGACTTCGGCATGTGTCACCTGCATTACCCGCTCGTGGACGTTACCTACTTCATCCATCGTCTGGAAATGCTGCCGATCTACTTCCCTTGGCGACGCTGGCCGCTTGCCGCCTGGAAGCGTGCCGTCCTGAGAGGCTATGGTCGCCCTGACGCGGAGCGCTCACCCATGTACCGGGCGCTGATGATCAAACACCTGCACTGCCGGCTGCAGACTTACGTTCGCCGGCCGAGACTCAACCTCAAGCAGCGCGTTCACAACGCCTGGGTTTTGCGTCGCGTGCGGGCGAACCTGCTCAGGATGGTCTCCGGCCGTCAGCCGGTGCAAATCAGTCCTCGTTGGTGACGGCTTTTGAACATGCCCTGTATTTCCGATAGCCAATCTCGCGGCACGCTGGTACGCGACGGCACGGACTCTCGCCCGAAGCGAGTTCTCGTTCTGAGCGAGAGCTTCCCTTCGCGAGTTCAACCGGTTCACGGCGTATTTGTCAAGGAACGCGTTCGTTTCGTGGCCCAGTTGCCGCATGTGGACGTCCGCGTGGTCTCGCCGACCCCCTATTTCCCGCCGATCAAGTTCTTCAGGCGCTGGTACCCGTGGTCCCAGGTTCCCCTGCGGGAGGAGATCGACGAACTCCAGGTGGTCCGGAGGCGCCATTTTATGCCGCCCGCCTTCGGGGGTTACTTTCAGTCGAGCTTGGTGTATTCGGCTGGTCGCCGCGCGGCGGACGAAGTCCGCAGGGAATTCGACTTCGACTTGATCGATTCGCATTTTGCATACGCGAGCGGCGTGGTTGCAGCGAAGCTTGGGAAACTCTACAACAAGCCCGTCGTGATCACGTGCCGAGGGGCAGATATCGAACGCCTTCCCGAACTGCCGCTAATTGGGGACCGGATCCGTTGGGCACTCCGTGAGGCCACGCAGCTTGTGGCCGTCAGCCAGCGGATCGCCGATCGCATGGCGCAGCTCGGCGCAGACCCGGATAAGATCACCGTGATCCCCAACGGTGTCGACCTCGAAAAGTTTCATCCCATCCCCGTCCAGGCGGCGCGTCGGGAGCTCGGGCTGCCCGAAGATCGGCGTCTCATTCTCGCGGTCGGATACCGACTGGAGCTGAAAGGGTTCCACATCCTCGTCGACGCGATCCCGAAAATCCGGGAGCGATTTCCCAACGTGCTGGTGGCCATCGTTGGGGGCGAAGCGCGGTGGGAACGGGATTTCCTTCCAGAGATCGAGCAGCGGATTCAAGCCAATGGGGTTGAGGGGCACGTGATCCTGGCGGGGACCCGGCCGCAGGAGGAGCTGAGCAAGTGGTACGGCGCCGCCGACGTTCTGTCTATCTTGTCGTCCCGCGAGGGATCGCCAAACGTCCTTATGGAAGCTTTGGCCTGCGGCCTCCCCGCGGTGGCGACACCGGTGGGAGGAATCCCGGACCTTCTGTGTGACTCCCGCCTGGGCATCCTTTTGTCCGAACGGTCGGCCGACGCCGCGGCTGCCGGTCTCACCGAGGCGTTGTCGCGCGATTGGGATCGCGCCGACGTGCGGCGCGCTATCGAAGGACGCAGTTGGCACGCCACGGCAAAGCTCGTCGATCAAGTGTTTGACCGAGCTTTGTCGCAATTCCATGACTGAGTGACTTCACCGATCGCTTCGGTCGACCAGCCGTAAGCGACCTAGACCTGATTGGGAAGAGACGTTGAAACAGGTATTCATGCAGAAGAGCGCTTTTCGCGCAGCGAAGGTCGGCGCCCAGGAAGTGCCTGCCCCGAGTTGCGGCGCTTCCAGCGTCTTGCTGGCAAACCGCCATTCCTTGATCAGTGCCGGCACGGAATCGACCGCGGTGCGAAGCAGCAAGCGGGACATGGTGGTCAAGGCGCTGCGCGACCCGGATATCCGGCAGAGCGTGGTGGACATGCTCGTCCAGGACGGCGTCGGCAAGACAGCCGACCGCGTTCAGTACGAGATGACCAAATGGACTCCCCTCGGCTACAGCGGCGCCGGCGTGGCGGTCGAGGTCGGCCGCGACGTGGAGGGCATTCGGCCGGGGGATCTGGTTGCATACGGCGGGCAAGGACATGCCGAGTACATTCGAGCAGCGAAGAACTTGTGCGTCCGGGTCCCCGACGGCGTTTCCACACGGGAAGCCGCCTTTGTCGCCTTGGGCAGCATCGCGCTGCAAGGCGTCCGCCGGGCGGAAGTCCAGGTGGGAGACACGGTTGCCGTCCTGGGGTTGGGTCTGGTCGGCCAACTGGCCGCCCAGTTGCTTCAGGCGGCAGGTGCCCGCGTGCTGGGTTCCGACGTCATGCCGGAGCGACTGGAACTCGCAGCGAAGTTCGGCCTCGAACAAGGTTTTGTCGCAGATGAGCAGCTTCCGGGGGAACTGTTGCGGTATACCGGCGGCATGGGCGTCGACCGAGTAGTGATCTGTGCGTCCACGTCGAGCCGCCAGGTGATTGAGCAGGCCGTCGCGATTGCGCGCGACCGCGGCCGGATCGTCGTCGTCGGCGCGGTCAATCTCGACGTGCCCCGCGAGCAGTTCTACATGAAGGAGCTCGACCTGGTCATCAGCCGGTCCTACGGCCCGGGCCGGTACGACCGCCAGTATGAAGAGCACGGCGTCGACTACCCGTTCGGCTACGTGCGGTGGACTGAGAAGCGCAACATGGAGGAATTCTTGCGGCTGATTCAGGCGGGCAAGGTCGACGTCAAGCCGCTCATTACGCATGAATTCAGCGTGGACGAAGCCAAACAGGGCTACGGCCTCTTGACGACGCGGCCGTCCGAATGCTTGGCTGTGCTGCTGCGGTACGAGGAGCAGACTCAGCCGCCCAAGCGACTGACTCCCATCGCCAGAAAGCCCGTGGTACCGGTCCGGCCGGTTCGCGGAAACGTGGCGGTATTCGGCTGCGGTTCCTTCGCGCAGCAGTTCCACCTGCCGAATCTCAAGAGAAGTGAAAAACTTGCCCTTCGGACGCTCGTCGACGCTTCGCCTCAGACGGCCAAAGAAATGGCTGCCCGATATGGGGCGAAAAAATGTGCGACCGACGCCGCCGAGGTGTGGAATGACCCCGACATCGACGCGGCGTTGATTATCACCCGGGACAAGAGCCACGCCCCGCTGACGGTGGCCGCTTTGAACGTGGGCAAGCACGTCTTTTGCGAGAAGCCGCTGGCCACCACCTTCGAGGAGTGCGAGGCCGTCTCGGAAGCTGCCGATGCCCGGCCCGACCTGGTCTGCATGACCGGATTCAACCGCCGGTTCGCTCCCATGCTCCGCACGGCGAAGGAGGTGCTCGACGGTTGCCGCGGCCCGAAAATGATTCACTACCGGGTGAACGCGGGGGCGGCGTCCAGGGACAGTTGGGTGTACGACCCGGCCCATGCGGAAGGCAGGATTGTCGGCGAGGCGTGCCACTTCGTGGACCTTTTCTACTGGCTCATTGGGGCTGAACCGGTATCTGTCTCGGCCCATGGCCTGGACGAGTGCCTCTCGTCAACGAGGATCGAAGACGTGACCGCCACTTTCGATTTTGCCGACGGTTCGGTCGCTACCCTCCTCTACACAGCCCAAGGCTCGCCGCTGTTGGGCAAGGAGCGGATCGAAATCTTTTGCGATGGCACGGCGATTGCCATGGATGATTACCGACGGCTCACTGTCCGCGGCGCCCGGCGAATTGATGCCAAAAGCCGGCGCCCGGATAAGGGCCATGATGCCGAATTGCAGCATTTTGCCGACGCCATCCAGGGGCTGGTCCTGCCAGCGGTCACCTACAAGGACGGAGTCCGCGCCGCCGTCTGCTGCCTGAGGATGATCGAGAGCGCCCGTGTGGCCGGCGCGGCCGGCATTGACTCAGGCGAATTCGCTCGCTGAAAGGTCCTTCCACGGAATTGCAGAACACTCGCTGGATGAGACGCGCAGGCCGAATTTCGATAGCGGCGACCTTGCCGCTGCCGTTTGAAGGCCATGTGTTCGTTTGAGACGCGCCGCCCCAATGAAGATCCTACACGTTCTTAACCATTCGGTCCCCCACACCGACGGCTACTGCGTTCGCAGTGCCAGTATCGTCCGTTTCCAGCGGGAGATCGGATGGGAACCGGTGGCTGTCACGTCGCTTCACCAGGAGCCGGTTCCGACCGAGCCGGTGGAGACGATCGACGAAGTACGTTACTACCGCACGCTGCCGGGCAGGGAAACGTGCCTTCCGGTGCTTCACGAGCTGGCGGCAATGCGACGGCTGCGGCAACGGATCGAGGAGGTCGCCCGGGAGGAAAACCCGGACGTGATCCACGCGCACTCGCCCTGCATTTGGGGTCGTGCCGCCTCGGCCGCCGCACGGCGATTGGGCTTGCCGCTGGTCTACGAGATCCGGGGGCTCTGGGAAGACGCGGCCGTGGATCAGGGACGCATGCGGAGGACGGGGCTGAAATATCGCCTCAGTCGAGCGCTGGAAACCGAGGTGGCACGCAGGGCCACGGCCGTGGTGACCATCGCCGACGGGCTGATCGAGGAAATGCAACGCCGGGGCGTTGACCGGGGGAAGATGTTCCTGGTGCCCAACGGCGTCTGCGTGGACGAATTCGACGGGATTCCCAGCTCGCCCGCCGCGCAGCTTCGGGAGGAACTCGGACTCAACGGCTGTGTGACCGTCGGCTACATTGGCTCGCTATATCCTTGGGAGGGCGTCGACGACCTGATTCGCGCCGTGCCGCGGGTCCTCCGTTGCCGGCCGAAAACGAGATTCATCATCGTTGGCGGCGGAGAGCAGGAGGCAGCCCTGCGTTCGCTTGTCGAGGAGCTTTCGCTTCAGTCGCAGGTGCACGTGGTAGGCAGGGTGCCGCATCGGGACGTGGCCCGATACTATGCCCTGCTGGATGTCCTCGTTTATCCTCGGCGAAGTTCGCGAAACACGGAGCTCGTCACGCCCCTGAAGCCGCTGGAGGCGATGGCGATGGGCAAGGCCGTTCTGGCCAGCGATGTGGGTGGCCTGCGCGAGCTTCTGGCCGACGGGGCCGGCTTGTTGTATCGGGCCGGCGACAGCAACGAGCTGGCGGAAAAATGTGCCGAATTGATTGGCTCTCCGGAGAAGCGGGCGTCACTGGGCAGCGACGCCCGACGCAACGTCCGCAGCGAGCGAGACTGGCACAAGGTGGTCGAGGCCTACCGTCCCGTCTACGAAATGGCACAACGCTCGCGCCGTCGAAAGGCCGAACATTGACCGCCCAGGACCGACGACAGAGAACCGACAACCAAGTCCGCACGACCCCTGACGCCGAGGCAATGCGGATCTCGCACGTGGAACTCGCCGCATGACCGTCGCCCTGTACGTCTTCTGGCTGCTTGCGGCCGTCTACGCATGGGCGCTGGTCGGCTATCCGGCTTTGATGGCCGTGCTGGGCCGGGCGGGCAAGCCTCGACGTCAGGGCCGGACGACGCTTTCCAGGCTTTCGCTGATCATCCCGGCGCACAATGAGGAAAGCGTGTTGCAGGCCAAGCTTGAGAATGCACTCGGCTGTAGCCATCGGAAGCATCAACTTGAGATCCTCGTGGCCAGCGACGGCAGTACGGATCGTACCGTGGAGATCGCGCGCGGCTTTGAGGGTCGGGGAGTCCGCGTGCTCGACTTTCCCATGCGGCGAGGTAAGGCGTCGGTGCTCAATGACGCCGTGCGGGCGGCCAGCGGCGACGTCGTCTGCCTCTGCGACGCCAACGTAATGTTCCAGCCCGATGCGCTGCGGCGGCTGGCGGCGCGGCTGGAGGACCCCCGAGTCGGGGCGGCGAGCGGCGACGTGCGTCTGGCCAGCGACGAGTCGGATTTTGGCAGGGGCGAGCGTCTGTATTACTGGCTCGAGCGGTCGCTGCAACTGGGGGAGTCGCGGGTAGGATCGATGATTGGGGTTGACGGTGGGATGTACGTCCTGCGGAAGGAGCTTTTTCGCCCCTTGCCGCCCGACACGATCCTCGACGACTTCACGACCACGATGAACGTCATTCGGCAGGGGAAGCGGGTCGTTTACGAGCCGGCCGCCGTGGCCACGGAAAACGGCACCCCTTCGTCCCGCGACGAATTCGGTCGTCGCGTCCGCGTTACGGCCGGGGCGGTTCAGTCGATCAAGCGAGGTTATTGGCCGCCGCTGTGGCGCCCGATCGAGCTGTGGCAGTACGTTTCGCACAAGCTGTTGCGATGGCTCGGCCCCGTCTGGCTCGTCCTCCTGCTGGTCTCCAGCGCTGCGCTTTGGGACAGTGGAATGGTCTATCGCACGGCCTTCGCGGCCCAGGCGTTTTTCTACCTCCTGGCCGGGGCGGCGGCCCTCTGGCCGGGCTTTCGCAAGACCCACGTGGGTGGAGCCGCGTTCTATTTCGTGATGAGTCACGTGGCGATGGCGGTTGGACTGGTCAAGGGGCTGCTGAACCTCCAGCCGGGGGCCTGGAAGAGGACCAAGCGGACCGCCGCGCCCGGCAGTTCGACCGTAGCAAGCACCAGCCCATGAAAGGCGAGGAAATCACGAACGTCGACGTAGCCGTGAAAGAGAAGCCGCTTCGCAGCGCGGTTCGCGTGGAGGAGCAGGCTTCCGTCGAGGCGTGGAACGATTATGTTTCGCGGCGGCCCGGCTTTCTGTTCCACTGCGCGGAATGGGAGCAGGTGTTCGCGGCCTACCGCTTGCCGTGTCAGCGGTTGGCGGCGGTGTGCGACGGGCGGATCGTCGGGGTTCTGCCACTGGTGTGGCAACGGAGCATGATCTTCGGCAGCCATTTCGTCTCCCTTCCCTGGTTCGATTCGGCCGGCGTGCTTGCCGACGGTCCGGAAGCCCGGGACGCGCTGGTGGAACACGCCTTGAGTCTCGTCGAGAAGCACGGCGCCACGACGCTCCAGTTGCGACAGCTCGACAAGCTGGATCTCTCGCCCTACGTACGAACCGACAAGGTGCTGATGCGGCTGGCATTGGAGCCCGATCCCGAGACCCTCTGGAAAGGGTTCAAGCCCGAGATCCGCAACCAGGTCCGCAAGGGCCGAAAGGCCGGGCTCACCGTGGGCCGGGGAGGGCGAGAGCTGGTGGCCGACTTCTTCGACGTCTATTCGACCAACATGCGCGACCTGGGAAGCCCCTCCCATCATCGGCGGTTCTTCGAGACCCTCCTCGATGTGTTTGCCGACCGGGCCCGGATCTACGTCGTCCGTTGGGAAGAAAAGGCCGTCGGCGCGGGGCTGGCCATCGCCAACGGCAATTGCCTGGAAATCCCCTGGGCGTCGAGCCTGCGCGAGTTCAACAAGCTCTGCGTCAACCACATGATGTACTGGGAGATCCTTGCAGACGCCTGCCGCGACGGATACGAGTGGTTTCACTTTGGGCGGAGCACGCCCGGTTCGGGGACCCACCAGTATAAGAAACAGTGGGGAGCTAAGGACGTTCAGCTCTACTGGTACTATCTCTCGCTGCGCGAGGGCGATGCCGAAGCCGCAGCCGTTCCCCCGCAGGAATCCTACGGCTGGGCCGTAGAAGCCTGGAAAAGAATGCCCTTGTGGCTGTCGAGAGCGCTGGGGCCGCGGATTGTTGCCAAGGTGCCGTGAGGCGAGACATCGCTACAGGCCGAAGCCAGGGATCAACCTGGATCAGGACTCGCAATCGTAGTCCAGCCGTGAACACGACACTGATCGTGACCGTCGACACGGAGGAAGAGGGGCTTTGGGGGGGCGAGTACCGCCGGAGTGGATACACCGTTGAAAACGTCCGCGGCGTCGGCCGCTTTCAGGAATTGTGCGACCGCTACGGAATTCGGCCGACCTACTTGGTCGATGCCCCCGTTGTACAGGACGACGGAGCCGTCACCCTGCTTCGCGCGATCCAGGACGACGGCCGGGCTGAAATCGGCGCCCATTTGCACCCCTGGTGCAACCCGCCCTATGGCGAGCAACTCGGCGCCCGCAACTCGTACATGTGCAATCTGCCCGAATCGCTGCAGCGCGAGAAGCTGGTTTGGCTCACGGAGACAATCGAGGAGCGATTCGGCCGCCGGCCCACGTCGTTTCGCGCCGGCCGCTACGGGTTGGACGTCGTGGGCGCGAGGATCCTGCACGAGCTGGGCTACCTGGTCGACTCCAGCGTGATTCCCTTTACCGACTACTCGAAGGACGGCGGACCGAACTTTGAGCACGCCCCGCACGTGCCGTACTTCGTCGACGGCGATGACCTCCGCCGCCCGCACAAGTCCGGCTTTCTGCTCGAGGTTCCCGTTTCGGTGGGTTTCAATCAGCCTGACTTTCCGCGAGCGCAAGCGATCCGCCGCGCGGCCAATCACGCGTGGCTCCGCCCTTTCCACGCCGAAGGCATACTCGACCGCCTCGGCCTCGTGCGGCGGATCAAGTTCAGCCCGGAACAGGCAGGCCGGCGAAGAATGAAACAGTTGGCCGACGCCTTTTTGGCGCAGAAAGCCCCGGCCATCGTGATGATGTTCCACAGTTCCTCCCTCCTGCCTAGTTGCTCGCCGTACGTCGTCAGAGCAGCCCAGTTGCATGAGTTCCTGTCGTCGTTGGAGAGCGTGTTCAGCTACTGCGTATCCCGTGGGCTAGGCGTCGGAACCACCCTCAGCGATTTCTCACTCCTCCCTGTCGAGGAGCCCCTGTTGGCAGATGTCCGCAGCTTTGCCGACGATTCTCACGGACAAACGTCTCCACGTGGAGCGTAATCTCTCGCATGGGATAGATGCGCACGCTACTCGAACAAACCGCATACGTCATTCGCAATGTCAAGTGCCGCATCTTGTTCATTGTGCTTCGCACGTACTGTCGAAATCTCGTACTGGACGTCGGCGGTGGCGATTTTTTCTGGTTCGCCAGAAAGCAGGGCATTCCGTTCAAGCATTGGATCACGGTCGAAACTGATCGGACCAATACGTTCACTCTTACCGGGAACGCATGGAGTTTCGTGCTTGCCGATGGGCAGAGTCTGCCGTTCACAAACGACTCGTTCGATACAGTCCTAGGGCTTCATGTTTTTGAGCATGTATTTGATCCCTATCGAATGTTTCAGGAAATGCTTCGAGTGCTGAAACCGGGCGGACATGCCGTCATCCTTCTACCGCAGACGACTCCGCTACATCATGTCCCGAACCATTTCCAGAATTTCATGGTGTTCTGGCTTCGCGAGGCTGCCCGCCGAGAGGAAGCTGAGCTTGTTGAGTACAGCTCGATCGGCGGCTTCTGGGGGACGATTGCTTCACGTATGCTCTACTTTTTCCTGCAATGCGTGCGCGCGAAAGGGTATTCTTATCCGGAATGTGAAAGGCGTCCGCTTTTCTACCTTCTCTTGCCGTTCATGATACCGTGGGCCATCCTCAACGTCGTTGTCGGCATGGTTTTCGTCCTGGGAGATTTGGGGGAAGAAGCGACAGATCATCTTGCCGTACTGCGAAAGCGCGTGTGAAGTGCGTCGACCAACTTATCGGCCGGCTTGAAGCAAGGTTCAGCAAGGATGTCAGGCTAGGTCTCCGATCTGCAGTACCTTCGCCGATGCTACCGTTCGACCGATCTGCGGACGCGTCTGCATGTATACGTTCGCCGGCTTCTGCGCCGCTTTCAGCGCGTCGCCGAGGGGGCAGTAAGGGGACAGGCAAATTTTTCGGGCCGAAACAGCCCAAAAAATGTGCCAGTCCCCCGCCCCGTCCACGAGCGGTCCGCGGGCGTTGGCCCACGATAAACACATGAAACGGCTGATCATCAACGCCGACGACCTGGGTATCTGCCGGTCCACCAACCGCGCGATCGCCGAGGCCTTTCGTCACGGCGTTCTCACCAGCACCAGCCTGATGGCCAACGGGCCGGCGTTTGAAGACGCGCTGGAGCACGTCGTTCGCCCCAACCCCGAGCTGGGCGTCGGGCTGCACGTCTGCCTGACCAACGCCCGAAGCCTGCTCCCACGCAAGGAAATCCCGCTCCTGGTCGACGACCGCGGCCGATTTCGGCACGGGTTCCTCTCACTCTATCAGTTGACCTTGACCCGGCCCAAGGCAGCCGCCGAGCAGATCGGTCGCGAGCTTTCCGCGCAGTTCGAGAGACTTATGGCGGCCGGCGTATCGATCGACCACGTTGATGGTCATCGGCACGTCCACATGATTCCTGCGGTTTTTCGCACGGTGACGCGGCTGGCTCGTCGCTACCGCCGGCCTGGAATCCGCATCTCCCACGAGCCCTATCCTCGCCTGCAAAGGCTGCTCCAGCCGTCGCGCCTTCCCTTGCTGTTGACCAATCTTCCCAAGAAGCTGGTGTTGAGCACTTTGGCGGCATGGAGTTGCCGCCACGCGGACGGGCTTCAAGCCCCGGACCGTGTCTTCGGAATTCTGGACAGCGGGAGAATGGACTTTACCGCTCTCCAAGCGGCAATCGCGTCGGCATCCGACGGCCTGACGGAGATCATCACTCATCCGGGAGGCCAGTATCCGGACCTCGACCCCGCTGCCGATCCCATGGAATCGCGGTTCCTTGGCTCGCCGTGGCGGCACGCCGAATTCCAGGCCCTGGTCGACCAGAGAGTCCGGAATCAGATCGGCCGGCTGGGAGTAGTGCCGGCAAGTTATCCTCATCCTCTCGAGACGGTCGACTGCGCTGCGACGCAAGGGCGTCCCTTTGAAACAGGTGCGAATGCATGAATTCCGACTCCACGCTTGTCCCCCGCCAAGACGATTTCGGTTTCCAGAACTGGCGCACGCTGCTGCTGGTTGCGGCGCTCACGGCGGCAAGCCTGACGCCGATCTGGATTACCACGCACTTCCCCTGCCAGAACGGGCCGTGGTACCTGCTCCAGGTGCAGATGTTCAAAGAGCTCGGCAACCCCGCATTTGACTACGCCGAGTATTACGAGATTAACTGGCACCCCAAGCCCCACATGCTCCATAGCACGTTGATTCTCCTGGTCAGCTATGTCGTGCCCTTGTTGCCCGCGGAGAAAGTCGTACTGAGTCTCCATGCGATCTTGATCCCGATGAGCATATTCTATTTCCTGTCGAGCGTCGCGCCTGACCGAAAGGTGCTCGGGCTGCTCTCGTTTTTGATGATCCATACTTACGTATTCTATCGCGGATATCACGATTTCACGCTTTCGGTACCCTTGTGCTTCTTCACCTTCGCCTTTTGGTACCGCCATCGTGAGGACTTCAAGGTCAGGCATGCGATCGTCACGGCGATCCTGGCGTGCCTCACGTATCTTGCACATTTGTTTGCGTTTGCCTTCCTGGTCTGCGCAATCGGTTATCTTCGGCTTCTGGAGACCCGCAGTCTACGGAAAGCGGTTCTGGCAGCCGTTTACGCCACTTGGCCCGGGCTGATCCTCGCCGTGGAGCACTTTCTCCTGCTTCGCAGCAAGGCCAACTGGATTGACGCTCCAGACACCTCTTTCCTGCCGTTCCATACGTCGCTTGAATACTTGGCCTACAAGATGTTCTATTCCGCGTCATTTCCGGCATACGTTGTCGCGACGCTGCCGTGGCTTTGGATCGGCTATCTGTTCTGCCGCAGGTTATGGGGCATGAAGGGCGAGCAAGGCGGATTCTCGCGAAACCTGGTTCGCGATCCCCTGTTGGTGCTCATGCTGACCGTCTCGCTCGGCTACTTCTTCGTGCCTTACAAAATCCTCGGCTGGCACTACGCCAACATCAGGCTGATTCCATTTATCCTGGGTTTTGGGATCGCGTGCTCCGCGCCGCTTTCAGTGTTGAATCGCCGGGCGCTCGTCCGCGGCGCCTTTGTGACCACGGTCTCTCTCGCTGCTTTCGGCACCTACGGCCTCTTGTCGCTGAAGGTCGTCGAAATGCATCGCGACGTTGAAGAGTACGTCTCGGGCATCACCGCCTACGCAGGAAACTGCACGATACTGCCGATCCTGGCCGAAAACGAACCGTTCGGACAAATCCGGCCGATCACTCGCTGCCACGAGTATTATCATATGGCAAGGGGGGGTGCGAACGGCTACGGCGTTGCCGAGTGCGCCAACACGCTCGTGTGCGTCTGGTATCGGAAGTACCCGGTTTCCGAGACGTTTCCCAAGTATGATCGGCAGCGCGCCGTTGAGTCGATGAAGCAGATCAAGGAGATTTACGACTACGTCCTGCTTTGGGGCGAGGACGAGCGGACAATGGCGCTTTTGGTCGATCATGGCTTCCATCTCCAGCATCAAAACGGAAGGCTGCGACTCTTCCGAAACAAGGCGGCTCCAGTCGACATCGCTGCCGAACGGCGTCAACTGGATCCATCGGGTTGACCTCGCCGGCTGCTCACGCTCTTTGTTTCCTTGTGCATAAAGCGCACAGACTGACTCCAATACGGTTCGAAGGATTGTGCGGATGAAGAGAGTTCTCGTGACGGGCGCAGGCGGGTTCATTGGAAGCCACCTGGTCGAGCAGCTCGTGGCGGAAGGCGTCGATGTCCGCGCCATGGTGCACTACAACAGCCGCAATGCCCGCGGCAACCTGGAGCTGCTGCCGGAATCCGTGCAGTCCGCCGTTGAAGTGATCGCCGGAGACGTTCAAGACCCGTTTTTCGTGCGATCGGCCGTCAAAGGCGTTGACGCCGTGTTTCATCTGGCCGCGTTGATCGGCATCCCGTACTCGTACGTGGCGCCCGCCCAGTACGCTAACGTCAACGTGTTGGGGACGCTCAACGTTCTCCAGGCTTGCCTGGAGGAGGGGGTAGGGCGCGTGATCCATACGTCGACCTCCGAGACCTATGGAACGGCCCGATACGTCCCCATCGACGAAGACCATCCTCTCCAAGGGCAGTCACCCTATTCGGCCAGCAAGATCGGGGCGGACAAGATCGCGGAAAGCTACCATCTTTCGTTTGGCCTGCCCGTAGTGACGGTGCGGCCGTTCAATACGTTTGGCCCCCGGCAGTCGGCGCGGGCGATCATCCCGACAATCATCAGCCAGGCATTGGCCGGTTATCCACAGATTCGCCTTGGATCGCTAACGCCTGTTAGGGACATGACTTACGTCCACGATACGGTTTGCGGATTTATCGCCGCCGCGGGAAGCGACGGTGCGGTTGGACGCGTCGTCAATCTGGGCAGCGGCAGGGGCATTTCGATCGGAGAACTGGTCAACAAGGTGCTCCCACTGTGCGGCTCCAGCGCAACGATCGCGTGCGACGAAGATCGGGTTCGGCCCGACAAGAGCGAGGTCATGGAACTCATTTGCAGCAGCGCCATGGCCGAGGAGTTGCTGGGCTGGCGTCCGAGGGTGTCCTTGGACGAGGGACTGGAGCACGTGATCGCGTTCGTTCGAGAGCATCAGCACCTGTACAGGTCGGACGAATACAACATCTGAAAACGGGCGCGATGAGCGACACTGTTGGCGAACCACGCCGAGGAGTCTCTACGATGCAAGCTGTGATTCTGACTGGTGGACTCGGCACCCGGCTCCGGCCGTTCACGGAAGTCATTCCCAAGCCCCTCTTGCCGATCGGGGAAAAGTCGTTGTTGGAGATCCAGATCGCGCGACTGAAGATGTTTGGATTCGACGAGATCTACCTGGCCACCAACTACAAGGCGGACTACGTCAGCAACTTCTTTGGCGACGGCTCTCGATACGGGGTGCGACTGCACGTCAGCAAGGAGGAGATGCCGCTGGGAACGGTCGGACCGCTCAGCCTCTTGCGCGATCAGTTGACCGAGCCGTTCATTCTGATGAACGGGGATATTTTGTCCACCATTGATTTTTCCAAGTTCTACGACTTCGCGCTCTCGATGCCAGCGAACCTTTGCGTTGCCATCAAGCGGATCGTCACACCGTTCGCCTTTGGCCGCATCCATTGCGACGGCCATTTTGTGACGCAAATTGAAGAAAAGCCCGACTTCAAGATCGACGTTTTGGCCGGGATTTACGTGATGCGCCCCGACTTGCTCGACGTCATCCCCGACAACACCTACTTCGGGATGGACTCGCTGATCACGAACATGCTTGCTTGGGAACAACCCGTGACGAAATACGACTTGAAGGAATACTGGCTCGATATCGGCCAGGTCCCCGACTTCGAGAACGCCCAGAAGGCGTACCAGGAGCACTTCATCGGTCAAGCGTGAAGCGACGGCCATGACCTATAAGATCCCGCTGTTCGACCTGAACTTCGACGAAGCCGAAGAAGAAGCGGTGCTGGCGGTCCTCCGGTCTAAGTGGATCTCCATGGGCCCGAAGACCGCCGAGCTGGAGCAGCGTTTCGCTGACGAGCTCGGTGTACGGCAGGCAGTGGCGGTCAACAGCGGCACCGCCGCGCTGCACCTTGCGCTGGCCGCGCTGGGAGTTGGAGAGGGAGACGAAGTGATCGTCCCCTCGATGACTTTTGTCGCCACCGTGAACGCCGTTCGCTACGTGGGCGCCACTCCGATCTTTGCCGACATCACGAGCCTGGATGATTTCTCGATCGATCCGGAATATGTTCGGGCGCAGATTGGCCCACGGACTCGGGCGATCCTGCCCATGCATTATGGTGGTTTTGCGTGCGACATGAGGGCGTTAGGCGCCATCGTTCAGGAGCACAAGCTTCTCCTGATTGAGGATGCGGCGCACGCGCCGGCGACGTGGTACGAGGGGCGCCGGGTGGGAACCCTGGGAGACGCCGGTTGTTTCAGTTTCTTCTCCAACAAGAACATGACCTGTGCCGAAGGCGGCATGCTCGTGACCAATCGAGAAGACGTGGCCCAGCGCGCTCGCCTGATGCGGTCGCACGGAATGACCACGCTTTCCTACGAGCGATCGCGCGGACACGCCACCTACTACGATGTTGTCAGCGCGGGCTGGAACTACCGGCTCGACGACATCCGCGCGGCTTTAGCCCTCATGCAGATGGAGAAACTCTTGCCCGACGCGTCGCGACGGCAAGAGCTTCGTGAATACTACGTCGAAAGCCTTCGCGGAACAGACGGCGTCCGAATCCCCTACCTGGCCCATTCGTATTCTGCCAGCAACTACATTTTCCCGATCCTGGTGGCCGAGGGCGGCCCAGAGCGGCGCGACGCGATTCGCAACGAACTGGCTCGGCGCGGAATCCAAACGAGCGTGCATTATCCGGCCGTGCACCGGTTCTCGGCGTACCGGAGGCCGGAGCGGTCGCTGCCGAAAACAGAGTTTATCGCTGACCAGGAAATCACACTTCCCCTATTTGGTACCCTGACCGAGCACCAGGTGGACTACATCGCCCGATGCCTTGCGGAGTGCCTTCCCTCCTGTGCGGCCCGATCGCAGGCTCCACTGTAGTCTCGCAGGCCAATGAATTGCGAATGAACGAGGTTCCTCCACTCAATACCGAGCTCACAAGCGGCCGACTCCGCCTGAGGGTCTGTCGAAACGAAGACGCGGACGCCGTATTCGACGCGGAAGCGGAATCCTACGACCGGCTGTGTCCATGGTTCTGGTGGTGTCATCCCCGGCACAGCCGCGAGCAGTGCCGATCCTGGGCAAGAGGCCGGGCCGACGCTTGGCGTGCAGACGAGGAGTATTCCTTCCTGATTCTGGATTCAGAGACTGGCCGTGTCTTCGGCTGCGCGTGGCTGAACGCGATCGACCGTACTGCGATGCGGGCCAGCCTGGGCTATTGGGTTCGATCGAGTTCGACCGGCAAGGGAATCGCAACCGAAGCAGCCCGTCTGGTGGCCCGCTGGGGATTCGATGCGTTGAAACTGCAAAGAATCGAACTCGTTCTGGCCGTCGGCAACAAGGAAAGCGAGCGGGTTGCCCACAAGCTGGGTGCCATCCGCGAAGGGGTCGCGCGGCGGCGCCTCCGCGTGAATGACAAGAACCAGGACGCCTTCGTCTATTCGATCCTTCCCGGGGAAGTGACGGCGAACGGGCTGCCGAAACGCGGTTCGCAGAAGTCGTCTCCCGTCCAATCCTGATCGACAACTACACGAAGCCTCCCGTACGTCATGACCGCTGACTATGCCAACTCTCTCGATCTATCGGTAATTGTCCCCGTCCGCGACGAGGAAGAGAACATCGCGGAACTCGTGGGCCGACTCACTACCACGATCGACCAGATCGGTTTGTCCTACGAGCTGATCTTCGTGACCGATACGAACACGGATCGGACGCTGGAGGTGTTGAAGGAAGCACACCAGCGCAACCCCCAAGTCAAGGTGATCAAGCTCTCAAACAGTTTTGGACAGCACATCGCGGCCGTGGCGGGCCTGGACGTCAGTCGCGGCGACGCCGTCGTCCTGATGGACGGTGATCTGCAAGACCATCCGGAAGATATCCCGAAACTGTACGAGCGGATGCAGCAGGGGTTTGACGTTGTCTACGGCATCAAGAGGCGCAAGGACGACTCCCGCGTGAGGAATCTCCTGTCCAAGGCGTTTCTGGCAACCATGAATCGCCTTTGCGATCACAAGCTGGATCACAACACGAGCATGTTTCGGATCATGTCGCGCAGAACCGTCAACGAGCTCCGGCGATTCCGCGAGAGCGAACAGAGCCTGACGGGCCTGGTTGCACTGATCGGCTTTCCGACCGACAAAGTACCGGTAACGTCGGGCTGCCGGAAGGCGGGCCAGACCAAGTACTCTTTTGTCCGACAGGTCAATTTTGCCGTCAGTTTTCTCCTTTCCTTTTCGACCAAGCCGTTGCGGATGATTTCCATCTTCGGCCTGCTCATCTCGGTGTTCAGCTTCGCGTACTTGGCCTGGATACTAACCAGCGCGATATTCGTGGGGATTCCCGTCGCAGGTTGGGCTACCGTCGTGTGCCTAGTGACTTTTCTGGGTGGAATCCAGTTGCTCGCGCTGGGCATGATCGGCGAGTACATCGGCCGGATTTTCATCGAATCAAAAAAACGCCCGCTCTACATCGTGGATCAGACGATTGGCGACCTTTTCCCCGACGAGCAACGAAACGCTGAAAGCGCGCCGCTGGTCGGCGTGCACGACCAAGACTCCTGATGCGCACCTCCACTAGTAGTTGGGCCACGGCCTCGTCAATGTCATTTGAGGTGATTGAACAGTCCCTGAACGCGGCACGCGACGAGGCGATTGCCGTGCTCAACCAGACGCGGCGGCACGCAACGGACGAGGCGCGGTTCGACTGGCTCTATCGTGGGAATCCCGATGGGGAGGCCGTCTTGTGGGCGGTGCGGAAGGTGGCGACGGGCGAGATGGCCGGGTTCACCGTTGCCTTGCCGCGGCGGATGATGGTTGACGGGCAGTTGAGGACCTGTTGGAACGGAGCGGACTTCTCGATCAGGCCGGAGTTCCGGGCGCTCGGCCCGGCGATCAAGCTCCGCCGGGCAGCGAAGGTAGGGATCGACGCGGGGCGGGCGGACTTCCTCTACGCCCATCCCAATGAGCGAATGGCCGTGATCCATTCCAAGGTCGGGCATTTTCCGGTCGGGCGGATGCGGCGCTATGCCAAGGTGCTTCGCAGTGGGCCTTACATCGAGCGCAAGGTCGGCAACAAGCGAGTAGCGGCGGCTGCCGGGACGATCATCGACCCGTTGGTACGGCTTGCCGGGCGGGAAAGCCGTCACCGCTCGAAGCTCGATATCGCCGCCGTCAGCCCAGCCCGGTTCGATGACCGTTATGATCGCTTGTTCGAGGAACACACGAATTGCTCGCGCGTGGTGGGCGTGCGAGACGCTCGTTACCTGAACTGGCGCTATGCCGAAAACCCCCTCTACCAGACCCATGCCTTGGAGGCCCGCGAGGGAAATCGCCTGCTGGGCTACCTGCTCTTTATCGCGGAAAGCGACGTTCTGCAAATCAAAGACGTATTTCCACCCGGAAACGAGGCGGCCGCCCGTGACTTGATCGCGGGTGTAATCAGAGAGGGGCGGAAACGCCGCCTCCAAAGTGCGAGCATTACGACCCTCGAGGGCAACTCGTTGGATCCTCTTCTGGCGGAGTTCGGCTTTCATCCGCGGGCGGAGACCTCGGAGATGTTCGCCTACGCGCCGGAAAGCAGCCCTTTGCGAGACGTTGTCCTCGACGCTCACTCATGGTTTGTCACCGTTGGGGATCGGGACGTGTGAACCGGCGCAACCGCTGCGACCGGCACGGTCCATCAAAAGGCTGGAGCACGGCAACCTTTTCCCGTTGCGGGGTAAAGAGCCGCGGAATTACGATGGAATCACCGATTGTTCGATGCAAAGCCTTCACTGCTCCGCCTTTGGGAGTTTCCAGCGGATGAACCAGGAAATACGCGACTACCTGTTATCGCAACGGCCGAGTGAGGAGATCACCGAATTCACCGACGGCGACTCCCTGCTTGAGTCGGGCGTGCTGGACTCGATGGCCATGGTCGGCCTGATTGCCCACTTGGAGGAGACTTACGAAATCGCGGTCGACGAAGACGACATGACGCCGGAGAACTTCGATTCCGTCGACGCGATCGTTTCCTACGTGCGCCAGAAGCAGGCAGAGGGCGAGCGGTTTCAGAACTCTCCGGTATCCACCGAGTGATTGCGGCTGCCACCGTGACCGTCGTCAAGCTGCCTTGGGGTGCGTGGTATCAAGATGCCCGGCATCCGCTGGAGTTGCCCGATCATTGGTCCGTGGACGTATTGGCCCCGCAGGATGCGCCGGCTTGCTGTTCGGAGGACATTAGAGAAGCGATCCGCTCGCCGATCGGATGCCCGCCGCTGGCCGAGCTTGCCCGCGGCCGGCGGAGCGCCTGCGTGGTCGTGGATGATCTTGCCCGGCCGACCCTCGCCGCCGGAATCTTGCCGTTTGTTCTGCGCGAACTTGAAGAAGCGGGGATCGCAAAAGGAACGGTGGCAATCGTCGTTGCGACCGGCTCGCACGCGCGGCTTGGCGAGCGGCAATTGAAGTGGAAAGTCGGGCCGGAAACGTTTGCTGAATACCGTGTCGAGTGTCATGACTGCCGCAACGGGCTGGCGGCGACCGGAATCGAGTACGGGGATCGAAAACTACGGATCAATCGGACTTTTTTTGAGGCGGAGGTGAAGATTGCGATCGGTTCCGTCCTTCCCCATTCGTTTGCCGGCTATAGCGGAGGAGCGAAGCTTGTCTTGCCGGGGCTCAGCGATCTGGAGGCGACGGCCCGGAGCCACAAGTTCGTGCAGTTGGGGCTGCGCGGAGGGACGGATCCGAATGAGAATCGGTTTCGCCTGGAGGCAGAAGATCTGGCTCGACGCGTCGGGCTGGCCTTCGCCGTGTGCGTCGCGACGAACAGCCGGCGAGAGACGGCAGCCGTTTTTGCCGGCGACGTCACGGCGGCCCATCGCCAGGCCTGTGCCGCGGCCGCCGCGGTTTTCCGCACGGAACTGCATCGCGAGTACGATTGCGTTTTCCTCAACGCTTACCCCAAGGACGTCGACCTTATCCAGGCAGAGAACGTGTTCGTCGCGTTGAAGACGGCGAAATCGCCCGTGGTCCATGACGGCGGGGTGATAGTGGTCACTTCGGCCGCCTCGGAAGGGATCGGGCGACACGGCTTGTTCGAGCCCGGAGGCGCCGGCTATCGGAAGCCGGCGCGGAAGCGGGCCCTCGGCGATCGCGAATTGTGGCTTTATGCGCCGGCCGTTGCCACGGGAGACGCCCGGCGGCTGTATTGGGAAGGCTATCCGGTATTCCAAAGCGCAAGCGAACTGAACGCGGCACTGGCCAGACGATTTCCCGACCGTGCGGAAGTGGGCGTCTTCCCGTGTGCTCCCATGCAGCAAGTTGCCGATCTACGCCGTTCCTGCCCCGACGCCTGCAAATGAAGACTTTCTGCCAGCTTTTCCACGAGCGGGTTGACTCTTCGCCGGATGCGGTGGCCGTACACCATCGCGGTGAGGACCACAGCTACGGGCAGATTGCGGCAAGGGCAGATTCCTTTGCGTCGTGGCTTTGCCGACAAGGCGTGGTCCGCGGCGACCGGATCGCCCTGCTGCTGGAGAACTCGGCCGACTATGTTGCCTGCTACCTGGGCATACTCCGTGCCGGCGGCGTGGCAGTTGCCCTCAACCCCGACACAACGGCGAGGGAGTTGAACTCCACTCTCGGCGACGCGGCGCCCGTGGCGGCCGTAGTCGGCTCCAAGGCCGCCGGGCCCCTTGCCGACGCGCTTTCGCAGGGGGAGCCGCAAAACGGACTGAATAGCCTGCGATTCCTGATCTTTGAGAAACCCGCACACCACTCGCTCTTCCCCCAGAAGTATCTGGTTACTGAATTGAGTGACGTCTTTCGAACCGGGACGTCGCCGACGTTACCCGAACCGGGCCCCGATGATCTTGCCCAGTTGATTTACACTTCAGGCACGACGGGCAGACCAAAGGGGATCATGCTCAGCCATCGGAACATTGCCGCCAATTGCCGGTCGATTCTCGAATACCTGGAACTGACGGCGGCCGACAGCGTGTTTGTCATCCTGCCCTTTTTCTACTCCTACGGCAACTCGCTGTTGTTCACGCACCTGGCGGCGGGTGGGCGTCTCGTCTTGGCGTCCAATTTCGTCTTCTGGAATCAAGCCCTCGATCTTATGGAGTCGCAGCAGGCGTCGGGATTCTCGGGCGTACCGTCTTCCTATGCCATGCTGCTGCACCGGTCCAACTTTCTGAAGCGGAAGCTTCTGCACCTTCGCTATATGACGTGCGCGGGCGGCGGGTTGGCCCCCGCGGTCATCCAGCAGTTGCGCCAGGCCGTGCCGCACGTGCGATTGTTTCCCATGTACGGTCAAACCGAGGCGACCGCCCGCTTGTCGACGCTGTTGCCGGAAGAAGTGGACTCCAAAGTCGGGGCGATCGGCCGGGGAATCCCCGGCGTCGAGCTGAAGGTGCTCGACGCCGTCGGGCGGCCGGTCTCGCCGGATGAGACCGGCGAGATCGTCGCCAGGGGCGAGAACGTCATGGTCGGGTATTGGAACGACCCTGAAGAAACGGCGCGCGTCTTGCGACCGGAAGGGCTATGGACGGGCGACCTCGCCCGCATCGACGACGACGGCTACCTCTACATCGTCGGCCGCAAGAACGACATCATCAAGAGCGGGGCCTACCGAATCAACCCAAAGGAAATCGAAGACGTGATTCAGGAAGTCCGGGGCGTGGCCGACGCGGCGGTGGTCGGCCTGCCGGACGCGATTTGGGGCGAAGTGCCCGTCGCCTTCGTCGTGCCCTCGGCGAACGGCGGCGCGATAACGGAAAAGGACGTCGTTGAACACTGCCGGCGACAGCTTCCTCGGTACAAAGCAGTGCACGCCGTTCATTTCCTGCCATCCTTGCCGAAGACCTCCAGTGGAAAGACGAAACGAGCCGAGCTGCGCGAGGCCTGGCAAGGCGCTTCCGTGGGTGAGAAGCACTGAGGGGCACGCGTTTTGCTTGCTTTGGTACTCAACTTTCGGGCGTTGGTAGCGTTCTCTGACTGGTACGACATCGTTGACGACGTAACGGAGTTCAAGAAATGAAGAGGTTGCAGCAGTTTCGCATTACTTGGGCAATGGCGGTGCGGATGTTCGCCGATGCTCTCATGATCAACGCCGCCCTGGTGATCGCCTTGTGGGCGCGGTTCGTGTATACGGTGGTCATGCGCGGCCACGAAACCCGGATTGATTATGAAAAGGACCTCCTCTCGTACATTACGGCATTCAGCCAGAACGTCTGGCTGCTCACGTTGATTTGCCTCGTCGTCTTCACGTTCTGCGGCTTTTACACCTACGGCCGGGCTTACCAGGGCCGCTACAAGGCACTGGTCATCTTGCAGGCAGTCACACAGAGCTACGTGATCTTCGGCTTTCTGACCTACTTTTTCTGGGAACGATTGCACCTTACCGAGATTCCCCGCGGTGCACTGGCGATAGCTTTTGTGATCAACTTGGGGATGACGCTTGCGGCGCGGACGTGGACGTTTCTCTGGGAGAAGGTGGTCCGCCCGGAGCGCGAGGCACGCCTGCAGGCGAACGGGAAGCAGACCCGCAGCATCCTGGTGATCGGCGGCGCCGGCTATATCGGCTCGGCCCTGCTGCCGAAGCTGTTGAACAAGGGCTACCGCGTCCGCGTGCTCGATCTGTTTCTCTACGGAGTCGACCCGGTCAGAGGCGTGACGGATCATCCCAATCTCGAGTTGATGGCGGGTGATTTCCGCGACGTGCAGAAAGTGGTGCAGGCGACGCGTGGAATGGATG
>Ga0180437_10003427_pt1 | contig 23659 bp, 17 predicted proteins | sample SS_ome_4_FD_132410 | JGI IMG/M metagenome (GOLD analysis project Ga0180437, IMG submission 132410) | Hypersaline lake sediment archaeal communities from the Salton Sea, California, USA - SS_3_D_1 metaG | ecosystem: Environmental > Aquatic > Non-marine Saline and Alkaline > Hypersaline >... | reverse complement strand
ATGCCGACCGTTCCGGTCTGCGCGCTACGGTCTACAGACTCGGCGATCTGGCGGGTCTGTTTGTCGACCTTGATGCTCACCCTCGTGCCGGACTCTACCGATGTGAGGCGAATCACCCCGCGAACGAGTTCGCTGCTGGTGGTTGTACCGACGGCACCCTGAGGCGTACCGCCGGAGAGGGGAGTCCACGCGGTGACGATACGTCTCTCATCCTCGTTCACAACGTCCGGGGCTGCCGAAGTGAGGTCCTCCACCACCCGTATCGCAGCTGCCCATGTTGTCTCCATATCGGCGTCATAGACACGAACTTGTTCACTGGACTTGCATCCCACTCCCACCAATGCCGGCAGACCAATAGCACATATCATCACAGTAGCCACTCTCATCATGTCCTTAGCTCCTTCCCCAGCCGGTTGGGCGATGCGCTTCATCCCATCCGGCAAGCAGCCTTCTCTTCCCTCAGAACTTCACCGTACCGAAGACTCTCGGCCCGATATGTCTATACTCGAGTCTCCCAAGGAGGTCATCCCCGTCCGCGTCGACGTCCACCTGGAAGGCGGACAGTCCGAGTCCAATGGCGAGGTCCTTACGAGGGAAGTATTCAATCGTGCCTCCCATATCGAGCCACAAGCCGGAGTAGTCCCCGATACTCAGAGATAGACCCGATATCTCCCATCCCAGACGCCATTGAGGGCCCAGCGTATATGTTCCTGAGAGAGCAAGGGTCGGCAGAGGCGCAGACACAGAGGCCGACTCTGCAAGAGTCGCCCCTTCCGTCGTCGCAACATCGGCCGCGAATTCCATGTAATGAAAACCGATCCCTCCGCGGACGGCGGATCTTTCGGTCTGATGAATGAGTTGAGTATACCTGAGTATGTAGAAGGTGGTGTCGGAGTTCGCGACAATCCCAGCGCCCTCGGGGAAGACTGTATCCTCGAATTCGATATCTCTCTCGAGTACGGCGCGGGCGCTGCGATCGAAACGGTAGTAGGTGAATTCAATCGCGCGTTTCCTGCTCACGTGATACCTACTGTCGATCCGAAAGATGTTCTGGCTATCATCCAGCCCAAGATCGCCTTCAAGATCAATGGTGCCACCCAAAGTCTGGTCACTGACCCGGGCCTCGGCCCTAAGCTTTGTTGTGAAGGCGGGGAGAAAGGTTCCCACGTGCACTTCCCACTTCGGCGTCTCTTGCTCTCGATGAGCAGGGCTCGACAATTCACCCTCGTGGCCGTCCTCGAGTGCTGGGGACTCCTTGTCACTGATCGCTACGACCGACGACCGAGGCGATCTCTCGCTGCTTCCACAAGGGGAGGCTGCGACAGCCGGGAGACTCAGCACCAAGACGAGTCCGCTAGCCGTCAGCATGGTGACCCACGATATCTTCCGCACTATCAGTGCCATCATCAGTCGACTCCTCGCCACGCGTTATTCACGAAGCCTACTCTCTCTCTGACTCCCCGGACGAGCCCGTCCTAAAGGCCATACGCGAAGCCCACAAGAGGCCCACTCATTGAGCCATCAAACGCGAAATCGCTCTCGTCGTAGTCTATGTCCAGGTGCCGATAGCCAAGCGCGAGGGACCACCTCGGACTCATCTGATAGCGGAACACACCGATCAGCTGCCAACTGAAGTCGGTGCCGAATCCGAAGCCCCCTATGTCTCCCCGACCGGAGAATGTCCACTTGTCTGAAAGGACGGCTCGATACCGCACTCCTACGACAGGATCGAGCCAGTGCTCGCCAGATGCTACGCGCACGCCCGGCGGGGTAAGGCCGACCTCGGCGTCGATATCCATGTACCGGACCCCGATGATGACACAGACGCCTTTGTCCGGTGCGCCTTGCCGCAGGAGCGCTCCTGCCTCGATCAGATTCTGCTTCACCTTGTAGTCAACTGTCAGGAGGCGCTCCCCAATCTCATTGCTGACGCGCGCGTGAACCACATCGACGTAAAAACCCGTGTCTTCTTCGAGCACCTCGTAGTAGAGCATGAAGCCGGTGTCGAGATTGTCCAGGATATCGGAGAAACTTGCGTCGATCTCCGCCTCTACAGGCCCCGCCCTGATATCGGCGTTCACTCCGGTGATCCAGCCGTAAAGAGCGATAGTTGATTGTCGCTGGCTTCGATTCTCGCTCGCGGGATTGCCCTCCGCGCTCGGCACGGGTAGCGCTGTCGCTGTCGTCTCAACTTCACCACCTTCGTCAGACAACTCCGTCGCACAGGCCGGCTGCGCGCGCACCAAAGAACCAGCACTCACCAGCACCAGATATAGCACGAAAGGCATCAGACCGTGTCTCATCATCCGACAGTCTCCTGTGACGTAGCTCTCGCGATCACGCGAGGTGCCGGGTCGGTTCCTGCACTTGAGCCGCCAGCACCTCCATTCGGGGCCAACCACTCATAAACGATGCGCGGCCGTTTATCCCGACGAGACTCGGCGCACGTTCTTGACGACCGAATCGGGGAGGTAGGGAAGGGCGGGGAAGATCTCAAGGCACTTGATGCTTGTCAGCGGAATGGAGATCAAACCATCCTCCAGCGCCAAGTGAAGAGCCGCTCCGGCCATGATCTGACTGGTGCGACTGCTGCGCACTGTTGGGTCCGCCTCAGGTATGTATTCGAAGACATCCTTCGTTCCGTCGGTATAGGTCACAGTGATCGTAAACACAGAACTCTCGGACACGCAGCACCGTCCTTTCAATGACTCCGTAGCAGGCCTCTGTGAGACCAAGCCCTACGTTTTGGTCCAGGCCCTGACTCTTGTTGGGCCGCGGGGCGACGCGTCCCCCGGCCCAACTGCCTCAGTCCACTACTTGGGGAAGAGGAATACCACGGTGAAACGCGCCCCGAGCCCGCCGGGACCGTTATCCGGCGTCGATGCCCAGTAGCGCAGCCCTAGACTTACCTGAGCCTGCTGGTTACCGATCATCTTCATCTTTGATACGATGAAATTCACAGGCACGGACCAGTCCTTGCTCTTCCAATTGTAGGTGCTCTCCGAGTTGATGGTGTAGGTTATCGCTGTCGGCGTCGTGTAGGCGAAGAAAGGTTGAACGAAGCTCGCACTCACCTCGTCCCTCCCACTGCTCCCGGCGAACGACCAGATGTGGTTGCCGAGCCCGCCGTAAGTCCAAGGACCCTTCTGTACGAGCACAACCCCAGTTGGTCCGGCGCCCCATTTCTGGGTGCCCAGCAGCGGGTCCGTGCCGGTCGGTATCAGGAAGACCGGACCCACGCCCCAGATCGTCCCTCCCGACGTCGGGCGGGCGGGCGAAAAGAATAGACTTTGGACCGTGTCCCCCAGTCCGGACTGATGGCCCGTGGCTGCACCGATGTCGTTCTGCCAGATAACTGGCAGAATGGTGCGGGAGATGAGGTTCCAGTCTTCGTTGAGTTCGAAGGGCACGACGGGCTGGATGTTCACCTTGTACTGGTAGCCATCGTCCGGCCCGAAGCCCGCGTCGTAGTTGAACTGGAAGGGCAGGCTGATCAGGCTCGCCAGGGGATTGGCAAGCTGCTTTGCCAGGTCTTCCGCGCTCGTCTCCTCCTCTGCCATAGGTGCCACGGGGCGAGGATCATCGCTGCCCTGCCCCACGGCGACTGGCTTGCGCCGGTAGACCGTCTTCCCTTCCTTGATAGTCTCCAGCACCTCGATATCGCGAATCTTCGTCTTATCCACCTCGAGGGGGTTGGCGGACAGGATGACGAAGTCGGCGAGCTTGCCGCGCTCGATGGAGCCCTTGTGGTCCTCTTCCCCATGCTGCCAGGCTGCGTCGATGGTCACCGCTCGTAGCGCTTGCCAGACGGGAATCTCTTCCTCCTGCCCCAGCGGGTGGCCGTTGGCCGTCACCCGGTTAGTCGCGAAAGCAACTACATCCAGAACGCTGAGGGGAGTAACGTTCGCGTCGTGATGGAGCGTGAATCGTATCCCCTGCGACAAGGCACTGCTCATAGGATTCATGCGGGCCGCGCGTTCCGGGCCGAGGAACAGATCGCGGTGGCGGTCGCCCCAGTAGTAGATGTGTCCCGGGAAGAACGATGGAACCAACCCCAGTTCCTTCGCGGCATCGAGTTGGTCATCGCGGATCGTCTGGGCGTGGATGATGACCGACCGGTGATCCTTGCGCGGATACTTGGCCAATCCCTTGCGCATGGCGGCGAGGAATTGGTCTGTAGCCGCATCCCCATTGGTGTGGGCCAGCAGATGCCAGCCGTTCTTCAGCGCGGTCTCCACGAGGTGGTCGATATCTGCCTGGTTCTCATAGATGGGCCATCCACGATAACTCGCGTCATCGTCCTTGGCCACATGCTCAATCTGCTCTGCATCGGGTGCGACATCACTCTCGACCATGAGGCGTTCGAGTCCCTCTTGCCCGCAGTGGTCCAGCACGTCCTGGTCCTGCTTCGGCGGTACGTGGTAAGGTTGGGTGAGATAGGCCGTGTAGCCCTGGATCGATCCGTCGAGGATGAGCTTCAGTCCACCCACGCGGTAGCCATTGTGGTATTCCTGACTGGGGCGATGCTTTTCCAGGGAGATGAGGTAGTCTCCCTTTGGATACGCGATCAGGTCGATGGGCAGCTTTTCCCGCGACGCCATGGCCTCGAACAACTCCAACAGCGGTGGCAACGCGCCTCCCGCCTCCTGCGCGGTCGTAATCCCGTTGGCCGCGTAGGCCTCGAGAGCATCCTCAATATAGCGGGTCGCCACCTCGGGAGGTGGTGCGGGGAGAGCCGCGAAAACCTGCAGGAAAGCCGCCGTTTCCTCCATGACACCATTCGGTTCGCGCGAGCCGGGCCGGCGCACGAACTTCCCGCCAGAAGGGTCCTCTGTCTCGGCCGTAATACCCGCCAGCTCCAGCGCCTTGGAGTTCGCGGAGGCGAGATGGGACGAGATGTGAACGATGAAGATCGGATGCTCAGTGGACACCTCGTCTAGGTCGTCTCGCGTCGGATGCCGCTGCTCCGCGAGCATGGTGTCGTCGTAGTTAGTCCCGAGAATCCACTGCCCGGGCTTCAACTTCTGCTCGTCCCGGTACTCCCGGAGCGCCTGCTGCACTTTCGCGATATTGTCCACCGTTCCCATTGGCGGAGGGTTCAGGTCGGCCGTAGCCAGCCCCAACGCGACCAAGAAGACGTGGCTATGCGCGTCGAAGAACCCCGGCAGCATGACACTGTTGCCGAGATTGACGAGGCGCGTCTCCGGGCCCATGCGGGAGAGCGCTTTTTTGACCGTGCCGACGAAACTAATACGGCCGTTTTTGACCGTGACCGCCTGGGCCTCCGGGGCAGACTCATCCATGGTGACGATAGTGCCGAGGTAGATAGTGTCATCCATCGCGGCATGATTGGTCGGCGCGCCGGCTAAGGCGCATCCGGTGAACGCGGCCACTACAATCATGAACACTATGACTATAAGTCTCTTCATTCGATCACCTCCAGTTCGGCCTTGTGTTTCAGCAATTCACTCTCTGCCGACCGCAAGACGCTGCCCCAAGCCGTTCACTCCGTTTTCGTGGGCCTACTGCCGCGCCATGAGGTGGCGCATGGTGGCCTCATCGTCCTTGATCAGCTCGCCGCTAACGTCGAAGACGACCTGATGGACTCTGCCGGTGAACTCAAACGGCGGCTCGTAGTCGGGCGTGATGGGTGAACCCTCCTTGCGTCCCACGGTGATGCCACCGCCGAGCGAGATCAAGAGGGGCATGGTAAGTGGAATTTCGGCTTGCCCGACGAGTTTCTTGTTGATGTAAAGCTGTGCGCGGCCGGGTGCGCCCTTGCCGGCGCGGAGGTCGGCCGCGCCGGTCGGCTCGAACTCGAAGCCAAGCTCGACGTCGCCCTCGGGCACCTCTTTCGTCGACTCAATGTGGAATAGCTCTGCGGCCACGTAGTTATAGGCGTAGTGCAGCTTCTTGTCCTTCACATAGAGCGTATAGCCGCCCTCCACCCCGCCGTGCGCGGCCAACACACCTTCCGCGCCAGCCTTGGGGATGGTCACACTGGCCGAGATGCTGTGCGGACGGTTCAGGACGACCGCGCCCTGATTGGGTGGCACCGACTGGGTGCCGGGATAGTATACGTAGCGGGTACGATCCGCGGTGAGCTGTGGCCTCGGATCGCCGAAGCGCTGCTGCCCGCGGCCGTCGACCGGCAGGACGTGGTACTTGCCGGCCTCGACGTACCACTGCGCGATCATCTCGATCAGCCGAGCGCGGTTGTCGGCCGCCACGTTGTTGTTCTCGGTAAAATCCTCGACCACGTGATAGAGCTCCCAGTTGTTAGCGTCCATCTCGGTTAGCACCTGCGCTGGCATCGGCTTCTGGCCGAAGCCCGCGCCCGCCTCGGCGAAGGATGGCCCCGGCCACGGACAGACGGCCCGCCAGCCGTCGTGGTAGAGAGAGCGATGGCCCATCATCTCGAAGTACTGGGTGATGTGCTTGCCCTCGGCCTTCGCGTCCTCGAAGGTGTGGCCAAAGCTGTACCCCTCGATGGGCGACTGGGTCACGCCTCTGATCTCCGTGGGCGGCTCGATGTCCAGCGCCTCCAGCACCGTCGGCACCATGTCGATGGCGTGCGCGTACTGGGCGCGGACCTCGCCCTTGGCTTTGATGCCCTTGGGCCAGTGGACGAGGAAGGGGTCGCTGATGCCACCGCGATAGGTCTCTCGCTTCCAGCGACGGAAGGGCGTGTTGCCCGCCCAGGTCCAGCCCCAGGGGAAGTGGTTGAAAAACTTGGGGCCGCCCAGGTCGTCGATGGCCGCCAGGTTATCCTCCAGCGACTCGGGCACGAAGTTGAAGAACTTGCTCTCGTTGACGGAGCCGGTAGGGCCGCCCTCCGCGCTGGAGCCGTTGTCGGAGATGACCATGATGAGCGTGTTGTCGAGCTCGCCGAGCTTCTCCAGGAAATCGAGGAGGCGGCCGATGTGATGGTCGGTGTGTTCGAGGAAACCCGCGAATACCTCCATCATGCGGGCGTAGAGACGCCGCTCATCGTCCGACAGCGTATCCCACTTCGGCACATCGGGGTCGTGGCGGGAGAGTTCGGTGCCGGCCGGGATGATGCCCTTTTCGAGCTGGCGCTTGTGGATGATCTCCCGCGCCTTCTCCCAGCCCATGTCGAACTTGCCCTTGTACTTGTCCGCCCATTCCTTTGGGACATGGTGTGGCGCGTGCATGGCCCCCGTCGCGAAGTACATGAAGAACGGCTTGTCCGGGGCCACCTGCTTGGAGTCGGCAATGAAGGCGATCGCCTTATCGGCCAGGTCTTCCGTCAGGTGGTAGCCCTCCTCCGGCGTCTTCGGCGGCTCGACCTGGTGGTGGTCGTAGACGAGGTCGGGATAGTACTGGTGGGTGTCGCCGCCCAGGAAACCGTAATAGCGCTCGAAGCCACGGCCTACCGGCCAGCGGTCATACGGGCCAGCCGCGCTAATCTGCTCGGCCGGGGTGAGGTGCCACTTGCCCAGGCAGTAGGTATTATAGCCCTGCTGGTGGAGAATCTCAGAGAGGAAGCCGTTCTCGAAGGGGATGTCCCCCGTATAGCCCGGGAAGCCGGTCGATCCCTCGGTAATGCAGGCCATATTGTTGGAGTGATGGTTGCGGCCGGTGAGGATGCACGAGCGCGTGGGAGAGCACAACGCGGTTGTGTGCATGTTCGTGTAGAGCAGTCCATTGGCGGCCAGTTTGTCGAGGTTGGGGGTGTCGATGAGACCGCCGTAGCAGCCGAGATGTCCGTATCCGGTATCGTCCAAGACGATGAACAACACGTTGGGCGCGCCTTCCTTCGCCCGTACAGGCCTCGGCCAGGCGGGGGTGGACCGGTCCACCGTCCGGCCGATGACCCCCGGGAAGTGTGTGCCTGGGGGGTACTCGTTGAGTTCTGCCATCATATCCTCCGTTATCACACTGAAGTAAGCCGTATTCCAAGCCCCCAGCAGTGCAAACATTGGACCGCGGTCGCTTCGCTCGTTAACATCGCTGATCCTATGCTTTCGCGCATCGAGCATGTCTATCTGCAGACACAGTGTGTCGAGGAAGATGCAAAGTGCTTCGATAAGGGCATAAGAGGACTTGCAGCCGGGGCTTTTGCCTCAATTCACCTCAACGCGAATGGGTGGAATGAGGCTGAAAAGTCTTGTCCCCAGCGGTAGAGAAACGGAGAGTGCACCTCGACATTCGAGGATTTCTATAGGTCGGCGGGGTGGAGAGGACAGGCGATGCCGAGGCACTCACGGTTGAGGGCCATCTGGTCGCACGGCGGCGGCGGATCGCAATCGAGGGGGTGGGGAAGGTAGCGCCGAGAGAGCTCGCATCCCATCTGGATGGAAAGGTAGCTTTCGCGGCGGCAACAGCGTGGAGTGGCGAACTTGCCGAGGTGAGCAAGGATCTTGCTGACGACCGTCTGGACAATGCCGCGTTCATCGTGGGACAGTGGTGTGGCGCGGATGATTGAGGCAAAGGAAATGCCAATACCGAGGGCAGCGGCGCATGCTCCCCAGTAGGCGCAGGTACCACCAGGAAGCTTCGCGCTTCGTTCGATAGCGGCCTCTATGCGGGGCTGCGGGGGCTCGCCGAACTGATTCCGATAGGCGGTGAGAAAGGCTGCGGGCACGAGCGCATGATGCTCCGGGCCATGAAGCGGAAAGAGATGTGAGCGACGCATTTCCGTGAAGATCGCGATGGGATCAGTCTCGGCGGTGTGCTGGCAGAATGTGTGGATGAATCCGATGTGATCCCTGGCGTGACACGCGTCACAGACGAAGTGGCCCTCTTCGCAGCGGGCGTTGGCGAGTTTAGTCTCATGGCAGTAATAACACTGGAGCGACCTCTCTTTTTCGAAGTAGACGAGTGGGGAACCGCAGGCCATGCAGTCTTGGATGTAAGGTTGAACAGCCGGGGCAGCCGGCGACGTTGGAATGGGCGGTTCGCCGATGTCAGCTGCCGGGAGTATGGCGGATTCGACCTCGGCCAGTGATCCGCGAATGAGCTTCTCGCCGGTGTCGAGGGTAACAGCGCGGAATGGTCCGGGATAGTGGTAACGGATGCGGGAACCGGGAGCGGGCTTGTACGCTCGGATGGTCAGTGTGTCGAAGTCAACCTCGTCCACCGTGCGCCAGGGCTTCTGGTCGAGAATTTCGATGCGAACGAATCCTAGTTTCTCGAGTGTATTGAGGAGTTTCTTTTCGGTCATGGCGCCAGCGATACACTCGCCCTTGAGCCGAGGATTGAATCGAATCTCCGGAGGAAGAGCGGCTTGGCTCACGAGATCACTGATGATGAGACGCCCCCCTGGTTTCAGGACGCGTCTGATTTCAGAGAAGACCTTAAGCTTTTCGGGAGAGAGATTGATAACACAGTTGGATATGACGACATCCAGGCTATCGTCGGCGAGAGGGATACTCTCGAGAATACCGTGAGTGAAGTTGACGTTGCGATAACCGAGATGGTCTGCCACGACGCGGCTGGCATTGTTCGAGAAACGAAGCATGTCGGGCGTCATATCGAGGCCAACGACACAACCCTGGGGGCCAACAAAGCGGGCGGCGATGAATGCCTCCATGCCGGCGCCCGAGCCGAGGTCGAGAACCCGCTCGCCTGGACGCGGGGCGGCGGCGAAGACGGGGCTCCCACACCCATAGGAACGGGCGATGACCTCTTCAGGAATATGCTGGATATGGCGTTGATCAATGTGAATAGGCTGACAAATCTCGGTCTTCGGTTCGCGGGCGGCTTCGCCGTAGTACTGACGAATTTCAGCGCGAGACTTGGCAATTACATCCTGGATCAGGACGCAGTTGGAGTGTACGAAGTCGACCTTATGCACACCACCATTGAGCACGCCCGCCTCGGTAGGACAGCCATAGCCGTCATCCCCCATCATCTGGTATACGATAGGCCCGGGCGGAGGAACGCCGATCAGGCGTCGGCGCTCGGCGACAGTTTCGTCGATGATCTGATGAGCGATGGCCCTATGGAGGGGGAGATACGGGTCTACGGCAAGCTCACTGTGGCCGTTCGAGGCGAAGTAGGCCTGTTCAGGATCTCCACCGCCGTGCAGGAAACGCCACGGATCATCCTTGTGGACACCATCGTTGATGACGCTTCTCGCACGACACGCTTCCAGGTGATCGGACTCGAGCCAGATCGTTCGGAGAGGCGACCGTAAGACAGAGCCGGCGGCTTCTTCGGCGATTCCGACAAGGCAAGCAGAGGGGTAGACGCCTCCATCTCGATGGATGGCGAGGCTATCCCAGCAGGCATTCGAAAGGTCATACTTGATGCCTGGGTCACCATTGATCATCCGGCGTGCGTTTTCGAGGTTATCGATGACAAGGCCAATAGACCGAGCTTGTTCGTAGAGGGCTGCGACGGCGGCGATGAGTTTCTTCGTTCCTGCCCGGGGGAGTTTGCCTCCTCGCTCGCGGATATGCTGCCACATGAGATGAAGATGTTTGACGCCAAGGGTGCTCACAAGGTGAGCGAGAGGGATAAGGTCTTCCAAATTCCTCCGGAGAGCCACGGTGGCGACGGTGACATCGATTCCGGCGGCGCAAGCGGCACGGATACCACGAATGGCTCCATCGAAACTACCAGCCGAGCGAAGAGCATCGTTGCGCTCTCGGGTCGATCCATCGAGACTCACCTGAAGGAAAAGGCGGCCTTCGGGCAGTCGAGCGAGCGAGCTGGCCAATTCGTCGTCGAGAAGGGCACCGTTGGTGAGCACTACAGCAGTCGCGCCGTAGTCTGAGGTCACTACGCTGAGAATCTGAGGGAGATCGGGTCGCAGAAAAGGCTCGCCTCCCGTGAAGTAGATGGTGTTTGCTCCAAGATCACAGGCCTGTCGAGTCACGGCGAGAATTTTTTCGGTGTCGACGCCTTCGGCCCCCGTGGGACCTGACGAGACGAGGCAATGGCGGCAGGCAAGATTACAGCGGTCGCTGACGTGCAGCCATAGTTCGCGTAATCTGTCGGGTTTAAGATAGTGGTTTCTTCCCTCATATGGAGCTTGGGAGCGGGACGCTATGAGGTCGCCGGTTTCGTCAGTGAACCGATCAATGAGCTCGATGGCGCGACGGAGACTGATGCCGACTCTCTTTGCGTAACGATAGGCGACCTGGTCATAGCGATGTCCGCGACGGAGTTGACGTATAACCCAGGCCCCGTCTTGGTTCGTGGCGATCCAGTTCGGCGCAGCCGGATCGAGGATGAGTTGATAGTCCGGTCTATTCTCTACATGAAGGTCAGTGTTGGGCATCTCGATCGATTCATAGCTTCGCTACGGCAAATTTCAGCGCAGGCCAGAGGACTATTGACGTGTCGCGTTCGATACTGGCTCAAAGGCTGCTTGGCGCAGTCTTGTCTGCGCGCCGTCTGAATCCTGTTGGCTGCGAGCGAGTTTCGTTCATCGAGAAGCCACTTTGGCAACCTTCCCGGACTTGACAGCCATCCGCCCGCTCTTAGAATAGAGTCGCCATGAGGAGGGATCGCCATTATTGACCTTGCCGTGAACCTCGTTCCGCTAGACGACAGGCCCTGCAACACGCTGCTCCCGACGCAGCTTGCAGCAATTGCGGGGATTGAGGTGCAGATGCCACCGCGGGAGTCGCTCGGGTGGTTCACTACTGCGGGCGCATGCGATGAAGTGGTGTCATGGCTGCAAGAGACCTCGGGCAACCATTACGTCGTTGCCTTGGATATGCTGTGTTACGGTGGCCTTGTGGCATCTCGCACCCCAAACACTTCCCTGGAAGAGGCGCTGCGGAGGCTGAACGCCCTACGGGCGCTTCGGCAGTCTCGGCCGGACGCGTCGCTCTTCGGTTTCAGCACGATTGCGAGACTCGGCACAACTGTAGCGCGGGCCGTGGACCTGGAGAAACACCTGTTGTTGCGATCATACTCGCAACTCGTCGATCGAGTCGAACGACTGGGCGACAACGATGTCCGATCGAAGCTGGACGAAGTTCGACGCGAGCTCGGGCCAGAAGCATTGGATGAATATCTCGAAATCCGCCGGCGGAACCACACCGTCAATCGGGCTGCTCTCGAACTGGTGGCCGATGGTGTGCTGGACTATCTGGTTTTGGCGCAAGAAGATGCAGCCGATGTCGGCATACACATTCCAGAGCAATTTGCATTGCGGGGTCAGATCGAAGAGTTTCGCTTGGGCGAGCGGGTAGTTATCACGCCGGGTGCGGACGAAATGGGGGTCGCGCTGCTGGCCCGGCAATCTGCGGTTGCAGCGGGAGCAGCCCCGGGGTTGGCGATAGACTACGCGTCGGATGTCGGGGCCAACATCGTGCCGCAGTTTGAGAACCAACCGCTGCGACAGACGGTAGAAGAGCATATATACATCGCTGGAGCTCGAGTTTCGGCGCCGATAGAAGGAGACGCGCTGCTATTCGTTCATACACCGATTGGGACTCAGGGAGATGCTGCTGAAGCGCCTCCTCAGGGGCGAAGCCCAAGTCTCGCGCTGCAGGCTGAGAGTGTGATGGAACGCCTGGAAGCAGCCATATTGGCCGGGCGACTTGTGGGTGTGGCCGATCTCGCCTACTGCAACGGAGGAGATCCGGAGTTTGTCGCGGCGCTACGACGGCGCGGACTGGCCGGGCGATTGGGAGCCTACGCGGGTTGGAATACAACCGCTAACACAGTGGGAACGGCTGTATGCCAGCTCTGCTTGATGGCCGTGACGGGCAACCTGGAGACGATAATCGAAAAATCTGCGGTCCGTCGGTCAGTCGCCGTTCGGCTTGTGGAAGACTACGGGTATCAGTCCTGTATCCGCGCAAAAGCCGCAGAGCGAGCCCGAGAGATGGGAGTAGACCCCTTCTGCTTGGGAGAAGCTGCAATAAGACTGGAGAAATTCGTTAGTAGTGAGCTAGAGCCATTTGTCCATGACATCTACTCCGAAGTGGTCGATTCGCCGATAGGGTGTGATGTTTCGGCCAAAGTAAGACTTCCCTGGGAACGGTTGTTCGAAGTGGAAGTCGTCATTCCCGGTGCGGATGGACCAAAAAACTGCTCATAGACGCGAGCGAGCGCGCGGTCGAGGTCAATTTTCTTGACCAACGAAGCGTGGGGGGAACGACTACGATGTCCCTTCTTGAATCGCCCTCGTTCGTCGTGGCATGAGACAGAAACGCGGTAGCAGGCTGCTGACAGCTCGACGTAGCGCCGAACGAGTCGTGGAAGGATGTGTTCCGTTCCGGCTGCACGCTGACGTCTCCCGCTAGCCATCGGTGCCTCCGGGTGTCGTTGGGAATGGCCGACGGGTTCCATCGCTATCCTGCCAGAGTCGAGTCCGAGGTCGTAGAAGGCCGTCTCGACTACAATGGTAGCTGAGGAGTGCCTTGTAGAATCCAAATTCATAATCATCGAGATATTGGTCCAGAGTTTGCCGAGGATCGGGGATTTGGCGATAGAGTGAAAATGCACGTCCTGCGATAACAGGTGCCCACCAGCGCCCTCTATGGCATAGGCATGAGACTGAGCGGATTGCTTGATGGATGATCTCTCGAAACTCGGCATGATGGAAGATATGGGTGCGCCTAATACGACAGGAAGGAGGCGTCGAGTCGCGTAAAATACATCCCTTATGTCCATTAACGCTTTGTTTCTTGTTTTTTTTGTGCATACCAGATTCCTTAAACTATAATATGTATTGTCAATACAATTATACCATTGTATATGTATACAATCAAGGCTAAAAGATTTTTCTAGAGATATTTAAAGCAAATAAAAACTTCTACGTGTTTCTTCTAGAAAATAGTGGGGAGAATTATCAAATGTGGTATGTTACTATAGAAGGATGCATATGTAAAATGGCTGTCGGAGAGGTAGGGTAGCCATGGGTGATGTGAACGTTGGACGCAGGATTCGGCAGGCGCGCGAAAACCTAGAGCTTAACCAAATCGAGTTAGCAAATCGAGTTGGGGTTAGCCAGCGAGCCGTATCGTACGTCGAGAAGCAGAATTGGGTAAAGCAGTCAACGCTGGAGAAATATGCGAGCGCACTCGGCCGGCCGGTATCGTATTTTCTTCGTCCGCACGAAGGGCCGGCGGAGATGGGATTATCCCATCAGGAGTTGATCGAGCAGGCATTTAGGGTCGTGTGTCGAGATGGGGAATTCGGGTTCGGCTCGAGGCCGAATGAAGATCTATCGGCCGAAACAATGAAAGACATCGTGCGTCTGTACGAACGGTACAAGGGAATAAGTCTGCTTCCTGTAGAAGGTGATTGAAGAAGACGGTCGATGAATAAGTAAAGTCCCGTACCGTCGAAGTTTCTCGCGGGATTCAAAATATGTATGAGGCCCGGCTGACACTGGTAGAGCTTGTAAATCCAGGGCAATCGCATCTAATTATAGGGAGGACGAAAATCGCCCCGGCAGCATCCTGAACTGGCACCGAAAAAGTGGACACATCGTTATGCAGCCTTGGCAGTGGACTGACGCTCGAACTCAACGGGGGCACAGTACCCCAGAGATGAGTGCAACCGCTGCTGGTTGTAGGAGACTTCGATGTTGTGGAGGTGGTGTGAACTGAACAACTACTGAGCATTGGAAGGCGGATCGGTAATGCGAGAGCGAGAACCGGAGGCATTGGAGTTGGCGGAACGGATGGGAATAGGTGTAAGGAAACGGGAGACACGTCCGTCGTCTTAGACGCGCCTATGCATGCGACCAGCCAGAGTCTGAGAAGGTGCACGCGTCATCACGCGCTCGGTGCCCTCAAATCGGACACGCCTTCAATTGTCCCTCGAACCATTCGTAGAACTCGGTGTTCGGTGTATCCTGGTGGCCGAGCACCATCGGTGAGAACGAATAGCCAGTGACATAGGCGAGATGAGATTCCAATGCGTTTTGATCGCTGTCTTTGTCGATTTCTAGGAGGTGTCGCAGGGATGAATCGGGGACACGGTCCGTCTGCTCGGGCGGAACCGCGGTGAGCCAAATCATACGATAGACGTCATCGATGGAGATGCTGAGGTCGGCGAAGTTCTCTTCGATGTGCCGGGCGAGGTCATCGTCCTGGTCGGCGTAGTCGACGACGAACTTCTCGAGCGTATCGATGGCATCCGCCAAAAATACCCCAAGCGCCACCGAGATATTATAGAGCTTTCCGCCGGCGAGGATCGCCGCGTCATCTGAGGCTCCACCACCGAAGCGGTCTCGAACGTACATATAGCGAATTCGGTCGTTCCGTCCACTGGGCCCTGGGTCGTCGACGATCAACCCCTCGCGTTTATACGCCTCGATCTGATCGGCATGTTCGCCGCGAGCCAGCTGGTCTCCGTCGAGCCCCATCTCGTGCATGACCTCAGTGTCTATGAAGCGGCAGACGCCGCCACCGATCCGAATCCTCGTATTTCGCTCCACCTGATGTCGAATCTCCGAGTCGTCGCGCAAGCCGCCAAGATAGATTCCGCGAAGTACCTCGCTCGGTTTCACTTCGATATGGCGCAGAAGGCCGCAGCCGATCAATCCATCGCCCTCTTCGTTGACCAGCGTGGTCGGAGCGTTGCTTTCGATCGCGAGGTCGACCCATTCGAACACCTCATCGATAAGCGTCTGGCGCTGCTCGGCGACCACGGCCGGGTTGCGGCCGAGCGCGCGTACGATGTCGTCCATCTCTGTGTTCGGGAAGCGGCGACCGGCGAAGGCCCCGTGACCCATCTGAGCGTGCCCCTCGCACGACTGCATGAGGATGTTCTCCATTGCCTGCTCGGTCGTGCGCAAGCGCATCGTGTAGAGCATGCGCTGGAAGTCCTCGCGGATGAGATCGAACGGGGAGATATGGGGGCGTCTCTGGTTCTGGTGCCTCGATTTGCCGCCCTTCTTGTGGTTACGGCGGTGGTGCTTCTTCTTCCGGGCCATGCAAGAGCCTCCAAATGGTGAGCGCCAGGGATGTTTACCACAGTTCGGCGAGGTCGAAACATGGGCATGCTTATCATGCTATCTATGTGAGGCGTGGAGGGAGTTTAGGCGGGGTTGCGCACGGCGGGGCTGATTTTGACCGCGCAGACCTTGAACTCAGGAATCTTGGCGACCGGATCGAGGACGGCAATGGTAAGGCGATTGGCGGGGGCTTCCTTGAAGTGAAACGCGAGGAACACGGTCCCAGGGACTACGCGATCTGTGACGCGCGCGGCGATCTGGATCTCGCCGCGCCGAGAGGAGATCTTCACCATATCCCCATCTGCGATCCCAATCTTCGTGGCGTCGTCAGGGTTGATCTCGACAGCGCCGACTGATACCAGCTTGTCGAGCACTTCCGAGTGACGGGACATCGTTCCGGTGTGAAAGTGTTGGAGAATACGACCAGTAGACAACAGGAAAGGATACTCCTGGTCCGGTAGCTCCTTCGCCTCGATATACTCGACGACGTGGAATTTGCCGAAACCTCGGGCGAACTTCTCGGTATGAAGGATAGGAGTGCCGGGGTGATCTGCGGCCGGACAAGGCCATTGAAGCCCCTCGCTCTCGATCCGGTCATACGTGATCCCGCCGTAGCTCGGGGTAAGGGAGGCGATCTCGTTCTGAATATCGGCCGGGCCGGCGTAGTTCATCTCGTAGCCCATGCGACGGGAAAGGTCGCAAAGGATATCCCAATCGGCTCGGGCTTCGCCCGGCGGGGAGATCGCCTTCTTTACGCGCTGAACGCGCCGCTCGGTGTTCGTGAAAGTGCCGTCTTTCTCGGCGAAGCCGGTTGCCGGCAGCACGACGTCGGCGAGTTGAGCGGTTTCGGTTAGAAAGATATCCTGGACAGCGAGGAAATCGAGATTCTTCAGGGCCTCCTCGACGTGGGTAATATCTGGGTCACTTAGCATGGGGTTCTCTCCCATGATGAGCAGACCCTTGAGAGCGCCGTCGGCCGCAGCGTTCACGATCTCCACCACGGTGATGCCGACTTCGTCCGAAAGCGAGACGCCCCATGCCTTCTCGAACTTTGCGCGGCAATCGGCATCGGTCACCTTCTGGTAGCCGGGGTAGACATTCGGTAGGGCCCCCATGTCGCACGCGCCCTGGACATTGTTCTGACCGCGAAGGGGGTTGACGCCCGCGCCGGGCTTGCCGATGTTGCCGGTGAGCAGGGCGAGGTTGGCGAGAGCCAGGACGTTGTCAGTGCCAGTCGTGTGCTGGGTTATGCCCATCGAGTAGATGATGGAGCCCGGGGAGGCGGCGCCGTAAAGCTTGGCAGCTGCCACAATGCGCTCGGCCGGCACCCCGGTGATCTTTTCGGCAAACTCCGGGATGTATGGCTCGAGCGCTCTTCGGTACTCTTCGAAGCCTTCGGTCCGTTCGGCTATGAAGGCGTCGTCCTCGAGCCGCTCTTCGATGATGACGCGAGCGAGAGCGTTGATGAGCGCGACATCTGTGCCTGGCTTCTGGCGCAGGTGAATCTCGGCGTAGTCAGTCAGCTCGATGGAGCGGGGGTCGGCGACGATTAGCTTTGTGCCTCCGCCCTTCACCGCCCGCTTTATTGCGGCACCGATGATTGGATGACACTCGGTTGTGTTCGAGCCGATGACGAAAATGACTTCGGCATCGGGGATATCGTCAATGGAGTTCGTCATCGCGCCGCTGCCGAATGCCTGGGCGAGGCCGGCCACCGTGGACGCATGGCAGAGACGAGCGCAATGATCGATGCTATTTGTGCCGAATGCCGCGCGCACGAGCTTCTGCATGAGGTAGTTTTCCTCGTTTGTGCACTTGGCTGAAGCCAGACCGGCGAGAGCTTCGGCGCCGTGTTGTTCCTTGATTTCGGAGAGGCGCTCCGCGATGAGATCGAGAGCTTCATCCCATGAAGCGGGTTGAAGTTCTCCATCGCGCCGAATCAACGGCTGGGTGAGACGCTCCCCGTGCGCTAGAAAGTCGAAGCCAAAGCGGCCCTTCACGCATAACATGCCTTCACTCGGGCCTTGCCCCTGAGCCCCTCGGATTTCGACGACCTTGCCATCCACTATCCGCATTTCGAGAAGGCAGCCGCAGCCGCAGTAGGGACAAACCGTGGTGACTTTCTTGGAATCCCAAAGCCGGCCCTTGCCTTGCGCTCCGGCGAATGAGAGTGCGCCGGTAGGGCAGACATCGATGCAGTTGCCGCACTCGACGCAGACAGAGTCCTCGCGCGGGAGACCGGGTGGAAGACCGACACGCGTCTCGAAACCTCGTCCCATGAAGTCGATCGCACCGGTTACTTGCTGGTTCTGGCAGACCTCAACGCAGCGGCCGCAGAGGACACACTTGCTCGCATCGTAGACGAGAGCGGGGCCATCCTGAACCGGCTCCGGCCAGACGCTTTCGCCCCGGAATTCCGACTCCTTCACTTCGAGCAGGTAGGCGTATTTCTGGAGGTCGCAGGCCCCGGCCTGCTCGCAGGTGAGACAGTCGTGGGGGTGATCCGACAGAAGCAAGTCGATGATTGTTCGGCGATGCTGTCGCAGAGCTTCGCTGTCGGTGCGTACTACCATGCCGTTGAGGGCTGGATGCACGCAGGATGCAACCGGGGCGCGAAACCCTTCGATCTCGACGAGACAAAGCCGGCAAGAGCCGCTCGGCGGCAGGTCAAGCTCTGGGGCGTAGCAGAGATGCGGTATTTCGACGCCAACCTTGAGGGCGGCATCGAGGATCGATGTTCCTTTGGGAACGGTGACGGTGTTACCGTCTATCGTCAGGGTAATTTCATCACTCATTCCTGGCTCCGTGTTGGGGACGTCTCAATCCTCATCATTGACGAGCAGGTGAATCACTATTCAACAACGATGGCTTCGGACCGGCATTTTTCATGACAGGCACCACATCTAATGCAGATATCAGGGTCGATAGAGTGAGGTTGTTTCTTCTCGCCGGAGATAGCGTTTACTGCGCAGGCCTTTAGGCAAACGCCGCAGCCAATGCACTTCTCCGGAACGATACGATAGCGAATCAGTGGCTGGCAGGATCCTGCCGGGCAGCGTTTCTCGTTTACGTGGGCGTCGTATTCGTCGCGGAAGTAGCGGATCGTGGAGAGGACAGGATTGGGAGCCGTCTGGCCGAGTCCACAGAGGGACGCTACAAGGACTGTTTCGCCGAGCCGTTCCAGCCGCTCCACATCGCCGGGCTGCCCTTCGCCCTGACACAGGCGAGTGAGGATATCGAGCATCCTTTTTGTGCCGATGCGACATGGGACGCACTTGCCGCAGGACTCGGATTGGACAAAGTCGGTAAAGAAGCGGGCGATGTCCACCATGCACGTCGTGTTGTCCATCACGATGAGGCCGCCGGACCCCATGATCGCACCCGCCTTTTTCACCGAATCGTAGTCGATAGGGAGGTCGAGATACTCGTCGGGAACGCAGCCCCCCGACGGTCCGCCCATTTGAACTGCCTTGAACTCTCGATCCTCCGGAATGCCGCCACCGATGTCGAAGACGATCTGCCGCAAAGTCGCCCCCATGGGGACCTCCACGAGGCCCGTATTGCGGACCTTTCCGGCGAGAGCGAAGATTTTTGTGCCTTTCGAGCCGTCAGTGCCGACCTTGGCGTACTCCGCCGCGCCTTGTTTGATGATGCGTGGGATGTTGGCCCAGGTTTCGACGTTATTGATGTTGGTCGGCTTGCCGTAAATTCCGGAGTTCGCCGGGAAGGGAGGGCGAGAACGGGGCATTCCGCGCTTGCCTTCGACAGAGGCAATCAGAGCGGTTTCTTCACCACAGACGAAAGCGCCGGCACCCATGCGCATTTCGATGTCGAAACTAAAATTGGTGCCGAGGATGTTCTCGCCGAGAAGCCCGGCTTCCCGCGCCTGCTCGATTGCAAGCCGGGTGTGTTCTACGGCGATGGGATACTCGGCGCGCACGTAGATGAAGCCCTTGCTGGCGCCGATCGCGTACGCGCCGACGATCATGCCTTCAATTACAAGATGCGGGTCGCCTTCCAGAAGGGCACGATCCATGAAGGCTCCCGGATCCCCTTCGTCCGCATTGCAGATGATGTATTTCGGCTCCCCTTGAGCCGCACGAGCGAATTGCCACTTGCGACCGGTTGGGAAGCCGGCGCCACCGCGACCCCGAAGACCCGAATCGAGGACCTCGTGAATTACGTCCTCAGGCAACGAAGCGGCGATGGCCTTGGCGGCTGCTGCATAGGCGCCGTGAACGATCGCATCTTCAAAACTGGTGGGGTCAACAATGCCGCAATTTCGAAGGATGAGACGCTGTTGGTGCTTGTAGAACGGAATGTCTCTCTGGAGCGGAATGGTGTGTTCGCCTATAGTCCAACAAAGCCGATCGAGGATCTCGCCCCTAAGGACGGTTCGCTCGACAATCTCCGTGGCATCAGAAGCTGAGACTCCTTGGTAGAAGATGCCCTGCGGGTCGATAACCACGGCCACGGCCGCGGCGCAGAGGCCGTGACAACCGGCGCGAACGACCTGCGCCCGAGATTCGAGAGCTCGCTTTTCGATCTCATTTTCGAGCGCCTCGCACACGTCCAAGGCGCCAAGGGCGCGACATCCGGTGGAACAGACTCGAATGACGATCTGGTCGCTGGAGCGAGCCGCGAGCTGAGTGCGGAACTCCTCGAGGGCTTGGAGCGATTCGATGTGTTTCATGTCGACTGCGCTCGATACCGGCGAAGGATGCTCTCGACTTTGCGCGGTGTGAGATTGCCAAAGTACTCGTTGTCGATCATCATGACCGGAGCGAGAAAACACGTTCCCAGACAAGCAATCGTTTCAAGATAGAAGAGAAGGTCCGGCGTGCTTTCCCCTTCATCAATCCCGAGCTCCTGCCGCACGGTGTCGATTACCCGAGGCGCCCCCTTCACGTGACACGCTGTCCCACGGCAACAGAGGATAGTATGACGGCCGCGTGGCTCGGTGTAGAACTGCGCGTAGAATGTGACGACGCCGTAGATACGACTGAGAGGAATTTTTGTGCGCTGGCTGATCTTCTCGAGCGCGGAGCGGGGAAGGTAACCGAACTTCGCTTGGATCTCTTGCAATGCCCCAATGAGATTCGATTCGGGCGAGTAGTCTATGGAATCGAGAACGCTCTCGATTTCTGATTCGCTGGGATCGGCTGCTCCTGCCGCCTGAGTACTTGCTTCTACCATGACCATTCCATCCTCAGTCCGAATATCTCACGGTTGGGTCCCGCGCTACGAGCGGGGCCTCGACAATACCATAGGGACGGGGCTTCCTGCAATCCTGCACATTTTCGCTGTGCAGATACACCTGAACTCAACGCGTTGACATAAAAGCTCGCCGTTTGGTAAACTACCGTGCAGTTGCGGGGTGGTGCAATTGGCAGCACGCCTGACTCTGGATCAGGAAGTTCTAGGTTCGAGTCCTAGCCCCGCAGCCACATGATATACGGGGCCCCGTCGTCTAGTGGTCTAGGATACGTGGTTCTCAGCCACGAGATCGCGGGTTCGAATCCCGCCGGGGCTACCAACTCTCTTGACTTTTTCCTGCGCGAGCTGTAGCACGGCCTCCAGGTTGCCTCTTAGCGTCAACACCGCGCCGGGCCTCTTTCTCCCGGGCAGGTCTTCACCGGTGACTTCGATCTTACCCACCAGCTTTGACAGCGCGCTCCTCACCTGCTCCACTTGCCCGGCCTCCAGCATCCGGGGGAGATCTGAGACGATCTGCCGCACCGCGGTGGGCAGCACATTCAGCGTTACTGGCACTCGCGTACCCTCGGCCACGGCAATCTCCTGACGCACGCGGCTACGCCTCGCCTCCGCCGCATTCATCTCTTCGGTGAGATCGCCCACCAGGCGACCCCCGGCGATGGCTTTGACGAGGTTCCGGATCTGCTCCTTGCGCCGGCCGCTACGGAGTCCCCAAAAGGCTCTGCCATTCCAATGCGTGCCAGTGATGACCTTGGTGATGGCGGTGAGCGAACGGTAGCGGCGGCCCTCGAAGACGAATCCGCCCGATGCGACGGTGACTTCGTAGCGCCTGCCGTTCCACTCCCGCACCAGCCGCGTCCCTGCCAAGGGCAGGTCATCGGGCCGCTTCTGCGTCCGGCCCCGACCTGGGATGGATGCCTGATCGTCAAGTCCGGCGTCCTGCAAGATGTCAGCCATCTGGGTGCGGGTGGTCTCGGGCAGGCCGCCATATGCCAACTCCTGGATGCGGTAGGCGAGGCGCTTCACCAGGAAGCGCCGATGATAGGCGGGTGGCTCGCCGCCGAAGAGCGCCCGCCACCGCTCCTGCAGTTCCGGGAAGCTCAACTTGCTCAGTTGAGCGACCTGTCTCAGCGTGCTGTCACTCATGTATCTCTCCCATCCGACCTGGGTTCGACACATTCATCCCTTGGAACGGCCAGAAGCTCAAGATCTTTCTTTCTCCCGTCCGCGGTTCGCAAGCGGCGCCGCAGGATGCCCCTGGCGAGCAGGGAGGCCGTCTCCGCGAGCCGCTCGGCCGGGGACATCATCTCGGGGTCCAGTGGGTTCGACATCTTCCCGCTCCTCGCCAGTCATCACGACCTAGACCTGGTGGTGCGAGGGGGTCTGCTACCCGCGCCAGAGGCGGGCAGGCCGCCTTCGCCCAGTAGATACTTACCGGACGGAGGTTCGAAGTGTCGGAGTGGTCAGCGCAAATGCCTCGAATTCGAAGTGCGCAGCTGCTCGGTAGCTCTCCTGCGAGAATCGGCGTTGTTGCGGGCAGGAGGAAGTCGGCTTCTTGGCGCCGAAGAACAGCGAAGCAGCTAATGAGGGGGACGGTGTCAGCAGAAGGTTGGCCGGTTCGGAGAAGGCTAAGATGTCTGCACTACATGACGCCGCCAGCAAGGGCGACGCTGCCACGGTCAAGAGACTGCTTCAAGGCGGCACCTTTCGCCGTCCAGCGGATGTAAACGCTCGGGACAGCGATGGCGATACACCGCTGCACCTGGCAGCGGAAAGTGGATGTGCCGAGGCGGTGCGGCTGCTCCTACAAGATGGCGGGGACGTGCACGCTCGGGAAGAAGGAGGTAACACCCCGCTCCATCGTGCGTGCATCCGCCGCCACATTGATGTCATTCGTATGCTCCTTCAGCATGGGGCAGACGCAAATGCGAGCGGCCTCTTTGGTTGACCTCCCCTGCTATGCGCGATCGGTGTGGGAAGCGACACCGAGGCTAGAATCCTGGATGCAGTCCAGGCGCTGTTGCAGCACGGAGCCGACGTCAATGCCGCTTCGCACGACGGCCACGTGCCTCTACACGATGCTGCGGCGAGAGGACTCGTTGAGATAAGCACAGTGCTGCTTGCGAACGGGGCCGACGCAAACATACAGGCCACCAACGGTGAAACTGCACTGCTGGGAGCAGCGATCAACGGGCATGTTGCAGTCGTTGAATTGCTGCTCCAGCATGGGGCCGATCCCGATTTGGCCGACATGTATGGCTAGAAGCTATTTCATAACCTAGGCCAAAACGGCCCAGTTGACCCATAGATGCCTTTGTAGAGGTTATGAAATGATCTCTACACACCATTGTCCGTTGCGGCGAAGAACGGATTCTCTGTCATCTTGGGGCTGCTGGACCGGCTCACCCATCACTACGACATCATCGTGACCTGGCCCCGAAGAAGTGGACACATCGTTATGCAGCCTTGACAGTGGACAGCCGCTCGAACTCGACCGGGGCACGGTACCCCAGAGATGAGTGCAACCGCTGTCGGTTGTAGAAGACT
>Ga0180437_10003425_pt1 | contig 23664 bp, 28 predicted proteins | sample SS_ome_4_FD_132410 | JGI IMG/M metagenome (GOLD analysis project Ga0180437, IMG submission 132410) | Hypersaline lake sediment archaeal communities from the Salton Sea, California, USA - SS_3_D_1 metaG | ecosystem: Environmental > Aquatic > Non-marine Saline and Alkaline > Hypersaline >... | reverse complement strand
CTTTGTTATGCTTAAGTAAATGTTCGTTGTAATGACTTTTATCATTAGTTCTATAACTGCAGTTTAATGTCTTGCATTTAAATTTATATAGACCAATATCATGTTCTCGCACCATGTGATTATCATAATGCCTTTTATCATTAGTTTTATAATCACAAATAGTACACTGATATTTAGCCGTCCCTTTGTTATGCTTAAGTAAATGCTCCTTAAATTCTCGCTTCACACATGTTCCATAATCACATTCTTTACATTTAAAATCTGCATTACCATCATGTTCCTTAAATTGATGTTGCTTGTATTCCATTTCAATATTCGTTTTATAATCACATATATCACAGTTATATCGTGCTTTACCTTCAGAATGTTTCTTCAACATATGATTTTCATACTGAACTCTATTGTTAGTTCTTAAACCACATGGCTCACACGTATATTTTGCTTCACCCTTCCCATGTTTACTTAACATATGATTATCGTATCTGTATTTCTTATTTGTATTGAATTTTCCTTTACAAATCTCACAAGAATATTTTGGAGTCCCAATCCCATGTTTTAAAAGATGCTCCTTAAGATCTGCGTTACGTTTAGCTGAGTAATCACACTCGCTACAATTAAACTTTTTCATTTTTCCTAATAAATATTTCTTCTCAGGAAAAATCTTGAATCAATTTTGTCTTGGTACATTTTCATAACAGGTTGTACTACATATTCATGTTGTCAAGGTTAAGGTTAAAGAGAATAAACCTCCGAATGTAGTCAGAAAGGTTAACTTCACGCTTAACATCTTCGTTAAGTGACTTCACAAACTCAAACTTGTCGTTGTCCATCTTGCGTACAGTCCAACCACTCAGTACTGCATTGTAAACAAAGATCATCTTATGTAGACTAACAAGATCGATCTCATTGACCTCGCTTACCTCCATCACAAGTCTATCGCTCTCTTCAGACATTATAACCTAACGTTCCTTAAAATTAAAAGACCATTAAACGTACCTGAATTGGTGCGTTTGCGTCCATTGTACAATCCTAAACGCATAGCCATAACTAGTTTTGACTTAAGAACATGATTGTTAACAGTTACATAGTGTATGTTTAAACGGTACAACAAGAAACGGAATGTCGGAGCCTCAAAAAATGTGACTCTTGACCGGAAACATAAACAGATGATCAAAAAGTTCGAAAAGGAAAAGTCTAGCCTTCCAACCAAGAAGAATAAGCTTAAACGTCTTAAGAAAAAGTTAGAAAAGACTGAAAAATCCTTTAGCCTTAATGAGGAAGACTTTAACACCCGTTTTGTCTTACAAGAAGAGATCGAAGCACTTGAAAGAGAGATTGAAGAGATCGAGAAAGGGAAGAGTGAGATCGACTACTTCTTAAAAACTTCTGACCTTCTCTTCCCCTACTACGAACAGGAAGAGGTAACAGAACCAAGCGGACCAAGTAAGGTCGACGCCGGTGGTGTCCTATCCTACTTCTGTGTTGCAGCATCTCCACCCAAAGAGGAAACCGTTGTAAAGAAGAGTCGTCATCGTCGCGGGTCTATCTCTAAGTTATACTTCCAATCAATTGATCCAGATAACTATCAGCAGAGTTCTAAAGTGGACCGGCTTAAATGTATTGAATGTGGAATTGAACGAATGGTCCTGCAAAGTCAGGGTTTGGTTGTTTGTCAAACGACTGGTTGTTCTCAATGCGGAGTTTCAGAGGAGGTAGTACTCGATGCCAAGAAGACCTCTTACAAAGATCCTCCACCCGAAGTATCTTACTATGCTTATCAACGCAAAAATCATTTCCTCGAAATTTTGGCTCAGTTCCAAGCTAAAGAGTCAACAAATATTCCCGAAGATGTGTTTATTCAGCTCAAAGAGGAGATCCGGAAGGAAAGACTTAAGAATCTGGCTAAGCTTAACTACAAACAGATCAAACGCTACTTAAAGAAACTAGGCCTAGCACGTTACTACGAGCATATTCCTTACATCCGCTTCAAATTAACGGGGCAGCCTGCCCCTCAGTTTAGCCCGGAAGTTGAGAGGAAGCTTATCCTTATGTTCGATATGGCTCAGGCGCCATTTGAGAAGATCTGTCCGTTGATTAAGCCACAACGTGATAATTTCTTGAACTATAGGTATGTTCTTTATAAGTTTGTAGAGCTGCTTGGAATGCACGAGTACAAGAAGTATCTGCCACTTCTGAAGAACCGCGAACGACTCCTGGAGCAGGACCACATCTGGCGCGGCATCTGCGAAGAGATCCAGAACAACTACCCCGAATGGCGCGATGTATGGGTCTTTTACCCTTCCGTTTAGACTTGAATACTCATAGGATAAAGTGTCTTTCTTGATTTGGCTACAAGATTTTGAAGAATTTTATCGTCATTTTCTTGTGCAATCTCAAGAGCAAGACCAACCACATATTCCATTTGACTCTTCGTTTCAACGTCACTTCTAATAAGTTTCCAATTTCGTTTACAAAAGAAGATAAGATCATACATTGCTATAACATTGTCCTCATCAGTCACCGATACATGCTCTCCCTCAACGAAGTCCATATAATACTCAATAATTGTATTACATGTTTTAACATCCTCAACAACTTCTGGAATCTCAGTCAACGCTAGTAGAGCTCCATAGCCCCGGTTCACACAAATTCTACAACTGTGCAAAATCTTTTCGTTATAGAGGATCACATTAACCCTCTTAATGTTCTTAAAGCAAATCTCACAACGGTTCTCTCGTAGTTGGCACATTATTCTGTTTTAGTCAAATTCGATAAAACATAATTATAAAATCACTTTCAGGAGGAACTCTCAAAAGTTTTGATGGTGTTAACCATAGTCTGGATAAAAGGTTCATCCACACCCTTTTCACGGGTAAGTTCATCAGCCTTCTTCAAAACCACGCGTCTAAATCTGTCGTAGCGTCGTACATACTGAGAACAGTGTTCAACCAGATAGTTCATTGTAATCTCGGCTATAATAGCCTTGACTTGTTTCCCACGCCCTAATTCAACAAGTTGAAGCAGTATACGAATTCTTTTGGTCCAATCACCTGGACCACGAGGAGCACAGTGGACAACATTCTCAGCCTCCATTAGATGGACAAAACCAGAGCTGTAACAGGAACAACAACAACGGTGTCCCAAAATGGAAAAGGCTGGGAGTTTATCAGTTGCAGGACACTGTATAGAGGGCACAAAAGTATCCTCCGATTCAATTCCACAGTACTTACAGGTCTTCATTGGGATTTTACCCCTAAAGTACATTTTACGCTTTATAAAATCATTTTTTTACAGTTGGTTAAAACTAGTGTCAGTTTTATTCAAATGAGAAAGTTGCAATTACTTCAACCATATTCTGGATGAAGATTTCGTCCACACCCTCAGTGCTAGCATATTCATCAGCTTTACGGAGCAATGTTTTCTTGAACTCGGAATTAGTGAACTTAGGATCATTATTGATGATATCTTTATTCTCAATAAGGAACTCCATGAAGATCTCTGCAATGAACATTTTTGTTCGTTTACCATACGTACGATCCATTAGAAGAATTAGACTCTTAATTTTATACATAAAATCGCTCGTATCTCGTGGTGTCTGAGTAATATGATCAGCTTCAAGAAGACTTGCAAACCCCGATGATTTACACCAAGAGCATATATATCCTTCTTCCCCCTCACAATATTTACACAACATAATTAGTATACACTTAAAATAAGGTATTTATAAATCATTTTTCTCAGCTGGCGAGCCCAAGACGGGTCTCGGTGAACTTACGGGTCTCGCGAACCAGGTTGTGCTTCTTGATGAGACCCCAATGGCGATCACGTGTCCAAGACTTTGCGAAGTTGATTTCGTGGCTACTAAGGATCTGTTGCATATCCTTAATAGTAGGTTCCACCTTCTTCTTAGATACTGCTTTCTTCTTGGCAGCACCCTTTTTTGGTGCAGTCTTCTTGGTTGTGGCACTCTTCTTGACCACAATCTTCTTACCACCCTTCTTCTTAATGGCCTTTGCAGGTCCCAAACGGATAGTTACGGTTTTGGACCCTTCGGTATCCTCCTGCTTGCGCTTACGAAGTTCTGACTCGATAAGCTCAAGATTGTGCTCAAAAGCGACGCGAAGTGCACTCAGTTGTGTAGTGCTAAACTCCCGAATAGATGTTGCTGATAGTTTTACTTCAGACATGATTAATAGACATGTTTTCATTGTGTTTTTTAAGCGTTTATAATTCACTTTTACCAGCGCAGGAACTTGGTACCTGGGGGTGGTCCACGATAGGAGCCTCCAAGGGGGTACGGTCCGTCCCAGCGCAGTGGCTGCTGCCAAAGCGGTGCAACCTCCAGAACTTGTAGGCGAGGACGTCGCGAGTGAGGTGGATTTCGAGACCGAGGGCGTCGTGGCATGCTTGCGTCAATCTGAGCAATCATACTACGACTGATCCGAAAGTTCTCCGGATACTTGCGCCAAGCCTCGTACTCCTTCAGCAGTCCAGTGGTTGTCTGCAGATACTGATATACCCTGTACTGGGCCCCTTTTGATCTCTTAGCAGTAAGAAACTCCTGCCAGATAGTGCTTTCTGAGGGTACCTCAAGGATGTCTTGAAGGAAGTTGTCAAGATCCTGGATGTCCAGCTTACTGACATCCTCCTTGTATGCCGTCCACATATCCTGGAAGTCAAAATGACGCAGGAACGTGAAAAGGGTCTTGGTGTCATGTTTTACAAGAGCACTGCGAAACGCTCGGTAGGAGGTAATAGTTCTGGTACCCTTACGGGTAATCAGGTGCTCCTTCACAGTCTTTGCGATATGCGGCTGCTCAAAAAAGTAGATTAAAGATAGATCATGCTTGCTCCTTTTGTGAACAGAATGAGTTGTCTTCCCAGACCAAAAAGGCATCTTCAAGGAATAAGTAGTATAATTTGTTATATTATCTATTTTGTAATCACTTTTAAGGGTCTTTAGAAAATGGCTGCATTTTTGACCATGATATCGGCGAGAGTAAGGTCATCGCGGAAGAAGGAGAAGGCCATCTGGAAGAGCGGCATCATAACAAGGGACCAGGTAGATTCATATGCGTCGCTGTTATTAGTCATCTTGCCCTTCGCAGCCATAAATGCAGACTGACCAAACATCAGAACCAGGAGAGCCATGAAGACATAGCTGACAACCTGAGCTGGTCCTGCGTGCTTTCCAGCTGTTTCCCAGTACCAGGCCATCACAGCACCCACTGCTAGGAAGGCAAGAACACGGCTGCCACCACCAACGATGGTCTCCCAGCTACTGAAATCGAAGCTCCATGGCGTGAAGAAGAAGCGCTGCAGAAGAATAGCCACAATCATCAGTTGGGGAATGTAGGCGCTCATCGCAAAGTTAAACAGCAAGAACATGGCGAAAGCACCCAGGTTAAACAGATCAGAAAGTACACCGGTAATACCACCAGTGTTATCACCCTGTACCATATTAAAGGCAAATGAAAGAACGAAGATGAAAGCAGCAAGAGTAACCAGGATTACCACACCGCGCTTGCGCTTCTCATCCATCTCCTCGTCACTCTCGTTGCCCTCACGAGTCATGTAGTTCACCACAATAGTAACGAGAACCAGCAATGCGATTACCGTAATGATGATAGGCACCATGTTACCGTCACCAGGACCAACGTTGCTAGTCATTTCCTTAAGTGTGGGTGAGATGAAGCTGTAAACACCATCACCACCGTCTCCTACGACCATCTCAGTAAGAATCTTAACGTTCAGGTAGAACATAACGAAGAGTGACAGCAGGTAGATAACGTTCTGGATGGGGTTCTCACCCCAAATGTATTTCTTCCACCAGTTCCCACTGAATGGAGACTTGCCTGGAACGTAACCTTCTTCACACTCAACGCGAGCACCGGCTAGCTGACACATGTCGTAAATGATCTGATTCTTAGTCTGAACGCTACTTCCAAGAACTGTGTTAAGGGCGTCATAGAACTTCTGACCATTAGGTCCACCGGCTTCGATAAACGCCTTATAAAGAAGAGAGCCGTTGGGATTCTTGCTAGTAAACTCGTTACAACTCTTCACAAGAGTAGGAAATACACAGGGATCCACCCAAGTTTTTGTACAATCCTGGTGAATCTCCCCCTCACATGAACAATCAACCTTCTTGATAGGTTCACTCATGCTATATACTCAGTCTAAATAAAAGTTACTAAGCTACCGTCAAAGTAGCAATACTAGAGATGATAGGAATGAGATAACCGTTTGGACCTAAGTACTCTCTCAGTCCATTGAGCAGAGGATTAACTGGATAGCCAATAAGAGCAATAGCAGTAAACATGATACCAAAGACCTTAAGGAACCGGTAAAGATAGTCAAAGGTTGTCATCGACCCCATTGGCAATACCATTTCGCCCTTGTATAGTTTGGTGATATGATAAGCAAGACCAGTAAACGATGTAATAGCACTTAGCAATACACTACCGATAGCCTTCCACTTCTCTGGGAACATCAGTTCAACAAGAGCTCCATAGTTGAAAACAAAGACCAGTGACGAAAGGGTTGTCAACAGGTGTCCTAAGATCTGATCAGAAAGAGTGCCAACCATACTAACGTCTTTCATTGCCTGCATCTTGATTCCATTGTTGGACACAGCTCTATGCATAGCTCCAACCTTCTTAAAAGGGTTAAAGAAGCTACCTGCACCATAGAGTTCGAACTGTTGTTCTTTAAGCAGTACTTGAGAAAGATGATGAAATGCATAGATCATTAATGGATAAGCAATAAAAGAGAGTAACGCACTAGGCTGCATCTTCTCTTGCAGTGCATGTTCCTCTGCATCAACCTGGTTTTCTGTTGGATCTGCATTCCAGTATGTTATGGGTTTCCTAAAGATGTTCATCAACCAGTTGTTGCCATCTTCAACTAGAGTAAGAACGACGTAAACAATAACTGAAACAAAGAAGCCAAACAGTAGAAGAAGATAAAGATTACTGGTAAACTTGTTAGGAATGGGGTTATCACCATAAGCAACGCCCCACGAGAACGGACTGTAGATAAGAATGAGTAACAAGAATAGAAAGGCTTGCAACGCCTGTTTAGCATAATCAGTTGCCTCCATATATACTTTTTTACTGAGAAAAGTATAAAGTATAATGGAAGCAGCTTTACCGTTGTTAAGTGGTCTTTTGATGGCTCGTGCGTGTCCAATGGAAGGAAGTGAAAAGGGGATTAAATCGAGTCCTCCACCACAGGTATTTGGCCTTGTTTGGACTGTTTTGTACGCACTCATGGGTTACTCATGGTACTTAGCTACTAAGAAAGACTTCTCATGGCTAATTACCGCTCTGTATACGGCTCTTACAATACTACTGGCTCTATGGGTATTCGTTTTTGGATGTGGTAAGATGAATGTTGCAGCTCTCTGGCTCTTTATGCCAATTACCGGTGTGCTTTATGCTATCATGGCTCTACTGTTTAGCCGTGGTAAGAGTGGTTTAGTACCAAGTCTTTTAATGATCCCACTTTTAGTCTGGATCAAGTTCGCCTACTATCTCAACTTTGCCAAGGTAGAGATTATCCCAAGGCATGAAGATGAATAATGGTGTAAGGCCGCGTGCCGCGGCTCGCTCAGCATGCTACGCAGCTTCGCTATTCCGGACTTCGTTAAAACCCTTAGTTTCTCTGGCTTAGTTTCAACGCTAATTCCATACATAAACACGTCGTACAACAGAAAGCCGGAATATTTAGCGACTGGTTTTAGGGGTGGCTTTATGTAATAAGGGTTTTACCTAAGTGCTTTGGCTAAATGCATTGATGTCAATACTGTTATCTCTAATAAGACTTCAGGTCCCTGTAAAGGAGTTTGTCATTGAAGACGACTTGGGCTCTGAAAAATTTCTTTAAAAATTTTTCAACCAAAATTTTTAAGGTTTTCTTATTCACGTCTTTAATAACCCTTTTAAAGCATTAACACGATATCTTTTAGACAGTTAATGCTTTAATATCAACAATCTTATCTCTAATAAGAGATGGACCTGGTGTTGAGGAACTTACCATTGAAGACGACTTGGGCCTTGAAAACTTTTTGTAAGAATTTTAAAACTAAAAATTCAAAGGTTTTCTTATTCATGTCTTTAATAACCCTTTTAAAGCATTGAGACGATATCTTTAAGATCAGTTAATGCTTTAATATCAACAATCTTATCTCTAATAAGAGATGGACCTGGTGTTGAGGAACTTATCATTGAAGACGACTTGAACCTTTTAAACTTTTTGTAAGAATTTTTAAACCAAATTTTATAACGTTTTCTTATTCACGTCTTTAATAACCCTTTTAAAGCATTGAGACGATATCTTTAAGACCAGTTAATCCTTATTTTATACTGGTTGATCTCTCTAATAAGAGATGGACCTGGTGTTGAGGAACTTGTTATTGAAGCCAACTTGGGCTCTGAAAACTTTCTCTAAGAATTTTTAAACCAAATTTTATAACGTTTTCTTATTCATGTCTTTAATGATGGCTCGAAAGCATTGATACGATATCTTTTAATCGTGTCAATGTATACTTTAAAGTACAAAGCCAAACTAATGTTATAACTTACTGGAGTAGTTCTTGAATGATACCAACTCCCTTTGTGCTACCCTCTCGGAAGATAAAGCGGTCACCGACGTTGATGTGTTCCGGGCGGAATGTGAACTCGAACCGTAGAACGGCGCGATCACCTCCTCGAATCACATTCTCAGTAGGGGCCTCAATAATCTCCTTGATAGCAGCTGCCTGGGCAATAGGACCACAGTTGATAACCGGTTGGTAACCAACCTGCATGGTGGTATCGTTTCCAGTTCGTCGCACTGCAACACTGGCAATAAACTGAGTCGTCATCTTCTGGTAGTTGGCGATAATAACCCCCTTTCGGAAGCGTACGTCAGCCAGTTTGACCTTCTTCTTGGTAGACTTGATAGCAAGACAACCACTCTGACCCGGCCCTAGCTCGTCAACAAACTCTCGAAAGTTGTTGTGAAGACTCTTCACAACCACTGGAACCCACTGTCCCTGGAGCGGACCAACAAACAGTCGATCGCCAGCCTTAAAGCGTCCCTTTAGGACTCGACCAGAAACAACTGTTCCTACGCCAACCACTCTGTAACGCGCGATTACGTTAAATAGCTGATCAGCGTTACCACCATTAGAAGGGCTGTCCGGGAGTGCCTTAAAGCGCGGCTCAAGTCCCATTACGATCTCCCTGAGCCGGTCAACGTTGTAACCCTTCTTATTGGAGATCAGGATAATAGGGCAGATGCGACGGTTGGAGAGAGACATCATCTCAATCACCCTCTTGACATCATCATCGCTCATCGGCTTCTTGTAGTTGGAGATAATAGTCTGACTAGACCCAGATTTCTTCACCCACTTTGCAACGATCTTTAGGTTGTCCTTAAGAACATTCTTCGGGGCGATATCGATCTTAGTTACGATCACCATAAAAGGGATCCCCAGTGAAAGAGCGATCTCCAGGTGCTCCTTAGTCTGTCGAGAGATTCCCATGTTAGCTCCAACCATAATTAGAGCGTAATCTGGGCTTCGACCGGACAGACCGTGCATCGTGGTACGAAGATATTTTCGGTGCCCCGGTAGATCGATAAACTCAATGGTCTTTCGATCAGTACGGATAAAGTTACTGGAAACACTTGATGTTCGCCCAGTTACCCTCTCATGACTGAAATACTGTACCTTGGCACGAGCCGAACCTCGTCCATCGTCGAGATCTCCTGTTACGAGAACTCCAACCGTAGTGCTTTTCCCACTATCAACATTACCGATAACCCCAACAATTAGCTCGTCTGGGATACTTGGCATCTCATCGACAACGCTGTCCTCCATCTCATCACTGAGGGAGCCGTCGGAGGAATCAGTGTCCGTCTCCATAATTAGCTTCTCAAGCTCAGGATCCATTCTGAATAAATTTGATGACCAATTCTACATACAAACCCAAAACAGTATCACTTTTAATTTTCGCGTCATGGGTCCCTCACGGAAGTCGTCACAGGAAATTAAGCAGCTCATGCAAGACGCTATTAGCGTATTCCTCGGACGAGTCAATACATATGCCAAGACTTTCCAGACGCAACCTCGACTTAGAGGTTTGCTGATTAGGATTATCTATAAGTAAATCATGTCTAAGTCTAAGAAATCTAGTGCCAGTGATCGCCTCGCATTTGCCAAGGCTCTTAACGGTCTTACCGCCAAACAGGACGCCTTTATCAAGGCTGTTGAAGCCGTTAACGAGTTTAAGGCTGACACTCTGACTCGTCTGGACATGGAAATCGACGACAAGAAGCAGGAGCTTGAGGAGCTGAGCAAGCGGTTCGAGCGCCTCCAGAAGGACGGTCAGATCGAAACCGATCAGCTCCTTGCAGAGCACAAGTACAACGGAGCCGTTCAGATCCTCAACGATGTTCAGGAGGTCCCGATTAAGAGCAGCGAGCTTACACAGCTTCGCACCGAGCTTGAGAAGCTTCGTAACGGTCAGGCCACCGAGCTTGAAGAGGCCCTTAAGAGTGAGCGTACCAGCGCCAAGCGTGGTCTCGAGATGGCAATCCGCAACAAGGAACTTGAGCACAAGGCACATGTGGCGGAATTGACAGCCGGAAACAAGCAGCTTACTAACGAGATTTCCAGTCTTCATCAAGCTATTGCTAACCTCAAGGAGGAGATTGCCGCCCAGCGTGAGCTGACTCGTGAAGTCGCACAAGCTAGTGCAAAATCACAAATCAGCCAACAGTTCGGTAAGCAGTAATTTAACTTAAAGATTCATTATTATAATTAATAAAAATGAATTGTACAGGGAATAAACATAAATTTTGTGATTTACCACGCACAGAGTGTAGTAAGTGCTACGATAGATGTTTCGCCTCCCACCCTAAATCTAAATTCTGGAGCATCAAGAACTCTATCGATCCTCATGATGTTTTTAAAGGATCAAATGCCAGATATATATTTCTGTGTTATTGTGGTCATGAGTTTGATGCCAAATTAGGAAATATTAATACTGGGTACTGGTGTCCTTACTGTACAAATAAAAAACTTTGTAATACAATTAACTGTGATACCTGTTATAACAAAAGCTTTGCTTCACACGACAAATCAAAATATCTATTTAATGAGAGTGAAGATCCCCGTATGATCTTTTTGAAGTGTAACAAAAAATATAAGTTCAAATGTACATGTGGACATTTATTCTGTATTAGAATCTCGAATATTACTAGTAAAAATAACTGGTGTTCATATTGCACAAATCAAAAACTATGTAATGATCTATCTTGTGATCAATGCTTTAATAAAAGTTTTGCTGCAAGTCCTTTCAAGAAGTACTGGAGTAAAGGTAACAAGTTAAAGCCACGGGAAGTTTTTCTTAAAACTAGTAAAAAGTTTGTTTTTGAATGTGATAAATGTAACCACACATTTGAAAAGTCATTGTCTTCAATTTCTAGACGTAATAGATTATGTCCATTTTGTAGCAAGAGGAAAATGTGTTTTAATAAAGATTGTTCCTATTGTCATAAACTGAGTTTCATAAGTCATCCTCGAAGTAAATATTTAGATGAAAGTAACGAATTTTGTGCAAGAGAAGTATTTAAATCTAGTGAAGTAAAAGGTATATTTAGATGTGATTGTGGTCATAAGTTTGTTTCTAAATTAGCTAATGTGTCTACTGGAACTTGGTGTCCATACTGTGCAAATAATAAGCTATGCGGAGATATAAATTGCGAGGAGTGTAAAGATAAAAGTTTTTATAATTACAGTAAGTCAGATGCATGGATGTGGAGTTATAAAAATAAACTTGAGGTACATGAAGTATTTCGAACTTCAAATAAGAAGTACATTTTCAACTGTTGTTATGGCCATGAATTTAAGGTATCCTTAGATAACCTGGTCAAAAATAAGCGTGGGTGCCCACATTGTAAGAACAAAACTGAACATAAATTGCTAGAATATCTTAAAACAATTTATCCAAGAGTTAAACACCAGTATAAGGTCAAGTGGTGCAAGAATCCGGATACAGACAGGTATTTACCTTTTGATTTTATGATCCCAAGTCTAAATATTATTATTGAACTTGATGGTCGACAACATTTTGAACAAGTATCGAATTGGAAAGACCATTGTTCAACGAAGAAAAGAGATGTATATAAAATGAGATGTGCGTTAGCTCATGGCTTCACAATCATTAGGATTTTACAAAATGATGTATGGCAAGATATTAATGACTGGAAGAATAAACTGAGAGAAACACTATATGTGTATGAATCCCCTACATGGGTATTTATATCAGAAAATAGGGAGTACGCGGATCATCGAAAGTTGCTAGTCGCCAAGAGTTCGGCCCGAGGCAGTATCCAGCAGAGCTTTGGTAAGCAGTAAATAAGAGAGCCCCTTAGGATCCCTCCCCGCTAAACGTATACATGTTTTAAAATTGATTCATAATTTCACTTAATGTAAAGACAACTAAAATTATTAGATGGGTTACCATACTGAATTTGAGGGCCATTTTACCGTAAGTCCGCCGCTGGACGATAAGACCGCTGATCTGATTAACGATCTGAATCGCACCAGGCGGATGAAGCGTGATATGACCCGCATTGGGCTCCCGGTGGAGGTTCACGGCGTTGACGGCGAACTTTACATCGACCCTAACGAACTAGATGGATGCTTAGGCTTCAGGGGAAAACCCAAACCCGGTGTCGAACTCGTTGCTTTAGATGCTAGCGAAACCATCGTTGACCACAACACACCACCCAGTACCCAACCCGGTCTCTGGTGCCAATGGTGTTACGACCAGGAGACCGCACAGATCAAGTGGGATGGTGGAGAAAAGTTCTACCGCTATACCGAATGGATGCAGTATCTCCTGAAAAAGATTTTGGTACCCGGTGGATACACCGTTAACGGTACTGTCTTTTACCAAGGCGAGGAACCTGACGACGTCGGTCGCATCATTGTCAAGGATAACTATATCTTGAGAATGCATGACAGATACTGCAAGGGACGTGTAGGTCGTTACTGCTTGGCCGCCATCGGCAAGAGCTGGCGACGGTGCCATAACGCTACTAAGAACGGCGATGATCTTTGTGGGATCCACAAGAAGGCAAATCGGGTACGGCGCCTTGATGAAAACGTCCGCTGCGAAGGCACCCGACAAAACGAAAGAAGGTGTTACTACGTTAAGGAACCCAACAAACGGTTTTGCAAGAAATGCCAAAAATTGACGAGCGGATAGCCCTACAATCATTTATAACATCTACCCCATCAAAATGAAACCCCAAGTCCTTACCGAGCAGCAGATCGTGCAGATCATTGTGAACATGTCACCTGAAGAGATCAAGAAACTCTACAAACAACACCGCAAGAAAACTAACTAAAACGTTTCACCATAAGATCATCCTTTGCACCTTGTGAGCTAACACAGTTACGTATTTTTGCTCTAAGATTATAAGCGTCGTTCAGAACATTTGGTGTACGGAAAGTAGCTGGACACCATTTATTAAGAGCATCAAAAGGTAAGATTTCATGACTTTCACGCGACTTTTGAAAGTTTACTAACACATTATTACCATAATATTCATTGATAAGATCATCAATAACACCCCAAGAAAGCGTCGGTGTTTGACTTTTCCCTATGAGTTTAAGACCTGGAGCGCCATGCTTTCCCCCAAAATAACCGATCAATGCTCCAAGTCCACTAAAAGCCGCTACCGCTGCAAACGATATAATGAAAATAAGCCAATAGTTTACTACCGCTCCCTTAACATCCTCTTTTACATCTGAATGATGCTCAATCACCGCTAGTCGGGAAACAAGAAGATACAACCCTGTACCCAGTACAACACCAATCACTGCACCGATAAGGATAGGCCACCATCCCTTAGTCTTAAAGTAGCGTTTCGCCAGGAAGGCAACAACAACTGAAACAAGAGCAATACCGAATACGATAAAGTGCTTTAGACCTGGATTCTGATCGGCAAGGTAGGGAGCCCAAGCAGAACCAGTCATGGTTACAACCTGAGTAAGAAGTGCTGCACGGTCCTTAGTAAGAAGACGGTTGAGTGGCATCAGCGCAATAGGACCGAGGGCCATCAGGATACTTGCAGGTGATCCTTCACTCAGTGCGTAGATGATCGGCAGAATGTACGCAACAAACGTTGATCCGAAGACTAACAACATTTTCTGAGCAGCCGAAGTAAGCTTGCCCTTAACAATCTGACCAAATAGTTTCTTAAGGTCCATCTATACAACTTGATAATAAAATACGCTGTTCTGCATCGTTATCTTCGGAACAGTAAAGTCAAGAACCAGACAGTCGTTGTCACAAGCCACCTGATTATAAACTGCCTCAAACGTTTTGAAAGTCTTAAACGCATCAGTACCAAAGGTTGAATGTATCTGTTCTAGTTTATCGGCGTCGAGACCACCACTTATTACAATGTAATCAGCCTCTATGAGAACGCTGTCGGGAATTTTGGTGAAGTCGCTGCCCAGGAAGATGGTGTCATGAAGCGTGTTACGGTTTCGCAAGATGATGTTAAGTAACTTCCAGAAAGCTGGTTCAACGTCTAGATTCTCTAAAACCAGATAGCTAGGGGTGGGATCACCTGTGTTAAGTCTTTCCTTCTGCTGTTTGAGATGATCTCGAACTAGTTCAGTAACCAAGTCCTCGCTATCAGGAACCGCTCCGCCATCGATAATAAGACCATCCTTTGCACCTTGGAGTGCTTCTACAATTTGAAAAGTCAGTTTGTCAGTCTGCCCTATTAACAGAACCAGAGAATTAGGTTGCAAGTTCTCTACATGAAACTTCTTAACGCCAACCTGTTGTTGTTGTGACATATACTTTCCTACGCTTAAAGGTAACTGTAACTTTAAACGTACTCATCTTTAGAGGAGAGTTTAAAAGAGTGGTCTTAAGATGTTGAGCACACATATAGATGACAACTTTTGAAATTGCTAAGTTACTAAATATTCGTTGTGAATTAGTTGAAGATGCATGTAGAACATTTTCTGAAAAATTTCCACATGTAAACATTAATAATTTAAAATACGAAAAGTTTTTATCTTCATTTCATTCAGTTAGTAGACGTGTGTATTCGTATGATAATGTCAAATATCTCTTTAGTTTTGAGAGTCCAAGTTGGAAAGGTGTGGACCCGTACTTTGACTGGTCGATATATTCTGAAGAGGATGAAGCAGCAAGGAAAAGAATGCGAATACAACGTGCTTACGAAGATCAGAAGAGAAATGTTCTCAAACTTGAAAATAAGTTAGCGCAAGAAAAAGAGTATTTACGAATATATGCTGAGAAACACAGTTTAGACTTTTCTTAATATTTTTGAAAAAAAGTGATTTTGATTTTTGCTAGGTAAAAAGTTTAGGTAGCAAGGTAAATAAGATGAATAAGATTAAAAATATAATTTGTGGCGTGAATTCCGTCGAGAAGCTTTTTAATACCTTAGGTAAAATTACATCTAAAAAGTTGAAGGGGGACGTTTTCGAGGAACTTTCATATTGGATTTTCAAAATACATCCTTACTATCGTAATATTTTTAAAGAGGTGTACAGATTTTCAGAAGTACCTGCCTCAATATTAAAGGAATGGAAATTACCAAGTATTGATAAAGGATTGGATCTAATTGCGATCGGAATTAATGGGAGAAGGTATGGCATTCAGGCTAAATTTAGGAAACAGAATATGCGTACTATTCCTTGGAAAGAGCTAGCAACGTTTCCAGCTTTATCGTTTACTTGTGATATTGAAGAAGCTATTTTTATTACTAACTGCGATAATGTTTGTAAAGAGTTAATGAATAATCCTAAAATTCATAATGTTTGTGGTATATTTTGGAAAAGTATTACGAATGAGTTTTACTATCATATCAAAAAGAGTATTAAACATAATAGTGTAGAAGTCATTAGAAAGGCTATTGTTGAAAGATCATATCAAAAACCTATTACACTTAGAGCAAAAGAATACTTTCAAGGAAGAAACGAAGGAACATTAATTATGGCATGTGGAACCGGAAAGACATTGCAGTCATATTTTATTACTCAAAGCATCGGCGCTAAAAGATATCATAACAACAATATGCTAGCACGCTATAGACCTAAATTTGAAGTATTAATGGACCTTGTATATTCTGACTAATAGTTTGCTATTAGATAGAAATAATGATTTAGTTGGGGAATCCAACAAGACCAGCGCCGATACCGAAACCAGCACCAGTTCTAGCAGAGGCCCCAATGCTCGGGGCAAGAAGATCGAGAACTGCAAGAGCAGCTCCACCACTTACTGAAATCATAATTACATCTTCTAATTTCATTCGTCCACCCCGGGGGATGTAGTAGGCAGATAATGCAATGGAAAATCCAAGCAAAACGTAACGGATAGCGCGGCGCAAAATTTCTCCACCGTCAAGAGCGAATGACATGTTTATATTTTAATTAAAGAAAAAAAATGAACGTATCTCCTTAAATTACTTAACGCGTTCTGACTTAAAGATTTAAATCGTCTCACAACATTATAACTAGAGTATGTCACAGTTTGAGGAACGCGAAAACGAAGTATTTATGAGCCCCGATCCTAAGATTCCTGGGCAGAACTTTTGTGTCCTATCTATTGTTTCCCCCGAAGACATTATTAAGCAGAAGGAGACCTTCTACCTTCAGAGTTTCCTTAATCATCTTCTAAACGACAACAGTGAACATGCCTTCCTTGATGAATCCCGTGGACGTGAGGTCTCTTACCATGAGACCGAGGATCTCTACAAGGGATTCGTTCTTCGCGAGGGTGATCGCCTTCAGGCTGAGTTTGATGAAAAGGTCGATTTCCAAACTAATGTACGTGGCCTTAAGGTTCGTGGTGTTTATGACAGCGAACGCGAGGCTCACTACCGTGCCAAGCAGCTCTGGAAACGCGATCCCTCCTTTAATGTCTGGGTCGGTCGTGTCGGTGAGTGGCTGCCCTTCAACCCTGATCCCAACAAGATGCAGGATGTTGAGTACAACAACGACAAGCTAAACGAGCTCATGAAGAACAAGCGCAAGGCTGACCAGGAGCGTGATGAGGTCTTCAACGAGGAGGTCAAGCGCAAGATGGAACGCGCACACCAGGAGAACGCAGAGAAGAAGAAGGCCATCGAGGTTATTACCGAGCCTGACAGCCACGATCTCCCCGACGAGGATGGCAACCTTAACGGCCCAACCGTTGGTGGTATTCCTGACGCTACCGCTGACGCCGAAGCAGAGTCCATCGCTTCTACCGCCGTCTCTACTCAACCCGACCTGGACGAGACCAAGGAGAAGATCGGAGAGTTCCGAGAGATCCTTGATGAGAAGGACGCTATCTTCGAGAAGATTATGGCCGAGAAGCGTCAGGCTCAGGCCAAGGTTAATGCCGCACCAGCCCCTGTAGAAAGTGGAACCGACAGTCACGGTGTTGACAAGGAGACCACCAACTCTCTCTTCGGTGCCGAGGATCCCTGGCTCGCCCGCAAGAAGGAGCAGAGTGAGAAGAAGGACATCAGCAAGGATGTCAAGTCTATCTTCTAAATTTAAGAAAATAGATTTATTACATTGCTAGCGGAGGGATCCTAAGGGACAGCATGTCTCTTAACTGTGACGTGCGAGCACAGTACCAAGGTATTCCTGACTCCGAATAGTCATTGATTCTAACATCATATCGTTAAAATCAAAACGGAGATCACACGCTTCCACATGAATCTTCATCTTCTTTCCGTTAACGGTTACTGCACCGTCACGTTCCATCAGGTACGCAACCTTCAACCAATCGTCCTCCCAAACCTTTCCGAATATCTTGTTAAAATGCTTGCGGTAAGTTTCAGTAGAGATCGAAACGTTGTTACTGTTTCCTACCTGTCCCTTATCGAAAAGATAACATAGCTGAACCAGCATCTTATTGTACTTGTTAAGAACGCTAGGGGCACGATGCGCCTTGTACATGAAACCGAGCTCCCAGCTACGCCTGTTAATATCGGGTAGTTTAATCGGCTTGGTATCCTTGCCCAACATCAGCTTGGCCCAAAGCCCACCCTTGTTCTTTGTGTAAAGCTCTTTAGCGATAACCTCGATGACGTTTTGCGCACGAAAGTTCTTGGTTTTGATCTTGAGACCGAGTTGCTTACGGAGCTTGTCGATGTAACCTTTCGGAAGTTCTGCCAGCCAACCATGCTTCATAATTCGGTGCAACCCTTCGATCCAATCCCGGTCGTTGTAAACGTACGCTGTGCTCTGGTACTTACGGCTGTTCTCTGCAACATAGGCGATCAGCTTGCAAAGATCGTAGAGGAAACGTGTGTCAAAATTATCGAAGATACGGAACTCGATGCCGTTTCCCAAAGTCATACCTGCACCAGACTCACGATGCCATGGACGAAGAGGATCGGTGGAACCGAAGGTACGGATGTCGCTACTCAGGGCAGAAACTGCACCGGGCTCGGTCTTGGGGGTGTCCTCACAGTACTTCAGTTTATCAATCTGGTAGAAGTCAAGTCCACGACGCCACTTGTTCTTGATGTTGCTATAACGACCGATACCTGTGTCAAGATGACGGACGTCTGTGCCGGCAAAGTTACCCCAACCGATGCGCATGACACGGTAGCTTCCCTCAACTCGTTTCTGACTGGTTCCCATCGCCTTGTCGTCAGCTGAGAAGAAGGGTGGGATCAACAGAGGCTCAAGCCACTGCAGCTGATTGGCAAAGTTCTTATGAATCGCGATGAACTTTTTCAGTCCGATTTTGTCAGTGTGAGGCAGAGTGATAGTAACATGATAGCTCCCGGTGTAATCGACCACAGTCTTCTCCTGACCACTCTTGTTCTTCTCAAAGACGTAGTTTAACATGTTAGAAGACTTGGGAACCTTGATGTAGTTGGTCATTCCGTACGGGTAATTAGAGAGAAGCCCCCACTTGCGCGTCTGCTTCTGGTTCTTGGGAGCAAACTTATGGAGGAATTGATAGAACTCGAACTCGCGAAGGGCAAGCTCATCAACATAGTCGCGGATGTAGCGTCGATGATCGGGGTAAGAGAAGGGGTCTCCTGTCACAAACTCAGGCATCTTCGTACCAGTTCCCTTAAGGACCCAGTGACCACCACAGAACCGCCCACTTGGCTCAAAAATGGTCCAGATATCCTTAGCATATTTCAGCTCATCCGGGTTCATCTTATCGCTATGGTTGATAATTACGTCGGTAAGAACCTCGTAGGCATCGTAAATGGTAATGTTCTCAATCTTCTCCTCATCGTCTATCTTAGTAGGAAGGTGGAAGATATGCATCTCATGTTCGAGACCGAGGGCCCAAATGAGTTTCTTCTCCATTATATAAAGCAGCTATAGAAAATTGATGACACAATCAAGCTGCCCTTCAACACAAGTTATCTATCTCTTGGCACCCAAATGTCCGTCACATTCGTCGCTTTCACACGCTACCTTTTCGGTGACAGGAGCAAAACCCCCCAGTCCAAGATTTCTGACACAGACTCCCACCCGGAAGCCCGTACCCTCCGATTTGTCTCCCCAAGCTTGCCGGTGAGAACCTCCCCAAGCTCGACGGTGAGGACCTCCCCAAGCTCGACGGTGAGGACCTCCCCAAGCTCGACGGTGAGCACTTCCACTGTGCAGGCCACGGATTGGCCTACACCCATAGACGTGATGCCACACTGAGGATGTCGTAAGTATCCGCCCAAGGATAGCTCTGGAGACGATTCTGATTTCCCCCGTTTATAATAGTTTCCTTCCACATCTCAGGCATCTCGGAAGCACCGTAATAAGCACCAAGAAGAGAACCACAGATCGCAGCGTTTGTATCGGTATCACCACCACGCTTGACCACTGCAACCAAAGAATCGTAAAAGCTGGTCCCGTTCATCAGCTCGTACAAGGCGTTTTGAAGAGCGATTCCAAAGTAACCGATGTGACGCTCGTCGTTTTTTACACGTTTATCAACACCACCGGTTATCGGATTAACAATATCGGGGTAAGGGCTTTCCAGAGAGTTATGGACAATATCCTTTACCAACCTGGATTGAGCATTCCCCCGAGCACGTTCCAAAATATGGATCTTTTCCAAGCCTAAAAGGGCATCTCGGATCGCTAGGACATAGACCTGCGTGGCGTCTACAACATTCGGATGGCTATGCGTCATCAGGGTATCCTCCACACAACAGCGTCGTAGTTCGTCCTCAGTAAGACGAAGACCGAGGATAGCTAGGGGTGAAGCGCGCATCAGAGAACCGTTGCTCATGGAAGCGGTGTTGAGATCTCGTGCATTAAAAACCATATCTGTGAAGCACTTTGCACCTTGCAGTGCGTTACGCGTGGTTCGGCCAATATCAAACGGAGGACTATGGTACCACTCTATGTAAGCTTTAGAAACTTTCTCACGGTCGAAACGTCCCTCTCGGAGGATACTTCTAGAAAGAGCGAGTGCCATCTCGGTATCATCAGTAACCTGTCCAGGACTTAGATTGAAGGGGCCGCCCCCCACAATCACAACGAAGCCGGAAATAGTAAAATGGCTCATCTGTTCGATCACCATATCTGAACGGGAGAACTCATATGTTGTGCCTAAAGCATCTCCTATAGCCTGGCCTAAAAGACAGCCTTGAACTTTATTCTCAACCGTTGCCACATCGCTGGGTAGAGGGTTTTCAGTAGACATCTATATATCTGCTACTCAAAATAAGAAGGAGCTACATTCTAACGAAGGTCCTCTGACCACCAAGATCCATGAACTGTTCTACTGTACCGTACTGCTCTACGATCTCCGATTTAGTCTTATACATATAGTAGTCGTTTGGATCCAGGAATAACGGCACCTTCCTTTTTCTACTGATGCAGTTTCCCATGTATATTTTAATTGGTTATTTATATACGATGTCAGTTGTTCCAGTTGACCCTGCCTGTCTGCGTAGACCTAGATCTAACGCTGGTTCCTATAAGCCCACTGCACAGCGAATCCAGAAGAGCGTTAATTGTTTGAAGAAAGAGGTATGTGCCCTTGAGCGTGAAGTAACAGATCTTCAGAACGCTCAGACCTCGTCCATCGCCATGGCTCTCTCTAGCGACATTCTTGCATTCCCGGACAGCACCGTGACTCTGGTAGAGGGATGGTCCGTACTTAATGCTACTAACGCTTTCTCATCGGGAGATGTAGCAAGTAACATTTTTACAGTACCTACCACCGGCGTTTTCCACGTTACAGCCAATCTGGCATGGGCTGGAGAGGCCGGTGCATCTAGTCTCCGTAGGACCGAGATCCGCCATACTGATGGAATGACCGTTACCACCTATCCCGGTAGCTTCGGCTCTGTGCCAAACAATGACAGTACCTCTATTGCCTTCGCTCCGATTAGCGCCTCCTCGGGGGATATGATCTACATCCGGGGCCAGCAGGACAGCGGTAGCACCCTGACCCTCAACGCCACCGGCTCCAGCTGGACCATCGTTCAGTACAACTAAAACTGATTTGACTTAAGGCTTTATTGACTAAGTGTGTAACGTATACACCGATGACTTCTCTTGCTCTTTCAGGTAGAGAGTTGACTACACTTAGAGACATAGTCTTCCCTGAAAACTTAGAACAACTCTCTCTCCGTTACAATCAATTGACCAGTCTAGAAGGCGTAGTCTTTCCTGAAACGTTAAAAGCACTGTCTCTCAATTGCAATCGATTGACCAGTCTAGAAGGGGTCCCTGAAAACTTGGAAGAACTGCTTCTCAGTGACAATCAACTGTCAAGTCTTGAAGGCGTTCAGTTCCCTGAAAACTTAGAACAACTCTCTCTCGGTTACAATCAATTGACCAGTCTAGAAGGCGTAGTCTTTCCTGAAACGTTAAAAGCACTGTCTCTCAATTACAATCAATTGGCTAATTTAAATGGCCTTCGGCTCCCTGAAAACTTGCAAATGCTGGCTCTCAGTTACAATCAATTGACCAGTCTTGAAGGCGTTCAGTTCCCTAAAAACTTAGAAAAACTGTATCTCAGTGGCAATCGGTTGACTAGTCTAGAAGGCGTAGTCTTTCCTGAAACGTTAAAAGTGCTGTCTCTCCCTGGCAATCAATTGACCAGTCTAGAAGGTGTTCAGTTCCCTGAAAACTTAAAAGTACTGTTGACTAACGAAAGTGTCCCTAAAAAAGGATGTTGGGCACCCTATAGGATCAGATGGTTTAGAAAAGCCTCTATCAAAACGTTTGACAACTGGTTTCAAGAAGCCCAAGTTAACAGAGATGCTTATCTAGGGTACTATGCCTCTGTCATTCAGAACTGGTATAGACCGATTCTGTACCGTCCTGGAGGTCCGATGTTTGAAAAGGCTTATACAAGCTTCCAGACAATGTTTTGATTTATAAAACTGATCTGACTTAAGGCTTTATTGGCTAAGTGTGTAACGTATACACTAATGACCACTCTTAAATTGGTAAATAAGGGTCTAACTACTCTTGAAGGTGTAGTCTTCCCTGAAAACTTAAAAGTACTGAATCTATCTATCAATCAGTTGACTAGTCTAGAAGGCGTCCCTGAAAACTTAGAAAAACTGTATCTCGGTTACAATCAATTGACCAGTCTAGAAGGCGTAGTCTTTCCTGAAACGTTAAAAGCACTGTCTCTCAATTGCAATCAATTGACCAGTCTCGAAGGCGTTCAGTTCCCTAAAAACTTAGAAAAACTGTCTCTCATTGGCAATCGGTTGACTAGTCTAGAAGGCGTCCCTGAAAACTTGGAAATGCTGTTTCTCCCTGGCAATCAATTGACCAGTCTAGAAGGTGTTCAGTTCCCTGAAAACTTAGAACAACTGGATCTCAGTAACAACCAGTTGGCTAATTTAAATGGCCTTCGGCTCCCTGAAAACTTAGAAATACTGTATCTCAATAACAATCGATTGACTAGTCTTGAAGGCATTGTCTTCCCCAAAAACTTAAAAAAACTGCCTCTATCTATCAATCAGTTGACTAGTCTAGAAGGCACTCAGTTCCCTGAAAACTTAGAAGAACTGTATCTCGGTGGCAATCGGTTGACTAGTCTAGAAGGCGTTCAGTTCCCTGAAAACTTAGAACAACTCTCTCTCGGTTTCAATCACTTAACCAGTCTAGTAGGCGTACGGTTCCCTGAAAACTTAGAAAAACTGGATCTCAGTTACAATCAACTGACTTGTCTTCAAGGCATTCAGTTCCCTAAAAACTTAGAAAAACTGTATCTCGGTCACAATCAATTGACCAGTCTAGAAGGCGTAGTCTTTCCTGAAAACTTAAAACATCTGTCTCTCCGTTGCAATCGGTTGACCAGTCTTGAAGGTGCAGTCTTTCCTGAAAACTTAGAAGTACTGTATATTAACAACAGTGTTCCTAAAAAGGGTTTTTGGGCACCCTATAGGGTCAAAGAGTTTAGGAAAACTTCTATAGAAACGTTTGACAACTGGTTTCAAGAAGCTCTTGTTAACAGAGATGCTTATCTTGGGAAATATGCCTATGTCATTCAGAAATGGTATAGACCGATTCTGTACCGTCCTGGAGGTCCGATGTTTGAGAAAGCTTACACAAGCTTCCAGACACTAATCTGATTCATAAAACTGATTTGACTTAAGACTTTATTGACTAAGTGTGTAACGTAT
>Ga0180437_10003424_pt1 | contig 23670 bp, 19 predicted proteins | sample SS_ome_4_FD_132410 | JGI IMG/M metagenome (GOLD analysis project Ga0180437, IMG submission 132410) | Hypersaline lake sediment archaeal communities from the Salton Sea, California, USA - SS_3_D_1 metaG | ecosystem: Environmental > Aquatic > Non-marine Saline and Alkaline > Hypersaline >... | reverse complement strand
TTCCATTGCCCATGTCTCTGGTTCTGGATCCGAAAGATCTGACAACTTAATCAATGTCGGTATTGCTTTATCTGGATCAATTGCGCCCTCTTGAAGTTCAAATAACATCATTTGCATAGCAATCAATCGACGAACGGCCATGTCTCGCTGTTCTTTTACAGTCATAGCCATTCCAACATCACCCCCTCTCAACAGGTAGTTTTCAATACGCTTGTTCTTTCCTTTATAACCAGGACGGCTTTTCAAACCCTTGCTTATAGCATATTGGATCTCATGCTTTTCGTCGCTCATGTGACGATAATCATTTTTGCGACTGCTTGCCGTTCCACCACGCTTATAAAGTTTGCCATCTTTATAAGATGATTCAAACTCTTTGATTTGTTCCGGTGTTAAGTCTTCATAAATACTTTCAATTCGATGTGACAATGTAGTAATAGCATCGTCCTCAGTCATTTTAAAATTGTCCTGATCTAGTTCTTCTTGTAGAGAACCGTCAGGAGCGTTTTTGTACCACCCTACTTCAACGTAGTCTAAGTCATCACTTAAATAGCCATAGTCTTTATCTGAATAACTTAAATTTCCTTCGTTTGCAACATAAGCATTGTGCAACGCTAATGCTTTTTTATACAACGAATCTACTTTGGTGCTTTGATTTTTTTTTGACATGCTTTCAGTTAATTTATTGACTTTCCCTCCGGTTTTATAATACTCTTCACTACCTCTTGTACCAATTTTTCGCAAATTATATGGCTCCGCATCAAGGCCGTAATCAAAAGTAAATCCAATTTTTTCAAATTCTTCTCTGACTTTATCCAGATCATTATAATCTGCTCCGTCGATGTATTCCGACTGAAATTCTTCGATCAAATTCGATAATTCTGGTGGGTGTAAATCATAATGCTCAAACAGATCAATATCAGTTGGAATATTTGAAACTTCTCCACCAGACTTAAATTCGGTGTCCCATATACGAACAATGTCTAATAGATCCTCTCTGGTTTTACCAGGCTTGTAAACAACATCTGCTACTTCAAAAGTATTGTCATCGTTTTCAATAACGGACTTATCAGTTCTAATAACACTGTGTAAGGCCGGCACGTGTGATTCGTAAAGCAAAACAACTATTTCATCGTCAGGCTGACTCTCCCAATAATCAATAAAACTTTCAACCTCGCCACCAGACTTGAAAGGCTTCATATAATTAATCACTCCCTCCTTGGTGTTTGGTATAGTGTAATCGGCTTCGGTTGTTTGAGGCATAACCGCTCTACTAGGTGCGCCTTCAATTGGCTGAGAAGTCTTACGCATTGACTTAATGTTGTCCATTACGTAATCAACTGCCTGGTTTTTGTCAAAGGCATCAATCTTACCTTCGTCAACCATCATTTGAATAGCTTTATCTGAAAGGTTATCCAGGATAGCCTTTTTTGTTTCGCGGTCGTTGACTTTTAAAAGGTTTTTTCCTTTAACAACTGCCGTTGGAACCTCTCCTAACTCAATAGCAATGGCAATCTGTAATACCTTTAGCATTTCAACAGGATCTATATCTCCGTAGAAACTCAGAACCTTTGCTTTGGCATCTTTATTGAGAGCGTAAATTTGGCTCCATCTGTGATGACCGTCCAGGATAAACTTATCGTTTAAAACGACAATTGGTGCAACAATTTCAACGTCTTTACCTTTCAACATGCTCTGCAATGTTTCCGGAAACTTTGCACTTAAAGATAGGCTCAAACTTTTGTCTACATCAATCTCGTTCTGCGTTGGCACCAGGTCTTTTACCGGCACTGTTTTTACCTTCATTCCAAAGGCTTCATCCTTTCGCTTTCCATCAAACAGTCCAGAAGATAGTACAGTCATAATCTTTGGATCGTCTGCTAACTTTCCTAATGACTTTACAAACTTTGTATAGTCATCGGTACCCATAAGTTCGCGTACTTTTTTAGTAGCTTCAACTCTACCTCCGGTTTTCCAAGAAAGAGTGCCAATATTATCCGCTTCATAACGAACTCCTTTTGGATATTTGTCTTTAGCGTCTGACAAAACCTTTTGTTCCGTGGTATTACGGATCATTTCAAAACCATTGATTTGTTCTCCGGATTCATTAAAAACTCTCAGAATGAAATCTGAATTAACAGATCCACCATCTAGATCCTCTTCCATTACTTTTTGTGATTTCGGTCTTCCCATCTTAACTTGCTTGTTTTCTAAGTTCTTTTAAACTGCTTACGGTCTTTTCCAGGCGTTTAATCATTCCTTCAACTTCTTTCGCGCCAACGTCTTTGCCTTGGTCTATTCTATCCTGGATGCTTTCCTCTACAAGATCAGTAGCTTTTGCTATTCGCTGAACATTCTTTGTAGATTCGCGCTTTTTAGATGCTTTCTTGGCATTCAGTTTACGTTTCTTTAACTTTTCGCGTTCGCGATCCGCTAGATCATTACAATCGTATTCTTTATCACCAATTACTATTACGTTCTTCTTCATAGTGCTTTTCTTTTTATCGTCTAATTTGTTTTAGGTAGTCCTTCAACTTAGTTATCAGATCCTCACATTCTTTGATTAGCTTATCAATTTCAGACTTGCTTAAAGTTTTGCCGTCTTCTAGTCGCTCCTGGATAGAAGTTTCTATTTTCTTTGTGGCCTTATCAATTCGCTGAATGTTCTTAGTGGATTCACGCTTTTTGTTCTGTTTCTTTGACTGTTCGCGTTTCTTTTCAAGTTTCTTTCTCTCTTCCGCAATTAAATCGTCGCAATCTACCTCTTCGTCGCCGATTTTAACGGTGCGCTTTTTAGCTTGCGACTCATATTTTTTCACAATTTTTTCGGCCTGATCTTTTGACATATCCAGGTCGGCTTGTAGGACGGAAACTTTTGAACTGTAATTAAGATTTGAATTTAGTGTACTCTCAATTGCGCGTTTTCTGTTCGCTCTTTCATCCCTAAGTTCGTCTGCCCTAGCCTTTCTTTCATCTGCAAATACAATTTTGTTGACTTTGTTTAGTCGTTTTAAAACAATATCAATCTCCTTGTTCACTTTATCCAGGCTATTTCCTTTGTCGTTGATAAACATTTCGTATGCACCATCCCTACGTTGATACAAAACTTTGAGTTCATCTTTATATTTTTTTCGCAACCGTTTAGCCTCGGTTTTTGACATTTTCGGTGCCGATTTCTTGACATGTTCTTTATGATCCTTGATCAATTGTGAAATGCTGACCTCTCCTAGAATATCCTCGTCCAATGCTTTCTTAAAAAATGGATCATCTTTATGAAGTGAGAAGTACGCTTTTTCTTGTACGGTTAGCTTTTCTTTTTTGTCAGGCTTTTCACCAAACTTAGATGCCATTGCCTCAAAGTTGTTGGCTAGATCTCCAATAAATTTTCGATCAAAGTTTTCTACTGTAATTGATTCAACTAAATCAGAACCTTTTGAATTAAGTGCTTTTCCGGCAGTTAAAAATCCTTTATCAGCAAGAGATTGTTTTATAGAATTGAGTTCGGTTTTGATGTATTTATCAAAATACTTTTGTCTAAATGCTGACTTCTTAGCCGAAACAATCGCTAGGTACTTGTATTCATCAAACGTCAATCCCTTATATGACTCTCCTGAATATCTTTTTGTAATTGATATTTTTCCTTTGAAAACAGGGTTTCTGGTCAAATAATATTTATCCTTGAAACCGGACTTTTCAAAGTCATCAATAAATGCCTTCATCATAGATTCATTTGGCATATTGAGTGTCTTGGAATGAAGACCTTTCTCATTAAACTCTTTATCAAAACCTTTCCAAAGAGAAATTACCTTTTCTACACGTTCTGTTTGTTTTGGTTTTTCAGATTGTTTTGGTTTTTTATGTCCTGTAATTCTGGCATTTTCTACTCCAAACAAGAAAAGATTAAGATCTGTTTTATCAGAAGGAGATAAGTTTTTAAGATCAATTGCTTCTATCAACCCACGCTTGTAGCGGTCGCTTTTGTGTTCTTCCAATGCGTTTTCTTTCATCCATGCCCAAAAGTATCTGTCTGACTTTTGCTTTGGATATGGAGTAAGTTTTCTGCCTGATACACTTTTTGGATCCTGAATATCTAATACAAATTCCTCATTTATATCAACAACTTGAGATTCTGGCTTGACGTTTCTACCCGGCATGTCCTTGTAGTTGGCAAAAAGTAATGTTGCTACGTCAATATGTGATTTACCATTGCGCCAATGATCCAGAATGTTTTTGTTTTGAGATCCAACCAACTTAAATGCATCAGCACGATCCATTTTAAATTGATTGATTAATTCTTTTTTGACCTCATTAATAAATTCATTCTTGGGCATTGCGTCCTGGTACGTTTGCCACTTAAAATTAAATTCAGGACGTGGTAATTTCAAAAGATACTCCCATGATTCATTATGAAAACTTGCCATTTTTCTGGCTTTTGGTTCATTAATGATAAGCATGTCAATTATTTCCTTAATCTCTTCATCAGTTTTAAAGTGCGGGTTTTTACGGCCGTCTTCGTAGTTGGCCGGTGATACTCCAAGTCCATAATCAATTTTAACACCATCTTTAGATAAGCGCAGAGTTCCTTGCGTAGTGCTGATTGTGTCACGAACCGCTCTCCACCCCTTATAAGTAAAGTCGCTAGTTTGCTTAACTTTTGGATCCTCTTCTGGATCTTTAGTTTGTTTTGGAGAATGGATCGGCTGTAAGTTTTTCTCAAACCACTTTTTTGTGTCGTCTTTGGTTTCACGGTCGTACATGATATATACATTGCCTTTTGGCTTAAAACCGTATGGATCTATAACCAGGTCTTTTGCTTTACCAAATTCTACCCAACTTTCCGATCCGTCCATATTTTCTAACGAAAAGTCATTGGTCTGCACCTTCTTGATCTGTTTGGGGATAACTTGGTAGTTCCAAGGCACTCCTTTGAGGAGATAAACGGTTTTACCAACATTGTCCTTTAACCATCTTTTTAATTGACTAAGACGCTTTGGTCTATCCTCGGTTTTTTCTGGTCTAATAACGCTATGATTGACTTTTTGCATCGTAAAGTCATCCATGATCTCATAAAGTACGCTACTACCATCTTTCAACAAGTGGTCAACTATTTTTTTATCTTCAATAAATTTGTGTGTACCGCCAACCAGGCCACGATCCACAAGGCTAAAATATTGTGCATTTGCCTTACGTACTTTATCCTCAAAACTTTCGGAAGGTTCTTCTGGCTTACCAGACTGTTGCTTTTTCAACTCTTCTAACTTAACCCTTAAACCGGATTTAACCGCCTCTCCTACGGCCTCGTTATTTAAAGTGCGCTCGATAGTCTTAATTTGTTCGTCAATCCCCATAACAATTATTCTGTATTAAGCAAATATACTCATTTAAGCAAAGTTTTTGATTTCTTCAAGATCCTTTATGCCTTGTAATATGTTCTCTTTCAACTCACCATCTACAACGTCAACTAAAGATTTAAGGTCATTTAAGCCTTCCTCAATTAAGTCTTTTAAGTCACGCTTTGGCGCAACTTCGATAGTTGGATTTGAAATATTACAATATTTAAAGTTGAGCAAGTAGTTCAACTTTTCAAAATCAGCAACCGCTTCATCAATAGTTTTTTCCTTTACCTTATTAGCTTCACGCTCCTGGATAATGTCATTTGCCAAAGTATCGATATAATCCTCGCTTTTCAAGATCTCCTGACGCTTTTCAAGTGATTCAATCTCCTTCTCAATAGCTGACTTTGCTTCCTCAACGCTTGACATATCCGGATTAATACCTCTTGGAGTAAGTAAGTCGCGGATCTCTTTGTTAACCAGACGTAAATCGATATACAATGGTTTTAGTCGATAATCACTTGAATAAGGTCGGTCAAATGTCGATAATTCTGCTCTTTTTTCCCATGGAAGGTTACGCTTCTCATGTGCAAACATCATTACCTTACCATTCATATCCTTTATTACCTTCGCTTTGTTCAGTCGTCGTATCTCAGCGAGCAACTTATACACATCAGTAGGCATTTTTGCCGGATCCTGTTGGAAGTCGTTATACTTACTTATTAGAAAGTCTTTATTATTCTCTATTCTGAATACTGCCTTGTTATATTCGTCCAAGCGTTCAATCAACTGTTTGTTAAACTGTATATCGTCAATTATCTTAAAATCGTCCGATTCAATTATTATTTTGGCTAAAACGTATGGATCCTTAATAAGTGACTTTTTCAATTCTTCTGGATCAAACTCGTCCAAACGTAATGCAGATCTACCGTCATTACTCCAAATGGTATTGATACGTGCGGTTTTCTCTTCAAGTTTCTGGAACATGAATACGTCACTACTATCGATCATTAATGGATTGACAATACGAACATTTTTATATTCGTTGCCTTGTCGCCAAACACGCCCGGCCAACTGTAAATTGTCGGTTGGGTTCCAATCAATAAACAAATTGTAGAGAACCGTTGATTTTTTTTGCAAGTTCATTCCCTCTTTAATGCTCGAAGATCCAATAAGGACTTTCAATCTTTCAGCATCCGATACTTTAACGAAGTCGCCTTTTTTCTCGTCATACTTGCGCCCCAGGAATAAATCCTGAACCTTCTTACGATCTTCGATTTTCATGGATCCATTAATAAATCCAATCTCTGAATCTTCAAAGCATATATCCTGGTCATTGAAACCACATTCTTTTACCAGGTATTCTTTGATTAACGGAAAGAACTGAATACCTCTATCCATGTAAATCACCTGTCCGGAAACGGCTTGCCCGTTTTGTTCATGGTACTCTTTTACTGACTTAATACACTTTACTGTATACAGGATCTTAGGTGAATTTTCTACAAATTCCTTATAGGTGGGTTTACCCAAGTCATTGTATGGAAACATGTATGGTGATAATGCAGTTGCTCGCATGAGGTTCATGCTAATTACCGCTCTAGCCTTTTGACGGCTTTCACTGTCCAGGTCTTTTATATTTACAGTTTCGTTAGAAGTTTCAACAAAGTATTGATCGTCGTCCTCGTCGCTATCAATGTCATCAAAACCAGATCTTGCTAAATCTGATTCATTTATTTTCTCTTCCGCATACGCGATTATGTTGTCCATATAACCACGTTGAACCGGGTTTGGTGTCAAATAAGAAAGAACCTGTTCGTCTGGTGGTAAATTGACAATTTGATTATCAACTAATTTTTTGACGTAAGGCAATACATACTTATTTGGCCTCACTACTCCTACGTCTTCACCGGTCTTGTAATTAAAGAACCTGGATATAACCTTTTGTAAAGATGGTAGGTTATTAAAGCCTTTTACGATTTGCTTGTACTCTGGTTGATAACGGTGATTGATAGTAAGTTCGGTTGTTATGTCAATGTAATTCGTAAAGAAGTCATTGATGTTGTTAAGATTCTGGTTCTTCAACTTATGGTAAGCAACGATACTCAGCATTGAGAAAATTTCCAATGGACTATTGGTAAATGGCGTTGCTGTAAGCATCAAAACATTTCGATAGTTGTTGTTCTTCAAAATGTAATGTGCAATCATAAATCCTTTCAGACCGATCTTCGATGGTTCTCCACTACTAAACTGATACTGTTTCTTACTTGAACGCTTGCCTTTTTCATCAATTTCAGCATTAACGTTTGTAAACACCTTTTTCATGGCATGCGCTTCGTCAATACCTAGAAAGTCAAACCCAAAGTCTTCTACGTTTAAGAAGGATCCCTTTTCAGCCTTCCCAATAATTCCTTCAAGGCGTTCTCTAAATGCTCCTACTCGCTTCTTATTTGAATAATCAAGATCCTGTTGAGCAAGAATGTCATATAGTTCTCCCATCAGATCCCCCCTGGTGTCATCTTTGAAGCCTAACATGTCAAAGCCTTCATAAGTCAAAACGGTTATGGATCCAGGATCTACTTCAATTGCAACTTCTTCATCGTTTTCATTAAGTTCAGACGCCACTTCAAGATATTTACCACGAAGGTTCATAAAGTCATTCACCTTTCGGTGCGGAAGTACGTTTTTAATTTCGCTTACCCACTGCTTGTAAGTTTGTGCCGGTACAACGATCATTGGACGAGAACAATATCCGGCAACTATGAACTGTTCGGCTATCATAATTGCGGCCATTGTCTTACCTACTCCCACGTCATAGGCCAGGCAACCGCTACCTTCATTGAGAATAAAACTTACCGCTTCACGCTTCTCAGGTTTTACAATGAATGGATCCTCACCAAAGAAATCTCTAGCTACGTTAAAAGCTACCGGTATCTTTTCATAGTCAGGCGCAACGTAGTTGTTAAAGTTTCTGTTCCAAAGAGTTTCTAATGTTAGCTTGTCATCAATAGTAACCTGTTCATTTAAGAACTTCAAGAATAATCGATCACCTTCCTCCTTCGCTTTGGACTTGGATCTCTTGTACATTATTTTCCACTTGGTTTGATCCGCTTCATTTAAACCTGGTGGAGTCTTTCTTGACTTATTCATTATGTACAACTGAATAATGTCCAGATATGTTACACCTCCTTTAATATTCAACTTTAGTCCTTCCGTAACCAGGTAAAAACAAAAAGCATCTACAAGTGATAGTTCTTCGTAAACTGTTTTATTTCGGCCGGTTGTCTTTTCCCAGTTAGGTGTGGCACCATACCAACTCATTGACTCATAATCGTTCAACTGAGTCACCATGAAAGTCTTTGCAATTTTATCAATAGGCTTTAGGATCAATGAATTGTCGTCCTTGTTACCTGTAATTATCAAGCGACTAGAATATACTTTCTCATATACACGATTACATTCTTCTACCTGGCGGTCAAGAACTTCTTTGCCATAATTCTCAGTAATGTAATCTATGTCCTGGCCACTGTTTGCTCCCGCTTTGATTAATCTTGAAATTTTCTCATAAAGATCTCCTGATAAGTAAATTGGTGAGGGAAGTAGATCTCCTTTAAAGTAGAAAAGTATTCCGTCCTTTACCCATTTATCAAGTGTTCTTTTTATAAACTTAGTGTAGCCTCTAAATCCGGCAATACGGTACCATTCGTCGCTTAAAGTTTGGCCAATGTCTTCTTTATACCATAGGTATGCTTTAAGTTCTTCGTTTGAGATCTTAGGATTTAACTTTTTGTAGATCTCTTCGGTTGTTTGAATTTTAGAGGTGTCAATTTCAACTGTTGGTGACGATTTTTTACGTTCAACTGTTTTTTTTGACTCCTGGATAATCTTTTCTACAAATGAGTCGTTTGCCGGATCCTCAACTTGTTCTTTTATAGAAGTCTTACGACTAGATACCGCATAGTCTTGCACTTTTATAAATTGAGCAAAGTTATCTGGTATATCAATCTGGTCTAATTCTGAAATATCTCCTTGTAAAACTTGAATAGGCTTTCCATAACGATCAGTATCGTTTTTTATCGTGCCTATTAACTTGCTTCTGTTAATTTCAAAAAACTTGCCATTACCCAATACGGCTATTGAATATTGATTATCAACATCGTTATCATTAATAACTTGACTGTCAATTATTGGTGGTGTTTGACCTTGAAGACGTTCCAATTGTTTCTCCAAGTCTTTTTTTGTTTCGGCCGGCAATGGCATACGTAGCATGTCTTTGATTTCATTAATCAATTCATCAATATCATTATCTGCTACCTCTACTGCACCACCGGTCTTAAACTTGTGTATGTTCGATTGAACCAATCGTGGTGATATGTGGTCAACTCTATATTTCATCCAATAATATTTTGAGAGAGTTAATAACGTCAAGTGTTTCCGGTGTCGGACTCACTTTATAAATTTTCTGGTATGTCTTTAAAACTTTACGCAAGTCTTCCGGATCCATTTCTGCAATAGTCATTTCAGATTCTTCTTTTTTGAATCTTTTGTCGAATACTGATTTAACTTCGGAAGGCAGTTCTTTTACAAAAGTAGCTTCAAATATGTAATCTGGAGATAAAGGTTCTCCAAACATGTCGGCTCCCTGGTTCTTCTCCATGGACTCATTGTACAAGGTGAGAATGTCCTTGAATTTATTCAGTCTTGCCTGAGTCAAGAAATAATTAATCGTTGCAGACTTATACGTGAGTTCATTGACAACCTCAAAGAGTTCTGGTTGATTTACATATTCAGAAATATCCTTAATGTTACTTGCAACCATCTTGTTCTGAACCAGGATAGCTTCATTAATATCGCGGTTCAATCCACCAATTTCAAAGTTCTCGTTTTTGATTGCCGGTATAACTGCATTAATTACCTTGTTTGTAGCTGAAACCACACCAGAATTTTGACTTATTTCAAGTGTATCTGGCTTCAAAACCAAACTTGACAAAATGATCTGATACATGGTTTTACCGTTACCGCTCAAAGTGTTACCGGTGAAATAGTTTGCAATCTGGTTTTCGTTCATCAAGTTACAGTCCAATAAGATCCGTTTAAAACGATCAACTGAATCTTTGGATTTATACAACTCACTAACTATCTCCTGAGTAGAGATTAGTTCAATTAGTCGCTTTTTACATTGCTCATTATCCTCCAATTGCTGTGCGATACGAATAGCCTTGTCAATTTCGCGTTCTGATTTTTTTGAATCTACGTTGAACTTATTCATTTCCTCTGTAACGTAGGCGGGAAAGTCCAGGTCTATTCTTACCAGAACAGGACGTAAAAATTTTGCCATCATTCCGGATCCAAGATCTATGTCGGAATTATGAATAATTCTGGCCGGCAAATTACTATCAAAGCCATAACCACCAAATTTCAATTCTTTTATAAGAACATCCTTGTAATCAAGGTACTTTCTATAATGGTCTGCCTCAGCAAGTTTTAGAGACATGGTTCTATTATTACCAGAAATCACTACACCATCAATAGTTATTATCGGAGTGCTTTCTTCGGTTGCCGTAGTGGAAATTAAAATATTCGGTTCCAAGTTTTGAGCGACCTTTTGAACTTTCATTTGAGCATTTAAGTCGCCTTCATAGTTACGGTCATTTATATTTCTACCGTTTGAAGTAACCGGGTAATTTTCCGTGGAGGCAAAAGTCTTCTCATTATTGCTTGCTATGATTGAACTAAGTTCAACAATACAGAATATTGCTCGATGCTTCTCCATGTTTGGCAAGACTAACACACGCTCTCGGCCAATTAAAATAGGCGATTTTTCAAGAAACTCTTTTCTATAACCAAGTTTAAAATTTCCATGGTTTGAGAACCTGGACAAGTCCAACTCGCGCAACTTTTCTAATTTTTTATAATACTGCATTAGTCTAAGCCATTAGGGTTAAATTGCTTTTCCACCTGGACAATAGCCTGTGAAATATTAATCTGCATTGATAGCGAGGTTTCCGCTATTGTCTGTACAATGCATGCCTTGTCTTTATCGTTTGAAAGATTACTACAAATTGTAGGAGTTTCTTGGGGATCACAAGTCTCTAATTCTTTCTCTATCTGATCGTATAGTTCTTTAATTTTTGCCATGCTTCAATAATATTGATACTGTAATCCAAACCCTTTTCATTTGATTACCTTTTTTTGAAAACTAAAATTTCTGTTGATACACCTGTTCTCTCAAACAAGTTGGCCGGCAAACGATATGCATCTAAAAGTTCCGCTTTCTCATGGATCAACTCTTTAGCCGGAGTGATTCCACTGTCTAGGAATAATTTACCTCCATTGTACTGTTCAGCACCCACGACGTAGATTAATAATCCACCTGGTACCAGAAGATCCAGGCCACGCGAAATAAAGTACTCAACAAAGCTAGTGGCCTTTGTGTACTTATCTTCTCCCATTTTGAAGTAGTAACTGCTTATTTTACCATAGGGAGGGTTTCCAATACACAAACTGAACTTTGGAAGATCATTCATCTTGCCTCCAATTGACTTATTACGCTTTATAAATAGCTTCTCAAAAGGCATTTTGTTTGTTTCCACGTCCGGATAAAGGATCTTTAAAATCTCGATGCTATATGGATTAATCTCATAGGCTACTTTTCTTGCATCAGTTGGAGCATACATGAAGAAGTTTCCGGTACCCGCACTTGTTTCTACTACGTCAGATCCAATTGAGGATCCATAACCGTATTTATACGCTAACCCCCACATTTTTTTGACTATTTCATCAGGAGTATAGTATTCATATAACAAGCCTTTCAATTCCTGGTCTGTAAAATCACCAAACTTTTCAAGGCCACCATAACCGCTATACTTCGATATGAATTTACGTTCGTCTTCGCTCCACTCGGTTTGTTTGTCTTTGTTTTCGTCAATGAACTCTTCAATGGCTCGGTTTAACTCAAATGGATTTGAATAATCTGCATTTAATCCCTTAAAATGCTCATTGCTTTTTGTTGGATCCTGATACCTCTCAATTGGTTCTTTAACGAAGTCCGGTGCCTCCTTTTCTAAAATTTCATTTATCGTCTTGTACTTCCAATAAAGATCCGCTTCAATATTATCACTTTTTACAATCTCTCGAATTGGAATATATCCAAACTCTGCAAACTGATAATCCCCATTTAAAACTGTAAAACCAAACGCTTCGCGTGTCTTTTTATCAATTTCAGTAACATACCAATCAGAACCAGGAGAAAAATAATGCAAATAAGCTATTGAGTTTTTGTATTTACTTTCCTGAGTGTAAAGCGGTGGAGTGTTTTTCAAGTCCTCCTGGAAACCTTGTAGGAGTTCTTTGGCAACATTTCTGTCCATTTGATCCAAAGCAAACCTTTGTCTGGTTGGAATGAATGGCATAACATGATCATATCCAATTGCACCGCCTCCTTGAAACTTTACAATATTCTCGACCTGTTCAATTTCTTCCTCCTGGTCAACTCTTAATGGTATCAATCCAGAAGTATTAAAACTGTCATTAATTGTGTGGTTTTGCTCGAAGTCGAACTCTTGTTGAACAACAAGAACTTTGTCGTTTTGTGGATCCAGATTTAATATGGCTAAGAATATCTCTCTGTCCAGAGTGCTTAATTCCTGGTTTGCATGCCCTCCAAATTTTTTATGGATTTCATTATACAGTTCAATTGACTGTTTTAATGCATCTGGTAAAGGACTAAAATCGTAACCGCTTTCTTCTAGCTTTTTTACTAACATAAAGTATTAATTTGCCCCGCAATTTTCTAAAGAACTTGCTCCGGCCGGTTTTTGCCAATCTTCAACAATTATTGGGGCGGTAAATTCACCAAGTATTTGATCTTTCCATTTTTCCAATAAAACAGGATCCAGGAAGGATTTACCGTCCTTCATATATTGTTTTATTGGAATAGGGTTTATCTTACCCTTCACATTCTCGTGGCGTAATGTGTGTCCAATATCATTCTCAATTTCTTCAATACGGTCAATTTTATCAGGAGAGATCTCATTGTTACTTGCCCAAGCACTCGGACTGCTAAAAATACATATCTGACAACTGCAACGCCCCCAACCTAACTCATAAGCCGGATGCGGTTGTACTTTATACCGCTTGATAATTTCCCAAACCTGGTCTTGTTCCATAGAAACTACCGGTCGCCATTGTATAGCTGTCCTAGATCGCGTATTAGATCTATATGGTTCCATTGCTACATACTTGGCTCGAACTTCGCTCTCTTCTCTTCTTTCACCTGTACAAACTACAATATTTGCATTTTTAAATCGAGCAATATTGTTTATTGCTCTAGACATAACGCTGATCTTAACCGTAGATGAACACCACCTAGTTTCTAAAGATCCGGAAACGGCCGGGAACATTTTTCGAGTAGAAATGTACTTTTTCTGATATACTGACTTTGCTCTTTTAAACTCGCCTCCTAGTTCCTCCTGGTACAAAATATCCTGAGTCAATTCACAATCCCTGTATATCTCACGTGTTATACCGCCTTCGCGATAACTAAATAATATTTTCAGACCAAATTCATCTGCAAAAGCCTGGCAGTAACTTTCAGTACATGGCCAATCCCATAGATCCTCGCCTTTACCATCTACTAAATGGTGCCAAAGTTCAATTTGTGACGGTAATACTCCCATGTCAAAAAGGTGTAAAACCATCGCAATAGAATCTTTACCTCCTGAAAAGGCAACTATTACCTTCACGTCGTTTTCTTTGTCGCGGATCCAGGATAACAATTGATTGTTTTGAATTTGCTCGCCTTTTTCGTCGTGATGCTGAAATACGCTAGTAGCAACACCAATAATATCTGATGGAGTCTTTTGACGTTCTTTTCTGAACTTACGTAAACGCTTCGTTTCCTCCTTAATACGATCTTTTAACTTTTGACGCTCTCGTTTGTCAGCCTTTGTTAGTTTTAAAACGGATCCACCGTCGTCAAAAACTTGACGCGAATATCTGGATCCAGAATCGTTCTGGTGCAAGTGATTAATCGTAGGCCAATCAGATGCTTCGTCCATTTTGTCTCGTAAAACTTTCACCTTCTCTTTTGCCTCTTCATCAGAAGTTGCGTAAATATAGCCGTCTGCCTGGTACACGTATCTTTTTTCAACCTTTCCACCTTCTTCAAAGAAGTCAGTTTCAACCAGGCCACCAATCTTAAACAATTGTTCACCGTCATCATAAAATACGCTACGGCCATAAGTTATCAGTTTATCAAAAACATGATTGTCCAGGATCTCACCTTTTTCATTAAGCCAATTTGGTGATTTACGTGGATTATAGCTTATTCTGTCTTCGAGATCTACCGGGTTGATTTCCGTAGAGATCTCTGCATTAACACATTTTATCCAGGCAATTGGCCTTTTATTGATCTCACCACTAAAAATTCGCTCTGCGGTTTTTACCTGGTTGGTCAACTTGCAGTTGTACATGGTAATTTGAACGGCTTCTGGATCATAAAAATTAACTTCTTTGTCATCTTTATTCTCAATTCGCCACTTCATATAGTTTTCTCCCCTTCCCAGGTGAAAACGAACCTCCCAAGGACGTTTGACACGTGTGTTTTCAATTCTCCCTCCGGTTTTCAAATTGTCAGAAGAGGTTCCTTCCAAAGTTACTCCGTTGCCACCGTAGCTGTTGATCTGACTTGCTATATCCCATGCAGTACCTTCAAAGGTCATTACTTTAGGATTAAGCATGTTTGTTCGATTAATTACTACGGATCCAGATGGTAGGTTTTTGCCCATCATTTTAGAATTTCGCCACGTTAAGCGTGGTTTATTCATTTTTCTACCATTCTTCCAAACTTTCGCACCTGGATCAAAGGCTTTATTGCCTCCTAGTGCGTTAATCGCACTTGCAATCTGACTGATGGTGCCGGTCATCTTATAATTCGATGGTTTTTCGCAAAAAGAATCACTGAAACACTTAGATTCAAAGGCTTCTGGAAATAAAACCGCTTCGTCGCGCTCTAATTCTGCCTGTTGATTAGGATCATTGTCAATGTTAAATTTAACGCCACAACCCTGATCATCGCACTCCGAGTGGAGTTTGCCATCTACTATGCCCCCCTGGTTTCCCATATACGAAAAAAAACTTTATTTTTACGCTAAAATAGTATTTTTGACAGATTATGGAAAATATTCAGCAAGACGACACTATTAAATTCTTCATTATCATTAGCTTAATTTTCGGGGCATTTAACGGCTATGTACAATTAATGAAGTACGTCGATGAAAAGCGTATTGCACGTGAAAAACTTGCCCATTACAAAAAAACAGGACAAAAAGTTTAACCAATAATTTATAATCTATGACAATTTCTGAGTCAACAGTTCCAAAAGTAGCAGAATACGTGAAAGGACTGAACACCGTAGAAGAGGTTACGGACGTATTGAACGATGAAAACGAAAACAAAAAGCGTAAAGGAGTTATTGACGCTTGCGAAGAAAGAATTGGAGAACTCACTACAAGTGATGATTCATCTGAAAACGAATCTTCTGAACGTGCGCAAAACTTCCTCGGTAAAATTCCTTTCGGGTGTAAAGGATCTAACGTTATTGAGTTTGCCAATGAGTTCTTCGGAGAAGATCTTAAAAGTGCGGAACACGATAAGGAAAAATCTGTTGTTTCAATTGTCCTTTCGGATGGAGAAGAGATAAACGCACGTGGTATCTAAGGTTAATTAGCCTTATATAAAAGTGTCGGTAACCCCGGCACTTTTTTTTTGTTCGATTATCCGACATTTGAAGTTCCTAGTAATTTACTACACAATTTTTTATGTAGTTCTGGATCCAGGACACAAAAAAAGCGGTCAACAGAACGCCAACCGCTATACCTAACCTAACCACTATTCACTGAAAAAGACAACACCATCAATGGTGCCTCGATAATTCATTGATAAATATAGAAAATTATCCCAAATAAAAAAGGAGCAACGATCAAAATGTTACTCCTTTTATTTGCCTTGGCGTAGGTAAAATGAAGGCTAAATATACAAAAAAAGCACCAACGCTCGGATGATGCTTTCTCAAATAAAAAAAGGGGAGTAGAAAAAGCCACCGTACTCCCCTTAGTTTGCAAAAATCAAAATTGAGATACGAGTAAAACCAATTCTCGCTCTGTTGATCAGAGCAAATATAGGTTTTAAATTACATTAATTCAATTTCCGTAAAAACAGAAAGAACTTTATCAAAAGATAAAAAGCATTAAAACGACTTTTTATCAAAGCCATTAGGCACAATTAAAACAACGTGCCGTTAATTCGCTCTTGTGCTATGTTAAAATAATGTTCATCCTGTTCTATCCCAATAAAATTGCGATTTGTATTCTTACAAGCTACGCCAGTTGAACCACTACCCATAGTTAAATCTACTACTAAATCATTTTCATTACTAAAGGTTTTAATTAAATCTTCCAATAATAATATAGGCTTTTGCGTTGGGTGATAGCCGTTGTAGTCCTTTTTGTACTTTAATATATTAGACTTGTATTTGTTGCCTTCCCATAGATTAAAGGTGCTTTTGTGTGGGTGTTCTATTTTTTTAAGTTCTTCAAACGGTTTAAACCCTTGCATCTTATCAATACCGAACACCTGTATTAGTTCATTATAGGTTTTTTCGGTGCATAAACTAAACTGAGTGCTATTGACCCTTAAACAATGGTCTGCCTTTTGACCTATCTTATTTATTATCTCTTTTTTTCTACATCCTATAAAATCAAGAACCTTTTTAAAATAAGGTCTTAAAGGGTGTAGCCCTTCGTGGTCGTGTGTTTTACTAAAAACCAAAACATCTTCAATATAACTTACAGGTGCTTTATTTGCGCCTAAGCAGTTCGCAAAGTGCATTTTATCCCAATACATATTATAGCAATGCGGTAAATTAGGTATAGCTTTACTTATTAATTCAGTTGTAAAAGGTTGGTTTGCTGTTAAAACCATTTTACCATTTTTACGGAGTATGCGGTTAGCTATCTGCATTATTTTCTCAGTCGGTATAACATTATCCCACTTACTACTATTAATTATTTTATACTTGCCTGTTTGGTCTTTCATGCTGCCTCCTACTGTCCCATACGGTAAATCTGTCAATATTAAATCAACGCTACCACTTTCTATTTTATCGCTTTCTACTAAGCAATCTCCTTTGTATAGTTCCATCTTACAATAATCTTTGTTGTGAAATATGGCTATTGAAAAATAACTCCGGATCTGAGATAGTTGTGCATTGATCCAACTTGAAACTATCAGGCAGTTCATTCAACGTTAAATACTCTTTGATCTCGTCTAAATACATTAGAACATGGTTGGTTCTAAAATTGCTCTCTTTAAGCCAGGATCCATTAAATTTTCAAATTTATTTAACCCTTGCTTTTTCCATGCTTCATATTTTCTATTCAAAACAAGATTTGCATTTGCTTTTTGCAAATGTGGATCTGCTTCGTACTTCCAAATGGTATATAATCGATCATCTTTACCTTGTTCGATTTGGCCATCTTTGAAAACTACCCCGTCGTCTTCCAGGTGCGAAAGTGCGGAAGTCAATGTTTGGTGTCTTATGCCCATTACTTCCCTCATGTCATGCACAGTTGACCAACCATACGTTTGGACAAACCATACAATCTTAGCTTTGTCTGCTTTTAACTCTCCGGATTGCATTCTCTCTTTGAATGCTTTGATTTTTGGTTCTAATTGACTCATTTGTTTTTGCTATTTGGTGGTTAATTTTTTCTTTGTTTCCTCCTGGTGATGAAGACGTAAAACACGAACCCCATGATCCAGGCAATTCCTATGTGAATCCAACTCAAATTATCCTCTTTTTTAATCTCTCTTACCGTTTTTCCATGAAGTGCTTGCCTATTGACTTTACAGTAGTTGTGATACTGAATGGACAACCACAAAACTCTGCAAAAAAATATCCCTAGTAAGCATAGCAACAACAATAAAAAGGTAGTTGGGTATGCAATAATCAAAAGTGATAGTAAGAGCGCAATTACCTGGGTGATTATTTCGCCTAATAACTTCATCTTATTTCATTTTTCTTTGGCTCTGGATCTACATAATAATCGTCCTGGATCTCTTCAACTTTTGGCTCTGGCTTTTTCCCTTTATCCAAAAATTCAAGAAAAGACCAAAACACTAAAGTCGTAAGTCCGGCAATGATAATTACCAGAACAATGTTTGATGCTATTTTACTCTTCATCTTGTACCGGCTCTTTATAGTTTTCAAAAAATAATAAGCCAAGACCATTGATCATGTCATCTGTAATCTGACAATGTGCAATGATCACGTCTTTTAATGACTTAGAAATGTCTATTAACTTCTTCTTATCCTTCATTAAGTCATTTACTAACGTTGTAAAATCGGCTCGCTTTTTCAGAATAAAACCATTCTCACCATCACGCACAACTTCGTTCCATGGTGACTGATCAATACTTACTATTGGAACTCCAAATAATCCATGCTCAACAAATTCAAACATAGTCTCACTATTAGTGTCGTAAATATGCTTTTTATTTAGAACCAGGTGAATATCTGCCGTACTTTTTACAATCTGCTTGAAAGTACCTGTGATTGAATGTCGAGGTAAATGATCAACTTCCATATCGAACTTTGGGAATAACTTCTGTGGATCCTTACCAATTACGACTAATCTAAATTTCTCCTGGTGTTCTTTTCTTAACTTTTCAAACTGCGGAATAAAAGCCTTGAATCCAGGAGCGGTATGTTCATCTAATTCGACACTAACGAAAACAATACCTTCGGTACCTTTAATTCCGAGTGTGTCCATGAAGTCAATATTTTCCTTGAAGCTATTCTCTTCAATTAACACCGGAACATATTTCACGTCTTCAAATTGCCTTGAAAGTAATTTCTTTCTGAGGTTAGTATTCATAACCAACAATCGATCTGCCATTCTTAAATTATCTTCCAGACGTTGAATTATTTCACCCTTCATTTTCTTCCTGGCATCCTGGATATTTTTTCGAGTTGGATCAGATCCTTTTTGCTCTAAATAATTACAAATTTCAGACTCAGCTAAAAAGTAATGGTCGTTAGTAATTTCATAAAAATCAAATTCCACTGTCATCACAATTTTAATCTCTGGCTTAATCTCTCTCAACTGATCAAATAATTGACCTTGATCAAAGAAGTTTTCGAGACTCATTGGAATTACAATTACGTCTGCCCAAATAACTTCACTCTCACTAATTGTCGTTTTTATTTCATCCATTTCACTGAATCTATATAGACCGGTTAATGCTGAATTATATTTGTCGGTTTGTTCCAGGCATAAGAATGGAACAATTAAACAGTAAAAGTCAAATTTTGTCATTACCGGATCTACAAAAAGAATATTCTTCTTTTCATCATTGTATCGGAATTGGTTCTTGTAATAATCAACTTTCCGAATGTTGTCGTAAATATCACTAACTATTTTCATGGGGTATTTAATTAATTGTTTCTAATAACATTTTTAACACTATAATTCTTGAATTACCTTTTTAATTGAACGTTTAACCAGGTATTTTTTTAGGCTATTCATTATTCGATGACTTTAATTTTTGAACTCCAATATATGCTTGAATTGATTCATCAACTTTTGCGGTCTTTCCTTTATTCCATTCCTGGTTTCTTTTTACCCAACCATCAACAGACATTCTCCAATTAACCATTGGCTTTTTAGTTTTACCAACTACCCACCCAACACTCTCGTAATGCTTATAAAATTCAGATGCAATTTCATTTATTTCTGAAAGTGTTTTCTGATTTGCTGAATCGTAATTAATTAAATAATGCTCAATATCCTGAATGGACGGTTTTACAAATTTAACCCTTCTTTCAAAATCGTCTATTTGAACTTTTAATAATTCAATTATTTCATCAGCTATTTTGCTTGGCGAATTATCCTGGCCAATTGGATTAATTCGATCAGCAAGCAATTTCTCTAATTCACTTTTTATTTGCTTCATTTCTTGAATTAATTAGATCCAGATAGAATTTGCAACACAAATAACGCTTTGCTTCGTATTCTTTTGAGGAAGGTTTAAAATCTGCTAAAGTCACAAATTCTGAAATTTCTTTATTATCAATTTTGCTATTTAATTTACCAACTGCTTTAACTAGATCCTCTTCTGTTAATTCACCGAATTTTACCAATTGATCAAATACGTAATTAGCACTTAAATTTAATCCCGAATCTAACCAAAACTGCTCGTCAGTGTAATTCTCTTTTAATTCAGGATCCATTTTTGACAACCTTTGAATTGATGCAGAATAATATCCGTATAATAATGCTTCAATATCAACAAAGGTTATTTTTCTGGCCTGAGTATTATTTGATTTTTCTCGACTTAATTTATTTGCTATTTCATTATCCATTTTCGCCTTTTGCTCAGAATATTTTCGATACCAATAATTGAAATTAGCAATTGTTAATCCTACTGTCTGAATTTTATCAGTATCATATTTTTTACGGATCCCATTCTTCACTATTAATTCAAATTCCTTTATGGTAATATTCTTGAAGTCATTCAATTCTTCAATAAAATCATTGACCAATAAAATTTGATCGTTGTGATGCATTTTACTGCCCATTGCTCGTAAATTATTGCTAATTACGACGAACACTAAATCAATTAAATCATTACGCTTAATATTGCGTATTGTTGGGTATTTTAAGTGAGATAAATAAGTTTGCAAACGATTGTCGAATATTTCAATATTTTGCAACTTTTGACCTGCCCAAACCACTTCATTTGAATTAAATTCAGCGATGGATGGTAATTGGTCTTTTTTATTGGCTTTTTCTAAATTAGACATGCTATTTAATTTTGATTTTTACTATTTCGTTAGGCTGAACTTCCAATGCTTGACATATTAAAATAATGGTACTAAAGTGTAAATCTTTTTGTTTCTCTAAATTATAAATGGTTGGTTGAGAAAGACCGGTTTTTGCCGATAATTCATACTTAGACATTTTTTTATTTTCAAGAACTTTGTCCAGGTTCCAGGTTATATTATCTGCTATCATAATTCGTCTTCGTTTAAATCATCCATTGCTCCAATTCTACTAAACTTTAATGCAGTTTCTTGCAATTGTTCGTCTGTGAAGTAACTTATTTTTGACTGCTTTTTACTTAAAAAGAATGGACGCGATTTGTTTTGCTTTTTGTCAGTAACAATTGCTCTACCATCTACATATTCAACACTTAAATTAAACTTCAATTTAACGTCATATTGAAATTGGCAAAACAAGTCTTTAATCTTCTGGATTGTTTCTGGATTGTTTTTCACATAAATACCATCAACCCAATACAACAAAAAATCACTACCGGCAATTGTTTTGGCTTCATACATTAAATCACCAACTCTTTTGCATATTGAATACCAGATGTTCTCAGTAAGACGACTTCTTTTTACTTCATGTTTTAAAAGCCGGTTTCCTTTGAATTTATATACGTCTTGTTTTTTGGCTAAAGATCCCAGGGCAATAAGTCTACCTAACTTTGAAATTTTACCGGTTTGTTTGGATCCTTCGATGTATATTTTTTCGCTTATTACTCCCAACAAGAACGCTGTTCTCCAATATGCTTCATCAATATCAATTTCAACGATGTCATCGATCATTGTTCCTGGTTGTTTTTTATCAACAGAAACATACATTACATCGTCTGGATAGTAATATGTAGTAGCGAATTTTTCAGCAACACGATTTGATTTCACATAATTTTTAACCCTTCGGATAAATCCTAGTTCTACCGGAGGAATTTTAGTGTTTTTCTGACTATGTGAATTACTAAAGTAATCGCTCTCCAATTTGTAATTTGAATTGATTCGAGTAAGAGTAAACTCTTCACCAATTTGACTCAAATACAATGCTTTTTCATGGATGACTTTAGATGACTCTACTTTTGCCATTGTTTTGATTTTTGCGTTTTATTCTTAATGAAATAACCTCTGGTCGGATCTGTAATATTTTACAAACTAAGGATCCAGGCATTTTAGACTTAGAGATTATGGCTTTTATTTTTCGTTTTTGTTCTGGATTAATCTTTCTTTCACAGATTGTAGAGTTGGATTCTGTCACATTGCAAACTTTTCGGATCTGCTGAATCGTTTGCTCCATTTTTTCTGCGTGGCTTTTGCAATTACTCATACTATAAGTTTGGTTTTGTGAATGGTTGACGATCTTCCTCTATTATTTCAGCAATGTTGTAATACATCACGTTCAATGTTCCAGATTTTGTTTCAAGCAAAATTATAACTGTTACTTCACTAGCATCTTTTCCTAGTACGGATTCAATATCGCTCATTTGAAATTCAAATGCTAAACGATCCTTTGGCCAGGATAATGTTTGGTAACCATCGACTGAATCGCCTCCAATGATTACTTCTTTAATTTTACGTCTTCTGAAAACATCATCCAGGATTGAACGATAATTGTATATGGTTCCTTCATACTCTTCCAAGCCTCTAACGGCATCACCACGGAAGGCAACTCTTTCATAATCGTCGCTAACTGATTCAAGCACTTTCCCGGTTGTAAGTTCTTCGAGCATCTTTCTTTGATCACCCAACTCTTTCATCTTGTCAACAATCTTCAATCGATCACTGTCAGTCATATCAACCAACTTACCGTCCTTTTTAATTTTACCAGATCTAAGTTTTTTCGCTAAGTAATTAATTCGATCACGGATCTTTCGCTTATTGATTGTCAAGTTCTGGTATGGTGGAGAACCCATAAACGCCCTTTCTTCCTTTTCTTCAAGTTGTGAATTTAATTCCTTGATTTCATTTCTGAATTGCGTAGCACGTTTGCCTTTTCCTTTTTTTTCAATCTCGCGTTTACGGTATCGGATCTTATCTCGGATCCTTCTTTCTTCCACCTTGATATTGAAATACTCTTCACTACACTTCCAGATCTGACTATTCAGAGCATCTATCTGCCGGTTAATAGAATCAATATCTCTACCAATTTTGGACGTGTTTTTATCTGATGGTTTGAATCCTTTTTGCTTCTCGCGACGACGGTAGCGTTTGTTGTATAAGTTCTTTCGCTTTCGCTTCAACTCATTACATTTGGTAGCATCATAACCGTATCTTGCCATTACTTCTGTTTTTGCGATCACAATATAGTTATTATACTAAGTATAGTTTATATAAAATCTGATTTTTTTTTCACCGGTCGATTTTTTTTATTTTTTTTCTGATTTTTCTTGTTTTTTTATTTTTTTTTATGTATTCGCGCGAAAAAAATTAAGACCACACACACCACACACAACAGGCGACTAGTCACCT
>Ga0180437_10003418_pt1 | contig 23687 bp, 26 predicted proteins | sample SS_ome_4_FD_132410 | JGI IMG/M metagenome (GOLD analysis project Ga0180437, IMG submission 132410) | Hypersaline lake sediment archaeal communities from the Salton Sea, California, USA - SS_3_D_1 metaG | ecosystem: Environmental > Aquatic > Non-marine Saline and Alkaline > Hypersaline >... | reverse complement strand
TGTAACCTTTTTTAACGAAGCTAAGCCAATAACCACTCGAAGACATCAATTAGAGTTGCTACCTGGAGTAGGAAAGAAATTTGTCATTGAGATCCTCACTGAGCGAAAAAAAGGACCATTTAAATCATTTATTGAAATTGAAGAAAGGACACGCATCAATCCAACAAAGGCAATCGAGAAACGTATTTTATTAGAAATTGAGGGAAATGAAAAACGCTATCTTTTCGCACGACCTCCCATAGCGGGATGAATTAACAGTTTACATTAATTTACTAGAACATTACATAACTTCAGATTTTTAAGGGGGTCCATCTTTTCATTCACCTTCTTAGTTATAGGTTGGGGTCTGTCTGTTCTTAAGGGGGTGCGACTTACTAACTTACTTACCACTGGATGCGACCTACTATGGCAGTTATTACACTTCCTGGGGTTATCACCTCACTTCCAGACACACATGCTCTCGACGACCTGATGAGATGATTCGGTAACGCCCGAAGACGCGCCTTCTCCATGAAACGCAAAGACTTGAAGACCTGTTCTATTGAAACCATCCTTCAACAAGAAATCGGGCTTAATTCTCGATATATTAAGGACGCTTATTACTCCATCAAACATTTACCCTACAATACTACTTTTGGCGGGTTGAAGAACCAGCGACTGCGCGAGCAAGGCAAAATCACCAAAGAAGAATACAATAAGCGGCGAAATGCCTTCCTGTTTTCCCGTGGAGACCGTGCCTAGAAGGGCAACCTTAATCTCCGACTCGACCTTTCCACCATGCAACTGCGTATCAATACCTGCTGCAACGATACGGATAACAAGTGGATGTTTATTAGGATATTCATCCCGCAAAAATATCTCGATACATATGGTAGGTATCTGGACGGTTCTCATCCTTACACCGTGCAGATCAAGAGACAGGACTTTGATATGGGTTATGACCTGCGAATTTCCATTAAACTACCATGTGTGATACGGGAGACCTCACGAGTGATGACGTTGGACACAAATGCAGGGCGCACTGATTTCGCGGTGATGAACAAGAACGATGGGCGGGTTGTGGCAATAGGGAAGTTCAACCACCACGAGACGCAATACACCCGACAGGGAAAGCGTAACTATTTGTTGAATAAACTGGTGAAAAAGATCGGCAACATAGCGAGACACTATGAGGCCGAAGTAGTGGTGGGAAATCTCAATACGGGCAGGTTCTGGAGTTACAGCAAGAAAGCTACCAGAAAGATTCGACAGCTGCCGCAGTACAAGTTTCGGCAGCTGTTGAAACGATTGGAGTTGCAGGGTATAAAGGTAAGTGAGAGGTCTGAGGCTTACACCAGCAAGTTAGGTGACGTGATCTCTCAAATAGTAGGGTATGACATTCACAAGTGCGCAGCGATTATGTTCGCCCTGAAGGTCATCAACTACGACGTGTTTCAGCAGTTGAAGACGTTTCTCTTCGGAGTCCCGTCATATGAGGCTTATGGAAGGCGGAGAAGGAGGCGAAAAAGAGAAAGCGGGCTGACCGCCCCCATTCAGTATCGAAAGTTTCTAAAAAGTATGAAGTTCTGGATGGCGATGAAGTCCTCACTAAGAAAAGAGGATGGAGGCTACCTCCCGATTCCTGGTAGGGAGGGGTTGTCCTTTTTGGATAATTTAAAAGCGCCCTTCCCATGTCTGAGTATCAACATATGGTAAATTATATGAAGATATGGTAAGGTATCGTGACAAGGATGAGAATGACAAAATTTTTAACCGAGACTCAGAAAATTTTGAAGAAATATAATATTAAGCCAAGAAAACGAATGGGGCAAAATTTCCTAATAGATTCAGACGTACTTGACAAACAAATCGCATATGCTGACTTACAAGGAACGGATATTGTCTTAGAAATTGGAGCAGGCATTGGGACACTAACAACGCGCCTGGCAGATCATGCAAAAAAAATAATAGCCGTTGAGAAGGACCCACGCCTTTTGGATATTTTAAAGGAACAATGTGCCAAATATGATAACATTAAGATCATTCACGATGACATTCTACAATTGGATATACCCCCGTTCACAAAAGTGGTTTCAAACATTCCCTATTCAATTTCTTCTCCTTTAACATTCAAATTACTCACTTACGATTTTGACGGTGCGATATTAACCTATCAACTAGATTTTGCGGAGAGATTAGCCGCAACAGTTGGCTCCCGTGAATATAGCCGCCTCTCTGTAACTGCTTATTACAGAGCAAAAGTTAAAATTCTTGAAAAAATTTCAAGAGACGCATTCTATCCCACGCCACTAGTAAATTCCGCACTTGTCAAAATCACACCACATCCCCCACCATTTCTTATTGAAGACGAGGACCTTTTTTTTGAAGTTATTCGAGCAATTTTCAATCGAAAAAACAGAAAGGTAAAAACAATGCTTTCAATATTTTTAGACAAACAAAAGATATCCATCTCAAAGAAACAAATTCTTCTAGAATTGACTCAAGAACTTCCATTTCTTGAAAAAAGAGGCAGAGAGATGTTACCAGAAGAAATTGGTCTTTTAACTAATCATCTTCGTAGAAAGATATAGGCTGAATATATGGAGGCTTTCTAATATAAAGCAACTTAAGTTCAATAATTTGTGTTTTCTAGTGTTCGATGAAGTATATGAACCTGCAGAAGATTCCTTTTTGTTGGCAGATTATTTAAGTCATGAGATTCGTTCACAGGATGTAATTCTTGACTTAGGAACAGGAATTGGAATTCAAGCTATAGTAGCAGCCACATTAAAAGACGATATTCAAATTATTGCAACAGATATCAATCCTATTGCGGTACAAAATGCAAAAAAGAATGCTCAGGTAAACAAAGTAAGTGATAGAATAGAATTTATCCATGGTGATTTGTTTCAGCCTCTTCTTGAAAAAGGGCGTTTCAGTTTAATCATGTTCAATTTTCCTTATCTCCCTCTCCCATCGCCTGATCTCGAAGAGAAAGATTGGATTTCACTTGCCTGGTCTCAAGGTATTGGTGCCGATAATATATTAGAAAGATTTTTTTTGGGCTGTCGATCATTTTTAATTGATGAAGGGCGTATTTTGTTGATTCTTTCTACACTTTCAGAAGTTGATTTAAAAAAATGGGAGGACATCTATTCCATTGAGAAATTGGCAGAACGCCCATTTTTTTTTGAAAAAATTAGTCTAATCAAAATAATGCAGGACTAGTTTCGTAAAAAATAAGTATTGGAACAGGTAAATACAAAATAGGTGGAGCAGATGGCAAAATTATATAGAGTAGTCGGAGAAGATATGGAAATCGCCCCTTACCAACGTACAACCTTAATGAAAGCCTCTAATGACGTCTTCGTTTTGGATGACCGCGAAAACAAGAAAATATGGATTTGGATCGGCAAGAAGGCAAGCACTCGCCAGAAATTTAATGCGGCACGATTAGCTGAGAAATTAGACAAAGAAGCTGGAGGACTTCCTACCATAACGACGATCGTTGAAGCGGAGGAACCTCAAGAATTCCTGGACATGTTCTAAAGGTTATCTTCTTCAAAATTAAACCATAAAAACAACTCTTAATGACATAATGTGTCTTTTATTAAAGAGGAATTAAGAAACCAAGTTTATACTTTTTCTAATTTTTGCTAATTAAGTTAAGAGGAGTCTATTCTTCCTTTTTGGTATTAAATGATCAGTGAGATATAGAAATCTATATCTGAAGAGATTAATTTTAATTGGAAAAACAGTGATAAAATCGTTATTTTTGAAAATTACAACGATAATATTTACAATGAGTTTTAAGAGATAAGTCTTATACATATCATTAGTTAGTCATGAGCACGAATTAGTTCTATATCAACGAGTAATGAAACTGATTTGAGCATTAAAGGAGAGAAGGATTTATATAGACGAAATAGTGATTATAACTTATATAGACGTTTGGTTTTTTGATAACTAATTACACCAAATTGGGGGTACCTATAGGAGGTCAAATATTTGGCAAAAAAGAAAAAAGCAGCACCGAAGAGAGCAACTAGCAAGACAAGATTAGCCCTTGCCCCAGTAAGAGAACTTATGAAGGATGCTGGCGCTGATTTAGTCGCTAAAGATGCTATTATGACCGTTGTGGAGCATTTGGAGGCAACAATTAAAAAGGTCAGCAAAAATGCCCTTGAACTTGTAAAACTTTCTAAACGGAAGAAGGTCACTGGCGCTGATGTTGCCAAGGCTTTCACGATGTAGTAACTTTGTTACTTCAATCCAGACCTTATTCCTTTTTTTTTATTATCTATAAAAAAATTTCCTGCAAAACTATTTCCTTATTTTGTAGTAATTTTGTCATTAGAGGATAAAACATGAAGAAATTAAGTATAAATCGCTGGTGGCTTTTTGAAGGTAAAGAAATACCTGATACAATTGAAGAAATTTCCAATTTTGGATTTAATGGAATAGAATTGGATTTAGCAGGCCCCACTAACTACAACATAAATGAACTTAAAAAGATATTAAACAAATACAAAATGAAGCCTTCTGGCATCGCAGCGGTAAATACCCTGAAAGAAGAATATGATCTCTGTAGTTTAGACGAAGATATCAGAAAAAGAGCGATAAATGACGTGAAAAGTTGTTTATCTTTTGCTAAGAAAGTAGGTGCACCAGTTGTCGTTATTCTTCCTGGGCTTAAACAGGAAGGAAACGATGACGAATTACTATTCAATAATTTCATAGAAAACCTAAAGGAACTTGGAGAGGTATGTGAGGAATTAAATCTTAGAATATGCATAGAGAACGCACATGGACGTATTTGTGAGAATTCAGATGATCTATTGCAAGTATTTGAGACCATTGGAGGCCTATCACGATATATAGGCGCTTTATTTGATACAGGACATTTTTTTCTTAGCAAAGAGAATTTAAACGATGTTGCAACAAAATTAGGGCGCTATATATATCATCTTCATATAGATAACAATGGGGGCAAAGTAGATGATCATGCACTGCCCACAGTTGGACTTCTAACGAAACAAGATTTCTTCTCACTTTTTGAAACATTGAAGGCAAACAACTATCATGGTTGGTACAGTTTCGAAATACGCCCTAAACCAAATGAAACAGTTTCTTTCATTCTTGAGAGTTGTAAAGAGTTTTACGATAACTTTGCATTGTAAGATTAGATTTTTGTCAAATACATTAGGTATGTAAATAACAGAATTAAAATATAATCTAAATCCACTTTTAACTAGCATTAAAGACCATAAAAGTGACTTTTTTAGAGCTAAAAAGGGTGGTTAAGTGTCACTTCACGACGACAATGGTTCTTTTTTTGATAAGAAAAAAGTTCGAGAGGATAGAATCGCTGAAGCGATACTGATAATTGATATTGCTAGAAAAAAGGGTGGGATCTTAAGACTCATTGGTGGTCTAGCGGTGCGAAATCATTGCGAAATAATTGACTTTTGTGAAAGAGACTACGGAGATATAGATTTGGTTGGCTTAAAGAAACATTTCAAGAAAATCAACGAGACTTTCAAGGAACTTGGCTACAAGGAAAATAGAAACGTGGCTATTGCAACTTCAGGTCAACAAATGCAGTTCTATAAGGAGGATTTAGAAGACCACGTGGATGTCTTCTTAGATATCTTTCGAATGGAGCACGACGTCGTTTTAAAGGACAGGCTCACCCTTGAAGATTACACCATATCCATAAGCGATATACTGATCACGAAACTACAAATATACACGATGAATGAGAAGGATCTTAGGGACATACTCACCATCGTCAAAGATGTATCCTTAGGGGAAGAAGACAAATCTGGTATAATCAATATAAAATATTTAGCTAAACTCTGTTCACGCGACTGGGGACTTTATACTGATATCCTTTCTAATATAGACAAATGCCTTAATTTAATGCATCATTACAACCTCTCTGCTGAGGAAGTTGAGCAAATTCAAAATAAACTAAAAACGATCAAAGAAATGATAGAAAACGAACCAAAAACGAGTAGATGGAAGTTGAGAGCAAAAATTGGAAAGAAAAAAGCATGGTATAGGGTAGTTGAGGAAGAAGGTGCAAGGCCAGTTTCATTAGAAGAGGAAATTGAAAAGAAAAGAACTAAATAATAGCAATATTTCCAGATAAAAAATGAAAGGAGAAAAAAATTCTCCAACAAGACAAACTAAGGCTTATTTAGGCTAAATCCTTGTTCAGAGTATAGGTTCCTGTGATTTTGGCTTCAGCTAGAATATGCCCCTTTATGGCTTCCAAGACTTCAGGTCTTCCGAACTTTTCTGGGACGTGAAGATGATCAACGTCCAACGCATACAAGGTGAACGCATAATGATGAATGATCTCGTCATTCCATGGAGGACACGGTCCATCGTAACCGTAATAGTCGCCTTCCATGTTCTCATCACCTTTGAACCAATCAGTGTAGTTATTAAGACCTTGTATTGTCCCTTGTGAAACTCTTCCGCTTGGCTTGCCACGAGCTGTTATGCCACTGGAAAATTCTCCCTCTTTGATACCTGGTGAATTCGCTGGAATTTCAATGAGAACCCAATGCGTGAAATCAACGCGAGGGAGATCTTTTGAAACGGTTACTCCTTCCTTATTCACGTTGTCAGGTTTTGAGGGTACATCAGGGTCATGACAGATTAGTACAAAGGACTTTGTTCCTGCGGGAACATCCCAAGAAAAGTCAGGGTTAATGTTTTCTCCCATCTGCACACCTTCAGGAGTGAGCACACAGAAGCCATATTTTCCCGGAATTCGCTCGCCATCTTTAAATGCAGTTGTTGTTAATTTCATAAGATCACTTCTGCTATGTTCTTTCATGTAAGAATTATATAACAATGATAGATTGTTACAAGTTTTCAAATAGTGTGTACATTAAATTTTCCAAAAAGGGCAGTAGATGCACCAGCGAGACTTCTGGTCGGAGTAGCATAGTTCCGTTCCATGTGGCATATCACATTTTGAGGAGGGCGTTACAGAGGTGGTGTGTTACAAATACTGTTACAAATACTCAAGAGATTTATAGATCACAATGAAGATCTTTACCATTTCACGCGTGATATCAACTCTAAGTTTGTTATCTGTTAGAAATATCACCTTTTCGCGTCTTACTCGTCATAAACTTTTTTCTAAAGTTAATATATTTGCAGTTACATATCATTTGAATACTAGTTTTCTTGGAGGTGGAGTTTTGTGTAAAGTAGGTGTAGTTTTGTCCGGGTGCGGTGTATACGACGGCGCAGAAATCCATGAAGCAGTAATTACCCTTTTAGCACTTGATCGTGCTGGCTGCAAAATCGTTATGATGGCACCAAATATTCCTCAAATGCATGTTGTCAATCATTTAACAGGGGAGGAAGCTACGGGCGAAACAAGAAATGTGTTAGTAGAGTCTGCACGCATTGCACGTGGAAATGTTAAAGATATGAAAGATGTAAAGGGCGCAGATTTGGATGCATTAGTTTTCCCAGGTGGATTTGGAGCAGCTAAGAATCTGTCAAACTTTGCGACCAAAGGAACTGGAATGGAAGTTAATCCAGAAGTTGACAGATTATTTAAGGAAATGTTTGGTAAAAAACCAATAGGGTTAATTTGCATTGCTCCAGCAATTGGCGCGAAGTCTGGAGAAGGTGTGACATTGACGATTGGCACTGATAAAGATACAGCAGCCGCATTAGAGACGATAGGTGCTAAACATGTAGACAAACCTGTGACCGATATTGTTGTGGATGAGAAAAATAAAATTGTCTCAACACCTGCCTATATGTTAGGACAACGTATATCCGAAGTAGCTACAGGCATTGAAAAGTTAGTTGGCCAAGTTCTGAAAATGGCAGAAGCGTAAATTAAAGGACTGCTTAATTAAACAGCAGTCTTCTCTTTTTTTGAAATCTGTCGACGTTTTTTTCGGCTTCAGAGACGTATGATAAGTGCTTGATAAAAAATAATCTACATCAAATTTGTTTAACAAAAAAGACAAAAAAAGAGGAAAAAAAGTTATACATACATTTCAGGCATATCTTTGGCATTATAGTGAGCGGGCTCACGTTTTTCTTTAAGGACAACTAATTTTTCTGTCAATTCAGCTAATTCTGCAAAATGATCTTGAATGTCATTTATGACCTCTGTAACACGTTTTATAGACTCAAACAAGGCTTTTTGATTCTCAATCAGTATTTTTTGACCTTTATTAAGTTCTTCAAGTTTTTTATCGGTATATTTTTTGGATTCATTCATTTTACATACACTTTGATACATGTTTTTTGGTACAATACAATATGCAAATACCTTAATAAAGATCTCGATTTAGTTAAATCAAGACCTAACTAAAAGTATAACTATTCTTTTAGGAAAAGGATGTCTCACCATGAAGATTTTCTTCGCAGTAATCACAATAAAAGCTTCGAGAATGTGTCAAAAAATGTAGTATGATCTTTTGAATCTGAAGATCTAACTGTTGTATTGCGGATTAGATCTTCTTAATTATCTAAATCATTGATTAATACTACATTAGAAGGAATAAATTGACGGATGTGAACTTCCGTGAATAAATCTTTTAAGTTTCTGTTTTTAATGCAACTAGACCCTTTTCTCTAAGAAATTCAATTGAATTAATAGTTTCTGTCACGGATAAATCTGTCCTTTTTGAGATTTCTCGAATTGTCAATTCCCCCTCAGTAAGAAGTGGAAGAATCTTTTGAACAATATTTGAAGGAAGATAAGGTATATAACTGGTAAGAAGGTCAAGGCGCGTGCTGATAATGATAGGTTTTAAAGAGGTCAGTTCGTATATAAGCATTTTTTCTTTTTGATCCAGTGGTGGACTGATTTGCTTAGCATCAAGTTCTGATCCAAGGAAGTTGTACAAATCATCAATAAGTTCTTGAAAGGGATGCCCCTTCTTTATCGCTTTCACGATAGGCACAATTCGATGTGTAAATATCCATGCTTTTTCATACAGAAGTGACAAATATCTCCTCTCGACAAGAATTGAAACAGTGGCAGGAACTACACCGCCTCTTTTCTCAGGATTTTCAATATAGAAATAATAAGCGAATGAAATAAACTGTTCCATAGGGAATGGAATAATAGACTTACCCTCCACACTAGATGTTTTTCCTTTTTCTTCTACACCTATGAAACAAATCGTCATGATTTTAATGACCTTATCGTTAACAAAGTTTTCATCTAAAGCATCAGGATGCCAATAAATAGGTTGAGGTCCAATGGTTTCGTCAATAACTGAATAAATGACACCACGAACCACTTTATGTGCCTCAAAAAGATCGTTTTTCATTTTTTATGTCCATATGAAGCATCTAATTGTATAGACTTCCACAGATCATCCAGTTGTCTTTCTGTCCATCCTAACTCATAGAGAATCTTTTCACAATCTTGGTAAAATACATCTCGTGTGTGAGCGTTAGAGTACTTTTTGTGAAAAAGCCCAATATCTAACAAACGACGATAAATCAGCCATCTGTATTTATCTATTTGATTAAGTTTTATAGCGATGAGTTGCTGAAACAAGGAATCAGCATTATAAATTGGTTTTTTGTGCTTAATGAAGTTTTCTAATAAGTTTTCTAACTTAAAATAGAGTAGTTCAACACATTGATATCTCATCAATACTGCATTTCTGCGAATCCACATTTTGTGAAAAAAGCTGTCAGCAAAGAAAATACTCAGGTCTTCAGCCCATGTTGTGATACCATCAAAGGAATATGATCCTACGACTGGGGATTTATTCAGAATGTCATTTGCATGCCAAATAGAGATGTCTGTTCTTTGTGATTCTTTTTCAAAAATATGCCATAGTAATGAAAAATAGACATCCGAACGATAATATCCAAAGGTTTCTGCATCAAGTGCAATAAGTAAAGGAGAAAGATGATTCTTGTGTGTTACCTTATCAAGTATTTGTTCGGCACGAGGCCATCCATGACTTAATGCGTAACTCAGGTCCCGATTTCTCGGGAAAAGCTTCATTTCTGTCCCGTAGAACTCACAATTATAAATCCCCCCAAGATCTTGCTTGTCAAAAGCGATGGGATCTCCATCCACAATAGTATAACTAAGTTTTAATTCTGATAATATGGACAAAATATCTTTTGCAAAAATCAATTCTGGGGGAAAAAATCCTGTTGGCGTAACCCCAAAGGAGTCGCGGATCATTTTTAGATGATGAAAAATTTGTTCTTTTAAAAGCCCATTTGGTGTAAAGATTGGAGGGGCCTGATGAAAGGGGGAAGTCATCAATTCAAGAACCTGGGAATCAACTAATTCCCCTATCAGACTGAAAAGATCATCTCTTTTCCTCTCAAACCATTTTAATAACGCACCAGTAATATTTGCGGTGATTCTAACTGGGCTAAAATTGTGCTCTAAGTCTCTAATTAAGTACAGCAGCCTTTCATAGCACTTTTGACAAATCTCGAAAAAGATTTCGTCAGGTCCGTATGTAGGATAATGAAAATGAAGTAATAATGCGATATCTGTCATTTAAACTCCACGAAGTTTTTTTCAATACTTAATATGATGTTTTGGCTAATAGATTCTAGATGGACTAATTACAATCATTTCTTTTCTAGATTGTGGATGATCTCCTTAATAGTAGAGTTAGATTTTCACGAAGAAGCATTTTTAACTTAGCTTGTTAAGATTGCATAGACATCCATCTCAACAAGGAGGAAGCCATCATAAAAGAAATCCTTTTTCAGCTTTCAAAAATCGAAAATACAAGATTAATTGGCGTAAACACCACTGAAAAAGAAGTATACATAGAACTGTTCGTTCCACAGCTTATGGAAGAAACTCAAGAAAACGTACAAGTAAACAAGATAGTTAAAGAGATATCTAAGATCATAGATGAAGGATCATCCCAAAGACATTCAATAAAGGTCAAAGGTGCGGTTATTTCTATAAAAATTCCAGTTTTTAAATAGAAAGAAGAAAAAATTTGTGTAAGATTATCTTATGTTTATTGCTTTGTTTTAAGTTTCAGGGGTCTCCAATACCATCTTCCTTGATCACAAATACAGCTTCAGCTTCGGGAAGGCAGGGACTATCGACTACTCTTGCAACGCGGCGATCGCCCTTGGATTTACGTAGGTAAACGCGCGTGGTACAGGCATGAGCAACTATATGTCCACCGACTGGGGCTGTAGGGTCACCAAAGAACATATCCGGTCTAGCCATCACCTGGTTGGCCACCACTACCGCTAAATGATGAACTTCTGCAAGACGAAGCAGTTGATGCAAGTGCTTATTAAGTTTCTGCTGTCTTTCTGCTAGTGTACCGCGCCCAATGTATTCGCTTCTGAAGTAACTGGTCAGGGCATCAACTACAACCAGTTTAATGTTTTTTTCCTGAATGATATTGGGGGCTTCTTCTATAAGCAAAATCTGATGATCACTATTATACGCCCTTGCATAGACAACATTTTGTAATGCAGAATCAATCTCAAGATCTTCTTTTTCCATCATTTGAACAAGGCGCTCCGGACGGAAAGTACCCTCTGTATCAACATACAAGGCTCCGCCGCCTAATCCTCCGTTTTCAGGAGGAAGTTGGGTCTTTATACATAGTTCGTGGCAAATTTGTGTCTTGCCCGATCGAAATGGTCCGTAGAATTCGGTAATACCATTAGTTTCTATGCCGCCGCCTAGTACCGCGTCCAATTGTTCACTACCTGTGGTTATACGCCCAACAACTTTGCGAACCTCATAAAATTCCAAGGCGGTGGAATAACCGATCTCCAATTGTTCTCGCGCCGATTGTATTATCTTTTGGGCTGTGCTTTCGCCAATATCCACAGTTGTAGACAGTTCTTTGGGTGAAGCGACAGCTAATGTTTCGAGAGAAGCGAATCCTGCTTCTTTCAATTTCGCTGCTGTAGCGGGACCTACACCGGGCAGTTCCTCTAATTCAACCATACTATCACCTTTGCGTATGTAATGTGAACGTTTCTTACCTTAAATACTATTGAGAGATGAGTGAAAGTAAAACGAATTATATTATGCAGAATTTCTTATAAAAGAAGAAAAAGGGGTTATAATGCTAATTTTATAACTTTAAATTCACTCTCATTGTCCACTTTATTTTTATAGTTCGTTTTATGACCACGAAGATGTTATGATGCTTCATCCATAAATCTTCAATTGTTATAGCGTTGTTATAATGAATTTTCCGTACTGTTTGTTTAGTAAGTTGTTTGGGGAGTTCAATTTGGACATATGTTCTAAGAACCTACTCCTTGTAGGTTGTAACCTTTTAAGAAACGTCCTCCTCACTCAAGAAAATAGAGTGTTACTCTTGACGATTGTTGGAGAAAGTTTAGGGGTTTTTGTTTTTGGATAAACTGAATCAATTCGACAAGCGGCTTTAGAGAACGATGACTTATGCCGGTTTTCTCAACGATCTCTTTGGTGCGAATAAATGGATTTGACCCATTTTCATCGAGAGTTTCAAAAAGTATTTTAACGATATCAAGCATTGACCGTTTCATATTCCATTCCCTGAATAGTTATATAGACTATATTGTTTAAAAGCATTTCCCAATTATCATGAATATACTATAAAAGAGCATTTGAGTTTTTTTCGCCTTTATAAATATCATAAACTATATATACCAGAAATTACATGTATAATATTGTATAATAATTTTCTGAAAGCGCCAAAAAGAGATTTTAGGGGAAGAAAGGGAAGAAACGCAATGATACATACAGTAAAATTTAGAATCTATCCCGACAAAAAACAGGAATACACCCTAAATGAAATCTTCACTATCTATAACCGAGTGAAAAGGATCGGTTATAACTTGCTGTTTTACGGTGAGAAATACATTGCTGACAGATTTGGCGAAGTAAAAACTATCCAACAGTGTTTGATGAGCGTATTTTGGGCTTTAAAAGTGAATATCTACCGTGTTCTCCAGTCAGCAGGACCGCATAAAAACAAAAAAATCAAAAAAATGAGATGGTTAAAAAAATGGTTGTCTTAAAACAATTGAACCTGTTTGAGTGTCCTGTGCTAACACACAAAAACACTCTTAAAAACCAAATACAAAAAATAAAAGAAAAATCGAAAAATGTCGAGTACTCTGAACCCATAACCTTTAAAGCGTTACAGCACGAAACCACGGTCAGCAAATACTACGTAGAACTGAAAGAGGACGTCTTTACCGAACAGGGTTACCTTGATCTAGCGAAAGTGCCTAGTTTGTATGTTTCTGGGGCGGGACAATTCCTTAAGAATTTAAGGAAAAAAAACGGCCTCATACAAAAGGATATAGCTAAAATCATCGGGGTCAGTCGTAGTCAAGTGTGTAAATGGGAAAATAATTGGAAGAGAATACCCTTACAATCGTTAGTTAAAATCATTGAAACCTTAGGCGTCATCAAAGATACCATTTATTCGCTGATTGATCAAGGAAAAATCAACACTAAAAACAACTTACCAGTAAAATTTGAGAGACTCCGTAATATCGTACAATATTTCAAGCCGCTCAAAGACGATGAGTGTTCTCGTATAACTTTACTTAAATGCTGCCCTGACGAAATTCATTCCAAAATTAAAAAGACATTAAACGTAAAACCGAGGTCTCGTGGCCGTAATTGGAAAACAATCGCCTGCAGTGAATTATACAACTTTCTTACAACCTTCTTCCAATACACTAAAGTTCCTAAAATACACCCACCACTCACTACTGAAGTCAAAGGCTGGTATAAAGACAGCGTCGATTTGAAACGCGCTGTAATTATTCCGTGCCTCCAGAGCGATGGCTGTATGAAGCAATACAGGCTGTACTATAAACTCGGCTTCTATGGCAACAATAAAGTTTTACATGACTATTTTGTTGATGCAATGTACTACGAATACAACGAATTACCCTCAATCTACTTTACACGTTGCTTACGCACCGAATATTACAGAAAGTCAACAAACGAAATCGCAAAAGCTGTAATGAACCTTGCAGGGAATGCAAAGGCTTCGCCAGCACATGGACAAACTGCTGAAGAATATTTAAAGGAACCACAACCCCATCTGGACTATCTAAGAACTGCGTCAGTAACTGAACAGCAAATTGCCCTACGAATCTGGGCGTCAACTGAGGGAAGTATTTCTGTATGTAGAAAGAATGGGTGTGTCTACCCTGAACTGAAGATCGGATGTTCTCATCCCGACTTAGCTAGACAACTGCAGCAAATTGCACGGCGATTCAACATAAATTTTAGCATAAAACGTTCAAAAGGCTATTGGGCTGGACTCCAAGCGCTTTCTACTTTGGCTCTCAGTTCATGCATAAACTTTCTAAAACTCGGAAACTTTATTAAAGGCGTCAAAATAAGTTCCAGCAGCCCTTATCACGAAGGTATTGCCAAAGACGTTCTTTTACTTGGAATCTTAGAATTTAAAAAACGTGAATTGGAAAACAGACGTCTCAAAAAACTGTCAATTCAACAGGTACACCACAAAATAAATAAAATCGTCGAAGATAGAGAATATAGATCAAGGGACTATTATGTCAACTACTTCTCATAGGACGATAAGATGCTCTAAAAGAGGAGTTCAATTCCTCTCTTTTCCACCTCTATATAAAACATACCTCACTACAGTTACATCGTATAATATTGTAGGAGGGGAAGAATACAATTGCTAATGCCAACAAGTTGCGCATTCGCAATCACCTATAAATGTAATTCTCGTTGTTCGATGTGCAACATTTGGCAGAAATATGAAAAAGATCCTCAGGCATACCAAAAGGAAATTCGAAGCGAAGAATTCTTTAAATTTGTAAAGAAATGGTCTACCATTACATCATACAATATCGTTGGAGGAGAGCCCTTTTTAAGCCCATATATCGAAGATGCAGCTTTGTTTTTACTTTCAAACGGAAAAAACTTTACCATCACAACTAATGGTGTCCTCTCATCCAAAATCAGTGATTTTGTTACAAAACTGTCTACATTTCCTCAACATTATGGTATATCGATCTCTCTTGATGCAATTGGCGAAATTCATGATAAAATTCGAGGCAGAAAAAAATTCTATGAAAAGGCAATGCAGACGCTAAAAAAGCTAATACAAGCAAAAGAAAACGGTTCGAATATTCGACTTTCAATACATTTTACTTTATCGCCCCTCAACTACAACCAATTGTGGCAAGTATATGAATTGGCCAAAGAATTAAAACTTGGCTTTCGTTTCAATTTTATGGCATACAGCGATTTTTATTTTGAAAACAAAGATACACGCATGAAATTTACTGAAACTCAATTTAATATAATAGAAAACCAGATAAACAAGATTATTTCTGATGAAAGAAATGGAAAGAATACAAACGATAAATTAGAAAAACGTCATGCCCATTTTCGAGCAATGCTAGCATATGAAAAAAACCAGGTGAAAAATATGTTATGCACGGCGTATACAACACACATGTATCTTGATCCCTATGGGGCGATCTACCCGTGCTGTTTTTTGAATAAAAAAGTTGGAACTATAGATGACCCTCCAGAAGTCGTATGGGCAAATGAAGAACTTAAAGAATTTATTAAATGTGATTGCAAATGTAATATCTGCCCACATTGGTTTGAAAGTGTTTGTCTTATGAGTTGATACCATGAAAAAGGATAATATGACCTCTATTTGTTTCTATTTTGAGGTACATCAGCCATTTCGATTGCGAAAAGATTTCCATGTCAAAAGATTTTCATTGTTTGACCAACCATTATTTGACCAATATTTTGACGATGATTCTAATAAGGCCTTATTTAATAGAATTGCAGAAAAATGCTATTTACCCACAAATGGAATTCTTTTGAAAAAAATTGATCAGTTTAAAAAAGAACGTCGCCAATTCAAGGTATCATTTGGATTAACAGGACTTTTTATTGAACAATGCGAGCGTTACAATCCCGACCTACTAGACTCATTTAAGCAACTTGTTGATACGGGATGTGTTGAGCTACTTAACGAAACGTATTATCACTCAATATGTAGTTTATATAATGTAGAGCGAGAAGAATTTCTAGATCAAGTGGCTTTACATCAACAATTAATTCAAGATATTTTCAGTTACAAACCTACAGCCTTCATCAATACTGAATGCTTATATAATAACAGTATTGCGCAGGTAGTAGAAGAAATGGGCTATAAAGTCATCCTGACTGAAGGAGTCGATTGGGTTCTTAATAGTTGGAGATCACCAAATTTTGTATACAAACCACCCTCCAATTTCTGTAAGCGCTTACGAGTTTTATTAAGGAATTATCGATTAACGGATGATATTGGTTTTAGATTTTCTTCAAGGGACTGGGCAGAGTGGCCTCTTACTGCAGGTAAATATGCATCATGGTTATCCACAACTTCAGGACAATGTATTAATCTATTCATGGACTATGAAACTTTCGGAGAACATCATTGGACAGATTCAGGTATCCATTGGTTTTTACAGGCACTCCCTGATGAAATTCTCAAACATAAATCCCTTGATTTTGCCACACCAAGCGAAATTGTTGAAAAAAATGCTCCAATTGGTGGTGAGATTAGTATAGGAGACTATGAAACAATTTCATGGGCCGATGAGGAACGAAGTACCGAGAGTTGGATTGGGAATTGGATGCAACAAGAAGTTTATCAAGAGGTATTGGCTTTGGAAAAACCAGTGAAAGAAATTGCTGATAAGACTCTAATTCAAATATGGCGAAATTTACAGGCGAGTGATCATCTTTATTATCTAGCAACCTTTGGTGGAGGACCTGGGGAAGTTCATAGCTATTTTAGTCCTTACAATAATCCTTTCGAAGCATATTCAATTTATATAAGAATAATTGCAGATTTCGCGCGAGTGGTGAACGAACGAAAAAAAAGCAAACTGACGAACAAAGTGAATTAGAAAAGGTTACTTTGAAGAGATTTTTTTTATTTTTTTTAAATTGTCTTCCAGAAGCCACAAGAACAGCGTAAAAGTCGGTTTAATTTATAAAGTAAAGCTCCACATCTAGGACAGTGATCATATAAAGAACTATTCAACTCTGAATGAGTCTTAACAGAATCAATATTGCTACTCACGGTTTATCAAGCGTATTAGTATATTTCTACCTTTATATGGATAAGAGAGGCTTTTATGTAAGTGAAAAACACAAAGGAAGAACTATTAGAAACGCGAAAGTGTTTCAAGTTTGTTTAAGGGTAACCATAATGGATGAGAACGATGGATAGAAAGACATTTTCCCTGATCTTAATTCTAACAGCAATATGGGGTACCGGCCCAGTTACTGCACGATTTCTTGTGGGGGTTTCAGGCGAAATCTCCCCGACTGTTCTCGCTCTTATTCGGTGGATACTTGGGTTTACATTGTTATTCTTCGTTCTTAATAGAAACCAATGTCTGAAGGAAACTGCATATACTCTCAAAACAGATTGGCGCCATTTTCTTGCAATTGGTGTTGCAGTTGCAGCCTACGGTTTATTGTTTCTATTTGGAGTCAGCCTGACTTTTGCAACAAATGCTGCATTATTAACTAATTTACATCCCGTTTGGATAGCTATTTTATCATATATTTTCTTAAATAAGAGAATTTCGTCTCGAACAGTGCTTGGAATTGCGACAGCATTGATTGGGATGTTATTTGTTGTAACCCAAGGTGACCTTTCATTATTGGTTATCAATTCAGAACGGTTTCTTGGCGATTTTTTGGTAATACTCTCTGCCTTAGCATGGGCTATTCAGTCTCTTCTTGCTCGTACATATGGAATCAAGAAATACGGTGGGTTGCAAACAATGACCTTGAGCGCTCCATTTGCCATTATAGTTTTGGTTCCTTTCGCGCTCATTCTTGGGGATATAAGAACACTAGTGTCTGTATCTTTGATTGGATGGCTTGCGATATTACACTTCAGCTTGATTATTAGTGGCGTGGGCTATGTACTGTGGTATTTGATCCTCGACAGAATGGAGGCTACGCAAGCAAGCGTTTGGCTATTGATTATTCCCGTCTACACTATTATTTTTGCATTTTTTCTATTAAGCGAACCTATTACCTTTAGTGTCGTTGGTGGGGCTGTGATTCTTCTAATAGGGATTTATTTGGTGGAAACAGCGCATAGCCATTAACCTAGATCCTCTGTTAGGAGGGAAGTAATTACTTGTACAAAAAAGAGGCAGTTAATGAGCCTCTCATCAAAGCGGCTGCCATCTAGTCCTCACCATGAAACAACAGGTTATAGCCAATTCTTCTCACACGCTTATAAATGATAAAGATCTCACGGAGCTGGTGTTCTTGTGTCGGATCTGAAATTTCTCATTAAATACCACTTTTAAGTGCTATAATTTCTTTGACTTCTACAAGCTGCCATATATAACTTCTCTCTTCCTTGACTATGGATTCAAGCGGTTCTTCAGGTGAATGACCAAGAGCCTTCAAGATATTTTTTGAGAGATTCTTATCCTTAATTAATTGAACAAATTTTTCTCTTATTATCTTCTTCTCACTATCGCCTGTAACTTCCACAAGGCGTCCCAATAATGTTACAAATGAATAATCTAATAAATCTCTACTATATCTGTCGACTTCAACGGAAACATGAGGGTCTTGCTGGAAGAACTCAATTTTTTTTCCATATTTTGTGGATAGGAAATACATGTGCTTGCCATCAAAAACGTAAAGAAATGGCGCAATATAGGGATGTTCTGCGCCTTTAAAAGCAATTCGACAAACATATTCATCAATAATTAATTGGTCATATTCCATTCTGTCCATTTGTGGGATTTTTTCAATTCCCATAGATATCCTCTCATTCCACTTAAGTTTCAATAGTTACCACAGTGAATCTTAGATTATAAAGCTTATCAGAATTCCTTCTCTTTGTCAACAAATGTTTTGACAGGTTAGATGGAGCAAAACAAAAAAAATGATGTTATCTATAGATAATACAATCATGATTTTTAGAAAATAATGGCAAAAAAGAGTTGAGATTTTATGACGTTCTCAATTGTTGGTTATGACCCTAACACTGGTGATTTAGGGGTTGCTGTACAGAGCAAGTTCATGTGTATCGGAATCGTAACTCCATTTGCGAAAGCAAATGTTGGAGCTATTGCAACTCAATCATGGATAAACACAACGTACGGTCCGCGAGGTATTGAGATGCTAGAAACAGGTATGAGTGCAAAACAAGCCTTAAAAAAACTCATATCAACTGACGAAATGCGAGAATACCGCCAAGCAGCGATAATTGATGCAAAAGGAGAAGTTGATGCATTTACAGGTAAGGACTGCTTCTATTGGGCAGGACACATCATTGGAGACAACTTCAGTTGTCAAGGTAATATTTGTTACGAAGGAACTGTTGAAAGCATGGCTAAAGCGTTTGAAACTCAAAAAGGAGATTTAATCGACAAATTGCTTGCAGCAATGAAAGCTGGCGATGAAGAAGGAAGAGGAGACGTTAGAGGGAAACAAGCTGCTGCGCTTTTGATTGTGCGTGAAAAAGGTGGTTATGAAGGCCTAAATGATCGTTACGTTGATATTCGAGTTGATGAGCACACAGAACCTATTAAAGAACTCTGTAGAATATTTGAACTCTATGATCTGACTTTCCTTGCCAGAGAAGATACATCAAATTTGTTGACGATTGAAGGAGAAATTTCAATAAAAATCAAGCAAATTCTTATAGAACTTGGTTATCTCAATGAGGCTGAAGCAACTCAAGGAGATGGCTGGGAAAAAGTAGAGAGGGATGCCTTAGAAGCATGGATTGGAATTAACAATTTCGAAAGCAAATGGCGTGATGATGGTAGGATATGGAAATCAATCTACGGCTATATGATGAAAGAAAAAGGAACGTCTTTCGTTTCGCTCAGAAAAATGTCAGACTGATAAAGAGGAGACAAAATAACAATATTTTGAAAAACTAATGGTGTTTTGTCACAAAAAATTATTATTTTGATGGTTAGACTTCTTTAACCATATAAATGGTTGGTTAGATATATATTACCTATAGGTGAACCTACTATGAGCATTATCATCAACACCAAATACACAAACAACAAACCCTATTATTACGTGTATGTAGTCTATGGTGAAGGCAATAAAGAAATCCATTACATTGGTAGTGCAAAAAACCCAATATCATATGAGAAAGCATTGTATAAAGTCAAAGAGATCCTTAAACAAGAAATGCAGAAGAAACTTCACCATGCAGAAGCACGAGCCGAAGAACTAATGAATGAATACCTTTCTAAATAGGTCAAATATATCTAACCTATATACGTAGGTTCTGGTGGACGACTTGGAGGTTTTATAAGCCTTCCAGCACCATTCTTTAAAAAAAATAAGCGATTAACATTCATTTAGGTATACAAAAAGGATTCATACTATTTTGACTGTTCTAAAGGCCTTTCTCATAGATTTAATTAGTTTTTGTGCGATTAATTCAGGATAGAATACTAGAACCGCCTGATTTAGTGCCTCCAGGGATACTTTTCCGCTTATTCGGCAGAAAGCGCCCAAAATTCCTATGTAATTATTACCACCATAATTTTGATTTGTTAGGCTTTCATCTATTTCATTCATTGAAACTTTTCTGACATCAACTGTTGCTGTAGAGAATCCTATGCCAAAGAGTTCTATTAACTCGTATGGAGAATAAGATGAATTGACAAGGAGAATGCCTGACTTTTTTAGTCCCTCTGTAACGTTCATTATTTTCAATAATGAGTCATCCAATACTATGGTGTAATCTGGGCTGCAGATCTGTGGACACATAGATAAAGGTTTCTCACTAATTCGAATGGCAACTTTAAGAATTACTTCTGGTGTTTTGATTTCAGGTTGAAACACTTGGGAACACTTGTTCCTATAAGCTATTGCCTCAGCAAGTATCTCCGCTAATGTAACTACATTCATGTCTCCTCGACCGATTAAGAGAATTTCTTTAATTTTATGAAATACCATAAGGCTCAACTTTTCTTTAATTTACATTAAATCCTGTGTTTTTTCATTTTTGTCATATACTGATGTGGTAAAATCTAAATCTAAACATCCTATATTCGATAATTTTGTGACTTAAGAACATAGATTCTAGAAAAACCTCTGAATAGCAATTGAAAATTAGATCAAATCTTAAAACTTTTTAAGTGATAATAAGTGAATTTGGAAACAGCAAATTTTTCTCTGGAGGAATATTTATGCAATTCTCTATAGCATTCCTGATTGATTTCATTGTCTTTGTAGCTATTGTGGCGGTTTCTGTTGCCATAACTTGCTGGCTTTGGGGCTATTCGAGATACAAATACTCATGGGGATCAGCTATCGTAACTGGAATCATAGCCGCTATTATTTGGATTATTTTTAGAATGTTGCCACTCGGTCGTTATACTTTGGCTATCGCATTTGTTGCAGTCTTTTTAGTGGTTCTTCTTGCACTTCGTCACTTTTGGCCTAAATTTTCTGAATGGCCAACAGCGTTTCTCGGTACGCTGGTTTGTATCGTTATAGTCATTGTCATTTGGCTGGTAATTTCATTTATCATTGCGGGACTGGGGTTGATAGCAGGATATCTGCCCCCACTGAGTATATTCTAACACCAAAATCTAAAAAATTCTTTTCTTTTTTTTAAGACGGTTATATAAGTTTTGTGAGAAGAAAACATAAACAAGAGATAATGAAATTCAAGATGACGAATGAAGAGCCGAAATTGATTATTATAAGAAAAAGGCGAAAAAGAGAAAAAATTGGCTCGGGATAAACTATGCAACTTGTGCAATTATTGCAAGAATAGCGCCTATTATAACGAGTAATCCCCCGATACCAAGTACAATTATTCCAAAAATTAGGGCAAGTATTATGTATACCCACTCATCTAACTGATCTGCAACGCGGAGAACTATAATTATTATACCGATAATTATTGATACAGCCGCCCCAATTAAGGCACCAAGAGCACCTAGCGTACTTGGGACACCACCAATACCGATTCCCACGAAACTCAGTGCACCCAGGACGATCATAAGGATTGCACCGACAATCACTAGTATCCATGCCGCTAATAAAATACCACCAGACGGTCTAGCCATACAATCACCATTTCAATATCTTATTTTAGGTTAGGATGGACCCGAATTCCTAGTATATAACTTGTTCGCATTCAAGTTTATAGAGAACCATGGACTCAAACAAATATCATAGAAGAAATCAACTTTCTGAGAATCAACTAATGATTTTTTGAACACTATCATTTCTAGATCGAATAAGTGCCAAAAACAAGGAATAAGGATATTCTCTAATATTAAAGAAAAAAAGGAAAAAAGAAAGGGAGGGATTATACTTTTGGCAAGATTTCGAGCGATTTATCGATTTGTTCCTGTGGCATTTCATAGTCAACAAGGTTTCCAGCGAGATATTCTTCATATCCTTTTAAATCAAAATGACCGTGTCCGCTGTAATTAAAAGCAATCACTTTTTCTTCACCAGTTTTTTTACATTTTTGTGCTTCTCTGATCACTGCAACGATAGCATGATTGGTTTCTGGCGCTGGAACGATCCCTTCTGTCTTTGCAAAGATCACTCCTGCTTCAAAGGTTTCTATTTGATGGTATGCAACGGACTCCAAGATACCTTCTTTTTGCAGTAGACATAAACTGGGGGCGTCTCCGTGGTATCTTAATCCTCCAGAATGAATTGGTGGTGGGACAAACTTGTGCCCAAGAGTGTACATTTTCACTATAGGAGCTAACTGACCAGTATCTCCGTAATCGTAGGCATAAGGTGCTCTTGTCAATGTAGGCACCGCCTTCGGTTCAACAGCAATAAATCGGATATCTTTTCCTTTCAATTTGTCTGGAACAAACGGATAAAAGAACCCTGCAAAATTACTGCCGCCTCCAACGCAGCCAAGCATCATATCAGGATATTCCCCAATCTCTTCAAACTGTTTTTTAACCTCTAGACCAACAATTGTTTGGTGTAGCAAGACGTGGTTGAGCACGCTTCCTAGACTGTACTTCATTTTTTCATCGTTTAGAGCATCCTCCACAGCCTCGGATATTGCTAGACCAAGGCTTCCGGGATGGCCAGGGTTTTCCTTTAAAACGCTTCGTCCGACCTCGGTATTATTAGACGGACTTCGGAAGACCTCGCTGCCATAAATCTGCATTAATACGCGTCTATACGGTTTCTGGTCGTAACTGACACCAACCATATATACACGGCATTTTATGTCAAACAGGGCGCATGCGAGGGAGAGAGCACTTCCCCATTGACCTGCACCAGTTTCAGTAGTAATTTTTTCCACACCTTCTTTCATTGCAAAATACGCTTGGGCGATAGCTGTGTTGGGTTTATGACTTCCCGTAGGGCTGAGATCCTCTCGCTTATAGTAGATCTTAGCTGGCGTATCCAAATACTCCTCAAGCCGTTTTGCCCGATATAGTGGGCTTGGTCTACCTAATCGCCTGTAAGCCTCTTGTAACTCTTCAGGAATAGGAATGTATCTTTCTGGAGACATCTCCTGTTGTAGAAGTGCAACAGGGAACAAAGGCATTAAATCAGGAGGACCACAAGGTTCTTTCGTTACAGGGTGTAACGGAGGAGGGAGAGGGGCTGGTAGGTCGGCTAATACATTATACCATTGAGTTGGTAACTCATCAGGGTTTAAAACAACTTTTACACC
>Ga0180437_10003417_pt1 | contig 23689 bp, 18 predicted proteins | sample SS_ome_4_FD_132410 | JGI IMG/M metagenome (GOLD analysis project Ga0180437, IMG submission 132410) | Hypersaline lake sediment archaeal communities from the Salton Sea, California, USA - SS_3_D_1 metaG | ecosystem: Environmental > Aquatic > Non-marine Saline and Alkaline > Hypersaline >... | reverse complement strand
TGCCCCAGTTGGGGAGGCCGGAGTCCCGAGCTTGTTCGGGGGTCGCCCACCTGGCAGACAAAATCGCCCCAACAAGTTGGGGACTCCTCATGACCTGGGGTTTCCAGACAAGAACTAGCCTAGTTCTCCTGTCAGACCTGGCTGATGGCCTAGGTTATGATAGTACAGGTTGACATTACTGTCAAGTTAACGAGCTGGAGAATTAAGGTGAAATAGTGAGCGGGCTAAACTTGACGGCCTGGGAGAGTGCTGAACATCTACCAGGAGCCCCAGATCGTGGGGGCGCTGGGGGCGGCGCTGATTACACTGGAAAAGTTTGTTCCCTGACAAGTGTGTTTGCCAAAAAGGACAGAAGGGGATATAATAAGCTAGATTCTGTTCGAGAGGTGATTGGGGATGGCTAACCAGAAGAAAGTAGTCCAGGTTGGAGAAGCGGCAGGCATTTTGGCTGAAATCATCAAGAACATCAAGCTGATCTGGCGGTTGCTGAACGACAGGCGCATTTCGCCCTGGCCAAAGATAGTCATACCAGCAACTTTGCTCTATCTGCTTTTCCCCGTTGACATTGTTCCCGACATTGTGCCGGGATTGGGCCAGCTAGATGATATCGCCGTCATCCTGCTGGGACTAAAACTCTTCGTTGAAATGTGTCCCAGTGAGATTGTCCGTCAGCATTTGGATGAACTGGCCTCCGTGACCAGCCCGTGGCGGGTCGTTGAGGAAGACGAGCCCCCAGAAGCAAAGCCTCCCCGTTATCTTGAGGTTCCCTACCAGGTGATGGATAAGGAGAAAGGGGAGGAAAGCGATCTAGATGTCCGATGAAGTGAGGTTACGGCAGCCCAGCCAGGTAGCTGCTCGCCTGGATGTATCAGCCTCAACGTTGCGGCGCTGGTCAAAAGAATTCGCCCCTTTCCTCTCTCAGACCGCTGGTTACCCGGAGCTGTCCTTTAACGGTGGGGCGAGCCATCGGCGCTATACGGATGAAGACCTGGAGACCCTCATTATCATTAAGGGGTTGCTGGCCGAAGGTTATTCCTATCGCCAGGTTGCAAAGCGCCTGGAGGCCCTGCGAGTGGGTGAGGCCAACCAGGGCGATGCGTATGCCGTCGTCGCTGCCGAAGGGGAAAAGCTGGGTCTGGCACCGGCCATGTCCGTCCTGGCCGACACCATTCACACTGTGGCCGACGGTCAACAGATGCTCCTACACAGCCAACAAGCCAGCCGTGACCTCCTGGGTGTGATCCTGCAGGATAATTTTAACCTGAAAGAGGAGAACGCCAGGTTACGGGAGCGGATGCTGAGGCTGGAGCGTGAGGTTTCTGAGATCAGACGCAGGGAGGACGAGCGACGCGAAGCGGTCGAGGAACGATTATTGCAATTAGAGTTGGAACAACCGGAAAACCGGAGGGGGTGTTTGGGGCTGCTCTTCGGCCCTTGAGCGGGAGCGCAGACCTTCCCGAAAGCTTCCAACGGCACCGGATTGATCGAGAATTTGTCCAAAATCTGTCAAATCGCTTGACAGTGCATCACTGGAGCTTTCGGGAAGGTGAAATTAGGCCAGGAGCTATGACGGGTAGCTGCTGGCCTCGTCTTTTTTCCCCACCAGATCGTATTCCATGGCGCTTGTGATCCGCACCGGCACCATTTCGCTTACAGGCAATTCCCCTTCCACGATGACCAGTCCATCAATTTCCGGGGCGTCACGGTACGAACGGCCCACGCTGAGGCCCTCACCCTGTCCCTCAACGAGCACCTCCAGGACCCGTCCAACCACCTGCTGATTCCTGGTCAATGAGATGCCTTGTTGCAGTTCCATCAGCCGCGCGTAACGCTCTTCTTTGACCTCGGTCGGCATCTGAGAGGGCAGCTCGGCCGCCTTTGTCCCTTTCTCTGGCGAGTAGGTAAAGACCCCCACCCGATCGAAAGCCATTTCGGTCACGAAATCGAGCAGGGCCGAGAACTCGGCTTCTGTTTCGCCTGGATAGCCCACGATGAAAGAAGTGCGCAGGGCCATGTCGGGCATAGCCTCTCGCAGGTCGGCAATCAGGCGTCGGACCTCGTCCACGTCGTGGGGTCGGCTCATGCGGCGCAGCACGTCAGGGTGACCGTGCTGTAAGGGTATGTCGAGGTAGTGACAGACCCGGCGGCGGGCCATAACTTCGATGAGGCGAGGGGTGATGTGTTGGGGATAAGCGTACATCAGGCGCAGCCATCTCAAGTCGGGTGCAGCGGTCAAGATGGCTTCCATCAGGGTGGGCAGGGCATCGCGCTCACCGCGGTCGTGGCCGTAGGCCGTGGTGTCCTGGGCGATGAGGATGATCTCCTTGGCTCCTCGCTCGACCAACTGCTGGGCCTCGGCCACAATGGTCTCCGAGGGGCGGCTGCGGGCTGGCCCCTTAATGGCTGGGATGGCGCAGAAAGCGCAGGGGGCGCTGCAACCGTCGGCGATTTTGAGATAAGCGCTGGCCCCTTGCAGGACGCCGCCCATGGGTTCGGCCATACCCTCAAGCGGATCCCCGGTCAGGACCGCTGGCTTGCTGTGGGGATGGCCTTTTGAGCGCAGTTTTCGAACCAGGTTTGTGATTTCCATCCAGCGACGGGTGCCAATGACGCCATCCAGCCCGGGCACTTGTGCGACGAGTTCGCGCCCGTAGCGCTGCGAGAGGCAGCCGGCGGCAACGAGAAACTGGCCGGGCTGCTTCTGTTCCGCCAACTCTCTCAGGACAGCAAAGGATTCTTCCTTAGCCTTGTCAATGAAGCCACAGGTGTTGACGATCAAGAGTTGAGCGCTCTCGGGCTCGGTGATGGCCTGGTGGCCGGCCTGCTGCAGCAGGCGGCTTATTCCCTCCGAGTCAACGGTGTTCTTGGGGCAGCCTAAGGACAGCAAGTAGAAACGCATACGAGTCAAAGGACATGAGCAATGATTTTAATGATATGACTTGTCCATTCATCCTTCAGGGGCAGCGGTGGGAGTGGGCTCTTCCGGTGCTGGGCTGACCGCCTCTGGCGTTTCAGGGGCGACCGCGGGTGTGACAGGACCGGGTGTATCGGTCGGTGGCAGGGGACTTATCGTAGGGCCTGACGTATCGGTTGGCAATGGGGTACCTGGGGTTGCTCCAGCAGGTGTGCCAACTGCTGGAGTTGTCTCTATTTCCTTCGTCGTCCATTCTTGGTCTACTACCTGCCCTCGCTTGCCCAGAGGCCCCAGCTTCTGGCCGTTGAGGGTGACCTCCACGCCCCCGGCGTTGTTACAGCGCACGGCCACTCGCTCTTTCCCATTCCAGGTGATCTTGGTGCCCTCATCGAACACACCCTCAAAGACCTTCTCTCCATCAACGTGGACTTGCAGCCAGGCTCTCTCCAAGACCACCAACTCGACTTCAACGCCGGTATAAACCTTGGGTGTCGGTGTGCCAGCGAGGGTGGGAGTCACGGATGTCATGACCGAGGTGGGCGTAAAAGTGGGCCTGAGATGTACCTCTGTCGTGGTTGCTTGGGTCTCAGGCCCGGTCTTTGGCAGAGAGACGTATTGGCGGAAGGCCCAGAGACCCAGGAGGGAAAAAGCCAGGACAGCCAAAGCGATGACCAGAAACGGAAAAGCCAACAGGCGCGATTGGGTCATTGACATGTCCATCGGGAAGGCATGGGGACCTGTTTCTTCCCTTGCCATTTGGCCAGCCCTGCCAATCCACTCAGGTTTCCCTTTCTCAACAGGCTTGCCCTTGTAAAGGGCTCTTATTTCCTCTGGGTCCAATCCCAAGTAGATGGCATAGTTGCGCAGGAACCCTTTGATATAGACCTCGGAGGGTATGATTGAAAAGTCTTCCTCTTCCAAAGCCTGCAAGTATTTTTTGCGTATTCTGGTCTCCTCCGCGACTTTTTCCAGGGAGACCCCTTTGTTTTGACGCGCTTCTTTCAGCGACTCGCCGAGTTGGCCCATTATCTTCCCTCCCTCAAGTTCGAACTGGCAGCACAAATATATACTGTATGCGCGTAAATGTCAAGTCTCGATGGCCAGCCTTGCGAAGGTTCGACAAAACCTTCGCAAGGCTGAGGGTGTCTGGTCATGGAGACTGCCTCCAGGTTGACTAAATCGGCAGTTGAGGGTATGATTACAGGCGGTTCTGTTGATAGTAGGGGGGCAGAAGCCAGTGGTTAGAAAAGAAGTGTTGGAGACAGCTCAGAAGGTGCTCCTGGTAGCTATGGTCTTTATTGTTTTGACCATCGGTTACCTGAGTTGGCAGGTTCTCCATCCGCTGGATGATACAGCGGCCTTGAGCTTGCCGTCACCGGTACCGGCGGATGCTTCGAGTCCTACCAGCGAACCTGCCCCGAAGGTTGGCATCGTGGCTGGTCACTACGGATTCGATTCAGGGGCCGTCTGCCCTGATGGATTACAAGAAGTCGAGATCACTTTTGCGGTTGCCGAGAAGGTGGTAGCCCTTCTAGGGCGCAGAGGCTATCAGGTCGAGCTGTTGGGGGAATTTGACGATGCCATCTTTGGATACCGGGCTGATGCCTTTGTGTCTCTGCACGCCGATTCCTGTGACGTACCGGGAGCCTCTGGCTTCAAGGTGGCCCGCGTGACGAACAGCGCTGTGCCTGAAGCAGAGGACCGCCTGGTGGAATGCCTGTGGGAGGAATACGGGAAATGGACGGGCCTGGCTCGCCACGAGGACAGCATCACCCCTGATATGCGCCAATACCATGCCTTCCGCAAGATCGCCCTCGACACTCCCGGCGCGATCATTGAAATGGGCTTTATGCTCGAAGACCGGAATATCCTGTTGTATGGGCAGGAAAAGGTGGCACGGGGAATAGCCAGCGGCGTCATCTGCTTTCTGGAGAGCGGTTCAGGTGAATGAATTTCAGCGCTCGACTCCTAATCTTCTATTTGATCTCGCCAGACAGTACAATCTGGTGGCTCTGTATGCCTTTGGCAGCCGGGCTGCCGAAATCACCGCCCGGGTGGCTGGCAAGATGATTGCGGTTGCCCATCCCTCTTCCGATGTGGATATTGGGGCGTTGCCAGCGCGAGGCCATCGCCTTACAGCCCAAGATCGAGTGCGTCTGGCGATTGCATTGGAGGATGTGCTGGATGTGAACCGGGTAGACTTGGTGGTCTTGCCAGAGGCCAGCCCGTATCTGGCTTTGGACGTGGTCTGTGGGGAGTTGCTGAGTGTCACTGACCTAGATGCTGAGGCAGCATATCAACTGTATGTGCTGCGGCGCGCAGGCGACCTGGCACCGCTGGAGCGCGAGCGGCGGCGGATGCTGTTGGAAGAGGAGGCGATCTGACGGATGGTCCCCGCACAACTGCGTACCAAGATCGTGCTGGAACGGCTGAGTTGGATTCGGCAGATGATCGCCAACATCCGTGCCCTGCCGTTGGATTCGCGGGTAGAATTTGCAGAGGATCCGCGCACGCCAGCGGCGGCAGAATCCTACTTGCGTCGGTGCTTGGAGGCCCTGCTGGACTTGGGACGACATCTGTTGGCCAAGGGGTTTGGACGGGCCGCCAGCGAATATAAAGCCATTGCTCGCGAGTTACAAGAGGTAGGCGTACTGGGGCCCGAGGAGGCGGATCTGCTGCGGGAGATGGCTGGTTATCGCAACCGCCTGGTACATTTTTACGACGAGGTATCTGTGGAGGAACTGTACGAAATCTGTACCAGGGGGTTGGATGATGTTGAGCGGCTGACGCAGGCCTTGGTGCAGTGGATACGCACGCATCCCGAGCAGATTGATGAGGCGCTGTAAGAAGGCATCCAGGGCCGGAGACAGGGCAATCGCATTTGAAATGCGCTCTGTCAAATCTGTCATTTGTCAGCCTTTTATGCTTTGGACGGGAACCCGCTTGCGAACTCTAATGGTCACCGCTTTTGCATCGTCTCTTGTACGCTTAAAGTTTCAGGGGCTGCCTGCTGCCAGGGCGTAGCGCAAGATGAGACTATGCACTATTTGTTCCACGGGCGCTTTGTCGTCGGTGAAAACCACGGTTGACCCTTTCACCTCCCTGATGTGGCCCAGAGTCCGTTGGGCTACGTCCAGCAGCAGGGGATTATCCATAAGAGCCACATTGGCCTCAAAATTGGACAGTTTCGTCGGCTTCACAGTGCCCACCACCAGGCTGTTGCCCAGGTCGCTGCCGTAATCGGGGGTGTCAATGACATAGACGCTGGGGAAGACGTCTTTCATGGTGCTGGCCAACACGTCCACCAGGCTGTAATCGGTGTGAGTGCGGCCAACGTTGATGACGGCCACCCCTTCCTCGGCCAGATGGTTGCGCATCTCAACAAAGTATTCCCTGGTGGTCAGGTGGAAGGGGATGTAGGGGGGGCGGTAGGCGTCGGTGGCCACCACGTCGTATCTCTTCTGGCTGTGGGACAGGAAATAGCGGCCATCTTGGGTGATGACGTTCAAGTTGGGCTCGTTCATAGCAAAGAACTGGCGTCCCACAGCGACGATGCGGGGATCAATCTCGGCCCCGTCAATGGGGATGGGACCGTAGACGGCTGTGTATTGCTTGGGGATGGTTCCAGCCGCCGAGCCGATCATACAGAGGCTGTCTACCTGATCGGCGGTGTAAGGCGGGTCATTGAAGTAGGGGACTATCAGAAAGAAATCCCATATCCCGTAGGTCAAAATCTGGTGCGGGTTGTAGACCGAGTGGAGCCCCATGCCCTCGTTGAGGTGCAGATTGATGTCGCCCCCGCGCTCGAGAACCTGGATATAGTTGTAGGCCGATTCCGTCTCATAGATCAAACCCGCTGAGGCTTTGATAGCGCCCACAGGGACAAGAAGGATCAAAGCCAGGAGGATGACTAGCATCAGGACATAGAGCAGGGCTCTGCGGCCAGCCACGCGAGCCAGGCCGATGAGGGAAAGGATCAACAGAACCAGTGAGAAGGATAAGAAAGTGTTCCTGGTGCCGATGTTGGGGATGAGGACGAGGACGGGGGCAAAGGTTCCAATGATGCTGCCCAGAGTGGATAGGGCGTAGATGGAACCGGCGATGTTGCCGGCCGAATCCACGTCACGCATGGACAGGCGGATGGCAAAGGGCGAGACGCAGCCCAGCAGGGTGATGGGAAAGGCCAAGAGAAGGATGACGCCGAAGAGAGAGCCCATAAGAATGCCCAGACTGTAGTGGGCAAAGCCCAGGACCGACCAGCGCAATATGGGCTTGGCCACAAAGGGCACCAGTCCGATGGTGAACCCAGACCAGGCGGTGATCTGATAGAGGACGCTTTCGTAGGGATAGCGGTCAGCCCAGCGGCCGCCGATGTAATAGCCTACGGTCAAATAGATCAGCACCAGGCCGATGAGGTTGGCCCAGATAATGAGGGAGGTGCCAAAGTAAGGCTCCAAAAGCCGCGAAGCCGATAACTCCACGCCCAGGCTGGTCATGCCGCTGACGAAGACGATCAAGAGAAGGTAGGTTCGGTTGGTTTTCACACTGGATCTCCTTTTTGATTATCCCTGTTGCAGTACAGGTGGCTGATAGCTGATGGCGTATGGCGTATGGCAGATAGTTGATTATACCTGTTTTGGTCAGCCTTGGCAAACATGCGTCACTGCTGTGGCATAGGCACCACTATTGCGGTACAGGCACCACTATTGCGGTACAGGCACCACTATTGCGGTACAGGCACCACTATTGCGGTACAGGCGAAAGCCTCAATCGGCTTCAAGTTCAGGATTTCCGACGGGATTTCCTGAAGTCAAGGCCATTGGGGTGAACTCGCCTCGCATGGCCCGTTGCCAGTCTTCCAACGCCTGGTAGTCGCTGTGGAAGGCGAGGTCAGAAGGCAGTTCGTGGGGCGCGAACCAGGCCAGCTCCAAGGCGTCACTGGCAGGACGCGGCTCACCGCTCACTACTTCGGCCAAGTAGTGGATGTTTAACGTGTATTCGTCCTCAGCGTTGTAGGTGTCAACGTAGATGCCCAACAAGGCCGTGGGCCGGATGCGTAGCCCCGTCTCCTCCTCTATTTCCCGCACCGCGCAGGTAGTTGGATGTTCCTCTGCTTCCAGGAATCCACCGGGGATGTCCCAGTAGCTATAGAAGGGCTCAATCGCTCGTCGTACCAGGAGTACGCGCCCGTCCTGAACCACCAGCACACAGGCGCATGGCTTGGCATTTTTGTAGTGTATCCCTCCGCACTGGGAACAGACCTGACGTTCTCGCCCTTCTACGTATCTTTGTGCCAAAGATCCTCCACAGCGAGGGCAAAAGGCGTCTCGGCTCATGGCATCAAACTCCTTATAACCGATTGTGGCTTGAATACTATACCACAACTGACTCCTGAAATCAATGTAGCTTCCTTAAAATTTTCCTCAGAGTAGCTTTGAGCTCTTGACAGGCCGTATCATTTGTAATATAATATATGATGTACGATATACGATATGCCGATGGTGAGGAAGCTAATGGAGCCGGCTTTTCAATTGCCCAGGGTTGCGGAACCTGTATCTCTCAAAGACAAAGCCTACCGTGCCATCAAGAGTGCCATCCTGTCCCTCAAACTGAGGCCGGGCGATCCTTTGGTAGAGAGCGATCTGGCCCAGCAATTGGGTATCAGCAAGACCCCTGTCCGGGACGCTTTGCTGGAACTGGAGCAAGAGGGGTTCGTCACCAAGGTTCTTTTCAAAGGGACTTATGTCACGGAAGTCACGCTGAAAGATGTCCGTGAGATATTCCAGCTACGAGCCGTCTTGGAAGGGCTGGCTGCGCGATTGGCCACTCCCCTCTTTTCCTCTCAAGAATTGGACCTGATCGCTGAGAACCTGGCTGTCGCCGAGGCCGCCCTGGCCGAGGGGAATCTGGACCTCTGCTCTGTGCGGGGCAAGGGGCTCCACGACGTCATCATCAACAAAGCCGACAACCAACGCATGACCCTGATCATCCGCAACCTTGACGATCACGTCCAGCGTTTTCGTCTCCTGTCTGACCAAATCAGTGGCCGGCTCAACAAGTCGGTTAAAGAGCACCGCCGGGTTCTAGAGGCATTGCGCCAGCGGGACCCGGTCGCAGCCGAGCAGGCCATGCGGGACCATCTGTTCAGCGTGTTGCAAGACCTTTCTGCACCCGAAGAGCCGATAGGCGAAGTGTGAAACACGAAATGTAAGATGTGATAGCCACACACCGCATTTGACATCCAAACGAGAAATGTAAGTCGCTCGTGGCGGACACGATCGTCTGCCACCCTACCGCTGGACGTGACCGTCCAGTGGAACTGGACGAGGAGGATTGCCATGCGACTCAACGGCGGCCAGCTCGTGGTGGAAATGCTCAAAGCCTACGGAGTGCAATACGTCTTTGGCGTTCCGGGTGACACCGGCTTGGTCTTCTACGACGCCTTGTGCCAGGCTCAGGCACGAGGGGAGATCACCCACGTGCTGGCCCGCGATGAGCGTTCGGCAGCCTTCATGGCCGACGTCTACGCCAGGGTCAGCTTCCATCCCGCCGTCTGCGAGGGACCCAGCGGAGCCGGGGCCACTTACCTGGCCGCTGGCTTGGCCGAACCCCACGCCTCCTCTATCCCCGTCATCGCCCTCAACTCTGACACTCCCCTGAGCAGCCAAGACCGCAACGTCCTCACTGCTCTTGACCAGCCTGCCCTTTTCGCTCCTATCACCAAATGGTGCACTCTAGTCAAGCGGGCCGACCGCATCCCCGACGTCATGCGCCAGGCGTTCCGCATTGCTACCAGCAGCCGCCCCGGCGCGGTGCAGGTCACGCTACCTATGGACGTGCTGGCAGACGAAGCGGACGCCCTCTCACTCCACCCCGAGGAGCCCTGTCGGCGCTATCCCGCCTACCGCACCCGCCCCGACCCGACGGCCGTGGAGCGGGCCGCCGACCTTTTGCTGCAGGCCAGGCAGCCAGTCATTGTCGCTGGCGGTGGAGCGGTCACCTCTGGGGCCTGGGCCGAACTGACTGCCCTGGCCGAGGCGCTGGGCGTGCCAGTGGGCACCTCCATCTGCGGCAAGGGGGCCATTGCCGAAGATCATTCCCTCAGCATGGGTGTAGTGGGCGGCAACGGTGCCCGACCTTACGCCAACGCTTTGCTCCGGGCTGCCGACCTGATTCTGTACGTCGGCTGCAAAACCGACTCGGTGACCACCGAAGGATGGGAGTTGCCCCCTCTCACTGCCGACAAGACTATCCTACACCTGGACGTAGACCCGACCGAGGTCGGCCGCAATTATCCCACGGCTGTCGGCCTGGTGGGGGACGCCAGGCTGGGCCTGACCGACCTGTTGGCGACCGTCCGCGCCCGAGATGCCCGCTCCCTCCCCAACCCCTTGACCGTTCTGGCCGACGAAATCTCTGCCTTTTGGACTGATTTCGAGACCCAAGCGGCAGCGACCACTACCCCCATCAAGCCACAACGAGTGATCCAGACGTTGGCTCGACTGTTGCCAGCCGATAGCATCGTCGTCGCCGACGCCGGCACACCTACTCCTTTTACTGCTGCCTACCTGCGCTCGGCGGCCGGGCGGCAGGTCATCATCCCTAGGGGCTACGGAGGGCTGGGATATGCCATCCCTGGCGTAGTCGGGGCCAAACTGGCCCGGCCTCAGGCCACGGTGGTAGGGCTGATGGGAGACGGGAGCTTTGGCATGAGTGCAGGCGAACTGGAGACTGTGGGGCGGCTGGGGTTGCCGCTGACCATTGTCCAATTCAACAACGCCTGCTTTGGCTGGATCAAGGTCAGCCAGGAGTTGTTCCAAGATGGACGCTGTTTCGGCGTGGACTTTTCGGCCGACACCGATTATGCGGGCATTGCTCGCGGCTTTGGGCTGCGAGGAGTGCGAGTAAAAGATCCGCAGGAGGTGGAACTGGCGCTGCGAGAAGCATTAGCCGCCGACCGCCCTACTTTTATTGACATTGTGACCGAGGACGAAACCACCGAACTGCCGCCGGTAGAAAAGTGGCAAAGAGTGAAGCGAGAGAAAGGAGAATAGAAATGCCAAGAGTCGTGGTGATTGGTGGAGGGTGGGCCGGATGCGCGGCGGCCCTGTCGGCGAAAAAGGCTGGGGCAGAGGCCGTCCTGGTGGAGAAGACCGACTGCTTGCTGGGCACGGGGCTGGTGGGAGGCATCATGCGCAACAACGGCCGCTTTACCGCCGCCGAAGAAATGATCGCCATGGGCGGAGGAGACCTGTTCCGGCTGGCAGATCAGGTATCCCGCCACACGAACATCGAGTTCCCCGGCCACAAGCATGCCAGTCTGTATGACGTGGCCTTGATGGAGCCAGCCGTGCGTCGTTATCTGCTAGAACAAGGGGTGGAACTGTGGCTGATGAGCCGAGCTTGCGAGGTGATCGCGACTGACGGGAAGATTGAAGCAGTCCGCATGGAGACGGGCGAGCAGTTGGAAGGGGATGCTTTCGTGGAGACCACCGGCACTGCTGGACCCCAGGGAAATTGCCGCAAGTACGGCAACGGCTGCGCCATGTGCATCCTGCGCTGTCCCAGTTGGGGTGGGCGGGTTAGCATCGCCGCCCGGGCCGGGGTCAAGGAGATGGTGGGACGCAAGCCTGACGGTAGCGTTGGGGCTATGAGTGGCTCTTGTAAGCTGCATAAAGATTCGGTGGACTCGGCGATCGTAGCCGAGCTGAATCGCACTGGGGTGGCGGTAGTGCCCATCCCTAAAGACTTGATGCACAAGGAAAAACTGGCTATCAAAGCCTGCCAGCAATATGCTCTGGCAGAGTTTGCCGAGAATCTGGTGTTGCTGGACACCGGCCACATCAAACTGATGACGCCGTTCTACCCTCTGGATGAACTCAGGCGCGTCCCAGGTATGGGGAACGCCCGCTACGAGGACCCTTACGCCGGTGGCAGAGGGAACTCTATCCGCTACCTGGCTCTTTCACCTCGCGACGACTGCCTGAAAGTCGAGGGACTGGACAACTTGTTCTGTGCCTGGGAGAAGGCGGGCCTGCTGGTGGGACACACCGAGGCCATCTGCACCGGCACATTGGCCGGGCACAACGCCGTGCGATGGGCCCTGGGCCAGCCGTTGGTGACCATCCCTCGCTCTATGGCCGTAGGCGAAGCCATCGCCTTCGTGCGGGAACAGATGCAGACCGAGGAGGGGATGGCCCAGAAATTCACTTTCTCCGGGGCGACCTACTTTGAGCGAATGAAGGAGTTGGGCACCTACACCACCGATGTCGAGGCCATCCAACAACAGGTGGAGGCGGCTGGGTTCAAAGATTTCTTTGCCCAGGAGGTAAGGTAACCAGAGAGCTGATGATATCCCAGCTCACACATGAAGGAGGTGAAAGGCGACGGAGAGAACCAGGCTCGCGACCTGATATGTCTGCTGGAGGGAGGAAGGGGAAGCCACTCAAATGTGGTAGATCACAATTCGCTTTCGCCGAACTGTCAGGTTCAGTCAAAAAGCAGCAAACTTGTTCGCCGTTAGCTCTTGCGATCAACCAAAGCCCGTGATCACGGTCCCAATCTGGGTGCGCTCCCCCTCTATGGGGTATTGTACTGTACGATCTCCTCGCTGTCAAGCGGCCGACCCTCCTAACTCCAGAGGCACTTGAGGAGACAACGCCTTGGCCTCTGGCCACACAGCCAGAGGCCCCATTAAGAACCTATCCGAAAACCCAGCAGGTGTGGCTCCCACATCTGTATTGGGCGCAGCCGAAAGGCTGCCGAGTTACGGGGCATGGGAGATCAGCCAGCTAGTTCTCGGGTAGGTTCTAAGCAACAAGGAGGAGTTCTAAAATGGGAGAAGCAGTTCAACTGACAGCAGCCCACTGGGTATATGCCTTGTTTGTGATCCTGATCTTTGTCGCCCTGGCGATAAGGAAGGACACTTCTGTCGTCGCTTTGGTCGGGATGCTCATTCTGGGGTGGATCCTGTTGGGCAGTCCGATCGGTGGCCTGCAGGCCATCTTTAATGGCATGCTCCGGTCAGGAACGGTCTTGCTGGACATCGTGTTTATCATCTCCATCGTCGTGTCCCTGGCCAAGGGTCTGGAGGGGATGGGAGCACTCTACCTGATGGTGCGCCCGGCCCAGCAATTGATGCGCAGTCCTGCCCTGGCCTTCTGGATCACTGGCGTGGTGATGTACGTCGCTGCCTTGTTTATCTGGCCCTCGCCAGCCACCGCCCTGGTGGGTACTATTCTCTTCCCCGCCGCCCTGGCTGTCGGATTGCCGGCCATTTCCACAGCGATGGCCATGAATCTCTTCGGCCACGGCGTCTGCCTGTCCACCGACTATGTGATCCAGGGTGCCCCTAAACTGACGGCTGAGGCCGCTGGCGTACCCGTTAGCGAAATCCTGGCTGCCAGCACCCCTCTCAACATTGTCTGCTCCGTCGTCGCCCTGGTGGTGGCCTGGTTCCTGGTGGTGCGCAAGGACATCAAGGCTCACACCGTGACCGAGACCGAGTATCTCAAGTTCGAAGAGGAAAAGGTTGCTGCTGAGATTCGCGAGTACGCCCCCTATGCCAGAGTCGCGTCCTGGCTGGTGCCACTGGCCTTCCTGGTAGACGTGATCGTCCTGATCCTCCTGGAGGTCCGCGGCGGTGACGCCACGGCCGTGCTGGGTGGCACCGCTCTGGTGCTCCTAGCGATTTTCTGCATCTGGGAGCACGGGTGGGCGAGAGGGGCGGAGCAGGTCACCGACTGCCTGCGCGAGGGGTTCATGTTCGGAATGAAGGTCTTTGCGCCGGTATTCATCGTGGCTGGCTTCTACCTGATGGGTGTGCCGGGACACGCCGAGGCCATCTTTGGCGATGCGGGCAAGCCCTTGATTATTGACATAATCAAGGCCCTGAGCAACGCCATTCCCATCAACAAGGTCGTCGTTGGCCTCATGCACACCGTCCTGTCCGGCATCACTGGCCTGGATGGCTCAGGCTTCAACGACCTGCCTCTGATGGGCGCCCTTGCCGCCTCGTGGGGGCAGGCATTGGGGTTGAAGACGGCTACCCTGGCCGCCCTGGGCCAGATCGCCATGATCTGGATCGGCGGTGGGACGATCGTCCCCTGGGCAGTGTTGCCCGTGTCGGCCATCACCGGCGTGCCGGCCATTGACCTGTGCCGCAAGAACTTTTGGCCGTGTCTGGCTGGTGTGTTCGCGGCTACCATCGTGGCCATCATTCTCATGTAACAGGCTTATCGAGCCGGTTCTCTCTCTGAAAGGGGCCCCCGCTTCGCTTCCATGCGCCAAAGCCCGAACGGGGGCCCCTCGTCTGGCTGACTTTCTGATAGGAGGTGCTCTATGCCCCTGTTTGGAAAAAAGAAGAAATCCGAGGACGAAAAAGGTAAGAAAAAAGAAGAGCACGTGATCTGTCCTCATTGCTACCTGGACTTTACGGTGGAACGAGTGCAGAAGGCTGGTGGAGTCTGTCCCTCTTGCAAGGGCAAGATGGATCTGGACAAATTGCCCCGCGCGCAGTTGTGAGAATGATGGGGGGATCAAACGTGAGCGAACAAGATGCCCACGCCCAGCCAATTGGGGACCTGGTCAGCACTTTGCGCACTCGTCTAACCCAGGGGCTGAGCGACGAGGAGGCCCGTGCCCGGCTGTCCCAACACGGCCCCAACGAACTCCAAGAGCGCCCTCGCCCGACCTTCTGGCACCTGCTGTTAGGCCAGTTTAACAACTTTCTGGTCATTATCCTGCTGGCCTCGGCGATTATCTCCCTGTTCCTGGGGGAATACGTGGACGCCAGCGCCATCATGGCCATCGTGGTTCTCAATGCCGTGTTGGGGGTGGTCCAGGAGTCCAAAGCCGAAGAAGCGCTGGCTGCTCTCAAGAAGATGGCTGCCCCTGAAGCCCGGGTGATGCGGTCGAGCCACATCCGCACTATAGCCGCCCGAGAGCTCGTCCCTGGCGATGTGGTCCTGCTGGAAGCCGGAAACTATGCCCCTGCCGACCTCCGCTTGGTGGAAGCGGTCAACCTCAAGTTGGACGAAGCCGCCCTCACTGGCGAGTCGGTGCCGGTGAACAAAGACGCTGAGGTGGTGCTAGACCGGGAGATTCCAGTAGGCGACCGCCGCAATAGCGCCTTTATGGGCACCATGGTTGCCTACGGCCGAGGGAAAGGAATTGTGGTCGCCACCGGGATGCACACCCAGTTCGGCTTGATCGCCGAGATGATCCAGAGTTACGAGGAGGAGCCCACTCCCCTGCAACGTAAGCTGAATCAACTTGGCCGTTGGCTGGGGATCGGCTGCTTGATCATCTGCGGGATCGTGGGATTGGTGGGGATTCTCAGAGGGCTGCCTCCCCTGGAAATGTTTATGACCGCTGTCAGCCTGGCTATCGCTGCCGTGCCCGAGGGGCTCCCAGCGGTGGTCACCATTTGCCTGGCCCTGGGGATGCAGGAGATGATCCACCGCCACGCTCTGATCCGGAGGCTGCCAGCGGTAGAGACCTTGGGCTCGGCCACGGTGATCTGCTCCGATAAGACCGGCACTCTGACCCAAAACGAGATGATGGTGGTAAAGGGCTGGACCGACGGTCGCTTCTTCGCTATCAGCGGTGAGGGATACCACCCCGAAGGCGAGTTCCGGCGGGACGGTCAGCCGTTCGATCCTCAAACCGAACCGGAGGTGAGGTTTCTGCTCCAGGGGGCGGCGCTGTGCAACGATGCTATATTAGAGCCCAGCGGCCAGAAAGCCGATGGCTCCCCTACCTGGCGAATGGTGGGCGACCCCACCGAAGGGGCGCTGGTGATAGCCGCAGCCAAGGCCGGGTTATGGAAAGAGGAGTTGGGAAGAGCGTTCCCCCGCGTGGCCGAGGTGCCGTTCGAGTCGGAACGGAAGCGGATGACGACGGTTCATAAGATAGAGGGGGAAGTCATTCAAAGACTGGAAAGGGTATGCCCTTCATCCACTGGTTGTGCCGCTTTCGTCAAAGGTGCACCTGACCTACTGCTGGAGCGGTGCACCCATATAATGATCCAGGATGAGGTGCAGCCGCTGGATGAGACGCGGCGGCGAGAGGTCGTGTCAGCCAATGAGGCGATGTCTCGCCAGGCATTGCGAGTGCTGGGGGTGGCTTGCAGGCCACTGGAGGCACCGCCTGCCAACCCCGCTGCCGAGGCCATGGAGCGCGATTTGACCTTTATTGGATTGATGGGCATGATTGATCCAGCCCGCCCGGAGGTGAAGCCGGCGGTGCAGATGGCCAAAAGGGCCGGGCTGAAAAGCGCGATGGTCACCGGGGACTACCTCCAGACGGCCGTCGCCATCGCCCGAGAATTGGAGCTGTTGTCGCCAAAGGGAAGAGTGCTGACCGGAGCGGAACTGGATCACATAGACGATGCCTCCTTTGCCAGCATAGTAGAGGAGGTAGACGTCTACGCTCGGGTCTCGCCCCAACACAAGGTGCGGATCGTGGAAGCGTTCAAGAGCCGGGGGCACGTGGTGGCCATGACTGGCGATGGAGTCAACGACGCTCCGGCATTGAAGCGAGCCGATATTGGCGTGGCCATGGGCATCACTGGCACCGACGTCTCCAAGGAGACGGCCGACATGGTCCTCACCGACGACAATTATGCCAGCATTGTCTCGGCCGTAGAGGAAGGGCGGATCATCTATTCCAACATTAGAAAGTTCGTGTACTATCTGCTGTCGTGCAACGTGGGGGAGATCCTGATCATTTTCCTGGCCATGCTGGCCGGATTGCCTTTACCCCTGACGGCCATCCAATTGCTGGTTTTGAACCTGATTACTGACGGGGCCCCGGCTCTGGCCCTGGGCCTGGAAAAGGGCGATCCAGACATCATGGAGCGCCCTCCACGTCCAGTGGAGGAACCGGTCATCAACCGCCAGATGATATGGGGCATCGGCATCTTGAGCATCACCGCTACCATAGCCACATTGACGGCTTTTATCATTGGCCTGCGTTGGTTTCCTGATAACCCAACTGTCGCTAAAACCATGGCCTTTGCCACTTTGGCCCTCACCGAGCTACCGATAGCTTATACTTGTCGTTCGGAGCGCCATTCCCTCTTTACCGTTGGTGTTCTGTCCAACAAATACATGCAGTGGGCTGTGCTGGCTTCTGCGGTCATCCTGCTGAGCATCATTTACGTGCCTTTCCTCGACCCCATCTTTGACACAGCTTCTCTGGGGCTAAACGAGTGGCTGGTCATGGTGCCTCTTATCCTGATGGCACCCATCGCCGCCGAGTTGAACAAGCTGGTGTTGCGACGCCTGGCTGCCCGTACTATGCCGGTCTTATGACCACCCGGGCCTTTGTATCCCCTTGGGCCATACTGGCCGCAATTCTGCTTGGTACGTTCGTGGGAACGTTGGCCAACAGCGTGGCCAACGTGGCCCTCCCAGCGGTGATGGCCGAGTTTGCGGTGCCCCTCAGCAGCGCTCTGTGGGTGGTCACCCTCTACATCTTGCTCTTCGCTGTGCTGATGCCGGTCTGCGGCTATCTGGGTGATCTGTACGGCCAGCGGCGGATGTACTTGTTGGGCATGACGTTGTTCAGTGTGGCTTCACTAGGGAGCGGTCTGGCCTTCTCGTTTCCCTGGCTGTTGGGCTCGCGAGCTTTGCAAGGGATCGGCGTAGCGCCCACGCTGCCGGCAGTGATGGCTATCATCTCCCGCACTTTTTCGCCTGCACAGCGAGGCCGGGCCATGGGGTTCTGGGCCCTGGCCAACGGGGCGGGCCACGCCCTGGGTCCGCCCCTGAGCGGCTTTCTCATCCAGCACCTCAGTTGGCGGGCCGTCTTCCTTTTCAGCTTACCCCTCTGTTTGCTCAACCTGGGGATGGTCTGGTGGCTGGTGCCGCCGGACGACGGCCATGCAGCCCGGAGTTTCGACTTTGGAGGAGCAGCGACGCTGACAATAGTCGCGCTAGGGCTGATGCTGGCTTTGACTCAGAGCGTCCGCTGGGGATGGGAGTTGCCGCGCGGCTTCTGGCTGTGGAGCCTACCCCTGGTTGCTCTGGTCGTCTTTGTGATCGTCGAGCGGCGGGTCGAGTCACCTTTCGTTGAGTTAGGGCTTTTCACCAACCGCCCGTATGCCGCAGCCACGGCTGTCATCGCCGCTCAATTCTTCTGCCTTTTTGGGATGCAGTTGCTGTTGCCCCTCTTTCTGGTGCAGGTACAGGGCTATACCAGCGGTCAAGCGGGCTTGCTCATCTTTCCTCTAGCCACCACTGCGGCTCTGGTGGCGCCTCTGGCGGGCCGTTTCGCCGACAGGTGTGGCAGCAGGTTGTCCTGCTTCCTGGGTATGGGAGTGGTGGCTTTGGCTGGAATCAGTTTGATCTCGTGGCGAGCAACCACCTCACCCTGGCAAATCGTGATCAGTCTGGCGGCGTTAGGCTTGGGAATGGGACTGAACCAGTCGCCAGTGGCAGCGGCTGTCACTTTCGTGGTGGCCAAGGAACAATTAGGAGTGGCACTGGGCATTTTTAGCATGGTCCGCTTCATCAGCGGGAGTTTAGGGGCCACCATCTTTGGCATTATTCTACAAGGCGCCTCCTCTTCCCCAAACCTGGGAGCTTTTCGTTTAGATTTCTACCTGCTTATAGCCGTAGCCTCAGTGGCCGCCCTTTTGGCCCTTCATTTACCAGGTCCGATTGCTTGCCAGCCTTTGTCAGATCAGAATGAATGAGGGAAGGGCGGGCAGGTGGTGGGTTTGAACTTTGCCCGCGCTCCTAACCATCTGAATGTCTTGATCAGGACCACGCCCCCTATGACGGGACCGGAACTGGAGCTGAAGGTGGGCGGACGAGTTATCTTTTCCATGCCAGAAGAAGGTGAATAATTGCACAAAGAGTGAGTTCATGCTATAATTATCCCAATGGGATCACTCTATCTCTTCGAGGACTCCCTGCAAATAGAGCCAGCAATGCTCATCGTCCAAGGTGAAAAGACCAAATGCGCTCTGCATCGTGGGGAAGGCAAAGGATTAGTGACTTGGTCAGTTTCGTCAGAACCGGGAAAGAGGCTGGCCCCATTCTCCAGAAAGATGATGATGCAGAGTGCTCAACCGAATTGTGTTGCCCAAGATAGCCCTGTGTGGCATCTTGGGCGTTTGCGTGTTCAACTGAGACACACAGTATTGACTGTTTACAGGCCTTCAGATGCCGATTGTCAAGTCTCTTGACAACAATCTCTTTCCCTACTATAATGTACAAGCTTTTCACAAGCCTTAGCCGTTCGCAACGCAAAGGGGGGTTGCGGCAGCCGGGCTTACCAGCCTTTGCGCAGGGCCCTGTTGCAGCGTCCAGGATAGCCTCTACTTTGCAAAGGTCTTTTTTTAGAGGGGAACCCCAATGAACGCTACCAACTTGTGCATTACGAACGTAGACTCGTCTTTCGCCGACTTGGTGCAGGAACGCAGTGGGGAGAACGTCCGCCGCTGCTATTACTGCCAAAAGTGCACGGTCGGCTGCCCTACGGCTTACGTTATGGACTACAAGCCGGCCCAGGTGTTAAAGCTCATCCAGTTGGGGCAGAAGGACACCCTTCTCAAGAGCACAGCTATCTGGCTGTGCGTGGGCTGTGAGACCTGCGGGACGCGCTGCCCCAACGAGATCCGCTTGGCCCCGGTGATGGACGCTCTGAAGTACATGGCCCTGGAGGAGGGCTACCCCGTGCCAGAGTCGGCTGTCTATGCCCTGCACCGTTCCTTCTTGGACAGCATCAAGTTGTGGGGTCGGGTCCATGAGGCGACGATGCTGGCCGAGTACACGCTGCGAAGCCGAGGAGCCATCTTGTCCGATTTGGGCATGGGGATGCAGTTGATCCTGAAAGGCAAGATCTCCTTCCTGCCGGAGCGGATCAAGCGGTTGGGGGAAGTCAAGGCGTTGTACAAGAAGGTGGGCAGTTAGCCAAAGGAGGCGGGATTTGAAATACAGTTACTACCCTGGCTGTACCATCGGCACGACTGCGGTCGAGTATGGACTTTCCACCGATGCGGTATGTGAAGCCCTGGGCATTGAGTTGATCGAGTTGGATGATTGGAACTGCTGCGGCGCTTCCTCTGCCCACAGCCTGAACCACGAACTGGCCCTGGCTCTGCCGGCCCGCAACGTGGCTCTGGCCCAGGCAGCGGGGCTGGATACCGTGATACCTTGCCCGGCCTGCTATCAGCACAGCCTGGCCGCTGACAAGCGCTTCCGCGAGGACGAGGGCTGGCGGGCGGAGATGGAAGAGTTGCTGAGTTTCCAGTACAATGGCCAGGGACGCTCCCGCCATCTGCTGGAGGTGTTGGGCGTTGATGTGGACAAGGATGTGCTTGTAGCCAAAGTGACCAAGCCGCTGAAGGGGTTGAAGGTAGCCAGCTACTATGGCTGTGTCCTGGTCCGTCCGCCTGAACTGACGGGCTGGGACGATCCAGAGCATCCGGTGATCATGGACAGGCTATTGGAGGCGGTGGGTGCTGAGACAGTGGAGTGGTCGTGGAAGGTGGACTGTTGCGGGGCCAGCCTGACCTTGAGCCGTAGTGAGGTGGTGATCGAGTTGTCGAGCAAGTTGGCGGAAGCGGCTCAGGAGGCCGGGGCTAACTGCATTGCCTGCGCCTGCGGGATATGCCAGATCAATCTGGACACCAGGCAGAGGGACACCCAGGTGCCCGTCTTTTACTTTACCGAGTTGATGGGACTGGCCTTTGGCCTGCCGGGGACGGACAAGTGGTTTGGGAAGCACATGATTGATCCCAGACCGTTGTTGAGGTCACTTGGGTTGGTGTGATGAGAAAGTAGTGAGCCAGAAGAGCATCGCTTTGCGCAAAGATGCGTATTGACCTCTGACGTGAAGGAGCGTTCATGGCAGACATGAATAATTTAATGTCAACCGTAGGTGGAAACAGCGCCGTCCTCGTGGTAGGTGCGGGTGTCGCCGGGATGGAAGCGGCCCTGTTGTTGGCCGAGGTGGGGCACAAAGTGTATCTGCTGGACAGCGCGCCGGGGATAGGCGGCTCCATGCACTTGCTGGATGTGACCTTCCCCACCGATTCCTGTGGCATCTGCATCATGCTGCCCAACCAACCAGCCTACTGCCCCCCCATAGAATGTAGCCTGCATCGCAACATTGAAATCCTCTCCTACGCCGAACTGGAATCTCTTAACGGCGAGCCGGGGGCTTTCACTGCCACCATCCGCCACAAGCCCCGCTACGTGGACGTGGCCAAGTGCAACAACTGCGCTCTGTGCGTCGAGGTCTGCCCTGAGGAGCGGCCTCACCCTTACGAGGCTGACCTGGCTCCGCAGAAGGCCATCTACCGCCCGCCGACTCGGGCCATGCCGGACACCTACGTCATAGACATGGAGTGTTGTACTCGCTGCGGCAAGTGCGTCGAGGTCTGTCCTACCGAAGCCATTGACCTGGACATGCAGGAGGGCCGCTCTGAAATCGAGGTGGGGGCTGTCCTCCTCACTCCAGGGTTTGCGCCCTTTGACGCCCGCCTCAAGGGCGAATTCGGTTACGGCTTCTACGACAACGTCCTGTCCAGCATCGAGTTCGAGCGCATGGTCAGCCTGGCCGGTTCCACCCAGGCGCGGCTGAAGCGCCCTTCCGATGGCCAACCGCCCCGCCGTCTGGCCTTTATCCACTGCGTCGGCTCGCGGGACAACAACTGCGGTGCGGGCTATTGCTCTTCCGTGTGCTGCATGTATACCGCCAAGCAGGTGATCGTGGCCAAGAAGCTGGACCCCGACCTGGAGGTGACTGTCTTTTACATGGACATCCGCGCCTTTGGCAAGGATTTCGAGCGCTACTTCGATAAAGTTCAGAGCCTGCCAGACGTCACCTACCGGCGCAGCATGGTTTCATCCATCCACCAGTACCAGCAGGGCCGCAACCTGCGCCTGAACTATGCGGGCGAGGATGGCAGCTTGCGAGAAGAGAACTTTGACCTGGTCGTCCTCTCCGTAGGGTTCGCGCCTCCAGATGGATTCCGGGAGTTGGGCCAGGCACTGGGCATCGAGCAGAACGAATACGGTTTTGCTGTGACCGGCGATTTCACCCCGACCCTGGCCTCGCGGCCGGGCGTCTTTGTCGGTGGGGCCTTCCGCGAGCCCAAGGACGTCCCTGAAACGGTGGTTGAAGCGGCCGCGGCTGCAGGGGAGGTAGCGCGGCTTCTGGCAAAGGGCAGGAAAGCAGAAAAGCCGATGGTCGAAGTGTCCATGACCCGGCGGGACGTGTCCGATGAAGAGCCCCGGGTGGGAGTCTTCGTTTGCCATTGCAACGGCGGGCTGGACGGTCTGCTGGACACAGCCCAGGTGGCCGCTCATGCCCAGAAACTGTGGGGCGTGGCGCTGGCTCAGGTGGTGGAAGACGTCTGTACGTCTGAAGGGCTGGCTGCAATAGAAAGGGCCATCGCTGACGGCCAGCTCAACCGGGTGGTGATCGCTGGCTGCTCGTCACGCCTTTACACCGCCGAGTTCGAGGGATTGATGGCCAGGGCCGGACTCGACCCCCGCCTCATGGAGCGAGCCAACCTGCGCGAGCAGTGCGCCTACGTCCACAATGACTCGGATGCAGCCACGGCCAAGGCCCAGGGCCTGGTGGCGATGGCCGTAGCCAAGCTGGCCGAGATGAGAGATCTGGAAGCCCTGGATGCCAAAGCGTCTCAACCAGTTCAGCGGCGAGTTCTGGTCATCGGCGGGGGATTGGCTGGTATGACGGCCGCTTTGGAACTAGCCGGGCAGGGCATCGCCGTGGACCTGGTGGAGCGAGAGGGCGAGCTGGGCGGGCAATTGCGTCACATCCGCTACCTCTTCGATCCTGGGGCCGACCCGCAGGCCTTCCTCGCATCCACTATGGCTCAGGTCGAGGGCAACGAGTTGATCCGCGTCCATCGCCAGGCCGAGGTCAAGAGACTGGAAGGCAGCAAGGGGAGCTACCGCTCGGTGGTGAGGATGGCCGATGGGGAGGAAATGGAACTGGAGCACGGGGCGGTCATCGTCGCCACCGGGGGACAGGAGGCCAGGCCGCAGGAGTATCTCTACGGCCAGGACTCACGGGTGATCACCCAGCGCGAGTTAGAGAGGAGACTGGCTGCTAGTCAAAAGGCTCCTTCCAGCGTGGTGATGATCCAGTGCGTGGGCTCGCGGGAGCCAGAGAGGCCCTATTGCAGCCGAATCTGCTGCACCCAGGCCATCAAAAACGCTCTGAAGATCAAAGAACAGAGCCCTGAAACCGATGTCTACATATTGTACAGGGAAGTGCGCACCTATGGCTTTCGGGAACAATATTACCAGCAAGCCCGCGACCAGGGGGTGGCCTTTATCCGCTACGAATTGCCGGACAAACCTCAGGTAAGCGCCAACGGCGACCACCTGCAAGTGCGAGTGGCCGATCCCATTCTGAAGGGGGAGCTGGCCCTTGACGCCGATTGGGTGGTTTTGAGCGTCGGTATAGCCCCCAATGACAACCAGGCTTTGGCTGAGGTTTTAAAAGTCCCTCTGAACGAGGATGGCTTCTTCCAGGAGGACCATCCCAAGATGCGCCCCCTGGATTTCACCAGGGCGGGCCTCTTCCTCAGCGGGTTGGCCCACAGCCCCCGCTTTCTGGACGAGACCATCGCTCAAGCTAGTGGCGCAGCCATGAGGGCCGTTGCACTTCTGGCCCCAGCCGAGCTCACGGACAAGCCAGAAGCCGTGACCGTCAACGAGCGTCTGTGCAGCTTTTGCGGGCTCTGCGTGTCCATCTGCCCCTACGGAGCGCGGGTCATGGACTATG
>Ga0180437_10003415_pt1 | contig 23699 bp, 18 predicted proteins | sample SS_ome_4_FD_132410 | JGI IMG/M metagenome (GOLD analysis project Ga0180437, IMG submission 132410) | Hypersaline lake sediment archaeal communities from the Salton Sea, California, USA - SS_3_D_1 metaG | ecosystem: Environmental > Aquatic > Non-marine Saline and Alkaline > Hypersaline >... | reverse complement strand
TGCGGCCGGCCGAGCGACGCTTCCCCTTGCGTGTCGGCTCGACTTCCGCCTGCCACTCGTCATCCTCATCCTCATCTTCATCATCGTAGTCGTCGACCTCCCAGTCGTCCAACTCATCGTCCTCCATCCCATTGTCGCTGCGGTTGAGCCTCGCCCATCGCCGATCGTCCGGATCGGCCGCGGGCACGGCCTCCTCGTCGGCCAAGGCCTGCAAATACGCCGCTACAACCGCCACCGCATGCTTGCAACCGCTGTAGCCGACCGGACAGGTGCACGTCGAATCGATAGTGCTTCGCTTCCCCTTTCCCCGTTCTCGCCAGACGGACACGGTGTACCGGTCGCCACCCAAGACCGTGGCCAGCAGCCGACCATCTTCCGCAACAGCCAAGTCCTTGACGCGCCCCTGACGCTGATACGCGCGACCGCGCGCCACGCTGCGACCCCCGGCCCAGCGGTCCACGTCGTCCCATGTAAGGGATACCCAGCCTCTTGCCTCGGCCGCCCCCTTCCTTGCCGCGGGTCGCTTTCCGCGCGTTTGTCGTTTCGGCATGGGCGATTCCTTGCACCGACAGGGAGCATCCCAGATTCCAGACTTGCCAGATTCTACCAGACTCCGATCCTGACTCCACCAGCCTCATGGCGCAAATGGCAGGTTCTTCTCCCGATGTCGCCCAAAGCGCGGGGCAGACCTGCGCCGCCACCGACCTGAATCGAACGGGAACTGCATACATTTGTGCGGGAGCGCAGACAGTAGCATCTACTCCTTGCAGCCAACCGATCTTGCGCACCGTTCATCATACCAGACGGGAAACGATGCCACCACGTCAGGGGGTGCATCTCCCGTCTGACGGGCAAGGAACTGCGATGCCCGGTCCGTGCATTCTACCCGCCTTCGTGGGGTTTCACCTTACCTCGACCTCCGCCGGAACGTCCGCCGCCCACCATCCAACCCGTTGCCATTTCCGGTAGCTTCGCTTCTCGAAAAGCGACTCGAATGTCGCGCAGGTCGAGGGGCGGCAGCCGGGACGCTGACGGGGCTGCTTTACTGTCCGCCCCGCGTCCGGTAGGCTTCGTTTTGGCGTCACCGTGAACACCGGCTCGCGATAGGCCAACCCGGCACACATTGTGGCAAGACATGCCCACCTTGCGGCGGGGGCTCTATGGAGGGGAGGTATTCCTTGGCCTACACCACCAACGTGACGTAACCCATTTCCATTAAAGACCTTAGAGGCTGTAGCTCAGTCGGTAGAGCAACGGACTTTTAATCCGTAGGTCTGGGGTTCAAGTCCCCACAGCCTCACTCGTATGCTGTTGCTGGTGCGGTAGGTCACCTTCGGCCGGCCGAACAGCCCGAACGAAATCGTGATCCCGTGACGCCCGTAGTCGTACTCGATCTTGCTCCCCGAGTAGTGGACTCGCGGGGCACCGGGGAGCATCTGCACGGGGATGTAGCACTGCTCACCCGTCTTGGGATGGTGTACCACCACGATCGAAGGGCCGCCGGGCAGGATCTGGGCCTGGAACGAGCGGTCGCCCGTGTAGTAGTAGCGGTGTACCAGCACCACCGGCGGGATCTCGACCGAGGAGGTGCCGTCGCCGCGATCCCGCACGATCACGGCCGGATTGCCTATGGCGACGTTCGAGTCGAGGACCTCGATCTCCAGCCCCGGCGGCACCGGCGCCGGACGCTCCGCGTACGCCGCCACCGGCTGCAGCAGGCCGACCGCCAGCCAGACGGTCACCGGGATGAAAGAGCGGCTTGGCATGATTCCAATGCTTCTGTGCGTGGTCAACTAGGGGCTCGAAACGGAACTCCCCGTTGGATGGCGGTCCGAAAACAACTTCCCCCTCCCGGCCATGTGCCGGGGGAGAATGGTTTGGAGACTACGCGCCGTATAGTCGTCAAACCCCCTTTCCCCCGGCACAGGGCCGGGGGGGGTCTTCTCACCGGTACGTGAACTCGATCTCGACGCGGTCGACCATCTCGGGCAGGTTCGCGTCGCCGTGGAACTGACCCTGTTTCCAGAAGGTGTAGGGCTGGCCGCGCTGCACCCGGAAGTCGATCGGCCCCAGCTCAAAGAGCCCCCCGCCGGCCCCGCCGAGCATCGAGGCGGTCGACGCCCCGCTCCCCATCTTGGCCAGGGCCAGGAAGCTGGGGTCGTTCACTAGCGTGCCGTAGTCGTCGATGTCCACCCGCGCATTAGCTGCGCAGGACTCAATAGTTCCGCCTGCAGATTCTTTACAGTCGTCTCAGTGTTTTTGAGAACGCCCTGAGCGTCCACTTCGTTCTGGCGCTTTCTGAAGCTGAGCCCGGTAGTCGCCATCGTCTCAAACTCACTGAGGATTTCCGGGCGCGTGCTGTTCTTGGCCAGCGCCATCAGGAACAACGCCGAGGCGAGGCTGGTCGAGTCCATCGAGTGCAGCGAGATCAGCTTGTTGCCCGTTTTGAGGAACTCCGAGTCCATGGCCGCCAGCTCGTCGATGAAGTCCTTGCCGGAGAAGGCGTGCAGGTATCTGAGATCGCGCACCTGCTGCGAGCAGGCCACGTCCGGGTCCATGGCCTCCATGGCCTTCTGGCTGGCCACCTTGACCACGGCCTTGCGCAGGATTTCGCCCGAGCGCGTGGTGAGGAACCGGGAGTGGTCGATGTACTTCTGGATGCGACTGGCCACCCGCTCCATGCGGTTGCCGTGCTCGCCGTTGATCTGCACGGTGTGAACGTTCACGCGCACCTGGTCCACGGGCGAGTCGATCTGGTTGATCATCCGCCGGATGATGTTGATCCCCTTGACCGGCCCGCGAAGCTGGATCAGCCCCTCGCCGATCACCGAGACGGAGACCTGCTCGACCGGGTCGTCGGACTTGGGCACGTCGGGGGCGTAGGTGTCGGGGTCGGCATGTCCGGCCGCCACTTCGCGGCGGAACTGATTCTCCCGAGCCCGCTTCTCGTCGCCTTCCAGGCGCTGCGCGACTTGGTTGTCTTCGCCGTCAGCACAAACTCTGTCCTGTCGGCCGTCTCATTCATGTTCGGCGTGCTGAACAGGACGCGGATGGTTCCGGGCGCCTGGGCGAAGATCAAGAACGAAAAAGGGAGCTGGTTTATTTTGTGCGAAACCAGGTCCCTTTTTCGTTCACGGCGTCTGGCGGGGGTCCGTGCGGAGGTAGAGTTCGACCGCCTGGCCGAGCTGGCGGCCCACGGTCTGGTAGCCGGCCGTGGTACTGTGGGGGGTGTTCCAGGCGGTCTCCAGCGTGACGGCCACCACGTGCCCGGCCGTGTGCGACACGGCCCAGTTCTTGCTGATCCGCCGCCAGCGCTTGTCGTAGTTGGCACCGGTCACCTTGGGCTTCTCCTCGATGCGCAGCGGGCCGGTGATCACGGCCGGGGCCGCGTCGAGGAACCGGGCGAGGTTCGCACGCCCTGCGTCCGAGAGCAGCTCGTCGGGCGGGACGTAGAAGAACGGGCGCCGGCTGCCCGCCCCGGGATTGTGCAGGTCGATGAACAGGTCGAAGCGGCCGGCGGCGTCGAGCTTCCCGATCTCGGCCATGGCGGCGGCGACCGAGTGCCAGTGGGGCTCGTCGGACCAGTCGCGGTTGTGGTCATGGGGTTTTTGCTCCTTGCCGCCGGCGCCGATCGCCGTGTTGTCGATGTCCATGACCGGCACCAGCGTGATCTCGGCGGAGCGCCGCAGCGACGCGGCCCGGGCGTCGTCGGAGACGAGCCACTCGAGGAACCCCCGCAGGACCCAGCTCGATCCCGCCTCCCAGGCGTGCTGCCGGGCCTGGACCCAGAGGCCGTAGCGTTCGGCGTCGGGCAGGCCCGGCTCGGCGATCTTCAGCGCGGGCGTGGGGCGGCCGCCTCGGGTGGTGCAGAGGCTGAACGACGTGGCGTAGGGCTTCTCGCGGGCGACCCGCTCGACCAGGGCGGCCGCGTCGCTTGGGGTAAAAGCCGGGCCCCAGGCAAAATAGGCCGCGGCGGCGGCGACCCGCTGGCGGTAGACGATCCGCTTGCCGTCGCGCCGGCCCGGCTCGGTTTGCTCCCAGGTCCGCCCGTCAAGGCTCACGGCGGCCCGATCGGGCGTGGCCCAAGAGCCGTTGCCCACGTCGAGCGTGACGGTCTCGCCCGGCTCGATCCCGCTGAGCTTGAAGTACCACCAGCACTGCCAGCCGCGCTCCGGATGCGGCGTGGGCACGATCCGGACCAGGCGATCTCGCTGGTCGATTTCCTCGACCTTGGCCGAGCCCCCCTCGAAGTCGATCGACACGTTAAGCGGCGGCGGCGCGGCTCGGGCAAGGGACGTGCAATACCCCGCCACCGCGGCGAGGAAGACGAGTCGTGTGATGTTTCTCATGGGTGGGTCCTTCTCTTCGTTCCCCTCTATTCGTCCGTCTGTTGCGGGTACGGCTCAATTCGCTCGGGCACCAATACCTCCAAAGCGCGCAGCAGGTCTCCGTCCTCATCGAGCCACCGGACCACTTGACCGGAACAACAGCAAATGTCGACCACGTCGAAAAGCATTTCCGAGAATACCCTAACGGTCGAGATCTCGCTGCAATCGATGCGTTCGGTTGACCGACCCTGCCGTCGAATGATGGTTGAGCCGTCCAGAGAATACTGATTGTCTCGTGCCCAACGTCGGAAGAGGCGTTTGATTCTCCACCCCACCCAATTGAAGGATTCGAACAACCGTGAGCTAATTCGAGTACGTGTCCGCATCGGGCAAGAGGGCGAAAATCGCGTTCAGGGCTCAGGTCTTGCGTTTGCGCCGGAATGCGCTCCGCTGCCCACTGTTCGCTTCCCACTCTACAGCGCCGCTTGGAGCTGCAACCCAACCGCGGGCTTCCGCCCGCGGCTACAAACATGCGTGCAAGGGTCGCGGCAATCGTAACCGAAGACGCCACTCCCCACTCCCCACTCCCCACTCCCCACTGTTCACTGCCCACTGTTCACTCCCCGCTTCGCGCCGCTTTCTCGGTCGACCCCGACGTGCCAAACCGCCGCTCCAGTTCGCCCTCGACTTCCTCGAATCTCACTCCGCAGTAGGCCAGAAGGACCATCGCATGGAACAGCAGGTCGGCCGCCTCGTGGACGACCTGGCGACGATCGGGCACTTCATCCAGGGCGGCTTCGATCAGCTCCTCGGCCTCCTCGCGGAGCTTGGCCGCGACGGCCGGGGCACCCCGGTCGAACAGTTGCGCGGTGTACGATTCGGCCGGCCGGCGTTGGCGACGGTCTTCGATCACGTCGGTCAATCGGCGGAGGATCGGCAAGGGTTCGTCCACTTCCATCCCCTTTGCAGCCACGGGCCGAGCGGGCACAATCGACGCTGTGCCCAGACTACTCGCCCGAGAGCCGCCGGGCAAGAGCCGCGAAGCCGAGATACGACATGCCCGAAACGCCCGCCGCCGACTGCTGGTTTCTCACCGGGCCGACCGCGGCGGGCAAGACCGACGTGGGGATCGAGCTGGCCCGGCGCCTGGGCGCGGAGATCGTGTCGCTCGACTCGATGGCCCTGTACCGCGGCATGGACATCGGCACGGCCAAGCCCACGGCCGAGCAACGTGCCGCGGTGCCGCACCACCTGGTCGACGTGATCGAGCCCCACGAGGAGTACAGCCTGGCCCGGTATTTGGACGAGGCCGGGCGGTGCGTGGCCGAGATCCGGGGGCGGGGGCGCGAGGCGCTGTTCGTGGGCGGCACGCCGCTCTACCTCAAGGGGCTTCTGCGGGGGATCTTCGAGGGCCCGCCGGCCGCCCGGCGCCTGCGCCGGGCACTCCGAGAAGAGGCCGAACGTGACGGGCCCGAGGCCCTGCACCGCCGCCTGGCCCGGCTCGACCCCGCGGCGGCCCGGCGCCTGCACCCGAACGACCTGAAGCGCATCATCCGGGCCCTGGAGGTCTACCAGACGACCGGCCGCCCGATCAGCGAGCTTCAGCGGCAGTTCGACGCGGGGCGCCCGGCCGATCAGTGCCGGGTCTTCGTGCTCGACCGGCCCCGGCCCGAGCTGCACGAGCGGATCAACCGCCGGGTCGACCTGATGTTCGCGGCAGGGCTGATCGAGGAGGTCCGGGGGCTGCAGCAGGGGTGGGGTAGCGCGGGTGGGAGGGAGACAGCCCCATCTTCGCAAAGCGAGAATTGCATCGGTCGGAAGGGGACAGCCCCATTTTCGCAAAGCAAGAATTGGGAGAGTCCCCGGCCGCCCCTGAGCCGCACCGCCCGGCAGGCCGTCGGCTACCGCGAGGTGATCGAGCACCTCCGGGGCGAGCGCGGGCTGGCCGAAACGGTCGAGCTGGTCAAGCGCCACACCCGGCAAATGGCCAAGCGACAGATGACGTGGTTCCGCAGCCTGAGCGAGTGCCGGTTCGTGGCGGTGGAAGGGAATTTGAAGCCGGCGGCGGTCGCCGCGCAGATCGGTGATCTAGGTTTCCACAGGGACCCGATCGGACTAGAATAGGCGTTTCTTTGTCTGCCAAGACGAGGTATCAGGAAGTCTCTCTCAGGCCGGTGGGCCGTTGCGGGAAGGGGAGGGGAAGTTGTTGCGGACGCATAGGTGCAATGAGCTTCGGGCCGAGCACGTCGGTGGAGAAGCGACGCTCTGCGGCTGGGTCGACAGCTACCGGGACCACAGCGGGGTGCTGTTTGTCGACCTTCGGGACCGCTACGGCAAGACCCAGGTGGTTTTCGCCCCAGAAAGCGGCGACGAGACGCTGCGCCAGGCGAAGTCGCTGCGGGCGGAATGGGTAATCGCGGTCACCGGCAAGGTGGCCCCCCGACCCGAGGGGACCGTGAACCCCAAGCTGGAGACCGGCGAGATTGAGCTTCGGGCCCGGCACCTCGAGGTGCTCAACCGCAGCCGGCCCGTGCCGTTTCAGCCGACGGGCAACGACCTGCCCGTCGAGGACCTGCGTCCGAAACACCGCTACCTCGACTTGAGGCGGCCGGCTATGCAGCGGGCCATGGAGCTCAGGCACCGGATGATCAAGATCATGCGGGACTACCTCGACGAGCTGGACTTCATCGACGTGGAGACGCCGATGCTGGGGCGCAGCACGCCCGAGGGTGCCCGCGACTACTTGGTGCCCAGCCGCATCCAGCGGGGGACGTTCTACGCCCTGCCGCAGTCGCCGCAGCTCTACAAGCAGATCCTGATGATCGCCGGGTACGACCGCTACGTGCAGATCGCCCGCTGCTTCCGCGACGAGGACCTCCGGGCCGATCGCCAGCCGGAGTTCACGCAATTGGACCTTGAGATGGCGTTCGTCACGGCCGAGGACGTGATTGGCGTGATCGACGGGCTGGTGGCGCGGCTCGCTCGGGAGATCCTGGGTTTGGAGGTCGCGACCCCGTTGCCGCGCATGACCTACGACGAGGCCATGGAGCGGTTCGGGCACGACGCCCCCGACCTGCGTTTCGGTATGGAGCTGACGGACCTGACGGACCTGGCCCGGGAAGCGGAATTCCGCGTGTTTCGGGCGGCGGCCGAGTCGGGCGGGCGCGTGCGCGGGATCAACGCCAAGGAGGCGGCCGGGCGCTACTCCCGCAAGGGTATCGACGAGCTGACCACTTACGTGCAGGAGGACTTCGGCGCCAAGGGGCTGGCCTGGTTCAAGGTCGAAGAGGGGGGCAAGCTGGCCTCGCCCATCGCCAAGAACTTCAGCGAGGACCTGTTGGAAAAGATCGCCGGGCGCATGGAGGCCGTGCCGGGCGACCTGCTGTTGTTCGTGGCCGACAAGTACGAGGTCACCTCGAAGGCGCTTTACGGGCTGCGCAAGCGTCTGGGGGCCGAGCTGAAGCTCTACGACCCGGGGCAAATGCACTTCTCCTGGGTCGTGGAGTTCCCGATGTTCGCCTACGACGAAGAAGAGGGGGGCTGGGCGGCGATGCACCACCCCTTCACCGCCCCCCGCCCCCAGGACCGCGAGCTACTGGCCGACGACCCGGCCGCCTGCCGGGCCCAGGCCTACGACCTGGTGATCAACGGCTCAGAGGCCGGCGGCGGCACCATCCGGATCCACGATCAGGGGCTCCAGCAGCAGGTCTTCCGGCTGCTGGGCATCGACGAGGAGACGGCCCGCGACCGGTTCGGATTCCTATTGGACGGCCTTCAATACGGAGCCCCTCCCCACGGAGGGATCGCCCTGGGGATCGACCGGGTGGTGATGCTCTTCGGCCGCCTGGAGAGCATCCGCGAGGCGATCGCGTTCCCCAAGACCCAGCGGGCCACGGACCTGATGACCGGGGCCCCGGGAGCGGTCGACCCCCGCCAACTCAAGGAGCTGGGGGTCCAGGTCGTCCGGTAACCGGGACCGGAAGGGGGTGGCCTAGGCGGCTTACCCGCCCTTGGCCCGTTAGCAGCAGGCAAGCTGCCGTTGTAGCTTGGCAGGGGCAGGCAAGCTGCCCCTGGCACCCGGCCCGGTTGACGGAATGCCGGCGCCTGGGCAGACTGGGGGTAGGTCGGGGCGCCGCGGGGGCGTCGTGCGGCTTGGGCGGGCGTCCCAGGGTCCCGTGGCCCGCCGGTCGAAATCGTAAGGAGTCTACGACATGCGATACCGCAAATCATCTTGGGCCGCACTCTTCGCGGCGGGGCTGGTGGCCCTCTGGCTCGGCTGCAAGGGCGAGAACGGAAAGCCGGGCTCAAACGGGGAAAAGGGCGGCTCGGCCCAGCTCCCTGAGAACCCGGGCGGCTCGGAGACCCCGGGCGGCACCGAACCCCCCCCTTCCGGCGGGGATGGCGGTGAGGGCATGCCCGGCGAGAATCCCCCGGGTGCGCCGGGCGATGGAAACCACGGGACCACCGGCCAAGAGCCGGGCGAGCCGGCCGTCGATGCGGCCATGCCGGAGGTCCGACTTCCGGAGATGCTCAAAGAGACCTGCGTGGTCGGGGTGGGCGACCTGATGCCCGATGCCCCGCTGGACGTGCTCGGCGGCGAGCAGCAGCAGCTCAGCTCGCAGCTTGGCCCGCGACTGACGGTGATGTTCTTCTGGGAAAGCGACAATCTGTATGCCCAGGACGAGCTCCGCGACCTAACCGGCGACGTGGTCGAGGCGTTTGGCGACGAGGGAGTCCGGGTCATTGGTATCAACGTAGGCGATTCGGCCGAGACGGCGGCCGCGGCGGTCGAGGCCGCCGAGGCGGCCTTTCCCAATTTCCTCGATCCGGAGGGGGAATACTTTGCCAAGGTGGCTACCGAGAAGCTCCCTCGCACGTACCTGCTCGACTCCGCCGGCCGGGTTCTCTGGTTCGACCTGGAGTACTCGCTCACCACCCGGCGCCAGTTGAAACAGGCCGTGAAAGTGGCGCTCAGCCACGCGCCTGCGATTGAGCCGCCCGGCGAGAGGCCGCTCGTGGCCAAGGGGCCGGACGAGCCGGCCCCCGAGGTCGAGACGCCCGAGGACCCGGCTTCTGAACCGGAGACGCCCGACGAGCAGTCACCCGAACCTGAGACCCCTGACGAACCGTCGCCCGAGGTCGAGGAGCCCGAAGCGCCGCCTCCGGCGACCGAGGGCGGTGAGCCCGGCCAAGGGGACGAAGAGGAGGCGGAATCGAAACCCGCCGCTGCTGCGCCGGCCGAGTAGCCCGAATTATTCGCGATTCCCGTACGACGGCCTTCCAAGGCCGTCGCTGTCGCACTTGAGCCCTCGACGGCCTTGGAAGGCCGTCGTACAGAATGCTCTTCGTAAGGCCGCAGCGAGGACGGCAAGCCATGGCTTCTCCTTCCAAGCCGACCACGGGAACGTCGTCGTCGCCTTCGGCCGGCGCAGAGTCCGGCGCTTCGGCCCGGCGTGCCCCGCTGCGGGTGGCGTTGGCCCAGATCGCTCCGGCGTTGGGCGATCCGGAGCGGAACCTCGCAATGCACCTCGATCGCATCGCCGACGCCCGCCGCCAGGGGGCCGACCTCGTCATCTTCCCGGAGCTGTCGCTTTGCGGGTACTTCCTGCGCGACATGGTGCCCGACGTGGCCATGCGGCGCGACGGGCCGGTGATTCGGCAGCTCATCGAGGCGGCCGGGCCGGCCGCCCTGGTGGCGGGCTTTGTCGAGGAAACACCCCAGCACCGGTTCTACAACGCCACGTTTTACGCCGAGGGAGGGCGCGTGGTCCACGTCCACCGCAAGGTCTACCTGCCCACGTACGGGCTGTTCGACGAGCAGAGGTACTATGCGTCCGGCGAGCGGATCGAGGCCTTCGACGCGGCCCGCTTCGGGCGCGTCGGGCTGGTCGTCTGCGAGGACTTCTGGCACCTCTCGGCCATGGCGATCATGCAGGCCGAGGAGGTCGACCTGCTGGTATGCGTGGCCAACAGCCCGGCCCGGGGCGTCAGCGGCCCGCGCATCGGCACCGAGGAAATCTACGGCAAACTGGCCGCGTCGTACGCCCACCTGCTCGGCGCGGTGGTGATCGTGGTCAACCGGGTGGGTTTCGAGGACGGGCTATGTTTTTGGGGCGGGAGCATGATGGTGGGCCCCGACGGCCGCCCCCTGGCCCAAGCCCCTGTGCTCGACGAAGCCCTCGTGGTGGCCGCCTTCGACCCGGCCGACCTCAGGCGGCAGCGGCTCATCGCCCCCCTGGCGCGCGACGAGCGACTGCTGTTGACCATCGAAGAGCTCCAACGAATCAAGCGACGCCGCTATGCCTGGTGACGACCTACCCGTCGATCTCTCGATCAACCCCGAGCTGGTCACCGAGATCCTCTGCCGGTTCATCCGCAACGAGATCGGCCGGGCGGGGTTCGAGCGGGCCGTGGTGGGGGTCTCCGGCGGGATCGACTCCAGCGTGGTCGTGTTCCTGGCGGCCAGGGCCCTGGGGCCGGAAAACGTCCTGGCCGTGACCATGCCCTACAAGACCTCGGCCGAAGCCACCCGCAGCGACGCCGCCACGGTGATCGAGCAGCTCGGCGTCCGCTCGCTCGACGTGCCGATCACCGATCAAATCGACGCCTACTTCGCGCGGTTCCCCGACGCCTCGAAGATGCGACTGGCCAACAAGTGTGCGCGGGAACGGATGACGGTCCTCTACGACCAGAGCGCCGCGTTCGACGCCCTGGTCGTGGGCACCAGCAACAAGAGCGAGCTGCTGTTGGGCTACGGCACCCAATACGGCGACATGGCCTCAGCCGTCAACCCGATCGGCGACCTCTACAAGACGCAGCTCTACGCCCTGGCCGAGTTCCTCGGCGTGCCCGAGTCGATTCTCACCAAGCGGCCCTCCGGCGATCTGTGGGTCGGCCAGACCGACGAGGAGGAGCTGGGCTTCACCTACGCCGACGTCGACCGGCTGCTGGTCCTCCTGGTCGACCGGCGCTGGCGCCCGGCCGAGCTAGTCGCGGCCGGGTTCGAGCCGAAGTTCGTCGAGCGCGTGGGCACGATGATCCGGCGAAACCACTACAAACGCCGCCTGCCCGTGATCGCCAAACTCTCGCACCGCACCATGGACCGCGACTTCCGCTACGCGCGGGATTGGGGGACGTAACGGCAAGAAAGAGCCCCGCGGGAAGTTCCCGCGGGGCTCGTTGAAATCGGCCGGCATGGGGGTAGTTACTTGTTGCGTCGCCTGCGCCAGCCGTAGCTTAAGCCCAAGCACCCGAGCAGCGACCAGACCGCCATCGTCGCGGGCTCGGGGATGATTACCTGTGCGTGCGGTTCGCCACCCAAGAACGCATCGAACCGTACCGACGCCTGGCCGCCGAAGAACTCCCATTCAATGGCTGTTGTGATGTCTTCCGGGCCATAAGCAGGCCCGTACTTCGGGTCAACATGGGGCGTCAGGTCGCCTGTGTCTATCGTCCCCGTCGCTGCCGCATCAAAGGGGCTATAAAGGGCAGATTCCAGATCGAAATACTGGTCTGCTGCCCAGCCCGTCGCCTGTGCGTCCCCCCACTGGGCGACGCCAGCCTCCCAACTCGGCTCAACGGTCAGCAGCCGAAGATCGCCCGCGGCTATTGAGCCTGTGGGGACGAGGATGTTGCTGGATATGCCCATAACGTCCTCGTCGAGGTACTCGAACACCCGTAAGTCTTGCGGCAAGCCACCACCCTGTGAAAGCGTCCACGAGCTCTTAGCCACCAAGTCCCCTGGAGCTATTGAGTGCGTGACAGTCGCGGCAATGCTCCCAAACTGCCCGCTGGCGCTGATCGATCCGTCCGAAGGATCACTGTCGGTCCATGACGCACTCGCCATCGCCGTATACACGCCGCCGCCGTACTGCACGACCGGGTAGTAGTCGAAGATCACGTTTTCCAGACCGTAACCCGGGACGTTGATATAGCCATAGCCCGAGTAACCGTCTGCATCGAAGTCAACGGCATAGTAGTTTGGGTCCGTGTTCAACAGACCGTTCGTGATCGTAACGCCCATTGTGGGTGCAGGAAGCAACCCCGCCACCACTGCCACTGCGGCCAACCCAACCAGGAAGTTCTTCATTTCTCTGAGACTCCTTATCAAGGTGCGATCTGACCTGAAGTGAGCACCCTGCCCACTTCGCATATCATACAAGCTCCCCAGACACGCCAAAATACCCAATTTAACACAGCTTCGTTCATTCGGCAAACGAAAAACCCGAAGAAGGCTCGATAAAAGCTCTTGTGGGGGGTATTCTACTCCTTGTGTGGGGCATCTTGGGTGGGTAACTTGGCCACAACACTCGGAACTCGCCGCCCCTGCTTACGCCGGGTTCCCAAACAAGATCTTTGCGCCCACGGCCCCTCGGATGTGCCTGTAGTACACGAATCGGGCGCTTTGCACGAGTCCTGACGGAATCCTAACGGAGCCCGGCTCGCCACCGTCGCCCGGAAACACGTTGGTCGGCCGGCGCGGCCTGAGCCGGCGGCCTGCCGAGACGAGCCGACGGGGGGCTGTCAGTCGCGTGGACCCTCCAGACCGGGCCCACCCCTCGCACGCCTTGGGATGGTGGGGCGCCAGGCCGTCTGGCGACACCACGTCCCCACCGGAAAGGGGGTATCGACGGCAGTCGCTTGCCACGCTGGGCAAATTGGTGGATAATTCTGCTAGGGCGGCTCGTCCTGGAGTCGGGCGTCCAGCGCACCGGACTTGGTGAGGGCCCGGTTAGTGCCGCCTGCAGGCACCACCCTGCAGGATGGTTCGCAACAGGCTTGTCGCGGACGGGTTGCCGTTGGGCTAGGAGTCTCGACAGGGCCTGCGGGCCCAAAGCACGGAACGGGGGACCGAGATGCGAAAAGCCGGACGGGAAACGGGCGGATTCACGCTGGTCGAGCTGTTGGTCGTGATCACGATCATCGGCATCCTGATCGCGTTGTTGCTGCCGGCGGTGCAGAAGGCCCGGGAATCGGCCCGGCGTGCCTCCTGCTTGAACAACCTGAAGCAGATCGGCGACGGGCTGCACCAGTACATGGAGGCGCACCGCGAGTGCCTGCCGGTGGGCTGTCCGGGCGATGCCCGGCACGGGCTGTTCACCGCGCTGTTGCCGTTCATCGAACAGGAAGGGATGTACCACGACGAGCAGGAGGCCAACTGGCCCGAGGCCAAGCTCGATCTGGACGGCAGCCACCGCAACACCTACCAGGAGCCGCACCGCTACACCGAGCTGGAGCTCTACATCTGTCCGAGCTGGCCCTACGAACACGTCTACCCGAGCAACGCCAACCTGCCGGAAGACGAGATGAAGGGGGCGATAACGACCTATCAGGGTGTGGCCGGCTCGTTCCGCGGGACCAGCCCGGCCCAGGACGAGGCGTTCACCGACTCGTTGCGGGGGGAGATCCCGAAGAACGGGCTGTTTGGCTGGGACCTGATCCACCGCGATCGGGACGTGAAGGATGGGTTGAGTAACACGCTCTGCGTCGGCGAGTTCGTCCACATGGACCGGAACCCCAGCTCCCCGTACAAGGAGCCGCCGGGGAACGTGCGCCCGTGGATCCTCGGTGCCACGCTTCCCGCCTCGACGCCCGAGCGCGGCATGTTCGCGCTGAAGGTGGTCATGCACCAGCCCAACGCCGAGGTCGATCGTTATCCCACGGGCAGCGGCGTGAAGTTCAACTGGCTTCCCATGGGCAGCTTCCACCACGGAGGGGTGAACTTCCTGCTGGGCGACGGCAGCGCGAAGTTCCTCCTGGAAACGATCGATCTGACGCTCTACAAGCAGTTGGCGACCTGCAACGGGCGCGAGCCGGCCCAGGTGCCCGACTAAGACCGGCCCCCGAGCAGTGTGCCGGCTACGTTCTCGAATGGGGACGCCGCAGCCGTGGGGAGTTGGAGTGATGGAGTGCTGGAGTGTCGGTATGCCGGTCGCCCCGTCTTGTGGGCATTTCAACCCTCCGTTGCTCCAATATTCCAATCGAACGTCCCGGGCGAGCGTCGCCCGCTTGGCCCTTGCAGCGGCGGTCCTCCTGGCGTGCCGATCGGCCCCGGCTGACGACCCCTCGCCACCCGGCGAGGACGCCCTGGCCGCGGCCGAGCAGCTCTGGCAGGCGGCCCACGAGAACCGGCTTTCCGACGCGGGGGCGGCCCAAGCGTCCGAGATGCTCGGCCACGCCGACCCCTTCGTTCGCGGGCTGGCCGAGTGGGCCTTGGCCCTGAAGGTCGGCGCAGAGAACAACGGCCAGGTCCAGGTCCATCCGAAAGCCCCGCCGCCGGAGTGGTATCGGCGCTTCGTCGAGCTGTCGCCCGCCGCGCGGCTCGAGGCCGACTGGATTCGGCAGGCCGTGGCGGCCGGCCTGCACCGCGACCCGGCCAAACTGCCGGCGGCCGTCAAAGCCATGACCCTCCGCGCCGAGCGCATGGCGGCCGACTACCGCGATGAGGGCCTCGGCGCCGAGCGGCTCGCGGAGGTCACACGGCGGATCGAGTTCCTGCGCGGGCTCTGCGCCCGGTTGGCCGACCGGATCGACCGAGCACGCGGCGACCGGGTAGCCCTGGGTCGGGCGTGGGTCGAGGCCCGGCGTCTGCTGCGCGGCGTGGTGCTGGCCGGTCCGGCCGTGGATTTCGACGAGGTCGTGTTCGCCAAGCGTTTCGCCCCGCACACGGTGCGCAACATCACGCGGAACTTCCCCTGGCAGCACAAGCCCGGCGGCGACATCTGCGTGCTGGGCGACTTCCGTGGCTGCGGCGAGGTCCGCGAGGTGCTCCGCGGCCGGCTGGGGCCGGGGAGCCTCCGCGGGATGGACCTCTGGTGGGACGCCGATCGGGTGGTCTTTTCGTTCGCGCCGCAGAAGGTCTGGCCGCCGGCGGTCGACGTCACTTCGGCCGGCTCGGAAGGGTCGAACGCCTTCGAGCTGCGCAAGACCCACGAGCCCATGCACCTCTACGAAGTGCGGCTCGACGGCAGCGGACTGAAACAGCTCACCGACCACCCCTACTGGTACGATTTCGAGCCCTCGTACCTGGCCGACGGGTCGGTGGTCTTCAGCTCCGATCGTTGCGCCCGCTCGGCGGAGTGCGGGCCGTTCGGCTACGACATCGCCAACGCCAACCTCTACGTCCTCTCGGCCGACGGGGCGGAGATCCGGCAGCTTACGGACAACAAGGACGTGGACCGCTACGCCCACGCGCTCAGCGACGGGCAGATCGTCTACACGCACTGGGAGTACCAGGAGCGGCACTTCATGGAGGTCCACTCGCTGTGGACGGCGCGGCCCGACGGGCGCATGTCCGACGCGATGTACAAGCACCATATCCCCGCGCCGCTGGGGCTTCGCGACGCCCGCAGCGTGCCCGGCAGCACCAAGCTGGCGGCGGTGGCCACGGGCCACCACACGTTCGCCCACGGGCCGGTCGTGCTGGTCGATACGCACCATGGGATGAACGACGCGGCGGGGCTGCGCGTGGTCACGCCGGGGGTTAAGCCGCAGGAAGGGGGCATGGCGGGCAGGCCGGTCGACGAGGGAGGAGTGCAGGACCACGGCGGCCTCTACGCCACGCCCTGGCCGCTCTCGGAGAAGTGCTTCCTGGTGGCCTACGCCTACGCACGGCCCAAGTGTACCGCCCCGGTCGGCATCGACAGCAACGGCTTGGGCCTGTACCTGATCGACGTCTACGGCAACCGGGAGCTGCTCTGGCGCGATCCGCTCTTTTCCTGCGTCCGGCCGATGGCGGCAAGGAAGCGGCCGCGCCCGCCGCTGCTGCCGCAAGTGGGGCAGGCATCTTGCCTGCCGGAAGAACCGAAAACCTCCTCAGCGTCCGACAGGCTGGAAGCCCGCCCCACGACGGCAGTTTGCCTCGTGGCCGACGTGTACGAGGGGATGCCGGGCGTGGCGCGGGGCACGATCAAGCACCTGCGCATCGCCCAGCACGTGGGCTGGCCGCTCGACGCCGAGCGGGGTATGCAGCCGTACATGTCGGCGGCGGCCTACGCCCGGCAATTCGGCGAGTGGAGCTGGTCGCCGGTGCGGGTGATCGGCACGGTGCCGGTCGAGTCGGACGGTTCGGCCCACTTCCGCGTGCCCTCCGACGTAGCGATCTACTTCCAGGCCCTCGACGAGCGGATGATGGAGGTGCGGCGCATGCGGTCGATGGTCAGCTTCAAGCCGGGCGAGGTGCGGGGCTGCCGGGGCTGCCACGAGTCGCGGGCCGCAACGCCCGTTGCCTCCGGCCGGCTGCCGCTCGCCCTGGGGCGTTTGCCCGACGAGCCGCAGCCGCCCCCTTGGGGCGCCGAGCGGCTTTTGGGCTACGAGTGGCTGGTGCAGCCGGTGCTCGAGAAGCGCTGCGTGCGCTGCCACGGGGCCGCAGAGCCCGACGGCGGCCTGGATCTCTCGTCCACCCGGGCGGCCGACGGCTTCTTGCAGTCATTTCGCACCATGTTCGGCCAACCGGCCGGGGGTAGCGCGGCGGGAACGAAGCAGCCGGGCGGCAAGGTGCTCGTCTCGGTGTCGGACCGCTTCAGCAACTCGTCGGTCTCTCAGCCGAAACAGTTCGGCTCCCATCGCAGCCGGCTGGTCACCGTGCTCTTGGACGACGAATTGCACCGGAAGGAGTGCCCGCTGGAGCCCGACGAGTGGGAGGCTCTGGTCACCTGGGTCGACGCCAACGCCCCCTACCACGACCGCTTCATCAACAAGCGTCCCGGCGACGGGGCCCCAAGGCGCGACGTGGCCTGGCAGCGGGCTACAGCTCGTAATCCTTCCGAAACCGGTCGATATCCTCGCGGCTGCCCATGACGGTCACCGTGCTGCCGGTCTGGAACATCGTGTCGCCGCCGGGGTTGAACTCGAGCCGGCCGGCCGGGGTGCGCACGGCGATGATCATCAGGCCGTGGCGCGTGCGGGGCTCCGACTCGCGCACGGTGACGCCCACCAGCGGGCTGTGGGCGGGTATCAACAGCTCGTCCAGCTCGATCTCCGAGAGCTGGCGGCCCGAGACCACCTCGATCAGCTCGACGGCCGAGGGGCGGGTGATCATCGTGGCCATGCGCTGGGCCGCGGTCATGGCCGGCAGCACCACCTGATCGGCGCCCGCCTGGATCAGCTTCTTCTCGGTCGAGCGGAGCTCGCCGCGCGCGATGATCCGCACCTCGGGGTTGAGGTTGTGGGCCGTGAGCGTGATGAACACGTTGTCGGCGTCGCCCGGCAGCGTGGTCACGAGCGTCTTAGCCCGCATCACCCCGACGCTCAGCAGGGCCTCTTCTTCGGTGGCGTCGTCGCTTACGGCCAGGTAGCCCAGGTCCGTGGCCTCGGCGATCCGCTCCGGATCGTTCTCGATCACCACGAAGGGGGTTTTGGCGCGGTGCAGCTCGCGGGCGAGCGCCTCGCCCATGCGCCCGAAGCCGCAGAGCACGACGTGCTCCTTGAGCCGTTCGATCTCGCGCGTGACGCGCCGCAGGCCCAACGCCCGGTTGATTTCACCTTCGGCCAGCATTTGGACGAGCCCTCCCATGATGTACAAAGCGGTGGAGACCCCCACCACGATCAGCACCGTGGTGAACATCATCTGTGCGGGGGTCAACTGCCGGACCTCCTTCAGCCCGACGGTCGAGAAGATCAGCGCCACCATGTAGACCGATTCGACGAACGACCAGCCCCATAGCCGGTAGACGAGCACGCCCACCAGGAACACGCCCGCCAGCACGTAGAGTCCGGTGCGAAACCGGCTAAGCGGCGACTTGGTCATGTGTGGTAGTCGGCGTTGATGCGGATGTACTCGGCCGTGAGATCGGAAGTCCAGAACCGCGCGGCCGCCTTGCCCTCGCCGAGCGAGAGCTCGACCAGCGTGTCGCGGCTTTCGCGCATCGACCGGGAGACGGCCTCGGCGTCGAACTCGACCGGGGCGCCGTCCTCGTAGAGCAAGGTGCCGTTTAAGCGCAGGTTCATGGCCGCCGGGTCGAACGGCACGCCCGCGTAGCCCGCGGCCGAGATGATCCGTCCCCAGTTCGGGTCGCAGCCGGTCACGGCCGTTTTCACCAGCGGGCTGTTGGCGATGGTCCGCGCGATCTGAAGGGCCGAGGCTCGGTCCGCGCAGCCGCCCACCTCGATGGTGATCAGGTGCGATGCCCCCTCGCCGTCGGCGGCCACGGCCTTGGCCAGCTCGACGCAAACCTCCATCAGTGCCGCGAGGAATCGATCCAGGTCGTCGCTTCCCGCGGCCAGCGGCCCGCCGCCCGCCGCGCCGTTGGCCAACAACAGCACGGTGTCGCTGGTGCTCGTGTGGCCGTCGACGCTGATGCAGTTGAAGCTCTCGTCGGCCGCGGCCCTAAGCGCGGCTTGGGCCACGTCGGGCTCGAGCGCCGCATCGGTCATCAGCACCGCGAGCATGGTGGCCATGTTCGGGCCGATCATGCCCGCCCCTTTGGCGATGCCGGTGATCTGCACCTCGCCCCCGGAAAGCCGCACGGTGCGCCCGGCCACCTTGTGGCCCTGATCGGTGGTCATCATGCCGCGTGCGGCCGAAGTGAGCGCGGCCGCGCTGCGCCCCAGCTTCACCGCGGCGGCCATGATCCCCTGCTCGATCTTTTCCATGGGCAAGAACTCGCCGATCACGCCGGTCGAGAGGACCAGGGCCTGGTCCTCCTCGGCGGCGCAGGCGGCGGCGGCCAGCCGGGCCATCTGCTCGGCGTCGCGAAGCCCCCGCTCGCCCGTGCAGGCGTTGGCCACGCCCGAGTTGATCACTACGCAGCGGATCCGCGGGCTGGGCGTGCGCCGGCGGTTGACCACCACCGGGGCGCCCACGACCAGGTTCTGCGTGAAAACGCCCACGCCGGTGGCGTCCCGCTCCGACATGACCAGGCTGAGGTCGAGCTTTTGCGGGTCGCGCTTGATGCGGCTGTGCACACCGGCGACCAGGAATCCCTCGGGCACGCGGATGGACATGGTGGCGGTTTCCCTCGTCCAGCGGCTTCGAGCTGCAACGCCCCGCGGGCTGCCGCCCGCGGCTACATCACCCCGCGGGCTGGCGCGCGCGGCTACAATTCGCCATCCTAAAACGCGGTGGTCTCCGGGTAGCCGTACATCAGGTTGAAGTTCTGCACGGCCGCGCCGGAGGCCCCTTTGACCAGGTTGTCGATGCAGCTAATCGTCACCACGCGGTCGCGCACCACGCGCACGGTCACGTCGCAGAAGTTGCTCCCCATCGAGTCCTTGGTGGCCGGCAGGTGGTCGACCACGCGAACGAACGGCTCGTCGGCGTAGAACGCTCGCAGGGCGTCGAAGAGCTTCTCCTCGCTCGCTTGGCCCGCCGGAACGGCGTAGATGGTGCTCAACATGCCGCGGTCCATGGGCACCAGGTGCGGCGAGAAGATCACCTCCAGGGGCTTGCCGGCCACCACGGACAGGACCTGCTCGATCTCCGGCGTGTGGCGGTGGCGACCCAGGTTGTAGGCCGAGAGGCTTTCGTTGCACTCCGGGTAATGCGTGGTCAGCTTGGGCGTGCGCCCGGCGCCGGAAACCCCCGTCTTCGCGTCGATGATCAGGCCCTCGGTGCCGATCAGCCCGGCCTTCAAGAGCGGCGCCAGCGGCAGCACGGCCGAGGTAGGAAAACAGCCGGGGTTGGCCACCAGCTCGGCGTCGCGAATCTCGCCGCGGAACAGCTCGGGCAGGCCGTAGGGGACCCTGCCCAGCCGGCCGGGGTCGGGATGCTTCTGGTTGTACCAGGTGGCAAACACCTCGGCGTCGTGGAGCCGATAGTCGGCACTGAAGTCGACCACCCGCGTCTTCCCGCCCAGCAGGTGCGGCACCAGCGACGAGCTCACCCCGTGCGGCAAACAGCCGAACACGCAGTCGGCCCGGGCCGCCACCTCGGCCGGCGAAAGCCGCTCCAGGCGCAAATCGAGCCGGCCGGCCAGCGAGGGGTGGATCGCCGCCACATGCGGCTCGTTGTCGAGCTGATCGGCGATACAGGTGATTTCGGCGTTCGGGTGCCGAAGCAGAATCCGGATCAGCTCCAACGCGGTGTAGCCCGCGGCTCCGATAATGGCGACTCGTGTCATAAGGCTCTGAAAGCTCCGTGGGGAAGCGGGGGAGGCGAAAAAGGGACCTGGTTTGTTTTGCCGGAACGGCCCGGAGGGTGCTTCGCACAAAACAAACCAGGTCCCTTTTTCGTTGCCGGCACCGTAAACCGGCCAATATAGCGGCCAGGCGCCTTGGCCGCCAAGGGGGCCGGACGTTCAGTAAGAGGGTCTCCGAGAAGTTCGTAGTGACCGCATTCATGCGGTCGGGAACACCGAAAGACGCCGATCTTTCCCAGGAAGACCCGATGAATCGGGTCACTACGAACACTCTCCGGACAGCCTCTCAGACGCCGGGTCTTCAGCGAGGCCCTGCCGCCAGCGACTGCCCCGGGGCTAGTTGCTCAACGAGAATCCCCAGCTCACACCCGGCCGGCGGTGACGGTACCGGTAGTGGTGGCGGTGGTGCCAAGGCGGCGCCGGACCCAGCCAGACGGGCGGGCCGTAGTGGTGTTCCTCGACGATCACCGGCGCCGGGGCCGGCTGCTGGTACGATGCGGCCCGGGCGGGCTGCGGCGGCGATTGCAGGGCCTTGATCACCCGGGCGCTTACGCCCTGTTGGTGCAGGAAGATAACGTCGTCGGTCGAGAGGGGTCCGGCCGAGCCATGGGCCTGGATGTGACTGACGATCAGCTCTTCTTCCACCCCGGCCTGGGTCATGGCGACCACGTCGTCCATGCGCACGGCCCCGGCGGCGAGCTGGCGCCCGAGCTGCTGTTCGATGGCCCGGCGGTTGGCGGCCTCGATGTTGTCGAGTTCCTGGCCCACGGCGGCCCCGGTCAGGGCGCCGACGCCGGCCCCGATGGCGGCCCCGGCCCCGGCGTTGCCCACCGCATCGCCGACGATGGCCCCGGTCCCGGCCCCGAGCAGCCCCCCGAAAAGGGCCCCGCGGTCGGCCCGGTAGGGCGACTGACAGCCAACCAACGTGACGATCGCAGCCACCAGCAACACGACTACTTCGGGCCGCCTATGCCTCATGGCCAAACCCCTTCTGCTGATACGACTTGCCACCCTTACACTCATCGGCCGGAAGGCCGCCGATGATAAAGGGGGCGGATTATCGTCGCCGGCCTGGCGGGCGTCAAGAAAAGCTGGGGGACCTGGGGGACTCTCCATGCCGAAGGGGGGCCGTCCTGTTGGAGTCCAGCCTTTAGACTGCCTGGGCCGGCCGCAGGGCCCAGAAGACAGGCTAGAGCCTGGACTCCAAAGGCTTGCCCGCTTGCAAGCGTCCGCTCGCCCGGATACAATAGGGGCCGATTGGGATTTGCGGCCGCTTGCAGCCATCTCTGCTAAAGTGCCATCGCCGGGCCGACGCGAGGGAGGCTTGGCGATCCAACTTGAACCAGAACAGCCGCGACCGCGCGAGGCGCCCGTCGCGGCTTTTTTGATGCCGGCCGGCAGCTTGCCCGCCGAAACGCGAGTCCCGCCAGGTAGCCCATGTCCGACCCCGAACCGAGAGAGCCATGAGCGAACCGACCGCCCCGCCGCCTGCAAGTGCGGCACCCGAAGGTTTTTCGACCCGAGCCGTCCACGCGGGCGAGGCCCGACAGAAGCCGGGCGACGCGATGACCGACGCGATCTTCTGCGCCGCCACCTACACGTTTCCCAACACCCAGGCGGCGATCGACTTCGTGGTGCAGAAACTGCCTCGCGAGGAGTATGCCCGCTACGGCAACCCCACCGAAAAGGTCGCCGAGCGCAAACTCGCCGCGCTCGAGGGGGGCGAAGCGGGGCTGATTTACTCCTCGGGGATGTCGGCCGTGGCCGGGCTGCTGTTGGCCAAGCTCAAGGCCGGCGACGAGGTCATCCTGTTCGACGAGTGCTATCACCGCACGCGCGAGCTGTGCTCGAAGCACTTGAGCAAGTTCGGCGTGGTGACCCACCAGGTGCCGGCCTGCGACTACGACGGCATGGAGGCGGCCATCAACGACCGGACCGCCCTGTTGATCAGCGAGTCGCCCACAAACCCCCACCTAAGCGTGGTCGACATCGAGCGCTTCGTGGCGCTGGGACGGAAGCACGGCGTCGAGACCGTGATCGATTCGACGCTGGCCACGCCCTACAACCTCCAGCCGCTGGCCTACGGCGTCGACTACGTGCTCCATTCGGTCACCAAGTACCTGGCCGGCCACAACGACATGCTGGGCGGCGCGGTGGTCGCCAGCCGGGAGAAGCTCGAGCCGCTGCGCAAAGTGCGAGGGGTCGTGGGCATGGTCAACGGACCGCACAACATCTACCTCCTCTTGCGCGGGCTGAAGACCTTCGAGCTGAGGATGCAGCGCCACAACCAGAACGGCCAGGCCGTGGCCGAGTTTCTGGAAGGCCATCCCCGGGTCGAGAAGGTCTACTACCCTGGCCTGCCCAGCCATCGCGACCACGAAGTCGCCCGGCGGACCATGCGGGGCTTCGGCGGCCTGGTCACCTTCCTGGTCCGCGACGCCGACGAGCGCCAGACGGCTGACGTGGTCGACGCCCTGCGCATACCCCGGATCGGCCCCAGCCTCGGGGGGGTGGAGTCGATCGTCGAGCAGCCGATCGTGATGAGCTACCACGACTTCACCATGGAACAGCGCCGCGCGGTGGGGATTCTCGACAACATGATCCGGATCTCCTGCGGCGTCGAAAACACCGAGGACCTGATTGCCGATTTGAACCAGGCCCTGGCGAGATGAGTGATCTTGGCAATATGGGGTATCTCGGGGGTTCGTTCGGATTCCGTTGTTTTTAGCGGAAGTTCAGTCTGGGTAACTTCCGATAAGAATACCGACTGGGCTCGGACTGCAGCCGTGCCTGGGCAATCCCCCCGAACGAGAGGCCAGGATCATGGAGGACCTGCGACGCACACCGGCTGTGTTGGCGATCGCGCTGGGCGGCGTCTTGCTCACCGCCGGGCAGGCCGCTGCGCAAAGGGAGTTTGGCGAGTGGCTCCTCGGTCCCTTTGCGCACCGGGCGGCGCCGCCCGCCCCCCACGGCGGCTCACCCGTGGCGGCCGTGTACGAAGAGGAAGTCGGGGCCGACGCCAGGGCGATCACCATCGACCCGATCACCGGCGATCTGGACGACGGCGCGTCGGACGTGGTGCCGGCCTGTTTCGGAACGGCGTGCGGCCCGGCGTGCGGCGGATGTGAGCTCGGCTGCGCTGACGTGGAGTGCTGTGCCGATTGCGGCGGCTACCCTTGCCCGCCGGGCCCCGGGGCCGCGTACGGGCCGGGCTCCTACGGGCGTTACTACGGGTGGTTGCGCGAGCTCTCGCTGCACGTGGGCATGCACGGCTTCAAGGGCCCGCCCGACTTCG
>Ga0180437_10003414_pt1 | contig 23709 bp, 15 predicted proteins | sample SS_ome_4_FD_132410 | JGI IMG/M metagenome (GOLD analysis project Ga0180437, IMG submission 132410) | Hypersaline lake sediment archaeal communities from the Salton Sea, California, USA - SS_3_D_1 metaG | ecosystem: Environmental > Aquatic > Non-marine Saline and Alkaline > Hypersaline >... | reverse complement strand
TCCAATCCGTGCTGTTTCAAGTGGGATACCAGCTTTTGCGGGCCCCACACGCGGATGGCGTGGAGAACCGCATTCACTTCAGCGCGATCGAGAATCTCCTGCAATGTCTCCTCTTGCAGGTTGCCCAGGAATAACGGATGATCCGGGGGCAGGGTGAGTACCGGCCCGATACAAGCGCTCACTTTTCCATCGGGATAGATAACGGGTGAGCTTGCCATGGAGCATGCTCCTGATGTCGGCTCTGGCGAAGTCCGGTAATGAAAGCGGTGCGCTCGTTTTTGCGCCCTGCCCACAGGAAACGTGATGGTGACCCGAACCCGATCCTCATCGCAGAGCGCCGTGACATCGTTCATGATCTTACGGAATTCCGGGTCGTCTTTGCTATCCGTGCAGACAGCTATGTTGTAGAACCGTCCCAGTTCCAGGGCCGCCCAGACGAGGTTCCTCACGCGGTCGAATGGTATGAATTTCTGATGGTATGCATCCGTACTGATGGATATCATTCGGATGGCGGGCAGGTCGGAGAGAATGCTCATAGCGATGTCCTTGCTGGATGCCCAGAAGGCATTCGTCACTGCTGAAACGATGAATCCCAGAGACTGGCCATACTCTGAAATACGGCTGAGCTTCTCCACATCGTAGAAGGGTTCACCGCCGGTGAGGGCCAATCCCTTGATGTGTCCGTCCCTGTACGTCCGGGCCTGATCGATCCAGGCCAGGCATTCTTCCAGGGGCATTTCCTCGGTCCTGTGCGGGCCGGCCTCGACAATACAATGCGGACACGCGATGGTGCATTTGTACGTCAGCATAAGCCCGATGTTGCTCAGGAAGGGGAGCTCACGAGAAGTGTCATCCATTTTATACCCTCAATTCTGAAACGCGTTCTAAGAGTGTGGAAGCAGGGACGCACTGGCGCATGGGCTATGCATCCCTGCTTTTCCCGATGACTACCTCCCGGCCTTGGGTACGACCATGACATCGAAATTCGCTGCGAACTGCTTGTCAGCCATGAGTTTTTCCAACATACCCTCTCTGAGGATTCTGATATCCACGGGCCAAAGGCCGGGCGCAGGATCGAGCACGAAACGGGGTTCCTTCAGGAACATTTCCAGGAACCGTTTGGGGATGACGACACGGGATGAACCGCCAATCGGTGGCATATTGAACACCTCCTTTCTTCGGGAGATCGGGTTTGCACGTTCGTTCATCGACGCAAACACATCGGTTACTGACCGGTTTGTCGTTGCGTTCTGGCACGATGATAGGCATGGTGCGCTTCTCACACATGCAGGTATCCATACACAGATGGCTCTCCGTAGAACGACCGGTGGGCGGAGAAGACGGCGTTATCCGCCAGCGATACGTGTCAGAGCGGTCGTGCTGCCCGGTGCACCCTGGCGTACGGATGCATTCACGTGCAGTGAAACACGCCACACACGCAACAACGGTTCACCTCTCCCCAGAGATGAACAACCCCCTCTTGTCTGTGGTTGAATTTTGTGGATATTCAGGGTTGTTTATATGTTATACGTAAATTATACGTTTTTATCGTTAATAAGTCAAGGGAAAAATGAAAAAGCCGGCGGGTAGTTCCCGTACGGCTTTAAATCCCATGCCTGTTTTACGATGCGTCAAGCCAGGGTCATCGTATTTTGAACCGATAATCGCATCATATCCATGTTAGAAGTGGAATAAAATCCCCAGTTCCGGAGCGAAATCGGTTGCTTTTGATGTCACACCGATGGCGTTATTGATGCGTATGAAAGCATTCTTAGATACATGAAATTGAAAATCCGTGATAAATTCCACTTCGTCTTCTGACCCTTCAACAGATACGAAGAACCTGAAAAGCCTGGAAACCCGCTTCAGGTATTCGATGGCGTATTCGCCCGACTCCAACTTGTTCTCCTCCGTAGAAAACTCGGCAGCCAGGCGCAATGTCAGCGTGCCCCATCGGAAACCTTTGATCAAACCCGTTCCCAGCACGAATTCCCAGTCTTGCGTTCCGATTAATTTTTTCGTCTTCTGCAGGGGGAACACGGTTTCAAAATAGCTAAAGATTTCAGGACGCTTCATCGCCTCCTTGTTCCACCGCCAGCGAATCTGCGTTTCCACATCGCCCAATCCCGATTCCTTTATATGATCCGGCATAGTCGACGGATCGTCGTCCGATTTGTAGAGTTTCGCCGAGATGACCGCGGCCTCCAACTCAAAAGCAAGATGCTCCGTGATGCCGTATCCTACGAATATCAAACCCTCGTGCGCCCTGTACCGGCCTCGAAAATCTTGATTCAGGCCATACCCCAATTCCTGGGGTTTGTACTCGGCGTCCTGATCATAGTAATACTCATAATAGGGATAGATCAAAAACTCTCCCTTATCGATGTACGTGCCGAACATCGATGAAGCCACGCCCGTTCCTCGGTCTTTTAAGTAGTAGGGCAAGTCGTCTTGTGCGAGAATAGTGGACGGAAGAAAGAGCAGCATGATTACAACCATGAGGCTGGAAAATAGCGTTACCTTTTTCATGGGATACCTCCCTTGCTTCCTGGAATTTTCCTTATTTCCAGTATGATTATGAATGATAATCCTTTGGATTATACATCATTGGCAGGATGAAGTCAAGGGAAAAATGGATGGGCTGTTAGGCGGTTGTGGGTGTGTTTGTTTTTATGGTAGTTTGGGAAGGTAGGAAAATATATCTGCATACTCAGAAAAATGCGTTGCGGATAGTGTTTATTTCTTTAGTTAAATGAAAATGAAAGAACGAAGGAAATGGGTGCATCCGTAGCAAATTCGTTTTATTTATTATTGGTTATTATTTCATAATTAAATCAGAAGCTAAAATGTTTAATTGTTCAAAAAAGATTAATAACTTATATTTTGTTGGATTGACTTTATCAGGCACTAGTAAAAACTCACCTGGCTCGGGAATTGACAATGGAATAATTCCGTAGTGTCTTCTCAATACATTTTTATAATCATCGAGAGATTCTTTTGAATCATGAGCTATATGATTTCGAATTTTTCTAAAGTCTTGCAGCGATTCCCTATTTGAGCTAACGGGTAATTTAATAGGAAATCCGTCCTTAAGATATATTTCAGATCGTTTAATTAATTCATCGGGATTTGCCCAGTCAAGAAAACGCATTGAGGATTTTATTAATGTCTCAGCGTGCATAAAACCAGAAGGTTTCAGATAAGATATAACTTTGCTTCCATCCATCGGTCTTTTTTGCAGACAATATAGTAGAAAAATATCACGTAAAAAGCCTTCCAAATAACGGAAAGCTCTAAAGAAAATAGCCTCTGTAAGAAAATGTAGTTGTTTTTGACTAATAGTACGTGTTGCCGATGAAAAATTTGATTGATTTTCAGCATCAAAACGCTCAAGCTGTGTTATTTCATATTGGAAATCTCTGAAAACGGCAGATAGTTTTCTTCTCGCGATATGCATAATTATTTGAGTGAATTTTTTAAAACTGAACAGACAAAATTTGCTCTTCCAATTCGAGCTGCAGTATCAGTAGTGCGTCGTCTAGAATAGTCAATGAATTCAGCATATTTCTGTGGTACTTCACTTATATCAGATTTAACTGTATATTTATCGTATTTGATGCTTATTTCATTTAATATAATTTTTAATTTTCCTATTTTTTTCTTATTTATAGAAAAGCGTAAATCTGGGTCTAATCCTTTAAGACTGAATAAGAAATGACCAATTACACAAAATAAAGTGTAGAATAATTGAATTCTTGACCAATTGGTTTTGGCTAGTTCTTTAGGTGGGTATATATTGCCAATGTAACTCATAATATTATCAAATTGTAAGGATGCCTTCTCAAGATTACCTATCTCATCTTCAAATTTTTTGTAATATTGTTCAGTATTTTTATTAGTTTGCACACCATCAACTAAAGCAACAAACAATTCTGCGGCCAATTCAGCTTCAGCCATTCGTGTCACATTATGTTTTGTCATGATTCCGCCTTCCATAAAGTACCTAACATATTTTAAACCATAGTCGTAAACATATTGTTTGAAATAGCCAATATATTTAGCATTTCTCTTTTCCTGAGTATTTAGCGTAACAGTGTAAGTATTAATCCTTGCAAAAATATCAAGTATGTCTTCAAAGGAAATATTAAATAAAACATCTACACCTAATTCATACTGCAAGAAGTCATTTCTAATATCTTCAGGCAGCATTTCAAATGTATTGCCTGCGAATTCTTTATTATGGGCGCGCGATATCTTGAAGTCACCATTGACAAACTCTAAAATCGACCTGAGTCTTTGTTGGCCATCGACAACAGTGCGAGTTTGTCGTGAACCGCGCAGGGTTTGTGTTATAAGAATCTTAGGAACTGGTTTTCCCCGGATTATTGTGTCTATTAGGTAGGACTTTGCGCTTTGTGACCAAACTGAACGACGTTGATAGTCGGGCGACAACTCTAACTGATTGTTATTGTGCCATTCTAAAAAATCTGCTATTGAATAGGATCTAGAATCAAAATTTTTCATTTATTTATTCCCTCTTTTGTGTTAAGCGAACAGCTTTTTTACGCTTAACTTTAGTATATTAGTTAATACTTCAGCACATTATTATTCATCTTTCGTTAAATAAAATTCCCACTTCGAACCTTCACCTCTCCCCAGAGATGAAACCTACTCATGTCCGTTCAGGAAATTTTTAATATATAGGTTTCTGATTATATCCAATGTGTAATATACAACATTTTCGTGAAAAATCAAGAAAAAAATAGAAACATCTCGTCTATTTGTATTTTAAAATCAAGGCCACAAAATCCCGATCCAATCTATAAAATTCTATGATTTGTCGTCCGATGTTTTTATATTACTTCTTTGAATACTATGGATAGATCATGCTCATGAGATGGCTGCGCAGGTTTTTCCTGTCCACGCAGGCGATGGTGATCCTGGTCGCCGTATTTGCCGTGTCCATGGCTGCTGCCACGTTCATAGAGAACGATTTCGGGTCGCAGACGGCCCGGGCCGTGGTGTACAGTGCGCCGTGGTTCCGGGTGCTGATGCTCCTGGTGGCCGTAAACCTGGCGGGCCAGATCGTTCTGTCGCGGCTCTGGCGCAAGGGCAAGCGGTGCGTGCTCCTATTCCACGCGGCCTTTCTGGTCATCCTGACAGGCGCGGGTGTGACAACCTTTTTCGGGTTCGAGGGACGGATGCACATCAGCGAGGGGGAGGTGTCGCGATCCATGTTATCCGGGGATGCGACCCTTCAGGTGACGGTTAAGGAGGGGGAGACCCGGATCTACAGGGAGCGCCGCTTGACTCTGTCGCGGATCACGCGGAACAGGTGTTCCGTACGGTTTCCCTTTCAGGATCGTCAGGCGCGGGTACGGTTGAAGCAGTACATCCCCGATGCCGTGCGGGAGATTGTGGAGGACGACGACGGCGGGCCCGTCCTGGCACTTCTGGTATCGGAGAAGGGTGTCACGCGTACGGTTTTCCTGGAAGACGCGGATGTGGTCAGGACGGCCGGAGCGGTGTTTGCCTTCCACCGCGCTGTGGAGGACACGCTGCCCGTGGTCGTTTTTCGTATGACAGAGGACGGGTTGACGTTCTCGTCTTCGCACGCCATAGAGAAGACAACGATGTTCGATAACCGGCGTCTGTCCCTGATGCCGTCGGTGGCGCATCCCCTGGAGCCGATGGTGTTCTATGCTCTTGGTGGGCTACAGTTCGCACTCAAGACATCCGTACTGAGAGGACGAATCGGTGCCGTGCCAGCGGGAAGCATCCCACAGGTCGCGGCTGGGGAAGGGGATGTGTCCGATGCCCTGGTGCTGGACATAGACATGGACGGCCACACGCGGGAGGTGGCTGTGTTCGGGAAGAGCGGGCAGCAGGGTAAACCGTCTCTCCTGCACATCGAGGACGTGGACATCCATCTGTCCTATGGGTCGAAGACCGTGGGACTGCCCTTTGGACTTCGACTGACGGATTTTCGCGTAGAACGGTATCCGGGCTCCAGAAAGCCGTCATCGTTTGCCAGTGACGTGGTCGTGTTGGACGATGAGAAAGACGTCGCGTTCCCTTATCCAATCTACATGAACCATACCCTGACATACCGGGGATATCGTTTCTTCCAGCACTCCTACGACCGGGATGAGCAGGGCACTGTGCTGTCCGTGGCGTACGATCCGGGGACGCCGGTCACGTATGCGGGATACGCGCTCCTCATCCTCGGCCTGGTAGTGAACTTGTTCATGCCCCAGAGTCGGTTCCGAATGCTGGGGCGCAGGCTGGAGAAACTCCGGGCTCGGAAAGCGGCGCTGCTGCCCCTGGTGTTCCTGGCCCTCCTGGTTCCTGCCGGACGAATTCGGGCACAGGCGGGCGCGGAGGAAGCGCTCCGCATAGCCCAATCCGTGGATGGCGACCACGCCGGAAGGTTCGGCATGCTTCTGGTGCAGGATGCACAGGGACGGGTGAAGCCCATCAACTCCCTCGGCCACGAGCTGTTGCACGACGTCTCAGGGTCGAAGCCTCCGCGTGGGCTTCATCCGGATCGGGTGGTTCTGGGCATGCTGGTCATGCCCGACGTGTGGCAGTGCATCCCCATCATCCGAATTGAGGATGCCCGAATCGAGGAGATGGCGGGCATTGATCCTGGAACGAAGAAGGCGACATTTGTCGAGTTGTGGGATCCGCGTCGGGGATCGTCCAAGCTGGATATTATTACACAAGAGCGATTTCGCCAGCCTTCATCGCGGAACGATCCGCTGTTCCGGCACATACAGAAGGTTCAACAGCGCTTTCGCCTATGCTATGACGTGTATACCGGGCGTGCGCTCCGCATCTTCCCAGTGCCCGGCGATGTAAACCACGCGTGGGTCGATGTTCAGGATGCGGCGGGCATGTTGCCCGATTCGCTGAGCCAGACCGTGACGCAATGGCTGCGGGATTACGTCCTTGCCGTGGAAGCGGCGCTGGAGAACGGACGGTGGGCGGATGCCGATGCCTTGGTAGACCGGATAGCGGACTATCAGCAGACAGTCGGCAGGGCTGTCGTCCCTTCCCATGCCAGGATAAAAGCGGAAATTTTCTACAACGAAGCAGACCCATTCCGTCGGCTGATTGCACTCTTGCTTGTCGCAGGGATTTTGCTGCGTTTGTGTGCGATGATTCAGATGACCCGGTCTATCCCATCCATCGACCGTACCATCCGGGCTCTCAAGGCGATCCTGATTCTCGCCTTAATCCTGTATACGGCGGGAATGGGGCTGCGCTGGATCGTGGCGGGCCACGCACCATGGAGCAACAAGTACGAATCGATGATTACCATCGCATGGGCCACGCTCCTGGCCGGTGTTCTTTTTTCCCGAAGAAACGCAGTACCCTTGGCCGTATCGAGTGTCATGGCGGGTATCATCCTGTACGTGTGCCACCTTCCGGGTACAGACCCCAGAATCACACCCCTGCCGCCCGTGTTGAAATCGGTCTGGTTGGTGATTCATGTATCGGTCATCATCTCGAGTTACGGTTTTTTCATCGTCAGTGCGCTCCTGGCTTTTTGCACGCTCTGGCTGTTCATTCTGAAGCGGGCCAGGAATGCAGATGTGTTTGAATTGAACATCCAGGAGAATACATGGATCAACGAGCGGCTTCTCATCGTGGGTCTGACCCTGCTGACTATCGGTAATTTTCTGGGCGCTGTGTGGGCCAACGAGAGCTGGGGCCGTTACTGGGGGTGGGATCCCAAGGAAACCTGGTCGCTCATCACCATCGTGCTGTACGTCATCGTACTCCACCTTCGGCTGATTCCCGGGCTGAAGAGGCCGTTCGCGTTCAACGCGGCCATTTTTGTGGGATTCGGGTCGCTGCTGATGACGTATCTGGGCGTGAACGTGTATCTGTCGGGACTGCACTCGTACGCGGCTGGCGACCGAGTTCCCCTGCCAGTCTGGATTTACATCGTCACCATCGGTATTTTTGTCATGGTGTTTCTGGCGTGGCGGAAGCGGGAGATACACATTGTCGAGGATCATTAGGAACACGACGTCCCGAAACTGCGGATTTGGTAGCCCGTTTTCTGTATGCTTGAATCCGTCTCTATCCAATAGGAAAGCTTGCAGTGGGGATGGAAGATACGTTCACTCGTCATGCTGGAATTCGGGATTTCTGTCAACGTTTAAAAAAATCGTGTATTTTACGAGACTCTCGTCCTCGAAGAATCGTGAGATGAGGGCGGGAATGCCCGTCGACATTTAGACTCGGGATACTTTGATGAAACGGCTTTTAATCACCGGAGGAAGCGGGTTCGTGGGAGGCCATCTGATAGCTCAGGCGAAGGACGAATGGGAAGTATTCGCCACGTACCAATCCCGTCCCATCTCACCCCCGGATGTCACGTCCCTGGCCCTGGATTTGGCCGATGAGAAAGCCATCGAGGATGCAGTGGAAAAGATTCAGCCCAACGTGATCATCCATGCGGCGGCGTGGAGCAATATCGACGGATGTGAGAAGGAACCGGAGCGTGCGTTTCACATCAACGCCACAGCCACGGAGATTCTGGCGGAACTCACTTCACGGCTGGGCTGCCGGCTCGTCTTCGTATCCTCAGACATGGTGTTCGATGGGGAGACAGGAGACTATACCGAGGACGATGACACACGCCCAATCAACGTATACGGCAAAACCAAGCTGATGGGTGAAAAATTCATCCAGTCCGTGTGTCAGAATTATGTGATCGCCCGGTCCGCACTGATTTACGGATATCCTGTGACCAACGCCAGCTCCTTCTCCGAAATCACGCTTCAAACCCTCCGAAGCGGTAAGATCATGCCCCTTTTCACAGATCAGTTTCGGACACCCATCCTGGTCCAGAACCTGACGCAGGCACTTCTGGAGATTGCCGGCATGAGTTTCACGGGGATAGTCCATCTGGGTGGAGCGCAGCGCGTGGATCGGTACACGTTTGGACGACGGCTGGCCGTCCTGAACCGTTTCTCCGAAGCGCAATGCCGGGCTGTATCCATGGCCGATGTCCCGATGGCAGCGACAAGGCCACGCGACGTTTCTCTGAACATCCACAAGGCGAAACGGCTCTTGAATACCAAGCTTCTGGGATATTTTAAGGGTTTGGAGCAGGCCGTGCAGTCAGGATGCTAATCACGAAAAATGTGTTGAAAATCATCCTTTATTGTTTTATATTTAATCCGTTATGGCGAATTCAAAAAAAGCCGTGGACGATATTCAGGTCGTCACTTCCAAGGAGATCGGGCCGGGCGTGGTCAAGATCAAGGTATTCAGCCATTACGATCAAAACCGCCTGATCAAGGAAGTCAACAACGTGTTCGATCAAACGTTCAAGGTCGGATATTCGCGGATTGTTTTCGATATGGGAAACGTGGTCTTTCCCAACAGCAGTTTTATTGCCATGCTCATCGGAAGGACGATGGAAGCACGCCGCGAAGGCGGTGATGTGAAGATTGTCAATTTCTCGGAGACCACGCGCAATCATCTGGCCATGTTCTCCCCGTTGACGTACCTCTCCGTCGGATCGGATGAGGCCACGGCGCTTGACGAGTTCGCCGAGTCCGACTCATCCTACGTCGGGGAGTTTATCGACCTGGAAGAGGGAAAACCCAATACACTGGAAGTGGATGCGACCGTCGATTCCCTGAATATGGTTACGGATTTTGTGGCCAGCCTGGCTCAGAAGGCTGGCATGGATCCCGTGGAAATAAGCAAGTTGAAGATCGCCGTGTACGAAGCCGGGATGAATGTGATTGAGCACGGTTATCAATTCTCGCCTGGTAAGTCTATGGCCGTCGAAGTCGTGCGCGAAGGGAAACAGCTGTTGATAATCCTAAAAGATAAAGGCAAGACATTCGATTTTTACAACGTGAAACCCTACGATGTGGACACGGCCGTGAAGGGGAAGCGAAAGGGTGGATACGGGCTCTACATCATTCAGCGGTCCGTAGATGAAATCCGGTACGAGAACGACTCCTTCGCAGGCAACCGGTTGACCCTGATCAAGCGGTTGTCGTGAAACACCTATGACGATAATTTTGAATTTGACAATTTGAAGGATTATGCGTACATTTAATGCGCTGTTTTTGTGTGACGTTCTTTGTGATAAGGGTTGAAGAATCGATTCGGGCGATTAGCTCAGGTGGTTAGAGTGCTGGTCTCACATACCAGAGGTCACTGGTTCGAATCCAGTATCGCCCACAGCGTAAAGCCAGTAAAATCAATTTACTGGCTTTTTTATTTTGAGACCCCTTAAAAACCGAAAGTACCCTGAAATTCCCTGGTTTTAATCTACTTTATTGGAAAATGCGGGATTTGTAACCTATATACAACTGGCCTCATGCTCCCAATTAACACACACTCAACATGTTTCCGATAAATAGCCGACAATAAAAAACCCCGTCTCTTTTGATAGAGACGGGGCTGAGATTTAAAGAGCTTTCTATGATTTTCTTACGTTTGTAGCTTGAAGCCCTTTTGGACCTTGTGTTACTTCGAACTCAACAGAGTCACCTTCATTCAACTCCTTATAGGCTCCAGTATCCAGGATAGCACTGAAGTGAACGAATACGTCTTCGCCTTGTTCCCGTTCGATAAACCCAAAACCCCGGTTATTGTTGTACCATTTTACTGTTCCATTTTCCATTTTTCTTTCCTTTTTAATTATGGAATGAATGCCTTGTACATTCAGCTTTTACTTTTGAGAGCTATAACTTTTTGGAGATTCTGAGTAGTTGGGGTGGGAAAAAGGGATCACCTAAACTCTGAGAACTATAAAAGTCACTTCCCTAAAATGTCTAGAGCCGTGTACATCTTACTTTACACGATTAATATACAACTAATTTATATAAGAAACAAGTTAAATTATTATTTCGATCAATAATTGGATAAAATAAAAAAAATCAGACATCCATTTGAATCCTTTCTCCGTGGAGCCGGTCGGGTTCAAAAGGACGATCCCATGACTCCCGGTCATGCGCTTACTATACTACAAGGCGATAATTAAAATTGAAATCTTTTAATGTGTAAAAGTCCGAAATGTTCTATCATTGCACAGTTATTCTGATAGTTATAGTTAAAGCATATGGAAATTGCATTAACTATTCAAGGCTCTGAAGAAACCCGATAATACTAATTCCAGCAACAATCGCTAATATAATCAGAATGCCTGATCCAATGGCACCAGCAGAAATATTTCTCGTCTGTATGTGATCAACTTCTGACAGGGGAATGGAAAATGACTCTAAATCTTGTTTTTCATCCTGTACGATGATCGTTTCTCCTAATTCTTTGCTTTTCCAGACAATGTAATTCCCGGAAACCCTTGCAGGATTGTTAATGGGAAATTTAATATTCTCTCCTGTAATTTTTCTTATGGCTGTTATTACCTTTCGATTTGGCACTTTGTACCAAGTTTCGACAGATTTGCCAGATTCAAGGATACTTATTTGCAACTTATCAACCTCAGATAACGCAATAGATAACGATTCAAAGTCTTTTTCTTCACCTTGGATAATAACTTTTTTTTCAGCTATATTTCTTTTCCAGTCAACAGCATTATCATAAATTATTGCAGGATTATATTCAGGAAATATGATATATTCTCCCGAATTTTTCATTACACCTATAATGAAAAATTCTTTCTCTTTGGGTAAAATAATACTATCAGCACTTATTTGTTTTGTAGAATAACAAGAGAGCGATAAAGAAACGAATACTGATACGGTAATCAGTAAAAAGGACTTTGCAAACATTTTGATATCCCCCTTTCTTTATAATATGCTAATTATAAATCATGTTGAACACAACCCTTTTTGTCTGTCAAGGAATTAATTGGATCAATGGAGTTTTAATTTGAATAATATATAGCAAATTATACATTATTTTTGTTTAGAAGTCAAGTGAAAAGATAAAAAGAAAGATCCCATACGAAGGGATACTGGATAAGTAGAGATGAATAAGTTAAGCACTCCAGGCGATGTTCTCTCATGTGCGCGATTAAATGCTCCCAAGGCCGGTTTTCACCGGCTTTTTTTCTCCATTAGCCACTATTTCATCCTAAAAATATCATAAAATCTAATCGTATGTATAATAAAAACAATTTAAAATGCCGGTCTCACATACCGGAGGTCACTGGTTCGAATCCAGTATCGCCCACTCATAAATCTCTAGAAAGAGCCAATTAGTAACAAACTCTTTCAGGTTTAATTTGTCTCTATTTGTACCTATTTGTGCCAAAACATGGCACAAATCTGGCACACTGATAAACCTCCTCATGTCTCCTGAGGAGGTTTTTAATAATAAAATAAACAAATAATTGAGCGCTTGTTTGTAAGGCAAGAGACTTGTCTTTTATAGATTTACAAGAATTTTATACACGAATTTTGTACACGATTGAAATTGAAAAAATTTGAACCGCCCGTATGACTGAGGGTCATGAGGTCGAGAGTTCAAATCTCTCCGCCCCGACTATAAAACAAGGAGTTAACTTCCACAGCATGACTCCTTGTTTTTTGTATTTGGGATATGTCGAAATATTATATTAGCAAGTTTATATAGAGATGTTTTTTGTGTTTTCTATTTATTTTGCTTATTGTACTTAGGTTCATTTTGTTTGATGTCTTACGCTTCGATCATTAGCATCCAGCCTTAAAGGTTGCTTCAGCCAACCAAGCGGAATAGTTACGGTACAAGTCACTCATCACTGATAACATCTAGAATAGATAAGTTTCTTTGAAGACTGTTCATAGAAAATTGCATTTGTTTTGAAACATTTGTATGCGAATTGCATATACTAAGATGTATGCATCATGCATAAAAATAACGAAAGGATAGTGTTGATGACTGATTTGACGAAGCATGAAGAAATCCTCTTGCTATCGATCCTGCATTTAAAACAGGACACCTACGGCGTCTATATCAATCGCTATATCAAAGAGATTACGGGTAAGCAGTGGAATTATGGAACACTTTATCGCATGCTGGATCAGTTGGTGAAGAAGGGATTGTTGGAGCGGAAGGAGGGCAAGTCAATGCCAGAAAAAGGCGGACGAAGGAAGAATTACTATACATTGACGGACACTGGTATTAAAGCCCTGCACGAAGCATACGCACTCCAGAATGTGTTGTGGGGTGGAAAGACTGGGATGGCACTGGAAAATGCGGGATGATTATGAGGTACTGCAAAAACAAACCGCCCCGCTTGGTTACGTGGCTCCTACTGCGGTTGAACCGGCAGACGGATCGCTATTCCCTGTTGGACGATCTGGAGATAGAATACGGTGAGCTAGCTAATGAGCGAAGTCGCGTACATGCATCCTTCTGGTACATGCTACATGCGATTCGTGCTCTCCCGGAGCTGGTATTTTTCTTGATGTATTGGAGGATAGCGATGTTAAAAAATTATTTTAAAATTGCACTGCGGAATCTGAATAGGAATACATTGTATTCGATGATCGGTATTTTTGGCCTGGCATTGGCTATTGGCTGTTTTACATTGCCGTTTCTGGTGATCGATCTTAACAATAGCATCGATACATTCCATGATCATTTGGACGAAATCTTTTTCGTGGAGAGTATACAGGGGAAAAAAGGTGGTGGAGAATTATGGGGAGACACCCCAATACCCTTCGGTCCAAAACTAAAGCAAGATTACTCACAGGTTGTTGATTATGTCAGGATAAGAAAAGACGGTGCCACAGTTCGATTCGAGGATAAAACTTTTAAAGAGAGTATTTATTTTGTGGATGAGAGTTTTTTAGACCTTTTTACTTTTCCAATCGTACGTGGGGATAAGCATGGTCTGAGTCACATGAACGGTATTATCATGACGGATCGTTGTGCTGATAAGTATTTTAGTGATGAAAATCCCATCGGTAAAGAAATCATTATTGGCAACGGCAATGACTTCAGAGAACTGTTTGTTATCAAGGGTGTGGTAGAAAATCCACCTGAGATTTCGAGTCTTCAATTCGACATCCTCATGCCATTCAAAAAATTTGATGAGTGGGCAAATGTAGATTTTAACGATTGGGGATCGTGGGCCTATACTTTCATAAGGCTTAAAAATAAGGATGACGTTATCGTCTTGAAAACACAACCAATGGATCATTATATGCGATTGCAAAATGAAGCGAATACAGATTGGCCCATTCAACGTTTCCTTTTTGAATCCTTTGTTGATCTCTCAAAACATACAGATAAGGTGAATAATGATCCTGGTCAAAACGGATTTCCAACAGGGGCAATTATTGCACTTTCCCTTTTCGGGATTCTTCTTCTGATGCTGGCAAGTTTTAATTATATAAATATTGGAATTGTTACGGCCACGAGGCGATTAAAGGAGGTCGGCATCCGTAAAGTCATGGGAAGCAGCCGATCCAACCTCATCGCTCAATTTATCGGAGAGCATGTCCTCGTGTGTTTTACTGCAATTATACTAGGTGCTCTATTTGCGAAGACTTGTGTCATTCCTTTTTTCACTGGAATTTTCCCAGCTCCCCTTAAATTGGATTTTTTTCATAATATCAAGTTATCTATTTTTTATGGAATAACCTTTATCATGACTGTCCTGGTTTCCGGCAGTTATCCGGCATTGTATGTTTCCCGGTTTAAGCCTATTGATATATTGAATAAAACGCAAAAGGTCGGTGGTGGTTCAAAAATCCTCAACATTTTTCTCATATTCCAGTTTGTGCTCACATTCCTGATGCTCGGGACAGGTTTGATCTTTATCCAGAATACAAGATTCTTGAAAAATGTCGACTGGGGATACAGTCAAGCACAGGTAATCAATGTACCTTTCGAGGACGGAAGCCAGTTTGAAATATACAAGAATGCGATATTGAGAAATCCGAATATCAAAAGCATAGCCGGAACCCAGCATCAAATCGGGAGGTCGTTTGCTAATGTCATTGCAGAGTACCGCGGAGAAGATTTCAGAGTCAATGGCTTTTCTGTTGGATATGACTATCTGAATACCATGTTGGTTCGGTTAAGGAAGGGAAGGACGTTTGACCGAGATTTACCAACCGATGACCGCTCCATCATTATCAATGAGCAACTCGTCCGGATAATGGGTCTGGAAAATCCGATAGGGCGTAGCGTAACTATTGATAATCTTGCATATACGGTCATTGGTGTGGTTGATGATTTTTACTATCAGCCATTTGATGAGCCGCTTAAGCCTGCATTCTTTCGTCTATGTGAACCCAAAGATTTTAGATACTTATCTGTAAGAGTGCGGGGGGGGACTCTGATTCAAACGGCCGAATTTCTAGAAGACACCTGGAAGCAGTTATTCCCATATAATGTATATGAGGGGTATTATCAAGATGGAATTTGGGATTACTATTTCCGGGTAAATGAAGGTGTCTATAAAATATCATGCTTTATCGGATTCATTGCCTTGGTGATTTCCTGCATGGGATTGTTCGGACTCATCTCTGTGAGCATTGTCAAGCGTATCAGAGAGATTAGTATTCGCAAAATACTCGGTTCTTCACTGTTAGAAATCATAGCATTGTTGAATAGGAATAATTTAAAAATTTTGAGTATCTCATTGATTATTTCTATTCCTCTATGTTATTTCTGGATGGATTGGTTTCTGGACTTCTGTTATGGTGTTCGCACACCATTAACGATGACGCCTTTTATTGCTGCTACGGCTTTGATCGTTTGCACGTCCCTTTTGACGGTACTTTCACAAATCATCAAGGGAGCGAAAACGAGTATTGTTGATAGTTTAAGAGAGGAGTAAGCTTCAACAGGAATGTCATTATTAATTTGCATGGGTTATGGGTGTAAAAAATGACTTTGGATAGGGAAAATAGGCCGAGACCATTCCAAGTATTTAAAATGAAAAAACAGGATGCCTTTATCACTGTTCTCATTTATATACACATTACCACAGCCGTGTTTTCACAAGATTTGATTAATCAGGGAATTGGATATTTCCAAGAAAAAAAGTCTTCAGAGGCACAAAAAGTCTTAGAGCAAGCCATTAAAAAAGATCCTTTGAATGCAGAAGCATATTATTATTTGGGTCTGACATTGTTTAAAGGTTTCGAAGCATACGGGAATGCAGAAGACTATCTGAAAAAGGCCGTTGAGTTGCTCCCGAATTGTGCGGAATACCATTATGCCCTTGGAGAAGTCTTGGGAAAACATGCTCAGAATGCTGGTGTTTTCCGTAAGATGGGTTTGGCTTCTTTTTGTAAAGAAGAATATGAAAAGGCCATTGTCATCGAGCCGAACAATGTGAAATATTTGGAAGCATTGGCCCGTTATTATATGTATGTGCCCGGGATTGCTGGTGGTAGTACAAAAAAGGCAAAAACATTAGCAATAAGAATCAAAATGCTCGACCCAATAAAAGGCCATATGATGATCGCTGATCTTCATATGAGAGAGGAAAAATACGAATTGGCTGATAACGAAATCCATTCCCTGATTGGTCTGATGAATGGCGATGCAAAAAACCTAGAGATTGTGGATCGAAACCGTCTCGAGAACAACATCAATCGACTGGGATATATTTATCTGGACGAAAAAGAATATAAAAAAACGATTGAGCTGTTCAAACGTAATGTCCAATTGTTTCCGGAATCCTATAATGCCCATGACAGTATTGCGGAAGCGTATTTAACCAAGGGCGACAGGCAAAACGCGATCAAATATTATCAGATGGCTGTGGAATTGAATCCTGGTGACAGTGATTATGCAAAACGAGTTCTCAAAAACTCCAAAGATAAACTAAAAGAATTGGAGAAATAAATAAAACGTTCCGGCTGACTAGGGGCATGAGCACACGCGGCATAATGGGATCTTCTATATCCCACTTTGCGAAAGGGGGATTTTATAGGATGACCTATAATGTTTCAGAATAATTGAGACGGAAGAAATTATTTATTTCAAAATAGATGACGTGACCACGACGGGGGCTACAGTTTTATTAAAAGATTTCACGTTTAATTATCGTATCGTAGTTTAATAAACGTATGACTGGGGGTCATGAGGTCGAGAGTTCAAATCTCTCCGCCCCGACTATCTGAAACTGCCTGTAATACAATGAGTTACAACCATTCTGTACTTGTGTCACAGGTATTTTTTATCTCCAGAGCCGTTGGCAGAATTGGTATATTTTAGTATATTTTGGTATATAAATGGTCCCATAATGGGAACAGTTAGAAGAAAGTAATATTCCTCTGTTTATTAACCGTAGTCTCCTCAGTCCCAAAACAACATTTACTTCTTGACATTTTCATTAATAATTCCTAAATAAAAATCATATCTCCTACCGAGACTGATTTGTCCTACTTGCTGATTTTTCTTGCTGCGAATGGAGGGGGAAAATCGCATGATTGGTAAAATTATCTCACACTATAAAATCCTCTCAAAACTTGGTGAAGGTGGAATGGGCGTCGTCTACAAGGCCCAAGACACAAAACTTGATCGTTTGGTTGCCCTTAAATTCCTACCTCACGAAATGACTCGTGATAAAGACGCCAAGACGCGTTTCATACAAGAAGCACAGGCTGCTTCAAAGCTCGATCACAACAACATATGTACAGTTCATGAAGTCGACGAGACGGAAGACGGACAGATGTTTATCGCCATGGCCTGTTATGAAGGTGAGACGCTCAAGAAGAGGATCGAGCATGGATCGTTAAAGCTTAAAGAAGCTCTGGATATCGCGATCCAGGTGTCTGCGGGGCTTGATAAGGCACATTCGAAAGGAATCGTACATAGAGACATTAAGCCGGCAAATATATTCCTCACGACGGACGGAGTGGCAAAAATTCTCGATTTCGGACTCGCCAAACTCTATGGACAGGTAAAACTGACTAAAGAAAGTTCGACGCTCGGAACGGCGGCTTATATGTCACCAGAACAGGCTGCGGGTGAGGAAGTAGATCCTCGGTCTGACCTATGGTCTTTAGGTGTGGTAATGTATGAGATGATCACAGGACGACTACCCTTTAAAGGCGATTATGATCAGGCCGTTCTGTATGCCATCGTGAACGAGAACCCGGAATCACTTTCAAGTCTGAGACCGGACGTACCACAGGATTTCGAACGGATCGTTAATGAATGCCTGGAGAAAGACATCAAACTAAGGCACCAGCATGCTGATGGATTGCTCGTTGATCTACGCCGGTTGAAAAGAGATACAGATTCAGTCAAAAGACCCAAGACGACTGATGCTAAGCCGGTCGATGGTAAAAAACCTTTTGGAAGAGTGATAACACCCAAACGAAAACTATTCATTGCCCTCGCCGCAGCTGCTGAGCTGGCAATACTGACGCTTGCCATCCTCTTTCTTATGCCCGGGGACGAGGCCATCGATTCCATGGCCATCCTGCCGTTCGTCAATACCAGCGGTCAGGAGGATACGCAATGGCTGAGCGACGGCATCCCCGAGAGTATCATCTCCAGCCTGCAGAGGATACCGAACCTCAGGGTGACTTCCTTCCAGTCCATGCTCAGGCAGTACGAGGATAAAATCCCGGCCGTGAGCGATGTAAAACGGGATTTTAACGTCAAGTCCGTGGTCATGGGCAGAATGTCCCTTCGCGGAGACAACGTCACGGTCAACATCGAGATCGTGGACACGCGGGACAACAGCGTGATCCTCACACACCAGTATATCGAGAAGCTGGTCAATCTCTTCGACGTCCAGTCGAGGATCGGCAGGGACATCACGGAGAAGCTCAGTCTGGAGCTGACAGGCGAGGTCGAGCAGAGAGTCTTCCCGATTCAGCGTCCTGACCACGAAGCTTATCAGAATTACCTGCGGGGAAGGCATTTCTGGTACAAGCGGACACCACGGGACCTGAAGATAGCGTTGAACTATTTTGAGAAAGCCATCGAGACCGATCCGGAATATGCGCTGGCCTATTCGGGGCTTGCGGATACGTACCGCCTGATGCAACAGTATGCAGGCGCTTCCAGTTATTGGATCCTGCCCAGGGCCAGGGAAGCGGCGGAAAAAGCCCTGGAACTGGATGAAACGCTGGCCGAGGCTCATACCTCTTTGGGTGGTGTATTAATGCATGAAGCAAAGTATCTAGAAGCTCGAAAAGCATTTGAGCGTGCGCTGGAGCTGAATCCCAATTATCTTCTTGCGTATCACTGGGGTGGCATAAACCTTGGATATCTGGGAATGTATGCGGACGCGATCGCACTGGAGAAAAAAGCCCTGGAGCTGGATCCCAGGTCACCCATCATATCGAGTAATCTGGCTTACTCTTATGGTTATGCCGGGCGATTCGACAAGGCATTCGAAGAGGCCGAGAAAAACATCAGGCTCAATCCCGATCATCCAACACCGTATTTCAGATACGCGACGGGATTGAGTTTTACCGGCCAGCATGAAAAGGCCATCGAGATGGGAAAAAAGGGGATGGCCATAGATTCACTGTCCCTCTTGAATAACCAGTATATGGCGGACGTCTACAGACGCGCCGGGATGTATGATAAGGCGGTTGGCGTGCTTCAAAGAATGATGGATAACAATCCTGAATTGACGCGGGCGGCGCTCTTGTCCATCGGCTTTGTATACCGACATAAGGGGGATTTTGGCGAGGCCATCGCCCACTATCAAAGAGCCCTGAAACTCGATCCCGTCGATGTGGATGCATACCGGTACCTGGGGAACCTATACAGAATTACCGGGGAGTATGAAAAAGCCCTGGCACCCTACAGAAAGATCATCGAGCTCGAACCGGAACGGCCAGGTAATTACCAGCGACTCGGACATACTCTGAGCATCATAGGAGACCATGAAGGGGCCATCGAACAGTTTCAAAAAGCCGTGGAAATCAATCCGACGGATTATGATCACCTGGGCGTGGCTTATTGGTGTGCCAGGGATTTTAAAAGAGCCGCAGAGAATCTGAAGAAAGCCCTGGAAGTCGTGCCCGATAATGCCTATGCAACTATTTGCCTGTTTTACATATATCTGTCCAATGACCAGTTTGCCCACGGTGTGGAGTATGCGAAAAGATATTTCGACATATGCGATTTTCCCAACAGGGATGCCATTTATAACAAAGCATTTTCGGGGGGGATCATCGATAAAGAGACGACGAAGAATTATATCAGGTATATCCTGGATGAGATAAATAAACGCGAGAATCCCGGATGGCAGCCCCGCCAAAGGGCGGCTCTGTATAGTTTTGTGGATGAAAAAGACAGCACCTTTGTCATGCTCGAAAAGGCATTCGACAGGCAAGACCTTTATCTGGCACTGTCTATACAAACCACATTTTATGACAAGCTGCGGTCCGACCCGAGGTATGATGCGCTGATTAAAAAATTGAAACTCGAGAAATATATCAAGCCGTTGGAAAAGAGAGATTGATTGATGATCGGCCAAACCATATCCCATTATAAAATCCTTTCAAAGCTCGGCGAAGGCGGCATGGGCGTGGTGTACAAGGCCGAGGATTCCAGGCTCAAACGCCCCGTGGCCCTGAAGTTCCTGCCGCCGGAATTGCTACTTTTTTCCGTTTCGACCCCTTTCTGTTTCTGATAAAGCAACAAAAAGGGCTCCCAGTTTCAATACAAAATCTGTCCGAATTGCTCTGAACCACTATAGAGATTTGACCGTATAACAGAACAGGATTAACAAGATAACGAATGTCCTGTTTGTCTTGTTAATCCTGTCAAAATTTTATATGATTGTATTTATGAAATTACTGACTAAGGAGGAGCAGGACATGACAACGATTGAGGATAATGGACTTAATTCGACCGAAGGGAAAATTGAAGTGACTAAAGAACGAGTCTCGTGGATAAAAAAGATATTTAAAAATCGTTATAACCATTTTCGTGCGATCTGGAGAATGTTGTTCTATTTCGTCATAGTCATTGTGCCCATGAGGATCATCTCGTTAATCATAAGGTCGATATTCAAATCTGGGGGAGACAGTGTGGGTGCCGAAGAAATGTTGTCATTCCCCTCAATACTGAGATATTGTGTAACTGCAATTATTCTGCTGCTGGCCGCATGGATTGTACTGAGATGGATAGACAGGCGACCCTTTGAGGTATTGGGCATTCATTTTTCTCGCAGAGGAGTCCAAGATTTTTCTGTGGGTTATGTCATGGGCATGGTCATCCTCATGGTGATATTCTCTATCCTGTGGGCATTTGGATTTCTACAAGTGGAATACATAGGAATTCAAAATGTGCTTTTGTCCAGATTCTGGCTGGTCTTCTTCTTTCTTTTCGTAGCGGCACTAATCGAAGAATTGTTGATGAGAGGATACATGTTCCAGGCACTATGCGAGGGTACCCGAATCTGGATAGCCATCTTGTTGTTCAATGTACTTTTTTCTCTGGGCCACTGGAATAATCCCGATTATGTTTGGACCAGCGCTCTGTCCATATTCATACTTGGACTGTTATGTGCGGTTGTCTACATAAAGACCCGATCCCTGTGGACGGCCACCGGTCTCCACATGGCCTGGAACTGGACCCAAGGATCCGTATTCGGTATGAAAGTGAGCGGCATCGAAGTGCCCCACAGCATTTTTAAATCTCTGCCCATAGGTCCCGACGTTTTAAGCGGCGGGGAATTTGGCGGCGAAGGGAGCTTAATCACCTCTTTCGTCCCCCTGATCGTTCTACTCATTCTATTGAGAATTCGTTGGCCCAAACCAGACAAAAAAGTGATCGAAGCGTGGAATCGCTATCCTGCCGGATGGGGACTGGATCCGAAGACACCGGATACTGAAAATGAGGCAGTGAAAAAAAAGGCACAAGAAAATTAAAAGCATAAATGAGTAATATGTTAGCTCTTGCAGGACATTGCCGTACCATTTGCTAGTTTCTTGCTCAAGATTTCGAAAAGCAAGTTTCTTATAAGTGATTTATAAGATCCATCAAATATTAATAGATAAGAAAAAAGGGGCCGAAATGTTTTTACCAAACTCCAACAAAAGAAGAAAGGGGGAAAAATGAGTAAGAAAGTATTTCTCATAGTATTAGCCGCTCTACTGTTGTTCTCTGGTCTGTTATCGGCCCAAGAGGCCGAACAAAAGGAGGAGAGAAGGAAGAAGATAAATACCTTTGGGTTCAGGTGAACACGTTTAAACCAGAGAAATGGAGGGAAATCCAGGACATTTGGAAAAAGAAAATCATACCTGCACTTCAAGGGACGGACTTTCCTGAATTTTCTGCTTATAAATCTGTAGTAGGGAAAGGTTATACGATATTTTGGGTAATGGAAGCCCCTAAAATCGCTGACTTTTTTGATGAAGCTGGAGGCACGATATTTTACAACGCGCTTGTAAAGATGTGGGGCGATGAAGAGGCAAAGAAAATTAGGAGTATGATGGTCGATTACGACATTGGAACTGATACTATGATATTAAAGCTCGATCCTGAAATGAGTCATATTAAGAAGAAATGATTTTCAATGATTCGGAGTAATCCTATAAAACATTTCGGTCCCTTAAAAATATAGCGGTTCAGAGCATTGTGGACAGAATTGTTCTTGAAACTAAGAAATTACTTATATCAAAATAGACAATATGACCACGACGGGGGCCACAGTTTTATTAAGAGATTTAACGTTTAATTATAGGATTGTAGTTTAGTAAACGCTTGACTGCCAGTCAAGCGATCTGGACTGTTTATTAAAGACTTACAAGAATTTTGTACACGAATTTTGTACACGATTGAAATTGATAAATAATATGAGCCACACGCATGACTGGCAGTCGTGAGGTCGTCGGTTCGAACCCGATCGGCTCCACAGGTTATAAGGGCCTGTATAGTTACTAGTCATGGACGTATTATAGGCCCTTTTTTGTCTTTAGACAGCCCAATAGATTAGTCTATTTTGGTATATTTTAGTACTTTTTTGGGCATGTTTTGGGCACGGTTTTTTCATTGTACAACAATATTAAATTCGTACAGCACAGCAGGTATGTTACTTTTCAAATGGCGGAGGTGATGGTATATAAGAAGATTTTTACAGAGATTTTGTTTCGAATCGATTAATTACGATACTGCACTGTTTGATTGGAAACTATTTTAAGAAGAAAGAAAGTAGAGGTGTCTCTAAGTTGCAGGCTTTTTGAAAAGATAACGTAAATACTGAGACAAATAGTGATATGTTGGTTTTAAGAACACTGTTTTTCGATTGTAATTTTCAGAATTATTTACTAAGTTTTTATTATAATACAACCAAATCCCAATTATTCTCTTTTGGAGAATTGATATGGGGAATACCAGTTAATGAATAAAAAGATCGATTCATGAAAAAGAAAACAACATATATAGTGCTGCTCATCTTGACGATCATTCTGACCATTCAATGTTCCAAAGACACCGGATCCAATCCATGGAGAAATGTGACAGCGGCTATCATCACCGTGGTATCCGGCAACCATCAGAATGGACAGGGAGACGAGATTCTGGCGGAACCCGTTGTTTTGCGCGTAACCGATTCCCAGGGCACACCCTTGATCGATGTGGCCTTGTCCGTTGTGATTGTCGAGGGTTCCGGGGATATCGAGGGATCCACTGTCATCGATACGGATGAGGATGGGACGATTCGAATCCAGTGGATCATCGACTCCAGTTACAACGGTCTGGAAGTCCGAATTGTCGATACAATGTATGAGGGCGATCCATGTTATGTGTTTGCCGTGGGAGAAAACCCCACTGGGCTTCATGTCT
>Ga0180437_10003411_pt1 | contig 23719 bp, 15 predicted proteins | sample SS_ome_4_FD_132410 | JGI IMG/M metagenome (GOLD analysis project Ga0180437, IMG submission 132410) | Hypersaline lake sediment archaeal communities from the Salton Sea, California, USA - SS_3_D_1 metaG | ecosystem: Environmental > Aquatic > Non-marine Saline and Alkaline > Hypersaline >... | reverse complement strand
TAAGCGCAGCGAACGATACTCGATAAATAGTAGAACGAGCCGCCGCGCAACACGCGACGCACCTCGCCACCGGCTGTCAGGTTCTCTCGTCCATCAGACGGATCGTAGGGATACTTGAACTCAGGATCAAAGAGAGCTCTGCCCCATAGACTCAATGTCCACTCCCACACGTTGCCGCTCGCGTCGAGCACCCCATACGGGCTGGCCCCGCCCGGAAAGCAGCCCACTGCGCTGGTTGTGCCAACCCCCGTATCGCTGTAGTTCGCCCGATCGGGATCCGGCGCGTCCCCCCAGGGAAAAATCCGCCCGTCTGTCCCGCGGGCCGCCTTTTCCCACTCCGCCTCGGTGGGCAGCCGCACCTGCCAGTCCCGATCGCGGAGCAGCGTCGCCAGCGACTCCGGCGTCTCCTCCCACCTCGACAAGCGTTTGGTGAGCCATGTGCAGTATTCCAGCGCATCATACCACGTGACTGCCACCACAGGGTGACTCTCTGCACCGCTGTATCGCTCCCATGGCCCCTGGGCTTGATACCCACTGTGCTGCACAAAAGCCCGAAATTGAGCCACCGTCACCGGGTAGTGGGCCACATAGTATGCCGGCAACTCTACGGTGTGCTGGAGCAACTCATCACTGAAGGCATCTCGGTCACGCGCTTTGTCACTGCCCATCAGGAACGGCCCCGCAGGCACCTCCAGAAAACCCAAGAGCGGCTCACCGGGCAGGTACCAGGCATCCGCCCGGAATCTCGGGTCGCCCAGTTGCGCCAGGGCATTGCCGGCGGCCGTCCGCTCCACCGCAGGCAACTTGCCCCGTTTCAGGATGTGCACCAGCCAGTCCCGCACCCGCGCTACCTTGACCTGATCCCGCTCGCCGACCCGTTCCAGGTCGGCCGTCTCAACCAGCGCCTGCCCGGCCAGGTGCGCACCCCAGACGTCGGCCAAACTACTTTGCACCGCTCCCGATTCGCGGTAGCAGAGGGCCTCTACCAGGGCCCAAATGGCAAAGGCACTGCCTCGCGCCGCCTTGGCTCCGGCCAGAAGGGTCACCTCCCGCCAACGGTTCGGATCGCCACGAGCCAGGTCGGCTACCAGGTCAGGATAATCGCGGTCGGTCAGGTCGCAGGCAGCCAGGTACTCCTGAAACGTGCGGTGCGGAAACGTGTACACCCCCACCCCACGCGGCAGGAGAAGGCCTGCCCGCTGGCTCAGATATTCCACCAGGCGCGCTGGCTTGACGTCAGGATTCTGGCTCAGGCGCATCAGCCCGCTCACCAACTGGGCCTCCGGCACATCGGCCGTGCCCGCCAGGTCAGGTTGCGCCGCGTGGGCCCGGTAGGCCAGTTCATTGAGTAGGTCGCGCACTTTTTCTCGGTCCACCTTCAGCCATTCGGCCAGACTCGGCTGCTGGACCACTATCTTTCCCTGTGCATCGCGCACGACCTTGGGACTCTCCCACCAGTCAAGCAACAGGTCCACCGTGTCGGCGTAGAGTTCCTCCCGTCTCTCCGGCAGGCTGCCCCCGCGCCAGGCATGGAGGCTGGCCATCAGCGTCAGCAGCAATGGGCGCTCGGCCAGGACTGTCAACCGGTCGCTGCCAAAGATGGCCCGTTTCAGCACCTCTGCCCGCCCCTGTGCGTCGTCGGGGTGCAAGCCGCGCAGTGCGGCGATGTGGGCATACCAGCGATCCACAAAACGCCGGATCTGGCCTGGGCCAAAGGGGGCCAGCATCGTCTCGGCAAAGCCGCTCAGCCGCCAGTCCTGCTTCTGATAAGCGTAGTTGCGGCTGGTCACCAGCACCCGGCAGCGAGAAAAGACTGAACGAAAATCCTCCACCGCCTGCTTGATCTGCGCCCGGCGGCGACCGGCCTCGGGCACTTCATCCAGACCATCCAGCAACAGCAGGCCGCCCCGTTCCAGCAACTCGCGGTTCAGATGCCGGGCATAGCCGCCCAAGGCACAGGCTCTCAGCTCGGCAGCGATGAAACGCCACAAGTGCTCGGCCGTGGCGCGCTCGCCGGGATCGGGCAGGCCCCGCGCGGCAAAGTCGCGCAAGATGACCCGCACCGGCAGCAATGGGCCATGCACCCAGGGCTGGTGTTCTTCCTGGTCTTTTCCCTCCTCGTCTGGTAGGGGCGCGGTCAACAGTGCCACATTAACGTCCTCCCGGCCCAGACGCTCTCCAGCCAAACAAGCGGCCACAAAGTTGACAAAGGTGGTCTTGCCGCTGCCGGGACCGCCCAGAAGTACAAGCCGGGCGTGGTGGTTGAGTTGTTCCAGCGCCGAGAGCCGCCGCGCGTCCCGGTCCATCGCCTCGCCGCGCGTCAGGCGGTCGTGTGCGTCGAGCGTGAGGGTGACCAAGGCGGTGTAGACCGCGCCCAGGTTGAGGCGCGCTTCAGATTGGCTGGCTGCCTTGGGATCAATGCCGGTCAGCGAGAGGTGGCCGGTCGACTCGAACAGATGGTTCAGGTAGGCCGCGCGCAGGGTGTCGGGCTGGGGGCCAGACGGAGGTGAGGCCACCTCCACCCGCTCCACGACCAACTGCTGGATGACCGTCTGGATCACGGCTCCTAGCACGTCACGGCCTACGGCGACGCCGCCCTCGCCGGCGGCCACGCTTCCGTTCTGCGCAATCGCGCCACTGCCGGTCAGTTGCGCGTTCAGTGCCGCGACCAGTTGCCGAGGTGGTACGTCTAATCTGCGCTCCTCGAATGCGGCCAACACGTCCTCCCGGAAACGCAGTGCCTGGAAGTTTTCCAGGAGCGGCCCCCAGGTCTCCTCAGCCATCAACGCTCCCTCCAGCGCATTGAAGAAGCGCCGCAGGCCAGGGAGATAGCCCGATGGAAGCCGCCCCTCCCACTCTGACACGGCCGCTTGCAGATCAAAGCCCAGCACCGGATCTAGTAACCCGGTGATGACCGCTTGGCGGAATGGCGGATGGTCCAGCAGTGGGCGCAGGCGCTCCCGGCCGGCAGCCCTGGCCGCCTGCTCGAAGGCGCGATCAAAGGCGGCCCGGCGCGCCTTCTCGGTCCGCTTGGTCAGGCGTTCCTCGAGGTCACAGGCCTCGTCGCTGAAACCAGCCTCGACCAGTACCCCCAATCCCGCCTCCAACGCTGCCCCCAGCAGCATCGCCCAACCGTTCATTTCCGTGACCCTCCATCGGGTGGCCGGTGACCGCCCCAGCCCCGGCACAGGACTGAGGCAGGGGAGCGCAGTGAACGTTCCTCACTCAGAATACCGCTCTCGTAGGCTCGGCACAACTCTGCCAGGCATCTGGCGCAGTCATCGGTCATTCGCTCTTGTCCACACGCGGGCCGCGGATGTGGACGCCACCAAGGACGTCCCCACCGGCGGCAACACCCCCTGCACCAGCAGCTACGCTGCGGGCCTGGGCAATAGCACCACAACCTGCCACTCTGGCCTGGTATGCGCGCTGAGTGACCTTGGCCGCTTCCTGTTGCACAGCGTCCCACCCACCGGCAGGCAGTCCTTTGCCACCTCGCAGTACGGCTACAGGGAAATCCTCGGTAGCCGTGTCAAAGAACGGTGTCTGCTCCGCATGGCACAGCCTGCACGCGCTGTGCGGCACCGTCTTTCCCAGATGGTTCATCAGGTTGGAGACGCGCACCATGGTGTCACCAGGCTGGTTGCCTGCGCCCTGCAAGGCTTCGATCAGGTGGTAGGTGTAAATGCTCATCGCGCCGTCGGGCCGCACCCAGGAACGCTGATTCTCCCGAGACGAGGTAAAGACGACACGGCCCTCACCTTGCTTGAGATCGTCGCTCAGACTCTTGGGGAGGGCCGCTTGCTCAAAGCCGGGAGGCAACTTGATCGCAGGTCCATACTTGGCGGTCGCCATTCCTTCGGCGTGACAGCTGTCCACAAAGACCAACAGTCGCCGGGCCGGGATGTCACGCAGCGCCTCGGTAAAGTTCTGTGCCGAAAGGGCCGAACTGGGGACATCAAAGGGCTCAACGTCGTGGGGGATAAGGTAGTACTGGCCTGTCGGCTGGTCTAGCCAGCCATGGCCAGAGTAGTAGACGAGGACGGTGGCCTCCGGGTCAGCGACGGCTTGTATGCGCAACCAGGCCAGGCCATCCAGAATGGCACTCCGCGTGGCCCTGGTATCGTGCAGTAAGTGAATGTGCTGGTCATCCTTAGGGTAGGCGCATAGACTGGTGTCGGTCAGGACAACAATCAGTGCCTGAACGTCCTTAACTGTGACGGGAAGAGTCCATTTCGGGTAAGCGCACTCGCCGATACCCACCAGAAGCGCAAAGCCGTGGATGAATTGGTTAGACATGGCAACCTCCCTCGCATCATGTGTGTCTTCACCAAGGTCACAAACCGACGCCAAACGCATGTAAATCTGCCGACTTTACGCTGTACCCGTACCGGCCCCCAGTAATGCACCTGAGGCAGTAAGTGCAGCAAGCATTCCTCGATTCACTGTTGAACGCCCCACCGCGCAACACAGGGTTGCCTTTCGGTCTGCCCCTGCGATCAGCAGCCTACTTTTCTGTCCAGGACCACACCTCTTTGATCACATCCGGCATGTCGCTGGTCAACACCGCCTGTTTGAGTGCCTGAAGATCAATGGGCACCCGGCGCGATTCAATACCCAGGAAGCCATTGACCCAGCTGACAACCGTGTATTCGGCCCAAGGCAGGATGCACGCCGTATCCTCGACGGGCATTTGGTTCAGAGGTTCACCAACGCTCCCCGCATTGACTATCATCAGGCCCTTGTGTTGGCGCACCATCTGCACGTGTGTATGGCCACCAGCCATCACCGCTGCTCCATGGCCCGCCAGCATCTCGTCCAGCTCTGCGGCTGGGGTTGTCGGCAGAATCATGTCTGTGTTCGACTTTGGTGAGCCGTGAAAGCAAAGCAAGGAAGTCTCAGCGTCAAAGGGGATTTCGATCAAGCGCTGAAAAGAACGCAAATAATCGAAATCAGCTCCCGAAAGCTGACCGGCAGACCAATCAATCATCTCCCCCAACCAGGGCGGCGCATCCATGTCATCATAGATCAAATCTGAGCCGAGCAAAAAAGACTCATGATTGCCTGTGATACCAGCAAGGTCTAAAGCCTTGAGCCGCACTATCACTTCACGCGGTTGCGGGCCTATCGTAGCCACATCACCCAGGCAAACGATCTGATCCACTCTCTGTCGATTGATGTCTGCCAAGACGGCTTCTAAAGAAATCAGGTTGCCGTGTATGTCAGAGATAAGCGCAACACGCATCCATCACTCCCAAAGAACTCACAAATCGCTGTCGCTGTCGTTCCTGAAGCCTCCACAACCAGGCTGTGTGTGGTCGCTTGCCCTGGCTCGCGCCCTCCCGTTCCCTCTTGCGGATAGGAGCTATCGAGCGTTGGCGAGGCTATTGTTCCGAGTGAAGCCAATGAAACAGAGGGATAATCGCTGCCTCCTGCTCGCACAGAATCCGCTCGGCCTCAATGTACAGGGCCTGCCGCCTCGCCGGGTCACTGGCAGTAGCTGCCTGCTCGACCAATGTGTCGAATTCGGCGTTGACGAAATGTCCTCTGATGGCACCGCTCTCGCCCGAGAAAGAGGCGAGAAAATTATCAGGGTCGTTGTAATCGGCGCTCCAGCCCAGGCGGAAAATGGGAGGCGCGTCGGCATTCAGCAGCTCTATATAGGCATCCCAATTGCCAAACTCTTCGGCCAGGACATTTATCCCCAGATGGTCACGCCACATCGCCAGCGCAGCCTGGGCAAACGCTGCGTTCCGCTCCGTGTAATTGTAGCCCAGCGTGACCTGGGGAAATCCCTCGCCGCCTGGATAGCCGGCCTGGGCCAGCAACTCCCGTGCCCTGTCCGGGTCAAAGGACAGTCCCACCTGCCCGTACAACGCCCGGCCCAACGTATCGGCTGGAGTTAAGACGGTTGCAGGCCGCGCTTGGACGTAGCCCAGCGCGTTCGCCAGATCCGCCATGGACTGCCGATCCACAGTCAGGGCAAAGGCCTGCCGCACCAGAGGATTGTCGAAAGGAGGCTTGGCGAGGTTGAACCCGTAGTAGTTCGTCGCCGGTATGGCGCCAGGGTCCCATGGGAGCCAGGGGATGCCCTGCGCCAGGTTGGCAAGAGGGATCGTTTCTGTGCCAGGTAAAGGCGGCAGAGGCGTATCGGTTGGCGTGGAGACCGGTGTGTTGGTTGGCGGGCGTGGCGTACGAGTCGACGTGGGAGTGCCTGTCGCCGTAGGTGCGAGCGTAAGCGACGCAGTCGCCGTTGGCGTCGGGGAGGGCGGAGGTTCTGTCGGCGTAGGAGGGCGCGGCGTATGACTGGGTGTCGAGGGCGGCAGGGTGTGGGTCCGTGTGGGCGGTGGCGGCGTGTCGGTCGGCGACGGGCGGGTGGGAACTGGCGTTTCCTGCGTGGCCGTCTCGGTGACCAGGGCGACGGCCAGTGGAGTGGTTTCTCCCCGACCCTCGCCGCCCAAGTTGTTCACGATCCAGACGCCCAGCAACGCCAGAAGGGTGAGACCTGCCAGCGCACCGACGACCCTCCACGGGCCTCGCCTGCGGGCGGGTGCCGGGACCTCGACGGCGGCGGTCAATGGCAAGGGCTCAGGCGCGGACCCGGCCGATGATGGCGCAGACGGCGCCGGAGGAGGCGGACTGGGAACGGGCTTGGCCGCTGGCAGATCTGCCGCCTTTGGGAAATGTGCTGCAGCGGATGTCAGCGCATCAGCCATCTCCCCGGCACCCGCGAAACGGTCGTCTGGGTTCTTGGCCAGCGCCTTGAGGATAACCCGCTCCACAGCTTCGGGCAGTTCGGGATTGACAGAGCGGGGCAGTGGCAGCGGGTCGGTGATGTGCTTGATGACGACGGCCATGGGCGTCTCTGCCTCGAAAGGCACGCGGCCGGTTTGCATCTCGTACAGCACCACGCCCAGGGAATAGACGTCGGCACGGGCGTCCACCTGTCCGCCCCGGCCCTGTTCCGGGGCCATATAGGCCGGCGTGCCCACGCCGATGCCAGAGCCAGTGAGGGCCACGGAACCCTCCACCATCTTGGCCAAGCCGAAATCGGTGAGTAGCGCCCAGCGACCCTCGTCCAGCAAGACGTTGCTAGGCTTGACATCGCGGTGCAGAATGCCCCGCTGGTGGGCGTGATCGAGCGCAGCCGCAACCTGGCGGATGATGTCAGCCGTCACGTCGAGGGACAACGGTTGGTCGTCCATGATGTCCTTGAGCGTGCCCGCCTCGACGAACTTCATGGCGATATAGCTCAGGTCGCCTTCCTGGCCAAAGTCGTGGATGGGCAGGATGTTGGGGTGATTGAGCCTAGCGATGGCCTTGGCCTCACGGGTGAAGCGCATAGCAAAGCCCGGCTCGTGGGCAAAGTAGGGTGGCAACACCTTGAGGGCCACGTAGCGATCCAGCGAAGGCTGGTAGGCTTTGTACACCGTGGCCATGCCCCCCTGGCCAATCTGCTCGATGATGCGATACTGTCCCACAGTCTGCCCGGCGAGATCTGCCATGACGCCACCTCCTGATTCTGTCCCGCCCCCATCGAAAGGTTAGGATAGTCACCGAAGATGCGGCTGAGCAGTCGCATCTCAGTTGCAAATTGCTGATGCGCGATGGTATTCTATCACGTTGTGGAAGAAATTTCAAGCAGTTTGGGCGATGCCAGCCTGGCTCGACAGTGTCACACCGGAAGCGGTGCCTCGCATGCGCTGTTCCTCCTCAAGTGACCCGCTTGCCCCTGGACGGCTTTGAAAGTACAATACTCGGACCTCCAGACCTCCGAGGTTTTTGCACAGTGGCTTCACTCGGCCAATTGTCCACAAAAGCAGCCATTCTGCCCCTGGAGAGCCCCATCCTCTACACCTCGGAGGTCTGACTACAAACCTTTTTCGACACGCCCTGAGCGATGAAAGCAGACAGGAGATACCACTATGACCAAAGAAAAAGTCCTGACCAGGCTGGCCCAAAGCCGCCAAGCGCTGCTCCAGGCTATCCATGGCCTGAGCGTGGAAGAGATGACTCAGGTACAGGTAGAAGGCGAGTGGACCATAAAAGACGTGCTGGGGCACATCGCTTCGTGGGACAAGGTCTGCCTGGCGCCCCTACAGCGTTTTGCGGACGGGGTGTCCTTTCAAGTCGAGGTCATCGAGGACTATTTGGCGTGGAACGACGTACAGGCCGCCGCCAAGCGAGACCTCCCGCTCGGTGTTGTCCTAGACGAACTGACCGCTGTCCGCCAGGCCTTGGCTGATCTAGCCGAAAGGCTATCGGCCGAGCGGTGGGAGCAGCAGATCTCTTTCCCCTGGGGGGGTGAAGGGACGGTGGCACAGGCGCTGGACGGATTGTCAGGGCACGAAATGGCGCACGTGCGCACGGTTCGGCAATGGCGAGGAGATTGAGGACGCGGGAATACCCAGCCCAACTGGAGCCAACCGCCGACAATTTCGCCGTAAACATCTTGACAACGCCTCTTTTTTGTGATATAATGTGAACGGTCACGTGACCGGTCACGGTAACGGTCACGAAGGAGGCGTTGACGATCCATGGAAAGAGTAACCATCCGCGATGTCGCTGCAGCAGCCGGGGTGTCCTATCAGACGGTTTCCCGCGTCCTCAATGACAAACCTGACGTAGCCGATGAGACACGCCGCCGCGTGTGGCAGGTGATTGAGGAGTTGGGTTACCAGCCCAGCGCTGTTGCCCGCAGCCTGGTGTTCAAGAAGACACATACCCTGGGCCTGATCACGGCCGATTTCAGCGATTACTTTTTTACCCAGGTTATCATTGGCGCTGAAGTCGAAGCCAGACGATCGGGCTATTTCTTTCTCCTGGGCAGTACCGAGCGAAACCCAGCCGATGAACCAGAGTATCTCAGGTTACTCACCGAGCGACAGGTAGACGGCATCCTATTCGCCCGCCCGAGCACGGAAGGGGACAGTGAGCATCTGGTCTCCCTGGTCCGCCAAGGGGTCCCCTTGGTCACCACGGCGTATTACATTCCTGGCGAGGAACTGATGGTGGTCGACGTGGACAACCTGGAGGGGGGCCTGCAAGCCACCAACTGTCTGATCCAGGCGGGACACCGGCGGATCGGGATGATCTCGGGGCCAGCAAGCTGGAAGTCCGCCGATGACCGAGCTCGAGGCTACCGGCTGGCGCTGGAACAAGCGGGCGTCGCGCTCAATGAATCGTTCATCGAAAGGGCGGACTGGTCACTGCAAGGTGGCTATGAGGCCATGAAGCGCCTGCTGAACCGGGTACCCGAGCTAACCGCTCTCTTTGCTCAGAACGACTGGATAGCGATAGGCGCGATGAAGGCGCTGCGGGAGGCTGGCCGACGGCTGCCGGACGACGTGGCCATCGTCGGCTATGACGACCTGCCCGTGGCGGCTTATACGGATCCCCCGCTGACAACCATCCACCAGCCCATGCAGGAGGTTGGGCAGTTGGCAGCCAGGTTACTGATACAATCCGTCGAGGACCCGGACATGGAAAGAGAGGAGGTGCTGCTAAAGCCAGAGTTGGTTCGACGAGGTTCGTGCGGTAGCTGACAGGGAATTGATAGGAAAAAGGCCCACATCTTTGCCGATCTGATCGTGAGGGGAATACAACCATTCATCAGTCTGTCACAAAAAAAGATGTTCGCCTCTGCCGGTCAAGCGTTCGACGAACATCTTTAACCCAATCCCCCCTTGCCGGGCCAGGTTCGGCCCTGGCGAGGGAGGCGTGGCATCCAAAGTATAATGAAAGCTGCACCTGATGTCAAGCGTGGTCAAGGGGCCATGTTCTCACCAATCCCCCCTCTCCATAAACGGGCTCACTGTGGGCTCCGCCCGGTGAAGGAGGTGATGGAATCGCCAATTCTCGTCCGTCAATAGGTGACAAACTCAGTCGTACGTACCCGGTCTAACCTCAGAACTGAGGAGGACTACCCAGCAAGGAGGGGATAAAATGACCAAGCGTTTGACCCGTCGAGAAATGCTCAAGTTATCGGGCACTCTGGCTACCGGCACCCTGCTGGCCGCCTGTGCGCCAAAGCAAACCGCCGAACCCACCGCAGCTCTCACTGCTGCTCCCACCAAAGCAGCCGAAGTAGCCACAGAAGCACCGACTTTGCCCCCGGTGCCAGCTGCCGAGGGAAACGTCGTCGTCATGCACGACAGCAAAGAGTTAACCGAGGAACAGATCGCCCAGTTCGAGGGAGACAATCCGGGGATCACCATCGAGTTCGTCGACCGCGACATGACCCGCTTCTTCGCCATGTACGCGGCGGGCAACCCGCCAGATCTGGTTCGCGTCCAGGCGCCTTCCATTCCGCCATTCCTGGCCCGCCGCATGCTGTATGACCTGACGCCCTATTTTGAGGCCAGTAGCCTGCTAAAGCTCGACGACCTGGCACCCTCCAATGACTACTACAAGGCAGAGAGCCCAACCGCGGTCGGCAGCGGCCCGATCTATGGCATGTGCAAGGATTGGTCCCCGGACTTTACGCTGTACCTGTACAAGAGGGCCTTCGAAGACAAGGGCATCGAGCTGCCCAGTGACACCACACCCCTGACCTATCAGGAAGTCTTTGACCTGGCCAAGCAACTGGCAGCCTTTGAAGGGGATCGCACCACCATGTTCGGCTTCGACTGGGAGTACGGCTGGACGGACCGAATCTGGATGAACATCCTGGCCGAGACCAGTGATTTGCTGTACAGCGAGGACTATACCGAGATCCGGCTGGCAGACAACCAGACGGTCCGTGACGTGATCCAGCCCTTCTTTGACATCTACAACAACAAGCTGGGCGAGAGCCCGCTGAATCCCAGCCCTGACTGGATTGGCGCCGACTTTACGAGGGGTCTGGTCGCCATTCTTGAGTATGGCTACTGGTTCAGTGCCATGGCCGAGAGCGACGTCACAGCCGACCAGGTGCTCTTTGTCCCCGCTCCTACCTGGACGGGGGTGCGCCGTGACCCGACGATGACCGCCACCGGGATGGTCATGACCGCCGCTACCAAGGTGGCTGACATCGCCTGGCAGGTCTTTGAGTGGTACAACGGCGGCCAGCCGGCTCTAGACCGCGCGGGCAGCGGCTGGGGTGTCCCGGCACTCAAGTCCCTATACAACAGAATGCCCAATGAGACCGCATTCCAGCAGCAGGTGCAACGCGTCCTGAAGGAAGAACTAGACCTGGCGACGCCGCCGCTCCAGTTCAACCCCTACATCGGCGAGGAGGTCGTGAGTAACGCGTGGCGGACCTACGCGCAGCAGGCGATGGAAGGCTCAATCAGCTTCGATGAGATGCTGCAGAGTATCGAATTCGAGACCAATCAAGCCATCCAGGACGGGATTGCCGCCATCGACTGATCGACCAGTGCGCCAAGCGGGTACAGGCAGGGGATCGTCTCCCCTGCCTGTACTCTCAATTGAAGGGAGAGTAGATATGCGTGCAGCAACAGCATGCCTGGGCACCGAGGCGGGACGAAAGGTCAAAATAACCAGCCGAGCACGGCGCAGGAGAAGGGCATTCTACACGTTTGTGACCCCCTGGCTAGTTGGGTTCATCTTGCTGACCACCCTGCCACTCATCGCCGGTCTGCTGACCTCGCTGACAAACTACGATGGCCTCAACCTGTTTAACGTGGACTTTGTCGGAATGCGCAATTATGCCAGCGTTCTCAAGGACCCCAATGCCAGGCACGGGGTCAATCGTACGCTGATGTGGTCTTTGCTCAACCTGCCCCTGTGGATGATCTGCTCGCTTCTGTTGGCGATCCTCGTCAACCGGAAAGTCAAGGGGATAGGCGTTTTTCGGACGCTGCTATACATCCCCTCTGTAATTCCAGGGGTGGCGCTGGTGTGGACGTGGAAGATTATTCTCGAGCAGAACTTTGGGCTTCTCAACGGATTCCTCAGTCTGTTTCGCCCGGGCACAGGCATAGGGTGGCTGACCAAGTACGCGTTGGGAGGTGTGACTGCGATCGCCGTCTGGAACGGGCTCGGAGCAGGGATGATCATTTTCCTGGCCGGTCTACAAGGCATCCCCGACGAGTTGGTGGAGGCAGCCCGTATTGACGGTGCGAACAACTTTCAAGTTTTCTGGAATGTGACGCTGCCCATGATGACACCCGTTCTTTTCTACCAACTGGTTCTAGGACTGATCGGCGCCTTTCAGCAATTCGTCATACCGCTCCTGGTCACGACCACGGCGCAACAGGGCATCCCGGTCCGGGGGGCCTACCTGTACATGATCCATGTCTACCAACAGATCTTTGCCACGGGGCGATTCGGATATGGAATGGCCCTGCTGTGGCTCCTGATCATCGTCATTGTTCTGCTCACGGGAGTGGTTTTTGCCACGCAGCGCTATTGGGTATACACGGAGATAGGGGAGGTATAGCATGCAAGCGCTGAAAAGGGTACGGGGCGCCCGCGGAAAGGCACGCAAGAGCCTGGGGCGCCTGATGTCCTACATCTTGCTGATAGTGGTTACAACCTTGATCTCGGTGCCCCTGATCTGGCTGGTCATTACCTCGCTCAAGGTGGACACCGAGTATCTATCTTATCCGATCACCTTCCTGCCAGCAGTGCCCCAGTGGCGCAACTACCTGGAAGTCTTTGCTCCCCAGTATCACTTCCTCAGGCACGTCGGGCTCACGGCTTTCCTGGCTCTGACTTTTGCCACGCTCACAGTGCTTACCAGTTCTCTGTTCGGATTTGCCTTCTCCCGCTTCTCTGACGTCAAAGCCTGCAACAGATTGTTTGCGCTCGTCGTCGGATTGATCATTATTCCAAGTATCGTCACGGTCATCCCCCAGTTCATTATCTTCTCCCGGCTGCACCTGACCGGCACCTATTGGCCGTGGATCCTGTGGGGACTGGCGGGGAGTCCCTTTCACATCTTTCTCTTCCGGCAGTTCTTCCTCTCATTCCCCAGGGAGTTGGAGGACGCCGCCGAGGTAGATGGGTGCACGCCCTTTGGCATCTTCTGGCGCATGTTTTTGCCCAATGCCAAACCAGTCGTCGCTACGTCCTTTATTCTCAACTTTGTTTGGGTTTGGGGCGATTGGTTTACCCCTTTGATATATCTCAGAAACGACAACACGACGGTGGCGGTCATCATCAACACGGCCTACAAGACTCCCACAGGACAGTTTCTCACCACGCTTACCCTGGCCGCGGTCGTCGTCTACATCCTCCCGATGGTGCTCACCTTCTTTCTGGGGCAGCAACACATCCTCAAAGGCGTGGTCACAAGCGGGTTGGCGGGGAGGTAAGGATGAAGATCGGGGTCTGGATTCATAGTGGAGGCGGCATCCCGCTGCAGGAGCAGATCGCCCTGGCAGCGGAGACCGGCCTCCGGTCGATCCGATCCTATAGTCTAGACTATGCGGCTCAGGCCGTCCCCGCGCTCAGGCAGAAAGGCCTGAGCCTGCTGGCTGGGATGCACGTCGACAGCGAGGCGTTGCTGAGTGACTGGCGCTCACAGGTGCGGCTGGACGAGATCGCCCGTTATCATGAACTGGGTATCCCCCTCGAAGCGATCTGCGTCGGCAACGAGCTGCGCGAGGGCGGCGATGAGCCGGACAAGAAACGCTTCACCGCCCAGCTATCCTTCGGCCTGGCCAACCTCCTCACCACCTACCGCCAGTGGCTCGATAGCCACGGCTACAACACGCCGCTGACCTACGCCATGGAGGGAATCGTCTGTGATCGCGAGGGATACTTCCACGAGTGGCTGTGGCCGCTGATCGACGCCTGTGACGTGGTATCCATCAATGCCTATCCGATGAACCATCGCGCCTGGTTTACCTTTGGTGCGTTTGAGGAGAGCCAGCGCTTTCTGCACGATTCCCGGACTCGCAACGACCGCATGGCGCTGTTCGAACTGCATTTGCGCCGGGCCTTGCAGCAACTGGAACAGGCAGGCAAACCCATGTTCCTGAGCGAGACCGGCTTTCCTTCGGCGGTGGGTTATCACGTGGAAGGTGAGCGACTGGTCGTGCCCCAGAGCGACAATGAACGGTACGGCCAGGCCATGCAAGAGTTCGCTGCCTTGCTCCGCCAGGTGAACGCTGACTATCACGGTCGCATTCAGGCGCTCTACTTCTACGAGTGGCGTGACAACCTCTATCACGACAAAATATGGAACGTGGAGCAGAGCCCCATTCACGTTGCCTTTGGTCTGTGCGATCGCTTCGGCGCGCCCAAGTTCGACATCAGGACACTGGTGGACGTCCTGCAAAGTGCCTAACACGATGCAGTACATGCAATTCTCGGACGATTCGCGTCCGGAAGTGGTCTTCGGCTGCCAGGGAGGCTCACCAGGATGCGCCTTGGGGTAGGGCTTGAGATAGACAGCGACGATCCCGAAGAGATCGCGCTCGCCTACGCAGACGCCGGATACGCAGCGGCTGTCTGTCCGCCAGCTTCGCTGGATCAGCCGCAGCGCATCCGTGCGATCCGCGAAGCGTTTGTCCGGCACGATGTGACCTTGGCCGAGGTCGGCGTGTGGAACAACATGCTCGATCCCGACCCACTCCGGCGCGTGGCCAACGTGGAGGCCAACATACGCGCGCTGGCACTGGCTGACGAGGTTAGTGCGCTCTGCTGCGTCAACATCGCCGGATCGTTTCACCCCACGCACTGGGACGGCCCACACCCACACAATTTGTCTGAGGAAGCGTTCGAGCTGACGGTGCAGAACGTCCGGCAGATCGTCGATGCGGTCAAGCCCAAGCGGGCTTTCTACGCCCTGGAAACGATGCCCTGGGTGATCCCCGACAGCGCCGATAGCTACCTGAGGCTGATCTCAGCGATTGACCGGCCGATGTTCCGGGCACACCTTGACCCGGTCAACCTCATCAACTGCCCGTCGCGCTATTACAACAACGCCGATTTCTTGCACGAGTGCTTCTTCAAGCTGGGCCCCCGGATCGTCTCATGTCACGGCAAAGACATCGTCATGCGCCATCAACTGACGGTGCACCTGGACGAAGTCCGGCCTGGCCTGGGCGCGCTGGACTACGAGGCGTTCTTGAAAGAGCTGAGTCGCCTGCCTGGCGACGTGCCCTTGCTCCTCGAGCACCTGCCGCAAAAAGAGTACCCCGCTGCGCGCGAGTACGTGGTGGGCGTGGCGGCGCAGATCGGATTGTCGTTTCATACGCCATTAGGGGATGCGGGCTGACTTTCCAGCCAGAACTTGGTAGCGGCTAGAGGCCGTGCCATAGAAGGAGGCGTGCCATGAAAACCTGTTCTCACGATAGAGAGCATCAACGACCTGACTCTTCTCCAGCCATCTCCCGGCGAAGATTTCTCCGGGCCATGGCTGCGGCAGCGACGGGGTTGCTGGCTGCCGGTTGCCGATCCACACCGCTCGTAGAAGCGCCTTGGCCTACTCCTGCCACGGCAGCAACCATTCCGCCAACCGTCACATCTCCCCTCCGATCGCTCTCCCAGGTGGCAATTGTACAGGCCAGGAGCTACGACAGGGACTCAGTGCGCCAGCAGGTTCAGACCCTACTCGATGGAATTGGCGGGCTGGATGACGTGATCCGTTCCGGGGATCGAGTGGCCATCAAGGTCAATCTGACCGGCGGAACCTACTTCGATCCACCGGCCGGCCTGTCCGCCACGGAGAGTTATCTCACCCACCCACAGGTGGTTCGTGCGCTGAGCGAGTTGCTGCGCGATGCAGGCGCTGGCCAACTCTTTATCGTCGAGGCGGTCTATGACAGGGAATCATATCTCTCCTTTGGCTACGAAGAGGTGGCGCAGGCTGTGGATGCCACGCTGGTCGATCTAAACACCCCCGATCCCTACAGCGATTTCGCCTCCACCTCGGTAGGAGAGGGCTGGTTCATCTACGACAGCTTTGCCTTCAACCACATCCTGGAAGAGATTGACGCGTTTATCTCCGTCGCCAAGATGAAGTGCCACTTTAACTGTGGCGTGACCCACTCTATGAAGAACCTGATCGGTTTGCTGCCCGCCAGCCACTACCGGCTAGACGAGTCACACTGGTGGCGCTCTGCGCTTCATGGGCCGGGCAATGAGGCCGAGGCCCGCTTGCCGAGGGTGATCCTCGATCTCAACCAGGCGCGGCCCATCCACCTGGCCCTGATCGATGGCATCAAAACGGCCGAAGGAGGCGAAGCTCCCCGGGGAACTTTTAACCCGGTGCAACCTGGCGTGTTGATTGCGGGCAAAAATCCCGTGGCGACCGACGCCGTCGCTACCGCAGCGATGGGCTTTGATCCGACCGTTGAGTCTTTCAATGCACCTTTCATACGCTGTGACAATTACCTGAATATGGCCCACGAATTAGGGCTAGGGACCAATCGCCTGGAGGAAATCGAGGTCGTCGGCGCCTCGATTGACGACGTGCGCTACGAATTCGAGCCTAGTTGGCAGATGTAGAAGCTGATGGCAAGAGCAGATCGTAACGCCCATCCTCGCCAGCGCGGGATAACCAGGCGCGAGTTCGTCAACCTGACGGCGGCAGGTCTGTTGGCCGGATGCAGTCGGCGGTCGACGGTCACTCCAACCGGCGCGCCAGTTGCTACGTCGACCAGCACATGCAACCGTGACGGAGAGAAACCCATGAAAATCACAGGTGTTGAGGCATACCCGGTGTGGGGGGGATCCCGTAACTTTCTCTTTGTGGTGGTGGACACTGACGAGGGGATCAGCGGTACCGGCGAGGCCGGGCTCACGGGCCGGGAGTTGGCTGTGACAGGGGCCATCGAGCATTTCAAACCCCTTCTCATCGGCCAGGACCCGTTTCGCATCGAGCAGATCTGGCAAGTCCTCTTTCGTGGTGGTTTCTTCCCCGCCCAACGCGTCTTGAGCGCTGCCATTTCGGCGGTAGACATTGCGCTGTGGGACATCAAGGGCAAGGCGCTGGGGGTTCCCATCTATGAACTTCTAGGAGGTCGGGTGCGCGACAAGGTGGTCTGCTATCCGCATAACGTCGGTCATGGCATAGACGACGCGCGGTTGGTTGCGTCCTGTCTGCAGACGAAAGAGGAGGGATGGAAGTTCGTGCGGTGGGGTCTCCCCGATGAAGGTGGGGTGCTGGAACCACGTCACGCCATTCGCACGGCCATCCGACAGTTCCAGGCGGTCCGCGAAGCCGTCGGTGACGAGATCGAGATCGTCTTCGACGTGCATACTCGCCTGGACCTGCCCGATGCCCTGTGGCTCTGTCGGGAGGTCGAGTCGCTTCATCCTTTCTTTGTCGAGGATCCGCTGCGTTGTGAGAATCCTGATTCGTTCAAGACCCTGCGACCAAGAACAACTGTCCCCCTGGCAGCGGGCGAGCAGTTCAGCTCCAAGTGGGAGTTTCGCCAGTTGATTGAGGAAGAGTGGATTGACTACGCGCGCGTCGACCTAGGCCTCGCTGGCGGGTTTACGGAGGCCAAAAAGCTCGCCGGTTGGTGCGAGACCCACTACATCAAGCTGGCCGTCCACAACCCGCTGGGGCCGGTCGCGACGGCGGCGTGCCTGCAGTTGAATCTGGCGTGCCCAAATTTCGGCGTGCAGGAACAGCCCAGCCGGCCCGGCACGGCCTTGACCGACGTCGTGCCGGTGCAGCCGGAATGGGAGGGTGGGTACTTGCTGCCTCCCACGCGGCCCGGCCTGGGTATCGAGTTTGACCGTGAGGCTGCCAAGAAACATCCCTTCCAAATGAGGGAACTGCCTCACCTCCATCGGCTCGACGGTTCGGTGGCGAATTGGTAGAAGAACTTTTGCAGGAGATTGGTTGAGCGTTGACACTCGAGTTGACAAGAACCATCAAAGGAGTTATGCTATGTTCCATTTCGGCGTGGACTATTATCCTGAACATTGGCCCGAAGCACGCTGGGCGGAAGATGCACGTTTGATGGCCGAGGCAGCGGTCAACGTGGTGCGCCTGGCCGAGTTCGCCTGGGGCTACCTGGAGCCGCGTCCCGATAGTTTTGATTTTAACTGGCTAGACCGGGCGCTGGACGTCTTTTGCCATCACGGCATCCAGGCCGTGCTCGGTACGCCCACCGCTTCCCCCCCGCCCTGGGTCATGGCCACGTTTCCCGATGCCTACCGTGTCCTGGAATCAGGCCAGCGCCAGACATATGGAAACCGGCGCGGATATTGCCCTACGCATCCGGGCTACCGAGAACGTGGCCGCATCGTTACCCGCGCCATGGCCGAACACTATGCACAGCATCCGGCCGTCATTGGCTGGCAAATCGACAACGAGTTGGGCGGTCGCTGCTATTGTCCCATCTGCCGGGCCGCCTTTCAGGCCTGGCTCCAGAAGAAATACGGCACTCTGGACCGTCTGAACAGTGCCTGGGGTACGGTCTTCTGGAGCCACGTCTACACCGAATGGTCACAGGTTCCCGCGCCCCTGGAGACAGGTGGCGTGCCCAATCCCGGGTTAGACCTGGACTATCGCCGCTTCATGTCCGACGTCTATGTCCGCTTTCAACAGGAACAGGTGGACATCCTGCGCCAGACTTGCTCGCCTCACTTTATCACTCACAACTTGATGGGTTTCGGCTTTGACGAAATCAATTATTTTGACCTTGCTCGTTCGCTGGACTTTGTGGGATGGGACAACTATCTGCGCACTGCATGGAACCTGGACAAGGAGGCGAACACGGCAGCCAGCGCTCTGAGCCACGATACGATACGTGGCTTAAAGGGGCGAAATTTCTGGCTCCTAGAGCAGCAATCTGGCTGCGGCGGTTGGCAGGAAGCGGGGATGATTCCACGCCCGGGGGAGATGCGGCTGTGGACCTACCAGGCCGTCGCCCACGGAGCCGATGCTATCATCTACTTTCGCTGGCGCTCGACCCGTTTCGGCACAGAGCAATATTGGCATGGGGTGCTCGATCACCACGGCCAGCTCCGCCGTCGCTATCGAGAACTGCAGGCCGTCGGCGCCGAATTGAAACAGGTAGGCGAGCAGGTTCTGGGAGCAGAGAGACACAACCAGGTGGCAATGCTCCTGTCGTACGACACCCGCTTTGCCTTTCAGGCCCAACCCAACCATAACGACTTTGATTACCCTGCATTCTTTGCCAACTATTACACTGCCCTTCATCGCCGCAACGTCGGCGTGGACATCGTGCCGCCCACAGCGGACCTGAGTCGCTATCGCCTGGTGCTGGCCCCGGCGCTGCACGTGCTCAGCCAAGACGAGGCTGACAACCTGCGGCGTTACGTGGAAGCAGGCGGCACGTTGCTGGCCACGGCCCGGTCCGGCGTCAAAGACGAGGTCAACGCCGTGGTGAACGCGCCGCTGCCGGGATTGCTGGCCGAAATCTGTGGCGTCGAGGTAGATGAATACGATGCCCTACCCGCTGACCTGGATGTGCCACTGGAACTGGCGCTGCCAGGTCTTGCCCCTGACACCCAAGTCGCACATGCCTGGCTGTGGTGCGACGTACTGACTCCCACCACCGCTCAGACCGTAGCCCGTTACCGGGGAGAATACTATGCTGGTCAGGCTGCCATCACGCTCAACCATTTTGGCCAGGGCCAGGCCGTGTACGTGGGCACGCTGGGCGACGCAGACTTGATTGACACGGTCGTGGGCTGGTTGGTGGATGCTTCATCCGTCTCGCCAGCACTGAAGGCGCCCGACCGCGTGGAGGCAGTGGAATGCTGGAAGGACGATCGCCGCCTGCTGTTCCTGCTCAATCATGGCGACCAGTCTCATGAGGTTGTCCTACCCGGGCAAATGACGGATCTGCTGACAGGCCAGATGATGGAGAGGCAGGTCAGCCTGGAACCCAAGGGAGTCCTGATCCTGCACGAGGCGTAAAGCGACGAGATCGATCTGGGTGTACAGGAGGACAAGGGGACCGACGGCCATCACGCCGTAACCCAGATTTCAGATCGGTGCAGTAGACCCTCGCATCTTTGGTGGATTCCTGGAACATATGGGACGAGCGGTGTTCGAAGGGTGTATGACGGGTGGCGGCAATGACTTTTGTCGCTGGCTAGATCACTCACCAAAGCTAAAGGAGGAAAACAGAATGAATACAACAACGTTAGGCGTCATCGTTGGCAATAGAGGGTTTTTTCCCGACCATCTGTGCGAGACTGGACGGGCAGAGATCTTGCGCGTGCTGGCAAAAGAAGGCATCGAAGCGGTGATCCTCAGCCCTGATGACACACCGTTCGGTTCGGTCGAGACATTGCAAGACGCTGAGAAATGCACCACGCTGTTCAAACAGCACCGCGACGACATTGACGGCCTGCTGGTCACCCTGCCCAACTTTGGCGACGAGCGGGGTGTGGCGAACGCGGTGCGCATGTCCGGATTGGACGTGCCGCTGCTGATCCAGGCTTTCCCCGACAAAGTGGACGGAATGACGGTGGCGGATCGGCGAGACGCCTTTTGCGGCAAGATGTCCGTGTGCAACAACCTGAAGCAATATGGGATCCCCTTTACGCTTACCGCACTGCATACGGTGGCACCGGACTCTGAAAGCTTCTGCCGAGACCTGCGCCAGTTTGCTGGCACCTGCCGGGTCGTACGCGGCCTGCAGGGGGCCAGGGTCGGCGCACTGGGCGCACGTCCGGCAGCCTTTATCACCGTGCGCTATAGCGAGAAGCTGCTGGAGAAGGCCGGCATCAGCGTCGAGGTGCTGGACCTGTCAGAAGCCTTTGGGCGCGCCAATCGCTGGCCGGACGATGACCCAAAAGTAGACCGCAAGCTGGGAGAGATCAAGGCCTACGTGCCCACCGCAGGCATCCCGGCTGAGGCACTGGTCAAAATGGCCAAGTTTGCTCTGGTGATGGAGGGCTGGATCAAAGAGAACGAGTTGGTGGCCACAGCCGTGCAGTGCTGGACGTCAATGGAAGATTTCTTTGGCGTCGTGCCCTGCACGGTGATGAGCATGTTGAGCAACGCGTTTATGCCCAGCGCATGCGAGACAGACATTACCGGCGCCATCGGCATGTACGCCATGCAACTGGCCTCCGGCCAGCCTAGCGCCCTGGTGGATTGGAACAACAACTATGGCCAGGATCCCGACAAGGGGGTGGTCTTCCATTGCAGCAACCTGCCCCAGGCTGTCTTGGCCAACATAAAGATGGACTATCAAGAAATCATCGCCGGGACGGTGGGCAAAGAGAATACCTACGGTACGGTGGTGGGCCGGATAAAGAGCAGCCCCTTCACCTATTGCCGGGTCGCCACCGACGATGAGCGCGGTGTTATTCGCGCCTACGTAGGCGAAGGTGAGTTGACCGATGACCCTGTGGAAACCTTTGGCGGCTACGGCGTCGCACGCATCCCGAACTTCCAGGGGTTGCTGCATCATATCTGCGATAATGGGTTCGAACACCACGTAGCCATCAATCTATCACATGCCGCAGACGCCGTCAACGAGGCACTGAGCAAGTACATGGGTTGGGACGTGTACTATCACAGGGGCGCATAACCCATCCCCAAGACGAATCCATGTAATGCCCCTTGATAGAACTCAGGTCAATACCGGCTCATCGTCTGACCGTAGAGAACATTGAGAAACCCTGAGAGACCCTAAGGGTTTTCAGGAGAACCGGTCCCCAAAGGGTTCTTGGGAAGCCCAAAACCACGGTTTTCAAAGGTGTTTTCAGAAACTCTTAGAGTCTGAATCGCAGCGATGAATAAGGGGAGGAAAGCGTATGCCGTCTTCTCGCCTGCATCTCGGTGCAGCGTACTACCCTGAACATTGGCCAGAGGAGCGCTGGCCCCAAGAGATCCGCCTGATGCGCGAGGCCGGATTGACCGTGGCGCGCATGGCCGAATTCGCCTGGTCCACGCTCGAACCAGCGGAGAGTGAGTTTCACTTCGACTGGCTTGACCGCGCCATTTCGGTGCTGGCCACCGCTGGCATCGTCTCTGTGCTGGGCACACCCACTGCCGCGCCTCCCGCCTGGCTAGTACAACGGCACCCAGACTTGATGGCCGTGGACGAGAGCGGGCGCCGCATCCAGTTCGGCAACCGGTGCCACTATTGCGTCAACTCGCCCGAGTTGCACGCCGCGACGCGTCGTATCGTCGGTGCGATGGCAGAGCGCTTTGGCGACAATCCCCACGTCATCGGCTGGCAACTCGACAACGAATACAACCGCGTCTGCACCTGTGAACGCTGCCAGGGGCTCTTTCAGCGCTTCCTGGCCGAAAAGTTTGGCACGCTCGACGCGCTCAACCACCACTGGTCAACCCGCTACTGGAGCCAGACCTACGCGGCGTGGGAACAGATTCCAGTCCCCATTGGCCGGCACAACCCCGGGCTGATGTTGGCGTTCAAGCATTTTGTCACCGAAAGTTATCGCCAGTTTCAGAAGCTACAACTCGACGTCTTGCGCCCGCATCTGCGGCCTGACGTGTGGGTCACGCACAACTTTATGGGGTGGTTCGACGGATTTGATCATTACGTGCTGGCACAAGACCTCGACCAGGCGTCGTGGGATTGGTACGTGGCCAAAGGTCATCACGACTACCTGACCTCCGGTGCAAAACACGACCTCACACGAGGCTTCAAGCGCCGCAATTTCTGGCTCATCGAAACCCAGCCCGGCAGCGTAAACTGGTCTTCTATCAACAACGCGCTCAACAAAGGTGAAGCACGGGCCATGGCCTGGCACGCGATCGCCCATGGCGCAGACGCAGTGCTCTACTGGCAGTGGCGCTCAGCCCTGAACGGGCAGGAGCAGTATCATGGTACGCCGGTGGATCAGTCGGGCCAGCCCCGGCCGTTCTACGAGGAAGTCCAGCAGCTAGGTCGTGACCTGGCGGCTGTGTCACCTCTGCTCTCCGGTTCCAGGGTCGTCGCCAAAGTCGCCCTCCTCAATTCCTACGACAGCCGCTGGTCTATTCAGTGGCAACGTCACCACCGAGACTTTGACTATGTGGCACACTTGAACAGCTATTACCGCCCGCTCGCGGCACGCAACATCCCCGCCGACATCATTTCCGCCGGTGCGTCGCTCGACGGCTACCGTCTGGTTATCGCGCCTGCTTTGCTGATTCTCAACGACAACGTGGCTGGACAGTTGAGGGACTTTGTAGAGCGGGGCGGGCACCTAGTGCTGACGCTTCGCTGCGGGATGAAGGATGCGTACAACGCCCTCCTTCCCTCACGCCAACCCGGATTGCTGGCCGACCTCGCTGGCATCGAGGTGGACGAGTACTATGCCCTGCTGGACGAGGTTCCTGTCATAGGAAACTGGTTCACCGGCGTTTCGCGTCTGTGGGCCGAGCGACTCAAAGTGAGGGATGAAGAGAATACCCATGCCATTGCCCGGTATGGTCCCTCCAATGGCTGGCTGGACGACCAGCTTGCCATCACGGTACATTCGTATGGCAGGGGGCTGGTGTACTTTGTCGGCGCGTATCTCGACGAGGACGCTCAGCAAGCACTCATTGACCGCATTGCCAGAATGGCCATCGTTAAACCGGTCATGGAGACGCCCGTCGGGGTGGAGGCGTGCGTACGGGTAAATCCAGAAGGGGCAAAGGTCTTTATCGTCGTCAACCACGGGCGTGAGGAGCAAGTGGTGCGCTTGCCCTGGCCAGCCAACGAGCATTTGAGGGGGCAGATGGTAGCAGACACGCTGAAACTCGCACCCTATGGGGTCGCCATTCTCACCCGGTCAATCTGCCGTTGACGCGATCAACCGGGGAGGAAACAGCATGAAAAACAGTCCCGATGTTCTGCACGTCAAAGGGTCCGAGATCGTCAATGGACGC
>Ga0180437_10003409_pt1 | contig 23730 bp, 17 predicted proteins | sample SS_ome_4_FD_132410 | JGI IMG/M metagenome (GOLD analysis project Ga0180437, IMG submission 132410) | Hypersaline lake sediment archaeal communities from the Salton Sea, California, USA - SS_3_D_1 metaG | ecosystem: Environmental > Aquatic > Non-marine Saline and Alkaline > Hypersaline >... | reverse complement strand
GCCCACCACGTCGATGCCCAGGGCCTCGCCGGGGGTGTCGCAGTAGGAGGCCACGCCCACCCTTCCCGGCGCCAGATCCCGCACGTCCATCACGGTGAGCCCCATCTCGTCGTCCGCCACGTAGGCGAACCCGTCGACGACGTCGAGCGCCATGGCATAGCCCCTGGTGTGGCTGAACACGCCGAAGTACTCGAGGTGGCCGGGCGAGTCGGGGATGGACCGGAACACGCGGATTCCCTTCCAGCTCTCCGCCAGGTAGACGAGGTAGGGTTCCGAGGGGTCATCGGGCACCCGGATGTGCAGGCTCTTGCCGTCCACCGCCGTACTCTCCTCCTCGAAGGAGACGACGCTGTCCGGGTCCGTCACGTTGTAGGTCGTCACGCCCTCGGTGCCCTCCACGACCAGGGCGATGTTGAGAAAGCTCCCGTCCAGCTGGGGCGCGGAGATCACTTCGATCGCGTCGGCTCTCTTCTTCGTGTCGTGGGTGGAGACCAGCACGGGATGGCTCGGGTCCGAGATGTCCACGACGTGGACGCCGGCCTCTCCGCCCGCCACGTAGGCGTAGTCTCCCAGGACGGCCACACCGTAGTTCGAGCTGGGCAGCGAGATCCGTCCGACGACATGGAAGGGCGAGGTCGGGGGTTCATAGAGATCCTGCTCCCCGCAGCCGCCTCCCCACAGAACGCATGCGCCGGCCGCCGCCATGGGCCACAGGATTCCGCCCCACCCGCCGGGCCTCCAAAACCCGCTCTTCATGATGTCTCCTTCTTCAACGGTGCGTGGTGTCTCCGCGATCCGGTCCCAGCCTGCATCGTGGAGGCGTCCTCGGGCGCGCCTGCACGCACGACTCCGGCTACTCGCCCCGCTTCAAGTCCCCCTTGGGGATGTAGAGCTTGGCCGCCGCGCTGAAGCGGGTCCGGTTGGCGGGCCCGAGCTCGTAGAGGTGCCTGCCGTCGGGCACCTGGACCCAGAAGCACTTGCGCTCGCCGGGCAAGAACTCCGGACGTTCCACGTAGGAAACCGTCGCCATCTTCCTCACGTGGTACCTGTAGACCTTCACCGGGCTTCCGTCCTCGAAAAGCTGAAGGCCGTAGGATTGACTCCCGTTCATCGTGTGATCGAAGTCCAGGCGCGTGCAGACCTTCACCCGCGTGGGCCCCACCACCTCGAACTTGAGGGGCCGATCCGGCCCGAACCCGTAGTACGAGCTCAGAGACCCACTCGCAAACTGAAGCGTGCACACGGACCGGTATTCCGAGGGCGTGAGCGACGCCATCGGGGTCTCACGGACCTTGACCCTCCGGAACACGCGGACCGCCACGTCCCGATCGTCCTCTACGACGAACACCCGGTAGGTATGCTCTCCCTTGGGAACCGTGAGGTAGACCCGGCGGATCTTGCCCACGCCGCCCGCCGCCGGGCGGCGATGGGTCTCCTCGCTCTTCTCGGTGGAGATCGCCCTGCGCACGGTCTCGACCCCATCGCGGAGGATGCGGATCGTGTAGCTCGCCTGTTCGGGGTCCTTCTCTCCGTAGAGATACCGGGTGAGGATCTTCACCCGGCGCGGTCCGGTCACCGTGAACTCCAGAGGCTCCCGGTCATCGAGAACGTGGTAGGTCAGGTTGCTCTCGCCCGCAGCGAGCGTGACCCTGCCCGGCGACTCGGTCGGCTTGAGGCCGACCCACTTGGTGGCGGCGGCGGCCGGCCGCGGTGAACCCGTGACTGCCCACAGAACCGCGGTCACGACGGCGGCCGCGCCGAACACCCTGCTAAGCGCGTCGATCCTCTTCATCTTCGTCCCTCTCTCGTCCGTTCCCCCGAGTCACCAGGCGACGCCGGGCCTCCGGCAGCAGGGCCAGAAAACAGACGGCCGGCTGCACGATCAAGAACACGACGGCCAGGTCCATCCGGTAGGCCATCTTGACGAACACCTCACCGCTCCCCACCTCGGGCGTACGGTCCGGGGCGATCGGGACCCCCTTCTCCCGGGCGATCTTCCGCACGTTGTAGAGGTGAAGCACCGGCACACCGCCCTCCGCCATCAGGATCATGGTTCCCTTCCGGGGGTAGTTCCGGAGTCCCAGGTCGAAGGTGAGACCCGTCGGCAGAAGCGGTTTGTTCAACCCGTGCCCGAGACTCGCCACCCCTCCCCCGATGTTCACATAGGCGCTGTACTTGCCGCCCCGGGCGTGCTCGCGGTAGACCTCCATCCGCCGGGCGATGCTCTCCTCCACGCTCGCGGACCGGATCGGCCGGACGCCGTTCCGCTCGATCGCCTCCCAGATGCGCTCCCGGCCCCTCGGCGGCAGCCCCCGTCCCATGTCGTTGCTCCCGCCCGGAGAGGCAGCCACCGAGCGGGTGTGAAAGACGCCCTCGGCGACCAGAAGCGACTCGATGTCCAGCCACGTGAACTCGGGGTCCGTCGCCCCCCACATCGATGCACTCACCGACGTGATGGGCACCGCCTCGAGGTCCATAGCCTCCATCGCAGCGTAGAGGCAGATGTTGAGGCCTGGGAAGGAGCCGCTTAAGGCCGCGGCCACCCGATCGCCCGGCTTGAGGCCGGCCCGCTTGAGGTAGTCGACGATCACGGCCGCCAGATTGGGATTCAGGCTCGTCAGCTTCGACTCCAGCACACCGTAGGCGTTGGTGATGACGCTGGTCTCCGGCCCCACCAGACCCGTACCGGCCGGATCGTTGACCATGTCCAGGACGGCCCCGTCCTGGATCCGGTTGGCCCGGATGACCTCGAACGCTCGGCGGGCCAGGCCGGCGGCCTCCAGCTTGAGGTCGTAGTGCCTCTGACGCACAGGACCCTTGGTCCACTCCAGGATCCCCTGGAACCCGAGGGCCAGAGCGGCCAGCCCCGCCAGCACGAGGACGCGCCGTCTAGCCGATAGAGAATTCAATCAGACGTCCCCCGTAGGCGACCACGAGCGCCACCCGGACGATGAAGGCGGCGATCAGCATCGTGCAAAGCGTCTCGACGATCCCCTGCCGGTACATCCAGTAGGCGATCAGGCCGGGGATGATGTACCCGATGGATTGGAGCAGGGCCACGTCGACTCCGGCGTCCAGGACCAGAACGTGGCGCGTCAGGTACCCCACCAGGAACCCGACCAGAGCACAGAAGACCAGCGTCCGCCGGCCGTAGAGCAGCACCCAGCGGGCCACGAGTTTGACGACGGCCAGCGTGGCCAACGCCGCGATCAGGGTGCCCAGCACGCGTAGCGGCTGGTCCAGGTACAGGGCGATGTAGCCGGGAACGATGAGTCCGCCGGCGGCCACGCCCAGGATTTCCGAGAAGGCCAGACTCACCACAAGCCCGAGCCCGATGGCCTGGAAGATCATGCGTCCCCCCGCCGAGCCACCACGTAGTCCAGGAAGGCGGCGCCCGCGCCGCCGATGTTCCCCACCCCGAGCACCGTCGAACCCGAGGGCGCGACCTCGAGAAGCACCCGGTATATCTCTTCGGCGGGGGCGCCCCCCATGTCCACGACGGCTCCGGCCGGCACCCCGCGCCCGATCACGAGTCGGCGGAACAGCTTCGTCTGATCCCCGATCAGCACGTACGCGCCCGCCCGGATCCGGCGGTGGAAGATCTCGGCCAGGTCCTTACTGCGCCTCATGCGGTCGCCCCGAAGGTTGACGAGCAAGACGACGGCGTCCGGTTCCCGTTCCCCGAGCCCGAGTCGATCCCAGATGACGAGGGTCGAGGCCGGGTCGTTCGCCGCGAAGGCCGTCACCAGGTCGATTTCCTTCCCACCCTGCCGGAGGGGGATCCGTCTGAGCGCCCCGGCGTCCGGGGTGACCGAACGCATTCCCGAGAGGGCGACTTCGCGGGATACACCCACCGCCTCACAGACATCCAGGGCCAGGCCGATGTTCTCGGGATGCTCGATGTAGGAGAAACCCTGGAGGTCCTCGTCGCTCACGGCGCCGGGGTCGGAGAGATGAAAGGCCGACCCCCGCCGTGCGGCCGTCTCCCTGAACAGCCCGGTGAACTCATGCTCCGCCGTGAAGAACTGCCCCCCCCGAGGAACCGTGCCGGCTAGGGCAAGCGCAACGTTGCCCAGGGTCGGCCCCATGACCTCCAGATGGTCGGGCCGGACGTTGGTCACCACACCGATGGTCGAGTGCACCACCTTGTCCTCCGACACCTGCTGAAGGTCGGGCCGGACGGCCATGCACTCGATGACGAGGGCCCGGGCGCCCTCGCCTGCGGCCTGGCGCATGATGGCGATCTGCTCCTTGATGTTGGGCGGTCCGGATCTCCGAACGGGCTCCTCGGTCCCGTCGGCGTGAACGAATCGCGCCGCCGATCCCGTCGTCTTGGCCACCGTACGAACGGACCCGGCCCGGAGGCCGGCGGCGATCAGCCGCGTCACCGACGACTTGCCCCGCGTCCCGTTGACGTGGATCCGAATCGGAATCCGCCCGAGCGATCGCCGGTGGCGGACGTGCTCCACAAGCCCGAGGGCCACGAACAGGACGACGAGGAGCAGAACAAGCTTCATGTCTCGGACCCCTGAGTGCCGGCCACAGAGCCCGCGAGGCGTGAGGACCCCCTTCGGCCGCGCGCCCGGCACACGTAGACGCTGATTTTATCAGATCCCGGCAATCCATGGGAAGCGAATTCCAGGACCCGAGGGCCCCATCCGCCCGCCCGCGCGCCGCGAAGCGACTGGAAGATCCTTGACAGCAAAGGTCCGATCACGCTAGCTTGCGGCGCGGGCGGCCCTGTATGGGGGCCCCGGAGCACACGGACCGGGTGAATGGCCGACACCAACAGGTTCCTCTACATCGACTACATGCGCGGGCTGGTGGTGGCCCTGATGGGCCTGGACCACGCCTCCTACTACTTCAACTCCATCTGGCTCTGGTTCGAGCCGCTGGACCCCCTGTTCGATTCGATTCCCCAGTTCTTGACGCGGTACTCGTCCTATCTCTGCGCCCCCGGGTTTCTGATGCTGGCGGGCGCCATGGTGTACAACTCCTTCCGGCGTAGAACCGCCCGGGGGACGTCCGCAAGGAAGGCTCAGTGGGACACGATCCAGCGGGGGTTGTTCCTCGTCCTGCTCCAGCTGACGTGGGTCAATTCCTCCTGGTCCGGGTTCGCCCGGCTTCGGCTGGCCCACATCGGAATCATCGCCTCGATCGGGATCTCGATCGCGCTCCTGGCCCTCATCATCCGGTGGCGCTGGCCCTTCCGGCTGGCCCTGGCTCTGGTGCTCTTCGCCGTTCATCCCTGGCTTCTGCAGATTCCCTACGACGCAAGCGGGGGCTGGCAGGCCCTGGTCATGGAGGCCTTCGTGACCGCGGGGGATTTCAACAAGTACCCCGTGATTCCCTGGTTCGCGCTCTGCACCTTCGGGTCGGTCATCGCCGTGGGCTGGTTCCAGGCCTGGCCCACGAACCGGATTCGGATTCGCAACAGCCTCCTGGTGGCCCTGGTTGCGGCGCTGGCGGGCCTCGCCGTCCGCATGGGACACGGCTACGGGAACCTCTTCGCCTACTCGCAGCTGGGGTCGGTGTCGTTCTTCCTGTTCCAGAAGTACCCGCCCTCCCTGGTACATCAATGCTGGACGGTGGCGGCCATCGTGTTCCTCTCGGCCGTGTTCATGGCCGTCGGAGACCGCGCCCGCCGGGTCCTCAAACCCCTCGAGATCTACGGTTCCGTGGCCCTGTTCTTCTACCTGATGCACATCCCCATCCTGGCCCTGGTGGCCAAGCGGGGGGGTCTGATGTACCGCGCCGGAGGGCTGGGCGCGACCTACCTGGGATGGATCGCTCTCCTGGCGGTGATGGTGCCCCTCTGCTACGCCTTCGCGCGCATCAAGGCCCGCTCCCGCAATCCCCTTCTGCGGATGATCTAGCCCGACCGAGCAACAAGTCCCTTCGATACCGTCCGTCGCTTGAGCGACCGACCTACACTCAGGACAAGCGAGCGGGCGACAAGGCGAGGGCGCGACAGGCGCCGCGCGCGGAATGCAGACGACCCCTGCGGCCTGGGGATGCCGTCCCATGACCGCGGGGGTCGCGCAACATGACGCGGAGGTCGCCCCCCGCTATCTCTGATCCACCCAACACTGGTTGTGCAGAATCGCCTCCATCGAGGCGGCCACCCGGCGCGCGTCGTCGAGGCGGTCGAACCCCCCGATGCGGACGCGGTAGTACTGTCCCTTGCCCGGCAGGCGGGCGGGCTCCACCCAGGCTTCGTACCCGAACTGGCCCATCTTGTCGGCCTGGACTCTGGCCAGCCGCTCGTCCTTGTACGATCCGACCTGCACGACGTACCGCCCGGACTCCGAGGTGGGGACCTGGAGCGGCTCGGTCGGCATCACCCTCCGGGGCTCTTCCATCCGCGGTTTTCTCACCGGCTCGGCGCGCGCCTCGGGCTGGGTCGCGGGCTGCGGCTCCCCTCGAACCCGGTGCACTTCCATCTCCCGGGCGGCGGGCTGCGGGGTCTGCTCGTAGGAGGAAGGTTCTTCCGGCTCGGTCGGTTCGGGCGTGGGCCATCCGCTCTCGGACGCTCCCGCCGCCCGCTCCACCTGGCTCGAAGCGCCGGGCTGGACCTGGGCCACCTTGCTCTTCATGCGCCCGGTCCGGATCACGAGAAACACGGCCACCGCCACGGCGACCACGGCGACGACGACGATCCAGAGCAGGCGGGGCTGCTTCGGCTTCACCTCTTCGATTTCCATGGCCATCCCCCCCAAGCCAGGCGTCCCTGGGTTTTGGGCCAACCCGTCCTTCGCTTGTGCAGACGACACCCCACCCCACATCCGCCCGGGTCTGCTTCCCAGCTAACCTACCACCCGCCTGCGAAAATGCGCAAGGGTTTTTGCCCTCTTCCCCACCCATCCACATCCCCGACCCGGGCTCCCCGAGAGAAACCTCCAAGGGTCAAGAAGATCGGCGAAAGCGCCGATACGAACGACAGCGGTACGATTGTGAACGATCCCCGAACCTCTCGGGAGGAACCATCCACCTAAGCAGGAGGACGCGCCGTGCCGTCCACGCACTCCCCCCAGGGTCGGCTTGAGACCCTTCTGGCCGAAAAGGACCGGGCCGCCGGCGAACTGACCGCTCTGGTGCGCGTCGGTTCGCTCCTCAACTCGAGCCTCGATCTGGACGAAGTCCTCCGGATCGCCATGGAACAGGCGTCCCAAGCCATGGACGCCGAAGCCAGCGCCATCCTGCTCATCGACCGGGAGACCGGAGACCTCGTCTTCGAGGTGGCCACGGGCGAGAAGGGCCAGAAGACCAAGGAGATCCGCCTCAAACCCGGGGAGGGCATCGCCGGGTGGGTGGCGTCCCACGGTCGGCCGGCGCGCGTGGCCGATGCCCAGGACGACGCCCGATTCACGGTCAGGGTGGACCGGAAGACGGATCTGGTCACGCGCTCACTCCTCTGCGTCCCCCTCAAGGTGAAGGACCGGATGCTCGGCGTCCTCGAGGTCATCAACAAACGCGCGGAGGGCAGGTTCACCGCGGAGGACGAGGAGTTCCTCGTGGTCCTGTCCCACCAGATCGCGGCCGCGATCGACAACGCCCAGCTCTACCGCAAGGTGTACGAGGAGAAGGAGACACTCCGGGCCGTCCTGGACAGCATGGCCGACGGGGTGATCGTGGTCGACCCCGAGGACCGGATCCTGCTCCACAACCGGGCGATCCTGGGTCTCCTGGGCGTCGAGGAGCGGGATCTTTCCCTCGACCGCTTCGGCGATGAGCGGCTCCGCGGCCTCGCCCGGAGAGCCGTCTTCCCGCACGGAGATTCGATGTCCTTCGAGGTGGACCTGACCTGGACCCAGGAACCCCGCACTCTGGCCAGCACGGCGACCGTTCTCAAGGACCCGGCGGGCACGGCGACCGGGGCCGTGATCGTGATGCGGGATGTCACCGAGCGTGCGCGCCTGGAGAAGATGAAGAACGATTTCATCGCCACCACGTCCCACAAGCTGCGGACCCCGCTGACCTCGATCCTCGGGTTCGCCTCGATCCTGCGGAGTCCCAAGCTCCGGGGTCCCACCCCGCAGGGCAACGAGGACACGATCTCCTCGGCGGCCGAGGCGATCGAGGAGCAGGGGCGGTACCTGCACGAGCTCATCGAGAAGCTCCTGGGCTTCACGGGGATGGAGCTGGGCGACATTCCACTGGAGAGGGAGCCGGTCGACCCGGCGGGTCTGGTGGAGGAGGCCTGCCGCGCCGTCCAGTCGCGAGCCGAGGCCAAGTCCATCCGAGTCACGCCCGAGAGGTCTTCCGCGGGACTCGGGGCGAGTCTCGATCGCACGAGGGTGGTCCAGGTGCTGGCCAACCTGGTCGAGAACGCGGTCAAGTTCAGCCCCGGGGGAACGGACGTCGGCGTCGGCGCGGAGGGGGCCGGCGAGGAGGTTCACTTCTGGGTCACCGACCGGGGGCCCGGCATCCCCGTCGAGGACCGCGAGCGCATCTTCGAGAAGTTCTACCAGATCGACCGAGACCTCACCGGCCAGGTGGAAGGCGCCGGCCTGGGCCTGGCCCTCTGCAGGAACATCGTGGCCGCGCACGGGGGCCGCATCGAACTGGAGAGCACCCCGGGAGAGGGCAGCACCTTCCACGTGTGGCTGCCGGCGCGTGCAGGCTCCGGAGTCCGGACTCCGAAACCGAGTCCCCAGGTCTGAGCATCGCGCGGCTCGGCGCGCTACGGCTCGAGGAGGCGCCGCGCGCGCTCCAGGCTGGTCCTGGCGCCTTCATCCCCGGGGTCCAGCGTGAGCGCTCTCTCCCAGCAGGGCACCGCGTCCTCCACCCGGCCGTGGGTGGCCAGGGCAATCCCGAGGTTGGTCCACGGTTCGGCCCGCGTGGGGACCAGGTCGATCGCCTTCCGGAAGGACGCCACGGCCTCGTCCAGCCGTCCTATCTCCGCCAGACACACGCCCCGGCCGTTGTACGAGAGCCAGAAGTCAGGATTCCGCCGGAGCGATTCCTCGTAGTGTCGGAGGGCGAGGTCCAACTGCTGCTGGCTCCGGTAGTGCACGGCCAGGTAGTAGTGGTCCCGCGCGAAGGACCTCTCGACGTCAAAGCCCTCGACGGGCACGTTGGCGTGGACGGCCAGCGCGACCCCGATCCCCCCGGCCACCGCAAGCGGTCCCCATCGCCGCTGCCGGGCCGCGCGAACCAGCCACCAGAGGGCGTAGGACGCCAGCACGATGAGGATGGGCACGACCGGCAACCGGTACCTTCCGGAGACGAAGAAGGCCACGCCGCCGGCGAAGGTGGCGATCACGACCGCATGCGCGGGGAGCAGCGTCCTCCACCGCCGGAGGGTCAGCCCGATCCCCAGGAGAGCCAGCGGCGAGATCAGGCCGAAGTGCATGAGGGGGATCCGGAGGAAGGGTGAGGATCGCTCGAGGAAGTGGAAATTGACATTGAGGGGGATCTCGATCCGGTTCCAGAACATGCGGACCTTGCGGACCAGAAGCCCGGCGGATTCTCCGGGGTTCTCCCGGATGTACGCCCATCCCTTCTGGAACCAGAACGCGGACACCTCCGAAGGTTTGAGGTTGCGCCCCGCGGCCTGCGTCGCCAGACGGGTCGAGTCGATCAGGTTCACCTGTTCCGGCGTTCCCCGGATGCCCGGGGGAAGGTCGAAAGTTCCCGTGGCGCCGGGGTGGTTCCCGATCCAGAAGTTGACGCCCCCGTGCGACGAAATGGGAACGAAGTCCCGGCCGACGACGGCGTTGCGGGCGGTCACGGGCGCGACCACAAGCGCCCCGCCCACGAGAAACGCGATCGAGGGACGGATCCAGCGCGTTCCCCGACTGAGGGCCGCGAGAGAGACCACCCAGAGCGGAAGAACGAGGACCATGTTCGGCCTCAGGAGACACGCAAGCCCGATGGCTACGCCCGAGAGAAGCATGAGCGCGTCGCGCCGTCTCCCCTCGGCCTCCGTGCGGGAGAAGAGCACCAGACCCAGGGTAACGAGAAACACCGCCAGCGTCGTACCCAGAATGGTGGCGCTCGAAAAGACAAAGGGCGCGTAGAGCGCGGCGACGAAACCGGCGATCCAGGACACCGGACTCCCGAAGGTCCTCTCCGCGTAGAGCACCACGAGGACGGCCGTGAGGGATCCCAGGACGATCTGCACGACGCGGACCGCCGCGAAGCTGGGACCGGCCACGGCGTAGACGAGGGCGAGGAAGTAGGGATACAGGGGCGCCGAGTAGAAGACGTCGCGGCCCCAGAAATCACTCCGCAGGATCTCGAGGGCCCGCTGATCGTAGAGATCCGAGTCGAGCGAGATGATCTGGAAGGAGACGTTCTCTTGGATCTGGACGAGGTAGGCGACGCGCAGGGCGATGGCGACGGCGAACACCGCCAGAAACAGGATGCGCCGTCGGGTGAGCCACGGTCGCCGCCCCTTCGCACCGGATCGGTTCTCTCGGGTCAAGGACGCCTCCGTCGAGGGTCGCGTCTCCGGGTGTCCCGTCCCGCTCAGTCTCCGCTCTTCGTCCGGAGCTGCCGGACCCCCTGGACCACGAAGACCAGACCGACGACGACCAGGGCCAGCGCCCACCAGTCGGCGATCCCGGAGATGAAAACACTGCCCACCAGGAGCAGCACGATGCCGCCCACGATCCGTGAGCCCGCCGGCCTTCGAGGGTCGGGCCGGCTCATCCGGAGCATGGCCTCGACGAGCAGGATCACGCCGAAGCCCGAGAGCATATAGCCCCACCACGGATCGAGCGTCCCGCGGAGCACGAGGACCACGCCCAGCCAGACGACCATGAGTCCGGCCGTCAACCGGCCGATGCCCTCCGACGCGCGCCTCAGGTCCGACGGAGAATCCGGGAACGGCTCCGGACCGGTCGAACGGGGCTCTTCCATCGTCGCCTCCCTTCCCGCCGCGGCGCCCAGGGCCCTACCGCAGAGACTCGAGCGTGCGCGCCAGCTTGGCGATCTGCTCCTGGGCGTCCGCCCGCTTCCGGCGCTCGGCCTCCACCACGTCGGCGGGCGCCTTGTCGACAAACTGGGAGTTGGCCAGTTTCTTCTCGATGCCCGCGAGGCGTCCCTCCAGCCTGTGGAGTTCCTTCTCCAGCCGGTCCGCCTCGGCGGCGACATCGATCGCCTCTCCCACGGGCACGAAGACCTCGAGGGTCCCGATCACGTCGCCCACTGAGTGCTCGGGCACTCCCTCCTCGGTCAGCTCCTCAACTTCCTCGATCCGCGCCAGGCGGTCGAGGTAGTGCCGGTGCGCCTGAAGCGCCTCGATTTCCGCGGCGTTCGAGCTCCGCACCAGGATCCGGCATCCTGCCGTGAGCGGGTAGTTGACGCGCCAGCGCGTTTCCCGGACCGACCGGACGACCGCCTGAATGAGCCCCATGGCCGCCTCGGCTTCGGCGTCCACGGAGCTCCGGTCGAGTTCGGGCTTGGGGCCCGAAATGAGGGCGTCGTCCATCGATCTGCCCAGGCCGTGCCAGATTTCCTCGGTGATGAAGGGCATCACCGGATGGAGGGCCGCCATCGAACCGGCGAGAATCTCGACGGCCACGCCCAGCGCGTGGTTGCGCTCCCCTTCGGGCCGGTCCCCGGCGAGGCGGTCCTTGATGAGCTCCAGGTACCAGTCGCAGTACTCGTGCCAGAAGAAGCTGTAGACCGCCGCAAACGACTCGTTCAGCCGGTAGCCTTCGAAGCCCCGGTCCACCTGCTCGACCACGCCCTGGAACTTGGATCGGATCCACCGGTCGGCCAACTCCAAGCGCGACTCGTCGATCCCGGGTCGGTGGCCGTCGCCCATGTTCATGCGGACGAAGCGGTAGGCGTTCCAGATTTTGTTGCAGAACTTGCGCCCCATCTCGAACCGCGCCGGCGAGAGGCGGATGTCCTGCCCGGCGGCCGCCAGGGCCACGAGCGACGCCCGCACCGAGTCGGCCCCGTACTCGTCGATCATCTCCAGGGGATCAATCCCGTTTCCCAGCGATTTGCTCATCCAGCGGCCGAGCTCGTCGGTGATCATGCCCGTGATGAACACCTCCCGGAAGGGCACCTGTCCGGTGAACTCGATCCCCGCGATGATCATCCTCGCGATCCAGAAGAAGATGATGTCATAGCCGGAGACGAGCACGTCCGTCGGGTAGAAGTACCTGTAGTCCTCGGTCTTCTCCGGCCAGCCCATGGTCGAGAACGGCCAGAGCCACGACGAGAACCACGTGTCGAGGACGTCCTCGTGCTGCCGGAGGGCCGAGCCCCTGCACTTGGGACACTCGGTCGGATCCTCGCGGGAGACGATGACTTCGCCGCAGGCGTCGCAGAACCACATCGGGATCCGGTGACCCCACCACAGCTGCCGGGAGATGCACCAGTCGCGGATGTTGTCCAGCCAGTGGAGCGAAATCCGGGCCCACCGCTCCGGGTAGAACTTGACCTGGCCGGTCTGGATGGCCTCGATCGTCCGGCCCACCAGGGGCTTCATCCGGACGAAGAGCTGGTCCGAGGCCAGCGGTTCGATGACCGTGCCGCAGCGGTGGCAGTGGCCGATGGCCAGATGGTGGTCCTCGATCCGGTCCAGCAGCCCCCGCTCATCGAGAGCCTCCACGATCCGCCGGCGGCACTCAAAGCGGTCCAGCCCCTCGAACTCGGGCCCGGCCTCTCGGGTCATCCGGCCCTCCTCGTCGATCACCTGGACCGACGGCAGGTCGTGACGCCGGGCGATCTCGAAGTCGTTCGGGTCGTGCGCGGGCGTGACCTTCACCACCCCGGTCCCGAACTCGGGGTCCACCCAGTCGTCGAACACGATCGCGAGTGGCCGCTCGAGGAAGGGGAGGATCGCCCGCTTGCCCTCGAGATGCCCGTAGCGCTTGTCCTCGGGGTGGATGGCGACGGCCGTGTCCCCGAGCATGGTCTCGGGCCGCGTTGTCCCGACCCTCAGGCGCTCGTCCGATCCCTCGAGCGGGTACGTGATGTACCAGAGATGGCCGTCGGTCTCCCGGTGGTCCACCTCTTCGTCGGAGATCGCGGTCCGGCAGCGGGGGCACCAGTTGACGATGTACTTCCCGCGGTAGATGAGGTCGCGCTCGTAGAGCTGAACGAAGGCCTCGCGCACCGCACGGGCCAGCATGTCGTCGAGCGTGAACCGGTCCCGCTCCCAGTCGCACGAGGCCCCCAACCGCTTCCACTGCCGCGTGATGATGCCGCCGTGCTTCTCGCGCCACTTCCAGACTTCGGCCACGAACTTCTCCCGGCCGAGCGCCTTGGCGTCGACGCCGCGTTCGGCCAGGTCGTTCTTGACCACGTTCTGGGTGGCGATGCCGGCGTGATCGGTGCCCGGGAGCCACAGGGCCGAGGCTCCCCCCATGCGGTGGTAGCGTGTGAGCGCGTCCTGGAGCGCCCCCTGGAGGGCATGACCCATGTGGAGGACGCCCGTCACGTTGGGCGGCGGAATCACGATGCAGTAGCGCTTGCGCTTCGGGTCCACCGGCGCGCGAAAGAGCCGACGGGACTCCCAGTACTCGTACCACCGGTCCTCGACCTTGGTGGGATCGTATGCCTTGTCCAGCTGCATGCGGTGTGGGTCTCCTTAGAGTGAACCCTTCGGCGATCGTCGCCCGGTTCTGAAAAGAAGTGTCCAACCAGTGAGATGCTAGCCAGATACCCGCCCGTTGTCAAGATCGGCTCCGTGAGCAGCGGCGTCTCGTCGAACCGCCGCACGTGCCATTCGGATCTCGACGCGTCCACCTTCGGTGACACACTCCCGGGTTCCGGACGAGCGCCCGGCGCGCAGCCCTCACGATGAGACTGACCCACCGCTGGGGTGCGGGCCAAGAGGTCACCGCCATTCTGTCGGCCGCCGCAGCAGGAATCCATCCGGCTTGGCCACGGTTTCTGGGAAGACACTCTTGGCCAACAGATCTCGACCGATGTAGGTAGCGCGCCCAGTTGCCTGACCGAGAGCCTTCGAAGACCTTCCAGGAGGGAAGACAGCCACGAGGCGCTTCCTCGGGAACAGCTGCGTCACTGCTCGTACCACTCCAACCAGATCGCTGTCTGCAGAAACGACCAATGCCGTATCGAATCGATCCTGGAAAGCGTCCGTCATGAGCTCCACGGATATGTTGACGTCCGTCATCTTCTCATGGTGGGTCCGGTACGCGTGCCCACAATGACGGCACTGGACAGTACCGCTAAGGAAGTGCCCGTAGAAGATATCGAAGTCACGCAAGGATTGCAGGGCTTCCAGGAATATAGTCTGGCGGCGGCGCTTGTCATCAGGTTGCTTGACGATCGTGGTGAAGTACTTCGTCTTCTGGAGAACCTGCCCAGGTTTGAGGAGGCCGGCGACCATGCTCTGGATGTTCAACCAGTAGTAGCGTTTCCATCCTCTCGAGCGAAGGCCGTAGTAGAGATTGTAGCCGTCAACGTAGGCAATGACCCGGTGCTGCATGGCTTACCGACGCCACGTGAAAAAGAGACGGCCCGCCCCGAAGGGCGGGCGTCGGGCCGGAGATGCTATCTCCGGGGGAGTTACACCTATCTTCAGTATAGCGATGGATGTCATTCTGTCAAGTGCTAAAGTGCTCTTGCGATGAAGGGACGCGGTCCTGGCTGACACCCTTGAGGATCCGGAATCCATCAGACCTGGAACCGACGATCGCCGCACCTTGGCCCCTTCGTCCTTTCGCTTGATTTCGCTGTCCCGTATGGTATGATAAATTAGTGGCTTAGTGCGCTCTAGCCACATCAAACGCTGCAGATGCGCCCTAGATCCCAAGGAGGTCCCATGTTCCCCAGGTGTTCGGTTTCGACCCTGATCGTCCTCCTTACGGTCGGCCTCGCCGCAATGTCGACCGCCGAGACGCCCCCGGTCAAGACCCAGGCGGCCGTCTTCTGGAAGACGGCCGCCGAGCGGGACGCGATCCTCGAGGCCTTCCCCGCGCTCGACATCATGAAGGTCAAACCGGGCCATTCCTTCATCGTCGTGACGGACGCCCAGGAGCTGGCCGAGATCGAGGCGGCTGGTTTCCGGACCGAAGTCGTGATCGAGGACATGGCCGCCTTCTACGCATCCCGCCGCAAGGGGAACAACTTCGGGGATTTCTACACCTACTCGGAGGCGACCGCCCTCTTGGATTCCGTCCACACCGAGTACCCGAACATCACGACCGCCAAGCTGTCCCTCGGGCAGACGTACGAGGGCCGAGAGATCTGGGCCATCAAAGTGTCGGACAATCCCGGGACCCAGGAGGATGAGCCGGAGGTGCTGCTCGACGCTCTCCACCATGCGCGCGAGCCCATCACGGTCAACGTCATCTGCGATTTCCTCGTCTGGCTCTGCGACGGCTACGGCACGGATCCGGTGGCCACCTTCCTGGTCGACGAGCGGCAGATCTGGATCGTACCCGTGGTCAACCCGGACGGCTACTGCTACAACGAGTCCACCTACCCCGCGGGCGGCGGGATGTGGCGTAAAAACCGCAGCTACGACTCCGGCACCGGCTGCTACGGCGTAGACCCCAACCGCAATTACCCGTACATGTGGGGCCAGGGCGGCTCCAGCTCGGACCCCTGCGACAACCTCTACATGGGGCCCTCGGCCGGTTCGGAGCTCGAACCCCAGGCCATCATGACTCTGTGTGTCACCCACGAGTTCGTGACGCAGAATTCCTACCACAGCGTGGCCGCCGTGGTTCTCATGCCCTGGGGATACACCAACAACAACACCCCGGACCATGACCTGCTGCTGTCGATGGCCGAGCGGATGGCCGAGTGCGGCTACGGCTACGGGCAGCCCGGGGAGGTGGGGCTCTACACGTGCAGTGGGACGACCATGGACTGGAGCTACGGGGAGCAGAGCCTCAAACCCAAGATCCTGGCCTTCTCGACCGAGGTCGGGGGTTCGGACTTCTGGCCCGAGGACTCCGAGGTGGCCGGGCTCGTGGCCGACAACCTGCCGGCCAACATCTATCTCTGCCAGTCGGCCGGCCTGTACCTGGAGGTCGCCGATTACGCGATCGCCGACGCCAAGGGCGACGGCCATCTGGACCCGGGCGAGTCGGCCATGATCACGATCACGCTCGAGAACCTCGGGGTGACCGAGGGGGCCGCCGACGTCGACGTGATCCTGCGGTCGTACGATCCGTACCTCCTCCTGGCCGACGCGTACTCGGGGTTCGGCGCGTTCTCCCCCCAGGAATCCAAGGACAACGCGGCCGACCCGTTCCAGCTTGCGGTGGACGCCGGCTGCCCGCAGGGACATTCGACGGACCTCCACTTCGACGTCTACGTGGAGGGCGCCTTTTTCGCGCGGGAGACCGTGGGTCTCACGATCGGCCAGATGCAGGTGGTCTTCTCCGACGACTTCGAGAGCGGCACCGGGAGCTGGTCCTTCAGCGACGCCGGTTGGGGTCTGGTGACCTCCACGTCGCACTCGCCCACCCACTCCATCACGGACTCCCCCTTGGGCGACTACTCGAACGGCGAGAACACCTACATGTACCTGACCAACGGCCTGGATCTCAGCGGATGCGCCAACGCGACCGTGCGGTTCTGGCACCGCTACGAGATCGAGACGGGGTATGACTACGCGTACGTCGAGGCCTCGGCGGACGGGGGCGACTGGCTCCGCCTGGGGGCGTCGTTCACCGGATTCCAGACGACCTGGGTCGAGCAGACCCGCTCTCTGGAGGACTTCTGCGGGTCGAGCGACGTCAAGATCCGGTTCCGCCTGTGGTCCGACACCTACGTGAGAGAGGACGGCTGGTACATCGACGACGTCGAGGTCGAGGTGGCCGGCAGCGGGAACGCGCCGCCCTCCGAACCCGAGCTGGCCCTCCCCGGCGAGGCCCAGATATTCGGGACGGCGTACCCGACGCTCGTGGTCGTCAACGCCACCGATCCCGATCCGGGTTCCACCCTCACCTACGGGTTCCAGGTCTACGGCGATTCGCTCCTGACAGGTCTGGTGGCCTCGACCACGGGGGTCGCCGAGGGGGCCGACTCGACCTCCTGGACCGTCGACACTTCGCTCGACGACGGAACCTACTGGTGGCGGGCCTGGGCCGACGACGGGACCGACTGGGGCCTGTGTCCGGAACCGGGCATGTTCGGGGTCGAGGCCACCTCCGGCCTGAGCGACGCGGCCGGGGGTGAGGGTGTCGCGCTCTGGCTCACGGCCGAACCGAACCCGTTCTCCCAAGGCACCCTCGTGGCCCTCTCACTGCCGAGCGCGGGCCGCGTGGAGGTTTCCATCTACGACGTCACCGGGCGGCGGGTCGTCGGGCTGGCCAGCCGGGCGCTGGAGGCCGGAACGCACACGCTGTGGTGGGACGGCCGCGACGAGGCCGGCCGACCGGTGGCCGGGGGCGTGTACTTCTGCCGCGCCGAGGCCGAGGGCTGGCGGCGAACGACGAAACTGATGGTCGTGCGATAGGCGCGGCGCACGTTCCGAGCGGCACGGGTCCGATCGTCGAGCATGGAACAGAAGGGGTGGAGCCGACCGGGTCCACCCCTTCACGCGCGCGATACGGGTTTCGGGATTCCCATCCCGATCCGCCTGTGAGAGAATGGCGGGACGACCGGACCGGGGAGGACCTGGATGAAGACTACCGATGGAGGGGTGCCGGACGCCCCGAGCGTCCCCGCGCGCGCCCGCGCGCTCGCCGCGCTGGCGTTTCTCGGGGTCCTCTTCCCCCACCCCTGCATGGCCGAGGATTTCCAGGTGCTCGAGACCGAGCACTTCGTCGTTCACTACGCCGAGAGCCAGGAGAAACTCGCCCGGAACGCGGCCGCCGCCGCCGAGGCGGCCTTTGCCGAGATTTCGGCGTTCCTCGGCTCGCGGCCGGCCGTGAGGATCTCGCTTGCCATCGCCCCCGACGCCGCGGCCTTCCGGACGATGAGCGGCGGCCGGATTCCCGATTGGGGCATCGGTCTGGCCTCGCCCGGGCGCCGTCAGATCCTCATCACCTCACCGGCGGACTCCCCCGCCAGGATCGACCTGGCCGAGATCGTCACCCACGAAGTCGCTCACGTCCTCCTCGGCCTCACGCTCGACGGGCCACCCCTGCCCCGATGGTTCGACGAAGGCCACGCCATGTACCACGCCCGCCAGTGGCGGTTCGTCGAGGGCACCCGGATCGTCTGGGCGCTGGTCGCCCACACGCTGATCCCGCTTGCCGAGCTCGAGGGGGCCTTCCCGTACGGGCGCGCGTCGGCCGAGCTGGCGTACACGGAGAGCTACACCGCCGTGGAGTTCCTGATCAGGACCGGTGGGGTCGAGGCGTTTCGCCGGCTCGTCCGCACCGCCGCCCGCCACGGGGACTTCGAGGCCGCCCTCATCGAGGTCTACGGCTGGAACCTGGTCACCTTCGAGGGGGCATGGCGGGAGTACCTGCGCGGTCGCTACCGGTGGGCCGTCCTGCCGGGGATCTTCACCATCCCCGGGATCTTCACCCTGCTCTTCCTCCTCGCGTACCTGAGGAAACGCCACCGCGCCAGGCAGAAGCTGGCCGCCTGGCGCGACGAGGAACACCGATTCGGATAGGATTACCGCCTGCCGCGGGCGATCTCACCCAGAAGACGCACCATCTCCCAGTGCCCGAGGAACACCAGACCGCCCCCCACGCCCCCGACCAGGAGCGCCAGGCCCGTCGGTCGGAAACCGATGATTCGACCCAGGGCCACGAAACGGCTCGGGGACGCCGAGCCCCAGATGAACACGACCAGACCGATTACGCCGACGACGAGACAGACGACCGAGGCCAGGGCCAGCAACCGAACGATCCACGCTCTCTCTCCCATGGGCTCCTCTCCCCCTGCTTCTGACCAGCGACGACCATACCACGCGCGCCGAACCAGCGACCCTTGGTCGCCGACCTCGGTCGCCCCGCCACCATAGCGCAGCGCGCCCGATCCTGTCAAAGACCAACGCGCGGCCGAGACGAACACGGTCCCCGGACGGACGCCCGCGGTGCGGGGTCCCTCCGGAGCGCCGCACGCCCCGGGAATCGGACTTGACCGCACCCCCCCGCCTGCGCGATGGAAGGAACGGGGATCACTCGAGACGTGACTCGGCACGGGGGTCCGGATGGCTGCGGGCGACGACCTGGAAGCAAAGGTGACTCGATGGAGGGAGGCCCTGGCGCCGCACGTGCGTCCGGCGCCCCCCCTCGACTGGGACCGCGCGGCTCTCCTGGTGATCGATCCTCAGGTCCAGTTCTCCGCGATGCTCGAGCCGATTCTCCCCAACCTCCGGTCGGTGATCGACGCGTTCCGCAGCCGCCGCCGCCCCGTGGTCTTCACCCGGCACCGTCACCTGGACCCGGCCGCCGACGCCGGCATGCTGGGCGAGTGGTGGGACGCCGTCCTCATCGACGGATCGCCGGAAGCCGAACTGATCCCCCAGCTCCGGCCCCAGCCGGAAGACCTCCTCATCGAGAAGGACCGCTACAGCGCCTTTCTCCGGACGCGCCTCGATCGGGAGCTCTCCTCGAGGTACATCCGGGACCTGGTCGTGGGGGGCGTCATGACCAACCTCTGCTGCGAGACCACGGCCCGGGACGCCTTCATGCGGGATTTCCGCGTCTTCTTCCTCCTCGACGGGACCGCGACCTGCCGGGAGGAATACCACCTGGCCAGCCTCAGGAACCTGGCCTACGGGTTTGCCTACCTTGTCGCCTGCTCTGAGATCCTGCCGGACCGTTGACGGGCTCCAGGGCCCGCCCCCGCGCGCCCCATCCGGGCGCCGCGCCGAACCCGGATCGCGCTTTAGGTCGGCGCCCCCGGCGCCGATAACCTTGTGAGATTGAACCCGCTCTCGCCGCGCGTCACAGAGGACGCGCGGATCGGGAGAGGTTCGCGTCGGGGAGCGCCGCGCGCCGGCCTCCGATGTTCCGGACCGGCGCCTGAGCGCGCCCGAGGCTCATGGGCCATGGCCGTTTCATTCCGCTGGATTCCAAAGCCGAGGCTCGAGAGGGAGGGTCTCATCGGCGAGATCGGCCTCGTGCTCCTCGGCATCTGCGCCGCCCTCATCGGCCTGATGGCCGTCTTTACCCTGGGCGCGCAGAAACAGAACGAGGGACGATCCATCCACGCCTACGGCCGGCAGATCTGCTCGGTCCTGGCGACTACGGCCGCCGCTCCCCTGGCCGAGCGGGACAGCGAGACCCTCGAGACGCTGGTGAGGAGTCTGGCCTCCAGGCAGGGACTGGTCTATGCCTCGGTGGGCGATCTGTCCGGCAAGTTCGTGGTGGAAACCGACCAGGCGGACCTGGGGGAGGAGATCCCGGTGCTCACGGGCCAGTACGTGGTCGGGCGCGGCCGCGCCCGCGTGATCCGGGGGGACGGCCGTGAGATGTTCTCGGTCTCGGCCCCCGTGACGCTCGGGGACCGGCAGGTGGGCGTGGCGCAGGTCGTGGTCGCCCGGACGAGCACGTCACTCGAGCCCGCGGAGTTCGGCCGGTTCGTCGGCATCGTGGCGCTGGTCGCCTTCCTGCTCGTGGGGGCGACCTACGGGTACCTCCGTCTCGTGCTGCGTCCGCTGCCCAAGCTGATCAAGGAGCTCTCGGAGCAGATTCACCAGAAGACGATCCGCGAGATTCATTTCAAGGGCCGGGGCCAGCTCCGCGATCTCATCAACGCCTGGAACGATGCCGTGCGCGTGTTCCACGAGCAGATCGACGAGATCGACCGGGCCAAGAACCAGATCGAGATCGAGAAGCACGTCCTGGAGTACGAGAAGAGGCGGGTCGAGTCCATCGTCAACTTTCTTCCCATCGGCGTGCTGGTGACCAACGCCTCGGGCAAGGTGGTGATGACCAACCGGGCCGCCCAGAACCTCCTCTCCAAGGGCGACGCCGACCTCATGGGCCAGTCGTTGGGCAACGCCCTCGGTCAGCCCCAGTTCGACGAAGTCCTCAACGAGAGCCGCGCCACCCGCAGCGTGGAGATGGCGCTCGGAGGGTCGAGCGAACGCATCGTCAAGCTCACGATCTCGGATCTCTCCGCACCGGGTCACCGGCCGGTGGGACTCCTGATGACCATCCGCGAGATCACCCAGCAGAAGCTGGCCGATCGGACGACGAGCGAGTTCGTCAACCACGTGGCCCACGAGTTCCGGACCCCGTTGGCGTCGATCCGGGCCTACGCCGAGATGCTGGTCGACGACCAGGTGGACGACGACACGACCCGGTTCGAGTTCTACAACACCATCGCGCAGGAAACCGAGCGCTTGACCAAGCTGATCGAGAACCTGCTCAACATCTCGAAGATGGAGGTCGGAAGCCTCACGGCCAACAGGGTCCCGGTCCGGATCGACAAAGTGATCACCGAGACGGCCAAGAGTCTGGAACCTCAGGCCACCACGAAGGGCATTACGTTCAACGTGGAAGTGCCGGATCCCACGCCTCCGATGGAGCTGGACAAGGAGCTGGTGTCCGTGGCGCTCTTCAACCTCGTGGGCAACGCTCTGAAGTACACCCCGCCGGGCGGGACCGTAGAGGTCGTGGCCAAGACCGAGGAGAAGAACCTCACGATCCGCGTCCGGGACACCGGGCCGGGGATCCTGGAGGAGGACGTCCTCCACATCTTCGAGAAGTTCTACCGCTCGGGCGAGGAGGATATCCAGAAACAGCCCGGAAGCGGTCTGGGGTTGTCGCTGGCGCAGCAGATCGCCTTCGTCCACGGGGGAGAGATCACGGTGACCAGCGAACCGGGGCAGGGCTCGGAGTTCTGCCTGGCGCTGCCCGTCGCCCAGGGCAAGCAGGTCCCCGAGGTCATGGCCGCCGGCTGAGGCGGACGGGTCGTCCGATCTCGGGGTCGCCGGCTAGGGTGAAGGGGTCGGCGAACTCACCGCTGCCGGGCGGGCGCGAACCTGCGGTCGACCACCGGGACGGCGTGACATGGGACGACTGAGAACATTCAAGCGCGGCTCGATCTCGGTCCTGGCCGTCGACGATCCCCTTATGGACGACGCCGCGACCTCCCTCCGGGAAACGGCGGAGGCCCTCCTGGCCGAGGGGAGTCTTCAGCTGGTGGTGGACCTGGGGTCGGTGCCCTTCATCGACAGCTCCGGCCTGGAAACCCTGCTCAACCTGGACGCCAGGATCCGGGAGGCCGGCGGGGCCTTTTCCCTGGCGTCCCCGAACGCTCTCTGCCGCGACATCCTCAAGGCGACTCGGCTCGACAAGGCCCTCCTCATCCACACGACCCTGGACGAGGCCTCTAGGAGTTTCCTGTGAAGCGTACGAAGAGAGCGCCGATCGGCGAAATCCTCATCTCGCAGGGCAAGTTGACGCCCGAGCAGCTCGAGGAAGCCCTGGCCCGTCAGGGGGAGAGCGGCAAGAAGCTGGGCGAGATCCTGGTCGAGCTCAAGATGGTGAGCTCGGAGGACACCGTCGCCGCGCTCAGCGAGCAGATGGAAATCCCCCACGTGTGGCTCCGCAAGGGGCTGGTGGACCCGAGGGTGATCGACCTCATCCCGCAGAAGCAGGCCGAGTTCTACCAGGTCCTGCCGATGTTCAAAGTCCACAACGTCCTGACCATGGCCACCTCCAACCCGCACTCGGTCTTCGCCCTCGACGACCTGAGAAAGCTGACGGGGCTCGAGATCCAGCCCGTGCTCTGCCGCGCCGAGGAGATCCAATCCTCCATCGAAGAGTACTACGGCAAGAAGATGGAAATCGACGCCTTCCTCTCGAGCTTGGAGAGCTCGGACGTGACCCTGGTCGAGGAGGGCCACATCGACGACGTCGAGGAGATCACCGAGATGGCGGGTGGGTCCCCCGTCATCAACCTGGTGAACCTCATCATCCTCAACGCGCTGCGGGACGGCGCCAGCGACGTCCACATCGAGCCCGACCAGGACCGGCTGCGCGTCCGCTACCGCATCGACGGCATGATGCACGAGGTGATGGCCCAGCGACTCGACCTCCACCCGGCCGTGACCTCCCGGCTCAAGGTCATGGCCAACCTGGACATCGCCGAGAGGCGGCTGCCCCAGGACGGTCGGATCCGCGTCACGGCCGAGGGGCACGACGTCGACCTGCGGTTCTCCTCGATGCCCACGGTCCTCGGCGAGAAGGTCGTGCTCCGCGTCCTGGACCGCCGGCGCGTCCTGCTGGACCTGGACCGCCTGGGGTTCCAGGCCGGCGTGCTGGCCAGTTTCAAGGGCGTCCTCAGGGAGTCCAACGGTCTCATCCTCGTCACGGGTCCCACCGGAAGCGGAAAGACGACGACCCTGTACGCGGCCGTGAGCCTCATCAACACCATCGAGAAGAACCTCGTCACGATCGAGGATCCGGTCGAGTACCGGATGAGCATCGTCAACCAGATCCAGGTGAACGAGAAGGTGGGCCTGTCGTTCTCGAAGATCCTCCGGTCCGTCCTGCGTCAGGATCCCGACGTCATCATGGTCGGCGAGATCCGGGACCGCGAGACGGCCGAGACGGCCATCCAGGCCGCCCTCACGGGTCATCTGGTGTTGAGCACGCTCCACACCAACGACAGCGCGGGCGCGATCACGCGGCTCCTGGACATGGGGATCGAGCCCTACCTGGTGTCGTCCTCCGTCACGTGCGCCATGGCCCAGCGGCTCGTGCGGACGATCTGTCCGGAGTGCCAGACGACGCATTTCCCATCGCCCGAAATGCGCCGGCTGCTCGGGATCGAGGGGAACAAGTCTCTCCGCCTGGCCAAGGGCCGAGGGTGCCCGGCCTGCTACGACACGGGCTTCAGGGGCCGGATGGGCATCCACGAGCTGCT
>Ga0180437_10003408_pt1:22500-23733 | contig 23733 bp, 15 predicted proteins | sample SS_ome_4_FD_132410 | JGI IMG/M metagenome (GOLD analysis project Ga0180437, IMG submission 132410) | Hypersaline lake sediment archaeal communities from the Salton Sea, California, USA - SS_3_D_1 metaG | ecosystem: Environmental > Aquatic > Non-marine Saline and Alkaline >... | reverse complement strand
GTAGTCGGGCCACTGTGCACTCGGCTTTTCCGCGGAAGTTCCGAAAATTTCCGAATTTCCGAAGTCTCCGAGGCTCTCCGAAATCTTTCGTCACATTCCAAACTTCCCGCTTATCAACTACACCGACTTCCAAGATGCTGTCTGCTGGCTCCAAGCGTTCTGCCTCCTTCATCGCTGGCCGACCTGTCCGCCGTCTACGATGGAATCCACCTACCGGTGTCCCCCTTCAGGTCAGGCAATGTCACGTGGTGAACCTCGATCGTGACACTTTCTCCGACATGTGTGGTTACTTGATGGTGGAGGAATTGGTTGCTCTGCGTGCTGCCATCGCTGTCGATGATTACAAGATACAGGATGGGAGTAAGCGTTCTGCTCTGTACCGCTATCTCAAGATGAACACTACTGACGGTCTGGACACCTTGACCGCTGCCATGTTCCAGTACTTCCGTTCCCACTTCGGCATGTGTCCTCCCTGCATGTGTGCTGACGTTGGCTTCAGCGCTCTGGAGTCTGCCTCTCGGTCCTACCGTCGCATCACCCACATCCTCCACAACAACCCCAACATCAAGGTCTCCGCCTGGCTCAAGTACATCCACGAAGGCACCGAGCTCTACTGCCAGGTTCAAGAGCGAGAGAGTCCCGACAGTGTGGACACTCCCTGCAACACGATGCCTCTGGTTCCTTTTGCCACTGAAGCCAGCACCCGTTTCCGTTTCTTTAGGTATGAGAACCGCACCCACTTCCGCGGGCGCTTTTCCTGCCGGTGCATGCACACTGGTGACGACCCTGTTTCTGGACGCAAGCTGGAGCACTCGGCCTACACCTTGGTGGCGACGGAGTACGGCAGAGGTCGGGTTCTTCGGGTCTGCCTGTGCCCCACCCTCGGACACACGGTTGACCATTTCCCTGCTGAAGCCTGGGCGTTTCTCCGCAAGCACGGTGACGAGCTTTTCTCTTTGCCCTTTTCTCGACACGTGCACACCTTGGCGACAATCCGTCCCAAAGCAGGCCCCTACTGTTCCATTCTGATGAACCCCCTGCTCCGCCAGTTCCCCACCCTCGACGCTCGCCCTCGCCTTGACACTCCTCTCCCCACTGGCGAGTGTGGCTACAACTGCATTGAGAGGCTCCACAGGGAAGCTGACAATTTCCGCGAAAATCCTGAGCACCCTCCTCTTGTCTGGCGCAACATCATCACCACTCCCCCTGCTTTCCGCTACATAACGGAATTTG
>Ga0180437_10003408_pt1:0-20000 | contig 23733 bp, 15 predicted proteins | sample SS_ome_4_FD_132410 | JGI IMG/M metagenome (GOLD analysis project Ga0180437, IMG submission 132410) | Hypersaline lake sediment archaeal communities from the Salton Sea, California, USA - SS_3_D_1 metaG | ecosystem: Environmental > Aquatic > Non-marine Saline and Alkaline > Hypersaline >... | reverse complement strand
GAAAGAGAAGAAGAAGAAGAAGAAAAAGAAGAAGAAAAAGAAGAAGAAGAAGAAGAAGAGGTGGCCACAGCGGTTGTTAGACGAGGAGGAGTCGGTCCCGGCCCGCCCGCAGGCATTGGTGGGAGGCGGAGACGACGGCGGAGAAGACGGTTTGGACCAGACTCTGCATACCAGTACGAGCTTCTGCCGTTCCAGATGGCTCAATACGAGGAAGACGAAGGAGCAGAAAGTCTGCTGATACTCGCCAACGGAGAACTGGAGGAAGCCGACGAGAATTAACAATAAACAATACATCGATGTGGAAAAAAGTTTTTTTATTTGGTCACCGTAACGCGTTGTATCCAAATAGATTCTCGGTCCACAGCTGGTTTTCTCCTTCTTGTCCTTCTTCTTCTTCTTCTTCTTGTTGGCCGTGGCGCTGAGGTGTTTTTTCGTTGTTGACCATGAGCGAGGCACAGAAAGACCTCCAATTCTCGACGGTGTGTTCAATGGTCTGGTCGGCCAAAAAAGTAGCGATCGTTTTCGCCTTGAAATCGAACTCTTTGAGCTTTTGGCCAAAGTCTGGGTCGTTTGCGTCTGGGTAAGGATTGGGAGGGAAAAACGTCGAGTCCCGACGTGTTTGTGTAAAGGTAGGCCGTCGTTGTTCGGTCTCATAGTCAAGTTCGATCCAGCTCCTGGGTCCACGGAGGTGAGGTCTTTTGCGTATCGAGTTTAGCATGTTTATCGGCATTTGTAGAACCTCAGATGCTTCTTTCAAAGATGAAAAAGTACGTGTCCACGGTCTTTCCATCGCGAAGGGAACGTAGACGGTTACCTGTACCATTTTTCCTTGTTTTTTGAGCAATACTCGGTGTTTTTGTTCTTGAAAGCGTAAGTGTGTCTGATGGTAAAATTAATCGTTTTGGCAAAAGTCTGTGAGGTCCAAAAGGAAAAAAAAATGCAGCATCGGCCCGTTTCTCGATATCAGACGGTCCGTTTCGATTCAAAGCTGAAGCAAAATGGGCAGACAAACACGGACTTTGAAGTCGTGTTCAACAACAGTCGCCTGTCACAAGACCGGATCGTTCATGTGGAGATTCTCAACATGGACTTTGTGAACTTGTTCGGCAACGTGACTGGTTACTACGGAAACAGCCTTGTAGTCAATGGCCAGGTGATCGTTCTTCCTGCTGGTCAATACAGCCAATCTCAGCTTATAGCCGCCCTACTGACCGAAATCAACGCTGCTTTCCCACTGGCCAACGCTGTTATCACGGTGCGACCAATCAATGGGACATGGGTTCTTCAGTCGGACATTGACTTGACAATAACTAGTCAGAGCGAAGAGCGGGGTGAGTTGTTGCGCACGATTGGGTTGGACCCTGCAGGAGTGTATGGCCCGACACAATCTCTGGTGTTTGGATCTCCTCCATATCTGAACCGCCCATCCGTGGTTAAAGTCTACACGAATCTGAAGGACGACCAGTGCACAGAATCAAAGAACAATGGAGAAACCACCGCACTCATGGAAGTGGTGAGTTTAGGGAATGTGGAGTATGGCCAAGGCCTTACCTACCAACGGAGAGACGACCCTTCCACCGGGAGGGTTCACTATATGCACGAGCGACAGTTGGACAAGATTCGAGTGGAGCTGAAGGATAAGTACGACATGCCACTGACGCTCCCAGAAAACGCAACTGTTGGTTTGACGGCCCGTGTTGGGGTTATCTGAAAAACAAGTGGTTTTTTGTTTGGTGCGAGTGTGTGCATTGTCTCCGCACCATTCAAAAACTACTCCGCGTAACGATGTTGTCTACCGGTCACCCTGCCAGAACGCTTTCCAAAGGGTGGAGGTTGGAGCCCGACAGCGGCCCAAGTCCTGGGGTGGCGGAAGGTGTAGGGACCTTGTGGGAAGACGAAAGCACCAACGAGTTGAAATATACCGACTCACAAGGGGTGGAAACGAACATCAGTGGAGGCGGAGGGGGAGGAGGGTTGACGAATCCGGTGTCTGCACTGATCATGCAAAATGGCGGTTCCATGGTGCTCGGCAACCAGACGGTTCAAGATATCACCAACGTGTCGAGTATGTTTTATTCGATGTTTAGCGATGGAAACATACTCAAAGGAGACGTAGTGGTGATTCAAAACCAAGGAGGAGGGTGTGCGGTGAGAAAGAGACAGACCACGGACGATACTTCCAAGAGCTTGGTCGGGTTTGCCATGGACGACGCAACTTTTTTCGGTGAGGTGATTCGAGTGGCGGTAGGCTCTGTAGTGGAATGTCGCGTGCAGACGTCCGCCGTGGTGAGCATTGGGGAAGAGATTGGAGTTAGCTCTTCCGAAGACGGGCGGGTGGTGGTGGACCCTTTCCCAAGCCCCGGCCATATCGGTGTCGCACTGACGAGCATTGGGTTCAGCCAGCCAGAACCTCGCCTCATCACGGTGATGAGAGCTGTAAACGAACACTATTGAGAAAGCCGAGCGTGCGAATAAAAAAGAACAACTACCTATTATCCAAAAAATTCTTTTTCGTGGTCAGAGGTCAAAAATGGATTATCGGAGCAGTTTCCAACCACCACCTTCCGCGACTGTGAAAGAGTCGGAAATAGAAGCACAAGAACGAGAAGAAGAAGAAGAAGACAATTACTATAGTGGGTGTTGTTGTGGGAAAGAGAGACGTACCGACCGAAGGCTGTTAGATTTCATTGTCAAGAACATCGTCGGTGTCTCGATTTTGGTCTATTCCTTGGTGGAACTCAGCACTGCGGAAGAGTGTGATTCATTGATCTCGTTTTGGTGCGGGCTCGTTTCTCTGGTTGTGGGTGTTTTTGTGGGCAATAGCAGTGGGGGCAGCGGTAGCCGTAGAAGATCTGGGAGTAGTACTGGTGGGGGTACAAAGCAATGAGTAGCAGAAAAAGGCGGTTTGAGCAGCTCTTGTACTCACGGGAGCGCCACGTACCTCTTTCATACAAAGAAAAAGAGGCAATCAAGGACGAAGAAGACCAGAAAGGCATAGAAATAGACGATGTGACTGGTAAAAAAGTCAAGGGTGGTTTGGGAAAAGAAGACGAGACGGACCTGTTTAGTGAGGATGAAGAGCAGGAAGGAGCAACATACAGCCTGCAGATCAAAAAGGTCAAGAGTTCCAAAGACAAGATTGAGCAGCCACCCCTGTCCGAGCAAGGCTTAATCCCTAGGCTAGGCACTTCTTGTATTTTCAACGGCACCACGGGTCAGGGTAAATCCAACTTGGTAACCAATTTGATCAGGCGCAAGGAGTTTTTTGGAGGCACGAACCCAGTTACGGGCAAGCCCTGGTTCGATCAGAAATACCTGATTAGTCCCACTGCGCAGGGAGACGATGTGCAGAAACGACTGGGCATTCCAGAAGAAAATACATTCACGGATCTGGAAGAAGCTCCCGAGCTGTTAAGTGTGATTTTGGAAGAAAACAAGCAGAGAATCGAAGAAACGAGCAACAAGGAGGCTCCACAATTGTTGGTTGTATACGACGATGTGGTCTCTCACCCCAAATTCCTGCGTGAGAAGCGATTTATCCAGTCGTTCATTGCTTCTCGTCACTTCAACGCGTTGGTGATCATATGCAGCCAGAGTTGGACGGCCGTCCCTCGAAAGTGTAGGCTACAGGCCAAGAACATCTTCTTCTTTGCTTCTCCGCTCTCCGAAGTGGAGCTGCTGTGTCAGCAGTACTGCCCACCAAACATGACGAAAGCGCAGTTCTTCAGGATGGTGGATTACGCGACAAGCGAGCCGTACTCTTTCTTGTATATCAATAAGAGTGAGCCGATGGAAAAAAGATTTCGCAAGAAGCTTGGAGAGGTGATAAACCTTAACTATTTCCAAAGCTTGGATCTAGGCAGAAACAAACAGCCCAAAGCTGGCTCACGTGGCAGGCCGCAAACGTCACAACTTCTCCAACAACATCAGACGGAGAATAGCAGCACCATCAACAGCGTAGTAGAGACCTCTTCTGCCGGTGTTGCTGAAGGGGGTGGCGAGAGAACAACAAGAAGCACACGGTTCGGGAAAGTTTACAATGAGTGGTTACAAAAGAAGAAGGGGTGACATGAGTGGAGGAGGAGGAGGAGACGATCCTGGTGCGAGCGCGTACCAGTCAGCACGTGCGTTCGAGCTCGCCCAGCGCCTGGCCCAGTCTCGCAAGAGCTCTACCGGTGGGTTGAACAGGACTGAAGCGTACGAAGTAGTGCCCGACCCAAAGTACTCTGCGGTGGAGAGATCACTGATCAACAGGTGGAGGAACGAGTTTGTGAACGCGGAAGGAAGAGCGGGAGAAGACCAAGTGGCCAATCTGAATACTGGGCCTAGAAAGACGATTAAGAGTTTGGACAACCCCTTGAGGTTTAAGAGCTCGAACAACACTCAAAACAAGCGCAAGAGTAGGTTCCAAAGGCAAGTGGAATCTGGAGACATGCAGGGAGCCTTGACGAGGGTCAAGATGAAGATGGTTCGTGGTGGGCGTTACAAGAGGTTGAAGCAGAAAGACATGATCAATGTCTTCAACATGAACGACTTTTTGTCGACCCAGTGTGGGCTGAAAGAACTGGCCGCAAAAGGATACCAAAACTCCCTCAACAGCGAAAGGAAAGCCATGGACGTGCTGCTGGCCCTGTGAAAAAGTGTGTGTTTTTGTGGGTGTGTGTGTGAGAGTGGTCAGAAATAAACACTTCAAAAATCGAACAAACGGTCTCCAAATTATTTTTTCTCTCTCTCTCTCTGATTCTCTAACCAACCAAAAAAGGGGGAAAAAATTCACTATCATGGGACGTGTTCGGCCTACCAAGCAGGAAGAGAAGGAGATGGGGTCTGGGAAATCGGATTCCAAGAACGTGACTAGCGTGATGGATTTCAACAACTTGATGTACGACATCACTCCCGACTTGAGTGTGTGCACTTCGCGTTCCAACAAGGAATCTTTTTTCCAGCTGAGCGAGTACACAACTGGCAGTGTGGCGAACTGTATCCTGAATACTGGGTCTGAACTGATCCACCCGAGGAATTCGTACATTACTTTTGAAACAAGGTTCCCCGCCGAGTCCACGAGCACGAACACTGTCTCGTGGAACAACAAGGACACTGCCTACAACTTTTTTGAGTCGTTGGTCATCACCGACAGAGCCGGAAATCAGATCGAGCGGATTGAGGACGTGTCCATCTTAGCTCCGAGCCGTATCTGGCAGGAGACCAGCCAAGAGTACCTCGAGACGGTTGGGAGCAATTTCGGGTATGAGGCAGGTGTTGCAGCTGTCGCTCGTTCTCCTCAAGGCAACGGAACCCGCTGGTGTATCCCACTGCGGTGGATGAGTGGCCTGTTCGATATCGATCAGCTCTTGCCCGCCCAACTGTGTTCCGGTTTGAGGTTACAGATCCGTTTCCGCACTTTGGAAGAGATCGGAGTGTGGGCTTCTGCCCCCGACGCCGTGCAAGACAAGATCTTGATCAGCAACTGTCGCATCGTTCTCGATAGCTGTAAGATGACGGACTCGGTGGCTCGCCAACTGAATTTGAGGAGCGCTAATAACGGTCTGGAGATTGAATTCCGCACATGGGCCTCGCAAAAATCTACCGAGACGGGTGCGACCGCCAACGTGGAGCAGAAGAAAGCCGTTTCTCGCGCGTTTAAAGCGTGGGCTCACATGCGTGAAGAGTCTGGGAACCCAACGTGGCAAGAGTCGCAAGTCGGCACCAGCAACGGTATCCGGTTGAAGAGCTTACAGTGGCGAGCGGGGAACTTGTATTTCCCTCAACAGCCTCTTCGAGGCACGACTCCTGGCTCACTCCTGGCGGAAGTGTATCACAACCTTCTCCAGATGAACGGCAAGCTAGACTGTCCAATTCGCCCCTCGGCCATCAAGAGGTCGGACTATGCCTTTGGCGGTGGGGTCGCTGCTTACTCGACCATGGGTCTGATCCCTGTGGACCTAATCCGAAGCACGGTGCAAGAAGTGAGCGGGATCCCGCTCAACAACTCACGGGTATTGGTGCTAAATGCGGAGTTCACCGACGCACGCACTCGTTACGTGCGCATCTTCATGGAACACCTCCGTGTGGCACGTCTCTTCATGGACAACACTGAAACGGAAGAGTAATAATAGACAGGTCAAGCGGTTGGAACGTTCCGTGAATGTTATTCAACTATTAGACATGTCCGTCGTTTGGGCGAAAAAATAGTTTGGCGCGTGAGACTTGGGTTCACGTTTTTGGGTGGTAGAACAACTCTTCACATTCCAAAATTTCTCTCCCACTCCTCTTCTACCACGGCAAAGGCGAAAAATGAGTTCGACATCATCTTCTTCTCCTTCTTCTCCTGCTACTGCAAAACCTATGGCGGACGAGGTTCCATTGACCCCACCATCGCTGGTCCGCCAAATTGGTTTGGAGGATGGTGAGATCGATGAGGCTACCGAAAAATTCATGCTCGGTGGAGCCGCTGATGACACACCCTCCATTATGGACGGTGAGGAATCGGACAAGCAACAAGAACCACCAGCACCATCTAAGCCGAAGAAGAAGACCACTAAAAAACGCAAAAGCCCTTCTACTTCTACTACTTCTTCCACCACCACCACCAAGAAGAAGAGTGAGGAGAAAAAAGAAGAAGGCGAGACTCCCAAAACGAGCATCAGGGACAAGAAACAAGCATTGAAAGAGGAGCAGACCCGTCTTCAGCGGTCAGTGGTGCCTCGGCTGGTGGATTGGCTGCTAGGGCAGGGTGTGGACATTCAGCCGCTGATGGCGAGTTTCTGGACCCACGTAGACGAGGAGATTGCCAGGATTGGGCTCAAGACTCCGATTCCTTTTGGTCGGTACAAGGGTCAAAGCTACGATAGCGTGTGGAAGACCATCCACGGCAGGGAGTACTTGGAGTGGGCGGTCAGGCAGGAGTGGTGCTATGAAGATACCAAGGAAACGGTGAAAGCTCTGAAGGATTACTACAAGTCACCGCCCGAGCCCGAGAAGAAAAACAAGGCTTCGAAGAAGAAGAAGAAGGCCAAAAAGAAGAAGACTTCCTCCTCTGCCTGATTCTCTGCGCGCGTGCGTGTGTGTGTGTGTGTGTGTGTGTGTGTCTTGTTTGTCAATTAAAAACCCCAGCTTTTTGGGTTTGCAACCAATTGAATTATTTTTCTTCTCCTTCTCTTCGTTACACACATTACACACGCACTACGACCCAATTATGGGCAAGTGTTCGGTCAAAGCCCGAGTTGGCAAGCGTGCCATCTTGAAACACAAGAACAAGGTGTTTGCGACTCGCAAATTCAAGACCTCGGGCAATAAGTTTACCGGGGTCCGTGTGCACAACCTGTTGGGCTTACCGGTGGACACTTCCGTCAAAGAGGGTCAGAGGGGGACGGATTCACACCGGTCGGAGACTTTGTGGCATAGACAAGGGGGTAACGCGACTGGAAAAATCCAGCAAGGTTCCATTCGCTTCTTGCGGCAAAAATCACCCGCTGGTTTTGGTAACAAGACCAGCGATGGTGGAGTGTCTCAGACGAGTTCAAACGCAAGATCACGGTATGGCTACCGTGGAGACCTGACACCTATTGTAGATTTGATGAACGAGGCAGGACACAAAAACTTAGTTTCTGCCAGTAGCTATGTGGCCTCGGCAGATATGGCACCTACCGTTCACCGTTACCAATCCACAAACGGTCCAAATGGCTTGCAGCCTATTTTCCCGGACTCTACGTCCAGACGACAAGAAGGGTGGCAACAGCTGTTGCCCCCTAGACAAGCCACGATGGACAGGAAAGAAGCCTCTTTCCCTACCGGCAAATTGGAGGCGTTGGACGCTAAAATTTCAGCGTCTCTCCGTGTGGACGACAGGCTCGACCACATTGGTGGCCCAGTTGTCATTGACCCACTCACCCAACACACGATTTCAGACCAAAAGCTGCCTCGTGATGACCCGAACCCGATCTATCCGTTGGAACCCACAAACCCAGTGGACCAGCAAGGTTACATGCCTACCCGTATACCCCCTGGTGAAACATGGGCTCCCCCAGAGGAGCTCAGTTTCGGCAACATCCTGATCAAATCCTCTGAGAACTTGCCCGAAGAAATGGGCTACGTAAACGTGGAGGAGGCTCCGGACGGCATGATGGCCACCGACGAGGCCATGACGCGAGCGGCAGTAGAGAACTATTTGTGGTCGAGAGCAAACAACATCGGCCTGAGAGGAGCTTACGGAGCCGCCGAATAAAAAAAAGGGGCTCACTTTTTTGTGGTTTGGGGTTTAAATAGTGTCGTGTGACACGGTCTTAATGGAGGTAGAGGGCACGACTTTCCCCGTCTTCACCTAGATAGATAGATAGATAGATAGATAGATAGACTCTCACAATTCCATACCAAAAGATCCAGTAATGCCTTTCAAAAAATAGAGAAAAAAGATAGATCTACGTTTGACTCGAACCTACCATCAAAAACCCTCTGGCTCGGTTTAAAAAAAAAGTTTCCTCCCACCCAAAGTCCTTCTACCTCCACTTTTTTTCTTGCGAAAGAGAAAGAAAAAAAATGGCGGCGCTTTTGCTCGAGCTTCTCGCGCTTGGGGTAGAAGGAGGTATGGAAGCTGCTGAAATTGCTACTGTTACTGGGGAAGTCGCTGGAGCGGCTGTGGAAGCCGCTGGAGCGGTTGGGGAAGCCGCTGGAGCGGCTGGGGAAGCGGCTGGTGCGGCTGGGGAAGTGGCTGGTGCGGCTGGGGAAGCAGGGTCAGCTGCTGCTGCTGCTGGGGAATCAATCGGCACGGCTGAAGCCCAGCAGCAAGCAATCATGGACGCCATCAAATCTGGCGCGTGGGAAAAAGTCAAGGTCGCTTTCCCCTTTTTGGGAGCAGCAGGTGCAGAAGGCTACCTGGCAGGTAAATCCTACAAATCCTACAAAGACGCCCAAGCGGCAGACGCCAGGCTCAAAGCGTGGACCGAAGCCAACAAGCACAAACTCCCAGGGGGCGGTGCTTCTGGGGGACCGTCCGGGGCCGGGGCAGGGGCAGGGGCAGGGGCAGGGGCAGGGGCCGCGGGGGCCGCAGGGGGCGTTTCCAGCTTGAGCCAAGCTTTCCAAGGGAGGCCGTTGATGGGCATGCAGAGACCGTCCGCGATTGAGCTTTCGCAACTAAGGAACAGGGCGAGACAGGGGGCCAGAGGTGGCGAGGAAAAGGAGGAGAAGGAGGAGAAAAACTACGACCCTTATGAGGGTCTACGCCAATTCCTCAACATGCTGTACACCCAGTTTTACGCAAAGTACAGTGTCGCCAATGGGCCGACGTTCGCCCCTCTCTGGCAAAATATGCAGCCAACCGCTCAAAATACTTTGGACGAGTACGCACAATCGTTAACGGACCGGGCCCGAGCAAGGCGTCTTGCAACCACACTCTTGGTCGCTCGGTCTGCAGACAATCCTGCGTACCAATCATTTCCTGGGGTCATTCTACGGTCTATAGGAGACATGGTGGATTCTGAGCAGTTCCAAGGCACGGTGACCCAACCAAACTTGGTCACTAGAAACGCTGATGACTGGCCAGAGGATATGAGACATCAGTTTTTGACTGCTGTATGGCTTAATTCAATAGCGTCCTCCTCCTCCAGAGGCCGAGGTCGAAGGAGAGGCCCGAACTCGAGCGATCTCAGCCAACTCACGGACAAAAGAGTGAGGAAGAAAGCGTTTCAAGCGTTTACAATCTACTGGCTGGCAAAAATAATTCAGAACCTTTCGAGTGCGAGCTCAAGGAGCGGCACGGAAAACAGCATGAACGCAAACAGCGGTCCACAACCGGTCATTGCCAATGCTGGACTGCAAGCCTCGTCGGGAGGAGGTGGGAATCTCTCATCGACCGCGGACAATGGTGAAGGAGCCCAAGACCCGTCTTCCTCTCAAACAAACAGCTCTGCGGACCAGAGAAACTCGGCGGTTGCCCAATCCATCGGAAACCCAGTCAGCTCGACAAACACCCCTACACCCGCCGAAACTCCCATCGAAATATCGGAAGCTACACCATCATCATCAGAAGCAGGAGGACGAGGAGGAACGGAGAAAACAACTCGTGCGGAAGACAGAATCAGAGACAGGATCCGCAAAATGGTCATGGTCTGGCTAGGGGTCCCAGGCAGCGAACCTTATATGAGAATGACGCCAACGAGGATCAAGTTACGTAACTCCATCTTGATCACTTACATCATCAAGTACCTTCACCCTCAAAGCTCGATGACGAATTTCGAGTTGTACCCGAAATATCCGGGAATTGTAGAGGAGGTGATCGATGATATGTTGAAGACTTATCGAGGTGGTCGTACACCGACCAAGGAGACCAGAAAATCTTTCAGCAAAGAGATGTGGAACAAGTACAAGGACTCTATCAAAGAGACCCACCCAGGCCTTTACAACGATATGCTCGAAATAATGACTGCAACAAACGTCGCCCAAGACGTAGCACGCGATGAGCGGATGCGGAGGCGGCGTCAACGCCAGCGTGAAGAAAAAGAAAGAGAAGAAAAATATCCTGATACCCCTCCTACTACTCCTACTCCACGCCCTCCTACTACTCCACGCCCTACCCCAGCTCGTCCTACTCCTCCTCCTCGTCCCACTTTTCCACGCCCTACCCCACCTCCTCCTCGTCCTCGTCCTCCCCCTCCTCCTCCAGGTGGTGGTCCAGGTGGTGGTCCAGGTGGTGGTCGTGGTGGTCGTGGTGATCCTGATCCTGATGATCCTGATGATCCCGATGATGATCCTGATGACGACGATGACGAGGACTTGAGTGACTATTTCGAACCGCTTGGTGATGATGACTATAACCCTTATTTGGATTATGATTATTATGGTCCACCGAGAAATAGACTGGTGGATTTGGCCAGACGGGCTCTGGCGTCTCTCACGAGTTCACTCCAAGCCATGGCAGAGTATGTGAGTTCTATTGCTTTCCCAGCCAGCATGCGCACAATTGCGTCGTACGCTGTCGCGGTAGCACTAGCCGCGTGCATTGCTTATGCCGCCACTTTGGGAAAATCATTCACGTTCGGTGGGCCTAGACTCACTCCACCAGATGCTGGTGGTGGTGGTGGTGGTGGTGGTGGTGGTGGTGGTGGTGGTGGTGGTGACGTGCCAGGAGGCCCAAAACCTCCTCCTCCACCTGGAGGTGACCCGACACCTGGTGGTGGACCTTCACAACCCTTGCCCATCGATTGGAGTGGGGTTGCTGGTGGTGGTGATGGTGGTGGTGGTGGTGGTGGTGGTGGTGGTGGTGGTGGTGGTGGTGGTGAAGAAAAGAAAATGGATCCGGCTACCTCAAACTCACACGCGAGTGATGGGCCAACGCTTGCTTCCAAAACGGACATCCATGCGGATGGGTCCCTCGTCAAACAGACGTTTGAGACCAAACTGCTGATGGAAATGCTCACCTCTTCGTTCAACTATGTCCACCGCAATGGGTATTTGGGAGATGACACTGCCATCTATGTGGACGGATGGAGACAAGACCACCAAATCAAACAAATGGGTCCTCTCTATTTCCCACGCACGTACGAACTCAATGATGGTGTCCGCCCAGTGCGCAAAGAATTGGCCGACGCCATGGAGCCAAACATGATTGACACACTACTGGCCAAAGAAAACAGGAAAAGATCACTCAGGAGAAAAAGGAAGAGAATCAGAACGGTTGGGGCCACCCCTCTCCCAGGAGACCTCAACTACTACCCATCCACAAAGAGGCTGCCGAGCAGAAAGCCAAACCCTTACCACTATGACGAGGACACTTCAAGGCAGATGATGCCATGCTTTGAGCCAGCCGGCATAGAGAGTGCCCATATCATGAAAGACCATTACGACACGTGGAATTTCCCTTACCAGTCCACAGGCTCGTCTGCCACAAAGAGAAAGAGGCCCAAAGTGCTCAATTCCCTCATCTACCGTTACGGGAACCACGCGGACATCCAGATGTGAAAAAAAAAAAAAATATAATACACAAGCAATTAATTAGATTTTTTTTTAATTTTATTATTCTTCTTGAGAAAGGAACAGAGAAAAGTCGGGCTGCGAGCCACAACTCTCGTCCAATGTCAATCTCTGGTGGACCATCGAGGCTTCCATCTCCTCCAGCCTTTGCATCGCTCTCTCCATTTCTTCCTCTTGGTCTCCTTCTTCTTCTTCTTCTTCTTCTTCTTCTTCTTCCTTCTCCTCCTCCTCCTCTTCGTCCGATTCGCTCACACACTCCCACCCGTGAGGAACGGTCCACTTGTTGCCCCTTGTGGCGAAGCAGGCGTGTGGGAGAAGGACTCTCCGCCCTTCCCACAAGCTTGCCAGAGGGGTCCTCCACATGTCAGAAACAAACATGGAAAAAGGGTCTCGATTGTCTCTTGTAGTCGCTCCAGTGCGCACGATCCGCTCGCGCATGACAAAGGAAATCTTTTCTTCCATCGTGTCTTTGACAGAATTGTGGCGGAAACACTCCTCGAAGAGGCTTGCGTTCATTTCTCCAGGGGTAGAACTCGGCTCGTCGGGTCGTTTCACCTCAAAGGCTCCCAGATTCACGCCTCCGAAACGAACTTTGAAGTGGCGCTGCTCAAACGTTTCTCCAGGCATTAGGTATTCGACCATGTATTTTTTGGGGCCCATGGACAAGAAACGCACAACAATGGCTCCTTCGCCCAAGTCGTTTTGCAGTTGGCCCAATCCGTCCCCAATCTCTCGCTCCAGAGACGGGCAGTTTTTGCCTGCGACGAGGATAGAGTCGGTGTCCCCGTATAAGATTTGGCCTTCCACACTCGCCATAGTTCCCGCGCGTGCGTCAGGGTGTCCGAGGTGACGCCAGTGACCCATCAACACCCTGCTGTAAGACAGAGTCAGCATGCCCCACAGCGTGGGTCGCAGAGTGGGCTCGTAAGAAGCGTCCGTAGGACGCTGGCCTTTCAAAAACAAGTATGGCATAGGAGGAGGAGGAGGAGAAGGCTCTTCTTCTTCTTCTTCTTCTTCTTCTTCCTTGTTCTCACCGCCCTCGCCCAACTCTGGGAAATAGCGGTCCAAGAAACGGGATTCTTCTCGAGTCACTTTTGTAGAGGCCAGGACGCTCTGCCAGTTGATGATCGTAGGGTCCTCACACTCGTTCACGGCGTGTTCCCACTCTTCGATGGAACGAATCAAGTAGTACACGTCCGAATGGCCTCTCTCAATCAGCTTGCCGTAAGAACCGTTCAAAAACAGCTTCCACATAGAGCGCAGTGCTTTAAGGCCTTTCTGACCGGCTTCCTGCTTGCCTCGGAAACATTTGGTGACCCAGCTGTCAAAAACACGCCCGTGGCCTTCAAAAGACCAACAGCGAAGAACCTTGTGCAGCTCACCACCTCGAGAGAGGATCAGACACAGGTCGATGATCGTGACCACCTGCGTGCTGCGCATGCCACATTCCCACCGCAATCGGTGGGTTTTAGGCTCGTGTGTGGCAAAAGGAGGATCTAGGTCGTGCTTGTGCCCGATAGTGAGGTCACACTCCACTAACCACACGTCGTTCAGCGGGAAATTGGGGAGGGCCCAAACGTCAGGGTCAAAGGTTGCACTCAGGCGACAAACTTCAGGAGGCACAGAAGACCCAGGCAGTCCTTTGGTTTTTTCGTAGGAACTCAGCCAGAGCGAGTACAAGAGCTGGTCTTTCGGGTCGTTCGGCCGCAGAAAGGGGACCGTGTGGAACGAGAAGTTGACACCCCATCCTTCCGCGACACCTCCAGAAAAAAGCGTCCATTTGCCGTAAGGCATATAGTGGAACGAGCTCGGGTACAGAGACACCGCATCGAAAAACTTGTAGTAAGCTTTAGGGTCACGAATCACTTCTTCATACCCTTTGCCGTACAGAGGACTCTCCCACTCCAGAGCGTTGGGCACACACTTGCCTCCGACTTGAGCACTCAGAATCTCACGGTTCGTTTCCTCGGTGAAACGGCCTATGTTGACGCGGAAAAGGGAATTCGCGTTTCCTTGTCCTGCTCCCGCTCGAGGCCGCTGGAGTGGAACTTTTTTGACCATCCATTTAGGGAAATGGGTAGCCATACCATAGGCACACATAGACGCGCCGGTGGTGAACTTGTGAATAGGGACTCCCAAAGTGTCGATGCTCAACTCGTTCAGCTTGAACCACAACATGGCGACCATCCGAGTGTCGTCGGGCCCGTATTCGTGCAACTTCTGGTGGATAGGATACGAATCCAACTCTGCTTGAGAAAGTTCAGAGGCGTGCTTTCGGTGGTGTCCAGCGTAGAAATCTTCCAGCGTGACAGAGATCCTCTCGTCCTTCCCGATCCTCAAAAACTTTTGGATATTCTTGTTGACCCAAACCATAGGGAAGCAGTCTTTGGCCACTGGAGACCCAGGGAGAAAGTTTTTCATCGCCTTGTCGAGCGTGCATTTCGTCACTTGGCAGGGGTCAAACATCTTGAGTGCGATGGTCTGTGTCTGGAGGTCGATGAGGTCGAACGCGACGATGGCTCCCCCGTTGGCTAGCGTGGGACGTGCTTCCCACCTCGCTCGTGGGCCTTCACCGTGCTCGCCGATCCAACGCTGGAAAGCGCCCACAACAATCTGAAAATCGAAGCGAGAACCGTTGTAAGCCACTAGAACCCGAGGGTGAGAGTACTTGCGTTTGGTCTTGGTGCGGAGCGTCACGTTCTTGATCAGGCTCGCTTGACTCAGGCGCAGGCGGTCTTCCAGGATACGCTCCATGATGGTGGATACGATGTGGCGTTCGAGGTCCACTTCTTCTTCTTCTTTTTGTTCTTTCCCAAGACACACAGAACACAGCTCGACCATCTCACCTTTGCTCGTGTCGTTCGATGTCAGGTCCGAACTAGAGATGAACAAGATGGCACAATAGTAAGGAACCAAGACGTTGGTCGGGTCGAGCGAGCTCCTCCTGGCATCGCGGTAGGTCTCCAGGTCCAAGAAGATCATCTGACGCTCTCCACCGTTCACGTCCCGCTCTCGTAGTTTGGGGTACTTCTTCACATCCCAGAACAGGTGGTCACCACAGTGGTGTGATGGGTCCAGGCTTTTCACGACCGAGGGCGGAAGGTCCGAGGTGGAAGTGCTGCCACTCGACGACCCCAGCCACTCGAGCACTTGCTGTTTTTCCTCTCGAACCAGCTTGCTGAGGGCTGTCCCACTCGAAATGCCGACCAGCTCATTCTCTTTCTCCAAGTGGGGGATCAGGAGACGAAACACTTCTTTAGGAAGGTTTTTGGTCAGCCTGGTCAACTCACACGAGAGCCAATCCCTCGACCGACACCGCTGCCAAAATGAAAGCGCCTCTGGACACACGTGGACGCTATCCAGAAACTTTTCGACGTTCACAATGGCCACCTGCTCGGACTTGCGTGCACGGGAGAGGGCCACGTAGTTGTGGTGTTGTGCAAACAAATCGTCACAGACGATCATCTTGTCTGTCACGGTCGCTCCTTGTAGCCGGTGGGCCGTCATCACGTCTTTGGGCAGAAGTGGGTATTGTCGGAGTGTGTGTGTCGTTCGGGGCTCTTGACCCTGGCGATCTCCTCCTTTCACGTACGTCTCCTCCACGGCCGCAATAGACACACGGACCTCCATCCCATTCTCACAGTGGTATAACGAACAAACCACCGCGTCAGACAGATTCTGACCAACATCCTCCATCACGACGGTCTGCCCTCTCACTAACCCGTCTCCCAGGCGATTGGCACCGACATACACATAGCTCGAGCCTTGCGACAGGACGAGGCGGGGCTCCAGAGTGGTACGCTTGGCCATCCACCCGCTAGAAGGAGGATGTTCTTCCATCAGGCTCTCACGGTGGTGTGTGCCCGGGCGGTGGCGGTAATCATACCCGCTCTTCATCAACGCTTGGACTCTCTGGCGAGTGCGGTGAGTGCCACACACGATGGTAAACGAGCGGTTGCGCTCCATACGTAGGCGTTCAAGGGCAGAGACGACCGATGGCACTTCCAACTTGCGTAGAAACTCACGGTGGTGCTGGCTCACCTCGCCGACTCGCAGCCCGTCCAACAGGTCAGACCACTCCTTGTCGGGGTAACGGAAACGATACGTGTCCGTCCGACAGTAGACCCGCAGGCGCATGTTGATATACTTCCACGCAGAACACTTCCAGAACCAGATAAATCCTTCCGTAGGCGGGGGAAGCTGCAGCATGTCTCCCGTCATGATAAACTGCACCAGATCGGACTGTTCTTTGTGCACGGCTCGCACCAGGTGGAAAAACACCTCCAACGCTGAGCCACACACACTGCCGATCTCGTCCAACAAGAACACGCGCGCTGACGCGATGCGCTGAACGACGGCTTGATTGGAAATGGAGACTTCAAACAACTCACTCACCGTCAAGGCAGAACGGGTGACAGAAGAACCGGTCAGTGCCTTTTTCTTGGCTTCTTTCCGTTCGTGCGAACGCACCGCAAACTTGCGTGTGAGGGCTCGCTTTGTCCACCCTAAGAACGAATCCAACGTGTAGGACACCACACCGGCATTGCGCATGCTTTTTGCAACCATATTCGTCGGGGCCAGCAAGACGATCCTTCCTTCCACCGAAAACTCCCCGTTGGAATCACCCGTCGCACGCTGTAGGATCTGACGCAGCATCACGCTTTTTCCAGTGCCTCCAGGACCCACCAACAAAACGTGCGACGTCGGACCCTCCTCGAAGACCGCTCTGTAGATCGAATCTCGAACACTACGAAACTCGCGTAGCTGCGCCTCTGAGGGGCCACTACTACTGCTTCTGCTGCTGCTGCTGCTGCTGCTGGTGGGAGCATTAGTACTAGTAGTAGTAGTAGTAGTACGCGCACGTTTGGTGGGGCGACCGCCGTTGTTGACCTCAGAACTTTCAAAGTCGCACCTGTGTGGCACGCTGTAGAAATTACCACACACCGAACAGATGCTGTCTTGTCGTTTCGAAGCGTGGAGACTCCCGGTAGGACCGATAATCCGAGGACGCCCATCCACAAACAGGTAATGCCCTTTCCCTCTGTGGACTTTGGACAAACCAGGGTGGGTTCCAGACCGATCGAACATAATCGAGATACGAACACAACACTCCATCTGGTTCGTGCTCTGGTAGATCAACTCACAAGACTCGTCTACCACGGATATCCCAATATTCAACAGCTGGGCCAGTCGCTCCACGTCTTGCTCGTAGTGCATGCCGAACTCCGTAGGAGGAAGGTCCTCTTCGCCGTACATCAGCTTACGGATACGGTTGGGAGACACGCGAATCAACGAAGACCGGTTGTCGGGAGGGGTGAGAATAGGGTGGTTTTTCTTCCACCACTCGCTACCCACTTTTCTGCAACCCATGAGAACGGCACCAACCAGACAATCCCCATGGCGCGTGCGAGGGCTGAAACAGTTAACGACCCTACGCTGTTCGGACCCGTAAACGTGGCTGTACTTTTTGATGCGCCCAGGGAGAGTCAGACAACACCCAAAATGATATGTAAGAGGCGGCAGAAACATGACGACCGCTCCAACCGTAACAGGGACCATGCCAGTGATGTCGCTTTCCTCTCGACTTTGCTTCTTCAGCTCCTGGGTAAACCAGACACGCAGCTTCTCGCACAGGTGATTCCTCAATGGGATGACGTGTAGAGACCTCGCGCTATCGGTAGAAAACTGGCCCCCTTGGAGGAGCTTGCTGTACTTGCGCATGGTATCTCGAATGTCGGTGGGAAACGCATCATAACCCAGTGTGCGCCACCGGCGCGTAAATTCAACGTCGTCGTGCTCACTTCTCTCTATCTCAAACTCCACCCTGGCGTTCAAACGGATCCGAGTGTAGATAGAAAATTGCACACCCTCCCGTCGCATCAGAGAGAGCATGGATCGGACAGTCATGGTGGCAACCACGTGAGCCATATAATCGGCGGCGTTCGGAAAGTCATCTTCTCTGTCCTGTAGAAAAATGGGCACTTCTTCGTTCCCTTCACCACGAGCGCCGAGGCTTACCAAAGACGCAGCCATGAACGAACGCGATTTGAGGCGATCTAGGTTCCCGGTACTGCCCAACAGGTAGTGTGGTCTCTTAGGCCACGAAGCGCCGGTCCCAAGGCTCGCCTGCACCTCTCGACCATCAGCATCGACTCGAGTGGCAACTTGGATGGGGAGGGGAAGCCTCGTCTGTTGGAGACTTGAAATCAGCCTGTTGGCTGGTGCTTGCGCCATGGTCAGTCACTCGTCTCTCTCTGGGTGTGTGTGTGTGAGTGGATATGTTTTTTGACCACCAAACGACTAGCGTAACATTCAATAGACATGCGAACAGTCCCAATCTTCATCCCATAACATAATCATAGATAAAAAACAACCGCCATAAAGCGAAACAGCACCAACAGAAAAGTCACACCATGCCGATGCCTGCCAAATATGTCCTCAAGCGCACAAGACCAAGAAATAGATCCAAACTCGCAGGACTCACTCAACTCATGGGGAAAATCCTAGTCACAGAATCAGGCGTCTTCCTTACCGACAATGTAGAGAAAGGAGAACTCCTCGGCTACTTTTCTCCAGCGGCAATGTACTCCTCCAACTCGGGGAAAGTTCCCAGATCCGTTGTCGACCAATCGATTGTCCTGCTCAGAACAGACACAAGAGAATGTCTCTACACAAAAATATACACAGAATCACACTGGTCCATATTCTTAGATTTCCACACTCTCGCTGGAAATATAGGACTCTTACCAGATTCAAAGCTGGTCGCTCTCCAGGATATACACGCTTCACGATCCACACCGGCCAAGATGGTCTGTAGGTATGGATTATGGAAAAGAATATTCACCCAGACACCATACCCAACCACACTAGCAACCATCAATCTAACCACCCTACAGAAAAAATTAGGAGACTTCAGGCCGAGGCAGGAAGAAAAACAACAACAACAGGAGGACAAAGAAATAGAAAAACTTCTAATCACTTCTCACTACCCTACTACTAGTACTACAGGAGAAGAACAGAATGACGATGATGATGAAGAAGAGGAAGAAGGTGAAGACCAGGCGAGAAAAGAAGAAGAACAAGGTCTCCCCCACATGGAAATCACCAGCTCATGCCTCGATCTCTACATGGAAGGGGAATGTGTCTGTCAATGCCAATGTGGTGCATTAGAAAATCTCTCTCGGATGTGGTTAGAGGGGATCTAGTGCCTGTGTTCTTTCAGTCTGATCGCAAAAAACAATCCATGGAGAAGGAAAGTGCGAACTCAGAAAAAATTCTGAGGACAAGAACTATGACACATGGGAGGCTCAGACTATTTAGTCCGAGCCATTGTTGCCGCCACCCACCCCTCGAACGGGGTTGAGCAGATCGTCCATCCAGGGACCACCCGCACCATGCCTGCTGTACAGGGAACGGATGCTGTAGGCCCAGTAACGCATCACGTCCCGGAACGAGAATCGCCCTGTGTAGTTGTATCTGCGAATCATGCGGCCCATGTGGCGCCTACAGCGGCCTGGGGACCACCGAGGGGTGAACAGTTTGCGGAGGAACACGAGAAAAACATCGAAAATGAGCTCTTTGCCTGGCTGGCGCATGTAGTTGATGAACGAGTTCGCGCTGGGGAAACGATCGACCAACATGCCAGGCATCGGTGTGTCGGACACCTCACTCTCCTCACTGGTCTCAATCCTCGCCATCTCAAGCAGGGCATCATGCACAGGCAAGACAGGCTCACGATCGACAGGCGCTGAGGAAGACGACATCACGAATAAAGTATGCAGTGGTTGATAAGCGGGAAGTTTGGAATGTGACGAAAGATTTCGGAGAGCCTCGGAGACTTCGGAAATTCGGAAATTTTCGGAACTTCCGCGGAAAAGCCGAGTGCACAGTGGCCCGACTACATTTTAGCCGGTTAAAAAGCTCCGGAACTTGCCGGAATCGGACCCAAAAATCCCGGAAAATTCGAAACACGATGCCTGTCGAAATAAACAACACATGAGACAGGGGACCAGTGTTGTTCGGTTCTCTTGATCATC